>Ga0209181_10000066_pt1 | contig 161308 bp, 136 predicted proteins | sample MAT05_FD_187208 | JGI IMG/M metagenome (GOLD analysis project Ga0209181, IMG submission 187208) | Freshwater microbial communities from Lake Fryxell liftoff mats and glacier meltwater in Antarctica - MAT-05 (SPAdes) (version 2) | ecosystem: Environmental > Aquatic > Freshwater > Ice > Liftoff...
CCGTTTTATGATTGACGGCTGATGGTTTTAAGCCGGGAGGGCTTTCCTTACAACAGCCCCCCGTAATGTAATATGTGGTGTGTTTGAACCCAGGAGGGGTTTCCTATAACAGGTTTTGCAAATGGCTTTTTTTAGGCAATCCCGTTAGGGTTTTGGAAATTATTGGGGTGTGGCCAACCGTGGGTTTCATGCCGCCGCGCCGGGACTGTTGTTAGGTCACCCCTCTCGCGGTTGGTCATTAAGGTAAGGTTCCGTTAACCTGAACGCCGCTGCTGATCAGGATTTCCTGGTTGATGTTTACAAAAGCGCAAGGGATGCTAAAATAAATTCAGCATGACGCCTCGCATTAAATTAGTTCCCCCCTTAACTTAACCACATTGGCCTGTCGGGGTTGGTCATTTAGGTAAGGTTCCGTTAACCTGAACGCCGCAGCGGACCAGGATTTCCTGGTTGATGTTTACAAAAGCGCAAGGGATGCTGAAATAAATTCAGTATGACGCCTTGCATTAAATTAGTTTCCCCCTTAACTTAACCACATTGGCCTGTCGGGGTTGGTCATTTAGGTAAGGTTCCGCTAACCTGAACGCCGCTGCTGATCAGGATTTCCTGGTTGATGTTTACAAAAGCGCAAGGGATGCTAAAATAAATTCAGTATGACGCCTTGCATAGCAACGGCCGTATCAAAAAAGATATAATGACTGGTCAAAAAAAATAATTTAGCCGCACTTTAGTTTTCGTTGGGTAGCTTGTTTTGAACTTTTTGAAATTGCGCTACGGGTTAATCAAATATTCAAGCAATAGCACTTTATTATAGGCGGGGCAAAAAAAGTGATAGTTAAGCATGCTAAAATGCAACAGTAGTTTTTTAAAAGGATTTGGTAATTGCGATGCGGCCCTTGCCTGGTAAAACACAAACTGTAGCTGGTTGCTTTTGTTAAACTGCTGCAAACCCGTGATAGGTAGTTTTTCTGTTTTAATGCCCAGCCATTTTAGCGAGGTTTGTATAATTATATCTTCCATAATATTTACCCCGCTAGCCTGCTGTGTTTGTAGGTCGTTCGCCAATTGTTGCCGGTACGGTTCCAGCTCTGCCACTTTAAATTTACCCATAAGCCGGGCAATGTGGTACAACTGTACCGTGGTAGATACGTAATAGGGCGCCACGTAGGCCGGCTGTTTTTTATAGGCCCTTTTCTTTACCATATCAACCACCAACTGCAACGTAGCAGTGTCGAACCGGTTAAACGGCAGCTTGTTTTGGTATAGAAAATACAATACGTTGCAGTGCACTGCCAGGTCAAAATCTACCCTCATTTTATGGCCCAGGTAGGTGGTGTGTGCAGGTAATTTTTTGTATCGTGCACTGGTATTGGTAATGGTGCGTAGTTGCCCGTTGGCCACACTATCCATTACCAGTTTTAATTTTTTAACGATACTGTCGCTGGCATTGCTTGTCATCAGCAACATAATACTATCGTCCACATCTTCGGACGTTGCCAGCAGCCCGCTTAGTTTGTAAGCAAAAAGCGTATGCGGCATTATTGGTACGCCACCCTGCCAAAAAAAGTACGAGGGCAATCCATTTTTATTTTGATATAATGGGTAAGCGGCAATTGCCTTCTTAATAATATCTTTTGCAATTACCTGGTTAGCCGCGCTTAAATCAGGCAGCATGTTTTGCAGGGCAAATGCAATAATAGCAGTGTAAAATATATTGTTATCGGGGCTGTAGCGGTGTGGGTAGCCTGCCCATTTTTTATAGCTGTAAAACATTCCAGGGCGAAACCCGTACTTACCCTCCGTTTTGTATTGTGCGGCCGCTACATCACACAACAATTGATTTATAAGTGAGCTGTCAGTTTTTTGTGCACTTACCTTGCCTGCAAGTAAAAGGCTGGTAATGCATACTATGACAAATATATTTTTCAAATTAAAAAGGTTATAGCCACGTTTTTACATAAATGGTAGCCGGTATGCATACTTCATCCATTTTATAATATTGGGCAGTTTTTGCATATCGGTTATAAGGGCTTTTCGCGGTTGGGTAAGGCTATCTACCGGTTGTCCAAGTTTATCCTGCAGTACTATCATTTGGTCAATAGCTACCAACCCCTGCGAAATAATTACGTGCATAACAACCAAAAATTCGTCCTTCTTTTTTTTTGAATAGGGTAATAGTCTCACTTTTTGGTTGGCCACCCTCACCTTATCAAGATACAATTGTTTAAGTTTACGGTAGTCGCTACAGCGGCTTGCAAGGGTAAAAATGCCGTCGTGTATATCTTTATAAATATCAAAACAATCATTGGCAAACTGCATTAAGGCACCAATTTCGTACAATGCCTCCTGCATGGCCGCCGAGGCTTTTTCATTTAATGTTTGGTGATAAATGATGACCGAGTATCCACCTTTTGCCCAGGTAATGGCTTCTATTTCGGTATTGGTAATGGCCGCATTGGTTTGCCGGGTGGTTTGTATTTGTATGTCAAACACATTTTTCGATGCCTTTAGGTACAGCTCCTTTTCTGGTACGGTATTAATTAAAAAACCCTGTATTTGTTTGGCTACACTAGCTGAAAAAGTAGTGGCGTGGTAGCTATGTGGCGCGTAGGTAATGGCCCGTATGCTTTCAATATCTAACTTGTCAATATCAAACAGGTCGTCGCCTACGGGCGTTAATATGCCAAACAGCGATACCCGCTCACGTTCGTTATTGCTTAATTTTTTATTGTATAGGCGGTAATAACTGGCACACAATACCGAGGGGATAAATAACCCATAGTACTGAAGTATTTTTTTTAATTGTGGCCCTGCAAAAGTGCCGTTGTACTTAGCCTCCAGCGATTTTATATATGGAACAAGAAACCGGTCGTTAAACTTTTTTTGTACATTAATTTCCTTTTTTACCTGTAATAATGCAGTAAAATAGGTTAGCAGGTTCATGTATAAAGGCAGGTTATCAGTAGCTTTTAAAAATAGTGCAAAGCTCAAATATACAGGTATTGCTATGGTACATAAGTAGTAGTTGGCATGTTATAAAACCTATTCCCGCTCATCATCGGGCTTGCGGTTAAAAAAGTTCACATTTACCTGAAAGCCGTTGTAGCTGGTTACCAATTCCAGTTCGGCGGCAAAGCGTTGGTAACGGGGGTCGTCAACATTTAACCGTAAAGTACTTACTGCAAAGCGAACGGCATCGGTCGGTTCCTCGTATCGCCCGTTAAAACTGATAAGTGTTTTATCTACCAGTTTTATTTTGCTTTTGCTTAGCAGGCGATAGGTGTTTCTGTACATTTTTTGTGCCTCGGCAAAATCATCTCCACTATACAATATTCCCTGCCAACTGGCAGTGGTATCTTTTACGGATCGGTATTCGTTAATAATACAATCGGTAGCACCCGGCAAAACTACGCTTGATGCGTAGGTGTCATACTCCCCCTGGCTTACCTTATCGCCAGAGGCAATATTTTTAAAATTGTATTTAAAATCGGTCACAATTTTGGTTAATGCCTCATTAAAATCCTGCGAGGGTAGTACCGACTTGTAAAACTGGGCTTGCACATGCTGACCAACAGCTAAAAGTAGCAGCAGAGAAAGTATTTTATTCATAGCAAAGAAATTTTTTATAAGTGTAATTTACTTCGCAAACAGGAGGTAACTGGCTGCTGTTAATTTATACCTGCGGCTATTTTTGTTATCAACATTTGTACTAAAAAAGTGTGAAATTTTAATGTAGCCACCTTTTATTTAAGGGTTATACACCCCGTTAGTACCGCTTAACTAAGGGTGTTTGTTTTAATTGATGTTTTTGTATAGTAGCACTGTTTGGTTTATGAGGGGTTATTGCTACAGGGTTGTTTTATCATACTTTGTTACCCACCAATAATTCTGCCCCTTTTAACTGCAAACAATTTATGATATAAAAATTTATTGGTACCCCAAACCCCAAAGCCTGTAAAGTGAACCTTATGTAACCGTATATGGTTAAATTGCAGCCCAACAAAATTTTGCAATATGAACCACGGATATTTTAGCTACCCAAAACCGGTAAACGAGCCCGTTTTGCAATATGCGCCCAATAGCCCCGAAAAAGCCGCTTTAAAACTGGCACTGGCCGGGTTAAAGAAAAAGCCTGCTGATATACCCATGTACATTGGGGGCAAATCTATTCGTACCAATAATAAAGTTGCCCTGCACCCACCGCACGAAACTGCCCACACGTTGGGTTATTTTTATGTGGGTGATGAAAAACACGTAAAGCAATCTATTGATGCCGCGCTAAAAGCCCGCGAAGACTGGGCCAACAGTAGCTGGGAATTCAGGGCCCACATTTTTTTAAAAGCAGCCGATTTACTGGCTACCAAATACCGCTACCAAATTAATGGCACCACCATGTTGGGCCAAAGTAAAAATGCCTACCAGGCCGAAATTGACGCCGCCTGCGAACTGATAGATTTTTTACGGTTTAATGTACATTTTTTAAGTGAAATATATGCACAGCAACCTATGTCGGCACCGGGTATGCATAACCGAACCGAGTGGAGGGCGCTGGAAGGATTTGTACTGGCCATTACCCCGTTTAACTTTACCGCCATTGCTGGCAACCTGCCCACCAGTGCAGCTATGTGTGGTAATGTAGTGGTTTGGAAACCAGCCAACAGCCAGGTGTATGCTGCTCAAATGATCATGAAAGTTTTAAATGAAGCGGGCCTGCCCAATGGCGTTATCAATTTAATTTATGTAGATGGCCCTACATTGGGTAAGGTTTGTTTTAGCCACCCCGATTTTGCCGGCGTGCATTTTACTGGTTCAACCGGGGTGTTTAACCAAATGTGGAAGACCATTGGAGAAAATATTGGCAACTATAAAAGCTACCCGCGTATTGTGGGCGAAACCGGTGGTAAGGACTTTGTAATTGCGCATAGCAGTGCCGATGTAGATGCGGTAGTAACCGCGTTGGCCCGTGGAGCATTTGAATACCAGGGGCAAAAATGTTCGGCTGCTTCAAGGGCTTACCTGCCATCGAACATTGCGGAGGAAGTAAAGAAAAAACTGGTGGCGCAATTAGCCACCATGAAAATGGGTACGGTAGAAGACTTTAGTAATTTTATTAATGCGGTGATTGACCAAAAGAGTTTTAATAATATTAAGAGATATATTGACGATGCCAAAAAAGACCCGAAGGCTACCATACTGTGCGGTGGCAACTGCAACGATACCCACGGCTACTTTGTAGAGCCTACCGTTATTGAAGCCAAAGACCCGAAATACATAACCATGTGCGAAGAAATTTTTGGGCCTGTATTGACCGTTTATGTGTACGATGCCAATAAGTTTGAAGAAACATTGGAGGTATTGGACAAAACATCGCCCTACGCACTTACCGGCGCTATTTTGGCGCAGGATAGGGTCGCGGTGGAACTGGCAACCATTAAGTTACGCAACTCGGCAGGTAACTTTTATATTAACGATAAACCAACTGGCGCAGTGGTTGGGCAGCAGCCCTTTGGTGGTGGCCGTGGTAGTGGTACCAACGATAAAGCTGGCAGCATGATTAACCTATACCGATGGTTAAGTGCCCGTACTGTAAAGGAAACCTTTAACCCTGCAGTTGATTATCGTTACCCTTTTTTAGGAGAAGAATAAGGAGCTTTACTCAAGTATAAAATACCTTTTGGATCTACGTGAACTTTATTAAATTACCTCATAAATAAAGGTCGGTACCTCTTTATTGTTAGGATATTGAGGCATAACTTCTATAATAAAATTTTGGCTGAATATGAAAATAGCAACTTACAATGTAAACGGTATCAGCAGCCGCCTGCCGGTATTGTTACGGTGGTTAAGCGAAACGCAACCCGATGTGGCCTGCCTGCAGGAACTAAAAGCACCGCAGGAAAAGTTTCCTATAGAAGCCATTGAAGCGGCAGGATATAGCGCCCTTTGGTATGGTCAAAAAAGCTGGAATGGCGTAGCCATTTTATCGCGGGTGGGTACACCCTACGAAACCCGTCGTGGACTACCCAACGACCCCGACGAAACCCAAAGCCGCTATTTGGAAGCAGTAGTAAACGGCGTTACCATTGGTTGCCTGTACCTGCCTAATGGCAACCCCACACCTGGGCCCAAACTTGATTATAAAATGGCATGGATAAAAGAATTTAGCCTGCATGCCGCTGCCTTGCTGGCGTTAAAAAAACCAGTAGTGTTACTGGGCGATTACAACGTAATCCCTACCGAAAAGGATGTATACAAACCCGAACGTTGGGTGGACGATGCGTTGTTTAGGCCCGAAGTAAGGGAGGCGTTCCATGCACTGGTAGCACAGGGTTGGACCGAAGCAATACGCCACCTGCACCCAACTGAAACCATTTATACTTACTACGATTATTTCCGCAATGCATATGGGCGTAATGCCGGTTTGCGAATTGACCATTTTTTGCTAAGCCCCGATCTTGCCTCCGGTTTAACTGCCGCAAAAGTTGATGATCATGTACGTGGTTGGGAAAAAACCAGCGACCATTGCCCCGTGTGGATTGACCTTACGAGGTAAGAAAGTGAAACGTGAAAGGTATGGACATAAGAGGCGAAACGAAAAAAGTGTAGCTATAAAGATTAAAAAAACATTGGGAAACGTGATTCGTAAATAGTAAATCGCTCTTAGAAAAGCAAAATGCCGGGCTTCTTTTTAAAAAGAAGTCCGGCATTTGTATGATCGCTTATTTTCTACCTGAAAAACTAACGGATATATAAATTATTGTTAGCGCGGTAGCCGGGTTTGTCCATATACCAGTCGGTAAAATTAGCACCTCCGGAAATAGCCCAGTTTACAAGCTTTAAGTATCCCGTTGAAATTTCTACCCCTTCCTGTGTGTAAATTATATCGGCTGCAACATTTAGCGCCCATGGAAGATTGTTTTTGGTTTTGTAAAACCTGTTGGTTGCAGCGTTGCTGTCATCGTCCTGCGTAGCAAAAAAATTGGTAGCAGCAAGGTTGGATGGTTTTTTGTTGGCACCATGTATTTCTTTGTTGCGGCTTTGATTTACTATTAGGTAAGGGTTAAAGTTATTGCTGTTTATGTTGGCAGTTGTAATAGCAGTTTGGCCCAAAGCCGGTTGCCCATTTTCTAAAAAGGTAACGGTAATAGTAGTAGTATCGGGCGCTACATACGATACCAGTTTGCTAACATTTACCCCAGTACCTCCTGCCGATGGCAAAAGCAACGAGGCATCGCTTATTACCGGAATATTGGCAAAGGTTTGGTTGGCCTCGGTTCCATTAGCAGTAAGCGTGTATAGGCTTCCCGCATTTTTTGATCTTGTTACTTTTATTACTTTTTGAGCAGATATATCATCTAACTGAAAAGCAAAACCATTACGAAGTGCTCCGCCAATAGCCTTTGTTATAAAAGTATATTTAGTTTCAACTACCTGGTTGCTGGCATTGGTTACGGTAGTGATCCGGTAGTTTAATACAAGGTCGTTAAAATCGTAGTCGCCTTTTGAAGGCCACAGGTCTTCAAACAACAACGTACCATTTTCGGAAGCAGGATAAACCGTTGCAAAGGCGCGGGTGGCATCGTTGGCAAAACTATCTTCAGCATCAGCCACTCCATCCGAGTCAGCATCGGCAATAGTAGCAAGCGGGGTACAGCCGGTAGACGGGCTGCTCCAATATTCGCCTTTGTACCGTACATCGTCTAACAACATCCGGCTGTTGCCGCCTATACCAATGGCCATTAGGTGCAGTCGGTATACTTTTCCCGCCGTATTGGCCGGTATAGCCACTTTTTCGCTGCGCAGTGTGGTGGCCGATCCTATTACATAGTTGTATTTAAAAAGGGTATCCAGTACACGCCGGTTGTCGGCGCTTTCTATGAATACATAAAAAGTACGGGTGGTACCGTTGGCAATAGTAAGTTTATGTTTAAAAGTCAGGGTATCGTTGCCTGTTAACTTACTCCATGGAGTAATTAAACCGTTGGGATTACTAATACCGCCGGTAAGCTGCCCGGTACGTAAAGTAAAAGTACCTTCAATTAGCTCGCTGGCGCCGTTTACAAAAGAGCAACCCGGGGAGTACCAGCAAAGGTTTGACTCCAGGGTGCGGTTGCCCGAATTAAAATTTTGCGACATGGTTTGTGCCTGTAACTGCACCACTGCCATTATAGCAATGAACTGGAATATAATCTTCTTCATAAAATAGTGGTTTTCAAATATTTTTATTGGTATTGAGTGGGAATAGGTAGCGTGTAGTCAATATTGGCAATGCCGTTTACCACATCAATCGATTTTTTAATGTTGCCATAACTCATTTGCACCATGGTAGTGCCGGCCGGCACGCTTATTTGTTGTTCCAATGCCTGGTGCATGGTTAACTGTTGTACAAACAACAAGGCGCCCTCGTCGCTCCTTATTTCAAGCGCCATTGCCCGGTTTGAGGTGGGAGGCATGGGGGTAACTTTAATAGTAATTACTGTTACTGATTGCCAGTTAAAAGTGGCGGGTGCAATAACTTCCTTCAGGCTTGTACCTGCTGTATTTGCAGGGTTTTTTACACCCTTTACACACGAGGTGGTAGTGGTGGCCATAAATAATAACGCTAACAAAACTCGTTGGCTTTTAATTGCGCTTTTTGCGACAAATGACATACTAAATGGTTTTAATTAAATATTTGTTTACCTGCTGCCAGCCATTGGCCAGTCAGCGACACTATAAACGCTGAGCTTTTAAAAATTAGTATTTTGTAGTAGGTTAATTTTTTTTAATTGGTAAGACAATACTATTCAACACCAGCATTTTGCAGCAGGTTTTTATGCTAACCTTAAAAGACATTATACAACACTTTTTGAAGTATGGTTTTTAAATCAATTTGTACTTGCTTTACTAATACTGTCATATTTAAATGTTTTGCGTTGGGTGCTTTTTTGTATTTGCATGAAATGGGCTTTACTATTAAATATTAAAACACCCATACAAAGGCATTAGCAATTATAAAAAAAAATTTTTGGCAGCCTGCCCGCTGCACCCAATCTGATAGCCTGCTTAGCTACCGACCTTTAAAAGAATAGTAAATAATTTGACAGTTGGCGAAATCGTAAAGGCAGGTGTACCAATGTGGTAGAGCCGAAAACCAATTTTAAGTAAAAGTGTGTTCGTTTATCACTTTTATGCCTTTTGGTAATGGCTGCTTATGTAAAGTGCAAATAGATTACTTTACCTGCCGGTATCTTTTTTGAAAGGATTTATTTGTATAAAAACCTATTTAATAATATTTTAATAATGCATAAAAATTTATTGCTGCTACTAATAATGGTAGTTGTTGGTACAGGCGGCAGCTTTGCCCAATCGCCCGAAGAAAAACTTCGGTGCATGGGTATTGGTTAATCAAAACGCCCGAACCCGTTGCCTCGTATGTAAGCTTTGTTCAGGTTGGCAACCTTTTATATCTGTCGGGTAGAGGGCCTATACGCGCAAGTGGAACCTACATTACCGGTAAACTTGGTGACAACGTGTCGATTGACTCGGGATATTATGCAGCCAGATTAGTGGCCATTGCGCACCTTTCGGTAGTAAAAAAAGCGCTTGGAAGCCTGCAAAAAGTAAAGCAAATAGTAAAAGTTTTTGGTATGGTAAACGCTACCAGCGATTTTGTCCATCAGCCAAAGGTTATTAACGGTTATAGCGACCTTATGGTGGCTGTTTTTGGCAATAAGGGTATGCATGCCCTCAGTGCGGTAGGCATGGCCTCGTTGCCATCAAACAGGTGTGTAGAGGTAGAAGTGATTGTGGAGGTAGAGGAGGTAAAAAGTAAAAAGTGTTCTTTTCAGGTTTTAATGATTGTTAATGACCTGCTTTTATGTAGCTCCAGCCTTGTTCCTCCTTTTTAGCAAGTTCAAGCATGGCCACCGGCACCACTATTGCCGACGATATTACATCGGCTGGTGTTAGTTTTAAACGTTTAAGCGAATTATTGCAAACCGCAAAAGTGAGGTTCTTGTTTTTTACCATTTCATCTACTGATGCTTGTATAGTACTTTTTTGTTTTACCAGCGCATATGCCGCCTGCCCGTGAAAAACTACTTCCACTTTTGTATTTGGCGCTTCTGTTAGTATGTTATTTATCTGCCGCATAATAGCCTGGTGGTCAAGTGTGTCGCTGCTAACCATATCAAACACTATTTTATGCTGAGGGCTTTGCGCTTGCGTCAAAGTGCCTGCCAACAGAGCTAATGCCAATATTAGTTTGTATTTCATTAGGTAAATATATTAACTGCTTTTAACGTAAAGGATACATCAATGCCTAAACATACTCGAAAATAGCGGACCAAAGTAATTTTCCCTTTCACCCGCGGCCATTAATGGTAAGTTGAAACAAGACGGAGGAAAGTTGGTAGTTAGGCGGAACAAGAGATGACAGGAGGAAGGTTGGTGGTTGGTTGTTGGGTGGGGGAGAAGAAATACCAGTTGATAGATGTAAGATGACAGGAAGAAGTTGGTAGAAGAAAGATGACAGTTGATTGATGTAAGATGACAGGAGGAAAGTTGGGCGTTGGTGGTTGGGTAGGAGAAGAGATGACAGTTGGTAGATGTAAGATGACAGGAAGAAGTTGGTAGAAGAAAGATGACAGTTGATAGATGTAAGATGACAGGAGGAAAGTTGGTGGTTAGGCGGAATAAGAGATGATAGGAGGAAGGTTGGTGGTTGGTGGTCGTTGGTAGGGCGGAATAAGAGATGACAGGAGGACAGGTGGTCGTTTGTGGTTGGTAGTTGGGCGGAATAAGAGATGACAGGAGGAAGTTTGGTGGTTGGTGACTAGGCGGAAGAAGAGATGACAGTTAATAGATGTAAGTTGACAGGAAGAAGTTAGTAAAAGAAAGATGACAGTTGATAGACGTCAGTTGACAGGAGGAAGCCGGTATAAATAAATGCACAAACTATTATTGCTTATGTATTTAATAATAAAAGCCAAATAATGGTAGTTCCGTCTGTACCTGCTGATGTTAATAGCGGCAAAATTAGAGATTAGAAACTGCAATTGAATTTGAGAAAAGGAAGTTGAGCATTTGAGCCTGAATCCCCGCAGAAGTATTTGCTGGGCTGGAAAATACAGCAAAAGAAATGTTATCACCATTGGTTCGGACTTTTGTTTACCTATTAGCTTTACTTGTTAATTAGCAGCCGATATAAAGTATTTATGGTTATTGTATTGCAACTAATTATCATGCTACAAATTATTGATTAAGAACAGTAAAAAAAAACCGTTTAAAGAGTTTCGTTAATAACACCACTACCAACGTCAAAAAAATGGCCACCTTTTTAGGATGGCCATTTTTGTAATTGACAAGGTATTAATCTTTAAAGAATTTAAATGCTTTTCGTTCCTGGCCACCATCGACCACCAAAATATACGAACCCGTTGCCAAATTGCTGACAGGTATGGAAATAAAGCCATTTAGGTTTGCTGCCTGGCTGGTGTACAGTGTTTTACCACTATAGTCTTTAATACTAAATACAAGCCTTTGCCCGCCGCCGGTTACCATAACAGGCAACGCCGTTTTAACCGGGTTTTGTAACAGTCGAATGGTAAACAGATGTCGGCCTTTGAGGTCAAGGGTAATAATGCGGCTTAAGCTTTCGCTGCCATCTCTATTGCGCTGGTTTAACCGGTAATACAATTTTGCCTTTCCGCTGTTTATAATGCCAGCATCAATAAAGTTGTAATTGATTTTTGAGGTTGAAATACCCATTGCGCTAATTTTTCCAATGTTGGCAAACGTTATACCATCGTCACTACGTTGAACTATAAAATCGCGGCTGTTTATTTCGCCTGTTGTTGACCATTGTATAAAGGCATCGGCTTGCCTGTCAACAACCGAAAATTGTAGCAAATTGACCGGTAAGGGTAATAGGCCGTCTAATACATATAAGTCTCTCGCAAAGGGAATATCTCCATTATCGGCAGAAATCAACAACTTACCATTGTTAACAAAGAAAAATATATCAGGGTCTGAATCTGGCAGGCCCGGGTTTATGTCTGCCACCAATGTAGTGCCGATACCAGACGATGCGCCATCCGATCTCCAAAGTTCGCGACCAGATGCCCCGTTATTGGCAACAAAGTACAGGTACAATGATGTGTAAGCGTAACTGCCGATTTCAACTCCATCTGCACCGCCCGGACCTATATTTCTTACTATTGAAGTGCCGCCCGGTGTGCCGTCGGTCACCCAAAGTTCAACACCGTCTGCTACTGAGCCTGCAGTAAAAAAAAACTTATTACCCTGAAACAGGGGTTGTGACAATACACCTGTATTAATATCAAATTGAAAGGGTCTGAAAATAAAAGGGATGCCAGAAAAATCGTTCGGCGTAAATGATTTAAACAAGGTGGTACCTGAAGGCGTACCATCCGATTGCCACATCTCAAACCTGCTAATTAAATCCGAAGAAGTAAAAAAGAACTTGTTGCCTATTGCAACTGCATTAAAAACATTGGTGGAGGCAAAAGGGCCTGTCTGTATATCTTTTAAGATAAATGTATTTAATTGCGTGCCATCGGTAACAAAAATTTCCTCTCCATTTACCCCGTCGTTTGCCATAAAAAACGCCTTGTTGTTAAAAACAAAAATGAAAGGAAAATTTAATAAATCGGTAAACCCGTTTTCGGGGCCGGGATTTATGTCTTTTAACAGGCTTGTGCCGCCGCTGGTTCCATTAGTTTTCCACCACTCTATGCCATGCACACCATCGTTTGCCTGAAACAAAACCATATTGCCAAAAATATTAAAGCCTTGTGGAAAAGACGATGGGGCGCCAGGGTTAATATCTGCCAATGGGTTGGTACCGGCGCTGGTGCCGTTACCCGACCAAAGTTCTGTGCCGGTTGTAGTGGTATTAGCTGAAAAAAGAAGGTAAGTTCCATTTGAAAATAAGTTAGAACTATCCAAAACAATCCCGCTTACCGGACCCGGTATCAGGTCTTTAAACAATACTGTTCCGCCGGGTGTGCCATCGGTTCTCCATAGTTCCCTGCCTTCGGCGGGCCTGCTTGCCGTAAAATATATGAAGCCACCTAAGTTGGCAAAATCATCGTCGGGGCTTGAGCTGTTAATGCCTACAAAAATATCGTTTAGTAAAATAGTTCCGGCAACGGTTCCATCAGTCATAAAAAGCTCAATACCCGTAGCTGCAGTGGTGCCGCTAAAAATAAGTTTTCCGGGTAGAAAGCCTCCTTCGTTAATTAATTTAATGGTTGTTGACAATTTAAAGGTACCAACAATGGTTCCGTCGGTTACCCACACCGAAGAGTCCATGTCAGAAACCAGGATTGTTTTTCCATTTGGTAACGGAAACGAAGGGTTAAGGCTGTTGTTGTTATTTATTTGTGTTAGCTGCGCAAAAATTTGCGAACAAATTAAAAAACCAATACTAATAAGCAGTAGAACTTTTTTCATGTCATTTTAAGTTTGATTATGATTTTATTGCCGGTTCAGTTTTGTTGTTTTATAAACAGGTTGGGTTATAAGTGCAGGCAATAAACACCTATCGCAATAAAAATAGGGCATAGCCTTAATAAATCCAAGGGTATTTACCGGTAAGTGATAATGAAATTTTTATAACCATTTGATGCTTTTATTTCAAAGGATTTTAAGAATAAGAAATGGGTAATTTTTTGCCCTTTTGTTTAGTATACTTTGCAAATAAATAGCTCTGCACTTATACGGTCATTATACCTTGCCCACCTTCTGTTAAAAAACTACTATCATCGGCAAGTAGTTACACTGTTTGCTACTAACCTTTAACTTTTGCCGGGTTTTGCCTCAAGCGATTGTAAAATAAATATTCTGCTCCTCAGGCTATTAAATAATGCTGCAACAAAAACGCCCCTGCCCCGGCCAGGTAGCCCAGCAACGCCAGCAACGAAATGTTTTTGATGTACCAGATAAAATCGATTTTTTCCATGCCCATTGCCGCAACACCAGCCGCAGACCCAATAATTAAACAGCTACCACCCGTGCCCGCGCAATACGCCAAAAACGACCAAAAATAATGATCGGTAGGGAAGGTGGCCATATCGTACATACCCATACCTGCTGCTACCAGTGGCACATTATCTACCACCGACGAGAGCATGCCAATTGATATGACGATCACGTCAAGGTTGCCGATTTTTTCGTTCATAAGTTGCGCAAGAAATGCTAATTGACCCGTTGATTGCAGTGCTGCAATAGCTACCAGTATGCCCAGAAAAAACAATACGCTTGGTACATCGGCCTTGCGAAGTGCCTGTATAACCGAGTACGCATCTTTATCAGCATCGTTTTTATAACGGTGTATAAACTCGGTGGCTATCCATACAATGCTAAGGCCAAATAACATGCCCATGAAAGGAGGCAGGTGGGTAATGGTTTTAAAAAAGGGTACAAAAATTAATGCACTAATTCCTAAAATAAATATTGACTTACGTTCAAAATTGGTGGTTTTATCGGGCATGTCGTTTTCAATAACAACAGGTTTTTCTACTTTACCTTTTAACGTAAACGATAAATATATCAGCGGCACAATCATGCAAACTAAACTGGGCATAATCAGGTGTGTAATGATGTTGGCGGCGGTTATTTGGCCACCTATCCACAGCATGGTGGTGGTTACATCGCCAATAGGCGACCAGGCGCCACCCGCATTGGCTGCCAATACCACCATGCAAATAAAAAACATGCGGGTATATTTGGCGGCAACCAGTTTTCTTAAAAGCGAAACCATAACAATGGTGGTCGTTAGGTTATCCAGTGCTGCAGAAAGAAAAAAGGTGATGATGCTAATGATCCAAAGCAGTTTTCGTTTATCGGTAGTGATAATACGTTTGGTAATCACCTCAAACCCGTCGTGGGCATCTATCAGTTCCACAATAGTCATGGCGCCCAGTAAGAAAAAAAGTATGCCCGAAATTTCACCTAAGTGTTCGTATAACTCGGCGGTTACAATGTCGGTTTCGTGGCTGTTTAAAATATACACAACCCAACACAACACTCCTGTAAGTAAGGCGCTGGCCGATTTATTTATATGTAACTTATGTTCAAATGCAATGGCCAGGTAGCCGAAAACAAAAATAACAATGATCAATGTGGTCATGAGGTTCCTTGGTTATAGTTAGTTGCCGCCGTATAATTACCGGGGCAGGTATGCAAAATACAAAGGGCTAAATATACCGCAAAGCTTTTAAGTGGGGTGCGGGGGAAGGTTTGTTGAATAATAAATTGGGTATGATGAGTGGTGAGTTGTGAGTTGTGAGATGTGAGTTGTGAGTTGTGTGTAGTTAGTAATTGTAATGCGTAGTGAGTGGTCAGTAGTGAGTAAAAGAAACAAAATTCAATAAGTCGTTATATCACAACTTTACCGACAAAACTTTGCAGTTAACACTTTTTTCACTGCTAATGATCGTTGTGGAGGTGTTACTTTTATATGACATGGTTTCACGCAAAGGGCGCAAAGAAAACCCACGCAAAGGGTGCAAAGAAAAACCTTGAAGTATATTTAAATGTGTGGTTGGAGGTATGTCATCAACCATTATTTCTGTTGATCAATACCGACCGTTATTGTTTGTAAAAAATGAAGATTTCTTTTGATGCCGGCAAACTTTGTTCGTTTTAGAGGAGAATGTTTAAAGATGGTCTTAAAACTTTCTTCTGTCAGTTCTTCCCAGTCGCTGGTGCTGAAGTTTAGTATTTGTGGTATGGGAGTAAAGGCTAATTCGGTGTTGGGTTTGCTAAACCGGTTCCAGGGGCAAACGTCCTGGCAAACATCGCAGCCAAAAAGCCAGTCGTCAAATTGGCCTTTCATTTTGTCGGGTATCAACTGGTCTTTTAGTTCAATGGTAAAATAGCTGATGCACTTGCTGCCGTTTACTACTTTGTTGGGTAAAATGGCCTCGGTAGGGCAGTGGTCAATGCATTTGGTGCAGGTGCCGCAAAAGTCTTTAGCAAAGGCATCGTCACAGGTAAGTTCAATATCAACAATAAGCGTAGCTATAAAAAAAAAGGAGCCCGCCTGTTTGTTGATGAGGTTACCATTTTTGCCCACCCAACCCAGGCCACTGCGGGTAGCCCAGCTACGCTCCAATACCGGGGCACTGTCTACAAACCCTCGACCGTTCACCTCGCCTATATGCGTTTTTATTTTCTCCAGTAATAATTTCAGCTTAGCCCTGATCACTTCATGATAATCATTTCCATACGCATACTTTGCCACCTTAGGCGCATCGCTTGCCTGCTGTTGTTCAGGGTAATAATTCATCAAAAGGGTGATCACGCTTTTTGCACCGGGCACCAGCCTGGTAGGGTCAACCCGCATATCAAAATGGTTTTCCATGTATTGCATCTGCCCATGCAAGCCTTTGTTTAACCATGCCTCTAATCGCCGTGCATCATCACCCAATTGAACGGCCTTCGCAATACCACAATGGTCAAAGCCCAGTTGGTGGCTCCATTGTTTAATTAATATGGTGGGGGTTTGTGGCAATAGTCTGCTTTGCCGTGCAAATTAAAACTTTATAAGGCAGGTAACTACATGCTATACGACCTATTACCATTGTTAATTATCGATTGTTCTTACAATGCATAGCCACGTCAACATGGTTACTAAAAAGATTTAATAAAGGTATCAACCACCAAAAGGCGCAAAGAGCTTGATACAAATTTGTCAGGTGTTTCAGACGAAATAGTTTATTGTTTTCTTTGCGCCCTTTGCGCGGCTTCTCTTTGCGCCCTTTGCGCGAAACTTTCCCATGTATGAGTTATTTGGATAACCCCTGTTTATTAATGATAATTTTCATAAGCAACGATCAGCCTTCTGTAGGTGTCAGGTAGGTATAATTCCCCTGATGCTTAATCACTGTTCACAAATTTTGCTGGTCCTGTTATTCCTCTTTTTCGTTACCATCGTTTTAGCCCAGCCCAAAACCCAATAGTGCGGCTGGTTTTTACTTTGCGGCACCCATGCAACCGGGCCCCGACAACAATATTTATGTAACCACGCAGGAGCTTTACATAGACCAGATCACCAATCCCGATGTATGGGGTGGCGTTGGTCTTAACGCGTATTTTATTAATAGCCGGGCGTTGAGCGATAGCATCCGCACAGGTGTAAGCATCCCCAATTTTATTGATGCGCGGCAGCCCGGCCCGGCAGCGCCCGATTTTATTACTACTACCATCAACTGTAACACTATTGCTTTTGAAACGCGCTGTCTCGACCGGTTTACGGCCACCTGGAACTTTGGCGATGGCACGCCGCCGGTTACCGGCAACAGCGTGCAACACCAGTTTTTATCAGCCAATATTTTTAAGGTACAACTTACCTTAACACAGGGTAGCCAGGTGTATGGCAGTATTACCAAACCAATTACGGTGTTGCCTTTGAGCGCCACTATTGCCGGCCCGCAAAGTGTATGCACCAACAGCGTGTACCTAAGCCAGTATTCCAGCCCTGTATTGGGTGATGTTACCTATAAATGGACAGCCATCGGAGGTTCCCTAAGCGGGCCCGATAACCTGTATTATGCCAATGTAAACTGGTCGCCCGCCAATACCACCGGTACCGTTCAATTGTCGGTGTCGCGTCAGGGCTGCACCCTAACCTCTAATAAATTGGTCAATATTTCGCCCGGCCCCAATTTTAGCTGGAGCCTGCCCGACAGTATTTGCCTGTTCGATAGTGCGCTGGTACTTTCGGCAAGTCCGCAAAGTGGCAGATATACGGGCAAGGGCATTAGCGGTAACCGTTTCTCACCAAAAGAGGCAGGTTTAGGCTTCCATACCATCACCTATAGGTATGGCGATGAAGTTACCTGCCAGGGACAAATTGATAAGATCATAAAAGTAAGCCGGTGCAACGAACCCATTGTTGCCAATACCAATTGCGACGAGGTGCTCAATAGTGTACGTGTAGCCCCAAATCCTACTGGCAATGTGCTTCGGTTACAATCGCCCTTTGCATTAGGTTTTATACAGGTGTTCAATGCTTCGGGCCAGTTGGTGGCCAAAGGCAATTTGGTCAACAATAGCCTGCCATTGCCTGGTTTGGCCGCAGGTATTTATTCGGTGGTGGTTTTTTGTAAAGATGGAGGGGCGTATAAGGCGGTTACGTTTGTGAAAGGGAGGTAGGTTATAGATAGTTTTGAAAGAACGTTGGCTATTAAAAGCTTGTTTTAATTACTGAAATTTAATTGCCCTGAAAGGACGGAACACTATTTATCACTCGAATTTTCGTTTTGAGATACATGATTTTACAAATTTTGTTATTAGTGACCTTTCGCTTTTATTGCAAAATAGTACCATATGCTAAAGAAGGCAAACGAGTAGCTGTCCCGCCCTTTAAGGCTTTTTGATTCTGTCGGCGCATATTCCATAGGCTTTACCCATAGCTGAGGTATCCCTGCCTTTAAGGCCATACAGTTTAACTGTACACCTTTTATAAAAATGACTATTTATTGCCTTGAGACGCCGAATTGTAAAATTGAATCTGGTAAAATAAACGGTTTTAGTGCACGTTTTTTATATTGCCGAAAACAGAAAATCTGCCGTTTGCAAATCGCAGCTTCCATGCTCCAAAAGCTTTAGTTAAATAAGCACCAACGAAATAGGTTCACCCCGCCACCCCTAATGCATCCTATCTCCTCTAACCTCCAGTTGCTCCATTACGCCGGCTTCATATTCAAGCCATTGCTTCCAACGGGTACGTACGGTTTGCTTGTCAACGTAGGTTTCGGCCAGTTCAATAAACAGCGCGTAGTGGCCTGCTTCGCTTTCCATAAACCTGCGGTAAAATTTGGCCATGTAGGCATCGTCCAGTCCTTCGCTCAGGCGCTTGAACCGTTCGCAACTGCGGGCTTCTATCAAGGCAAAAATCAATAACCTGTCTAAAAAAGTTTCTTCTTCGCTGCCGCCTTTTTTTTGAAACAGCATTAGTCCATTTACATACTCGTCTTTGCGTTGCCTGCCCAGTGTTAGCTTTCTTTTATTTAGCTCGCCCAATACCAGCCTAAAATGACCCCATTCCTCGGTTACAATGGGCGATAATTCGTTTACCAAGGTAGCTTTTTGCGAGTAGCGCTGAATGAGCGAAATGCAGCTAACCGCTGCTTTTTGCTCGCAATAGGCATGGTCTGTCAATATTTCCTGTAGCGATATTTCGGCCAGGTTTACCCAGCGTGGATCGGTGGGTAGTTGCAGCCCAAGTATGTTTTTTTGGTATTCATCCATTGGTAAAGTAATTGCTTCCATAGCTACAAATTAGTTTTAAAAGGCAATAAAGGTATTGCCGGTTGGGGTAGGTTCGCCTTAGTGTATCAGCAATGTTACCAGCATGGCCGCAGGCTTTAACAGATTATTACTTTGTGTGGCGGTAACCTATAATTTTGAGCCGATGTACAGCGACAAATTTCTTGACAAAAAATTAGATGAGCGACGAACGGCCAATGCCTTCCGGTCGTTAAAAACAACCATTGGAACGGTCGATTTTTCGTCCAACGATTATTTGGGCATATCCTATAACGGTTTGCTCAGGGTAAATGATAAGCACCTGCCACATGGCTCAACCGGGTCGCGGTTGTTGTCGGGAAACTATGCGTTAATTGAGCAGGCAGAGCAAGAGATTGCCCAATTTCATGAGTCCGAAGCTGCTTTAATATTTAACTCTGGGTACGATGCAAATATTGGCCTGCTATCAAGCGTGCCCCAAAAAGGCGATACTATATTATTCGATCAGCTTTCGCATGCATCCATTCGCGACGGTATCAGGTTATCGTTTGCCACCAGCTTTTCGTTTGGGCATAACAACGTGGCCGATCTTGAAAAAAAACTACAGGCGGCCACCGGAAATATTTTTGTGGTAACCGAAGGCGTGTTTAGTATGGATGGGGATATAGCCCCGTTACAAAATATACTCACTGTTTGCCAGGCCTATGGCGCCCACGTAATTGTTGACGAAGCGCATGCCATTGGGGTAGTGGGCACAACCGGCCAAGGGGTTGCCCAAAGCCTTGCCATTCACCAACAATGTTTTGCCCGCGTATATACTTTTGGCAAAGCATGTGGTTGCCATGGTGCGGTGGTAACGGGCTCGCACCGGCTAAAACAATACCTGGTTAATTTTGCCCGAAGCGTAATTTTTTCAACCTCGCTGCCACCCACGGCTATACAGGCTATACGCCACAGTTACCAGGTTTTTCCCACCATGTACAACCAACGGCAACAACTGCAGCATTTAATAAATAAGTTTAGCAATGCCAGCCTGCCTTATACAAAACTTGAGTCAAACACGGCTATACAAGGGGTAATTGTACCCGGCAACGATAGGGTAAAAAAGTTGGCCGCGGGCCTGCTGGAAAAACTTGTTGATGTGCGGCCCATCTTATACCCTTCGGTTCCACTTCATAAAGAAAGGCTTCGCATTGTTTTGCATGCCTTTAATACTATTGAGCAAGTTGACAAATTGTTATTACTATTACAGCAGCTTGCCTGATTAAAATTGCTGAAGGGCAAACAGAAAAAAATCTATTTTTAGCAATTAATATTGTCTATGCGTATTGTTCCTTTTATTATTTCAGCCATTATAACAACCGGTTTGGTGTTGGTATTAAATACTCAGTTACCAGTAGGCGAAAGTAAAACGCCCCGGCTGGGCGAGTTTTTAAGCCCTCAACACGGGTGTTGGCAAAATGCTGAGCCGTACGATATGGATTTCAATGCACAGTTATTGTTCAAGGATTTAACCGGTCAGTCAACCGTATACCTGGATGAGCGATTGGTGCCGCACATCTACGCCCAAAACGAGCACGATGCCTATTTTATACAAGGCTTTCTTCATGCAAAATTCAGGTTGTGGCAAATGGAGTTTCAAACGCATGCAGCGGCTGGCAGGCTAAGCGAAATATTAGGGGAAAAAAGTGGTGGCAAGGACTTTTTGGCCATCGATAAATTTTTTAGGCGTACAGGAATGGTGTTTGGTGCCGAAAACAGTTTAAAGGCAATTGAGGCAAATGCACAAACCAGGGCCGTGGCAGATGCCTATACACAAGGGGTTAATGCCTACATTTTGCAACTGCCCGATATTAAAAAACCACTGGAGTACAAGGTACTCGATTATAGGCCCGAGCCATGGACCAATCTTAAAACGGCATTATTTTTAAAATATATGGCGTGGGATTTGGCTGGCAGTGGCGATTATGATTTTGAAATGACGAATGCAAAAAATGTATTTTCTACCATTGATATTGAAAAAATATACCCGCTTATTTCAGATAGTGTTGACCCTATCGTTCCACGTGGTACGGTTTACGAGGTACCATCAATAAGCCCGGTAGTACCAGCCAGTGCCGACTCTCTTTATTTTTCGGCTACTGATAGTATTGAGCCAACACTTCAAATTAAACCCGACGACCATAATGGCAGCAATAACTGGGCGGTGGCAGGCACTAAAACCCGGTCGGGCTCGCCTATACTTTGTAACGATCCGCACCTTGGTCTTAATATGCCAGGCCTGTGGTACGAAATGCAGATAAGTACGGGAACCAGCAATAGCTATGGTGCCACGTTTCCTGGTGCGCCCGCTGTAATTATAGGGTTTAACGATAGCTGTGCCTGGGGCGTAACCAATGCCGGCCGCGATGTAAAGGATTATTTTGAAATATCGTTCAGGGATAGTACCATGAAAGAGTATTGGTATAACGGGCAATGGGTGACTACTGCCTTTAGAGACGAAGTGATAAAAATTAAAGGTCAGCCAAACAATGTGGAACACATTGCCATGACCATTTACGGCCCCGTTATTTACGACCACGTTTTTGCCAATAAACTTAACAACAACAAATATTATGCGCTGCGGTGGAAGGCGCACGACGGCAGCAATGAAATTGCTACTTTTTATGGCCTCAACAACGCCCATAACTACAACGATTACCTGCAGGCCATTTCATCATTCGAGTGCCCGGGCCAAAACTTTATTTTCGCATCTAAAAGCGGCGATATTGCTATTAGGCAACAGGGGCAGTTTCCGGCAAAATGGCGCCGGCAGGGCGAGTTTTTAATGCCTGGCACTGATACCTTGTATAACTGGCAGGGTTATATACCCACCAGCGAAAATATGGGTATGCTTAACCCCGCCAGGGGCTTTGTAAGCAGTGCCAACCAAATTACTGCCGATAGCGCATATCCGTATTATTTAAGTGGCTCGTTCCCGGTATATCGAGGTAAAATAATTAACAGGCGCCTGGGCGAAATGAATAATATTACCCCCAACATGATGATGAAACTGCAGACAGATAACTACAATATTTTTGCAGAGTATGCACTTCCATTACTGCTTCAATACCTTAAGCAGGATAAGTTAAGTGCAGAAGCCAGTACTTATTTGGAAATCTTAAAAAGCTGGAACCTTCGTAACGACGTTGGTGAAGCCGGCCCAACCATTTTTAAAATTTGGTGGGACGAATTTGAACAGGCTACCTGGGGCGATGAATTTGCCCAAACCAAACTGCGGTTAAAATGGCCCGACGAAAGCACGCTTGAAGAAGCTATGGCAAAGGACAGCACCTTTAAGTTTGCCGATGATATAAGGACTGCCGAAAACGAAAATTTTTATGATATGGCCAGCCTTTCCTTTAGCAAAACAGTGATACAATTAAGTAACCTGCAAAAAGCAGATAAAATGGCCTGGGGAAATTATAAGGAAACCGGCGTTAGGCACTTGCTGGGGATACCTGCATTTAGCAGGTTAAACCTGCCAATAGGTGGAGGCGATAATATAATTAATGCTACCCGAAAAGATCATGGGCCAAGTTGGCGAATGATTGTTTCGCTAAGTAAAAATATTGAGGCCTACGGTGTATATCCCGGCGGGCAAAGCGGCAACCCCGGCAGTAGGTATTACGACTCGTTTGTGGATACCTGGGCCGCAGGTAAATACAACCAATTGCTTTTTGTTGATAAAGACGAGGCAGCCGACAATAAGCAAATGAAATGGATAATCAACTTCTCAAAATCATAAAAAACAAAATGAAGATCTTTATTTCTATTTTACTTACCGCCCTGCTAAGTTTTGCAGGTTGTTTGTTTTTGCCCTGGTGGTTTATTGCAATTGCCGCCTTTATGGTGGCAGCCGTGGTAGGCCAAAACGGCCTCCGCTCTTTTTTGTGTGGCTTTGTGGCCTTATTTGCGTTATGGGGGTTGTCGGCAACAATTATCGATGTGCAAAACCACCACCTGTTATCGTCCAAAGTGGCCAGGCTATTGCCACTGGCGGGGCAATATCAGTTACTTATTTTGTTTACCGGCCTGGTAGCCGGCCTGGTTGGTGGCATGGCGGCACTTACAGGCAGTTTCGTTAAAAGAAACAAAATATAGTTGGGCTTTGTTAATATTGTTCTTGTTTTACGTACTGTATTACATAAGTAATGCTTAATGTTTTTTATCTGCCGATCAAATCCTTCATGAAATTATTGTTTGTTTTAGTTACAACACTCATATCGGGCCATTGTATGGCCTATAAAATAACCGGCCAGGTTAAAGACGAAAACAACCAGCCGCTTTCTTTTGCCTCCTTAATAATCCGTGGTACGTCCAGCGGTGCCTCTGCAAACAGTATGGGGTATTATAGTGTTGACGTACAACCGGGTTCGTACACTCTGGTTGCCCAGCATGTGGGATTTAAAAGTGTTGAAAAGCCTGTGGTGGTTAAAAATGATGATGTCATCATAGATTTTGTGCTTCCACTTCAACAATATGACCTGGGAAACATTACCGTTAAAAGTGGCGAAGACCAGGCGTTGTCGATAATTAAAAAGGCCATTGCCAAAAGGCAGTTTTATTTAGATGAGCAGCCACGGTTTCAGGCAGAAGTATACATTAAGGGTAGGCTTCAGCTGCGCGATTATCCCAAACGTTTTTTTGGCCAAAAGGTAGATTTTGAAGATGGAGATACCAGCAAACAAAAGGTGATATTTTTATCTGAAACGGTTGCAAGGTATTCGGTAAATAAACCCAAAGCCAAAGTGGAAGTTTTGTCAACCAAGGTTAGCGGTCAAAGCAACGGTTTTGGCTTCAGTAATCCAATCATATTATCGTTTTATCAAAACATTGTTCCTATAACTTCATTAAACCCTCGTGGTTTTGTTTCGCCCATTGCCGATAATGCGCTACAATTTTACAGGTATGTTTTTATGGGCACTTTTTTTGATAATGGAAAAATGGTTAACCGGTTACAGGTAATGCCCAGGCGAAACTATGAACCATTGTTTAATGGGTTCATTAATATTATTGAAGGTGAATGGCGGATACACAGTGTAGATCTTACCCTTTTTAAGGAAAACCAAATGCAATTGGCCGACACATTGCGCATAGAGCAGGTATTTGTGCCGGTAAACAATACATGGATCATTAAACAGCAAACGCTATACCCCTCAGTAAGTTTTTTTGGTTTTAAAGGATACGGAAGTTTTGTACAGGTTTACGACAAAGTGAACCTCGATCCTGATTTTAAAAAGGGCTTTTTTGATAATACCGTGTTGAAAATTTTAGATAGCGCCAACAAAAAATCGCCTATGTACTGGGATAGTATACGCCCGGTGCCCTTAATTGCCCTGGAAATTGAAGATTATAAAAAGAAGGATAGCCTTGAAGCCGTACGAAACGATCCAAAATACATGGACTCCCTTGACCGGGTGCGAAATAAGATAGGTATATCTGCAATACTTTTTTTTGGTAAAACATTTGTAAATACATTTAAAAAAACTACCCTGACAACCAATGCACTTTTAGATGTTGTGGGGTTTAATTCAGTAGAAGGATTAATGTTGGACTGGAAGCCGGTGTATACAAAAAAATGGAACGATCGCAGCCGCAACAGGTTATTGATTGCACCACAGTTACGCTACGGTTTTAGCAACGGCCACTTTAACCCAAATATTACTGTAAGGTACGACTATGGTAAAAAATACCTTTCGTCTTTGTCGGGTACATTTGGTAAAAAGGTATTTCAAATGGATAACAGGGAGCAAATACCAACGCTAAATAACTCTATTAATACTTTATACGACGAAAACAATTTTTTAAAAATATACGATGCGTATACTGGCAGGATATCGTGGTTTAAAGGGTTGGGCGAAGGTATTACCACCAATATAACGTTTGAATACCAGGACCGGCGCTCACTCAACAACACTACCCAATACAAATGGCGCGACGTTAAGGAACGAACAATTTCCCCCAATATTACCTTTGCAGCTAACAAAGCCTCGTTATTAACCCTTGATGTGAGATGGCAACCCGGTGCCCGGTACATTGAACTACCCGAACGAAAAATTTTACTGGGGTCTAAGTTTCCTGTAGTAGATGCGTCCATTACCACTGGTTTAAAAAACGTGTTGGGCAGCAATGCCCAATTTACCAAATGGCGGTTAGGCCTTAACCAATCAATAAATCTTAAACTGGCTGGTAACCTACAATACAATGTAGTAGCTGGTGGTTTCCTCAATGCCCAATCAGTTTCTTTTCCTGACTTTAATCACTTTTTTTCAAACCGCCTGTTGGCGCTTGCGCCGCCTTTAAAAAGTTTTCAGGTAATGGATTATTACAGGTATAGTAATACTGACAGAGTGTTTTTGCAACAACACACCGAGTATCATTTAAACGGTTTATTAACTAATAAAATACCAGGTTTTAAAAAGCTTAACTGGTTTTTATTGGTGGGCAACAATGTGTTATTTCAAAATAATGGAACGATGTACGGCGAATACTTTATTGGCCTCGAAAATATTTTTAGAATTGGACGTATTGATTTTGTACAGTCGTTTACCAACAAGGGTCGGGAAAACTGGGCTATTAGAACTTCGTTTGGTGGCCTGCTGAGGTAAATACCGCATACTTCCCAAACACTTTAGGTTGTAATATTTAATTGTGTAAAGGCTTTTTACCATTAATGAGTATCCGCTATTTGGTATACTCAAAGCTGAGTATAAAATCACGATAAAAAAGGCTACATAAAATTACCAATAGTACAAAAGTGCCACCACTATGGTCATAAAGGCAGGCTGCAACGACTATTGAAAACTGCTGTAAAGCCCGGTTCCAAAATATTAGCACCAGATTGCGGACAGCCATTCTACTATTTAAAAAAACAATTATTGGCTTAGCAATATTTCTTTTATGAACTTACGGTTGCGCGTGCAAAAGGACAACCGCGCCGGTATCGCAATTTGTACTTTGCATACTTCTGTTAAACCAATTTGTAACACCTTGTAATTTTTTGCACCATTAACAATAACAAAAAGCTAGGCTGAAGCACTCAATTGGTTATTCCCTTATAAATATTTCCTGCTCCAAACCCTTTTTATGCTCATGAAGCATAATAAACACTTCTTGTAATTGCGGGCTAAGGTTGGCCTGGTTTAAAGCAGTTTCTATTTGCTGGTTGTACAAGGTGCGGTTACCATATTTTACCAATAATTCTTTAAGGCCGGGCGGTATAAAAAAGCTGGCTTTTTGTTGCAGTACCCGCTGGTATTCGTTCAAAAAAATAGCGATGCCGGCAAAATCAATATCGCCAAAATGCAGGTAATTGTTGGGCAATAGTTGCAGCCATTTCAACAGGTCGCTGCTATAGGGGTAGCGGCAAACAAACAGCGGATTTATATGGGTAAACAAATAGGCCTGTTTGGCAAGGTGGTTAAAGTTGGCTGCGTTTTCTACACCCACCACTGTTATATTGGGCGGAATGGAAAAATGCTGGTAGTTGCTCACAAAGGTAAACAGACCCGGCTGCGGTTGCAACGTAATAGGGGTATTATTTATGGTGCAGTGTAATGGCTGAAGGCTTGCTACCAAAAACCCTGTAAAACTGCGGGTAAGCCTTGTTTTTGAGTTGGAAGCTACCTCAGTAATATTGGCCCGCGAGGCGGCATGGTTGCCCATAATAGCTATATAATCTGCAAGGTTATTTATGCCAAAGCGATTGGCAATATAGCTGTGTAATGCCGCGGCCGACGGCAGGGTAATAAAGGCCCGGCCACGGCCCTGTTGTTGTTTTACTAAAATACCATCGTTTAATAATTGCTCTGTTACACTATGCTTTAATGTACTTGCCGCCAACCTTTGTACTTGCTGCAGGGCCAGTAATTTTTGAGCTATGTGCAGGGGCAGGGTCATGCTAGGTTGTGTTGACTTAATATACGTTTTACGCGGGTGTTGCTTTTGCTGTCTTTTTCCAGTTTATAAATATGGCGATAGGCCAGTGCATCATTTTCGGTAGGCGAACCATTGATAAGCCAGATGTTTCGGGCCGAGGCAAAATTAAGAATACCCCGAACATTAATGGGGTGAAGGCGGCCTATTTCGTCCATCATGCAGTGCAACTTAAAGTCTTTAAACCGCTTGCTGGCGCCTTCTTTAAACACGTTCAACAGCATAATGTTTATCATGGCTTTTACCAATACATCGGTGCCCTCGCTGCCCACATTGGCCAATCGCTCAACCCAGCCGGTATCGTTTTTATTTTCTACAATCCTGAATTTAATCTCAAACGAATCGCTGAGCGTAATGGTATCGCGGCGCAGGTTTTGAATTTCTTTGATCAGTTGTTTTAGCAAATCAACAGCTTTTTTATTTTTCGATTCACTGTCGTGTTGAGTAAACAAACTGGCAGCGCCCAGCTCAAAACCACTTTCGCTGTTAAAATGCTGTATAAGTTTAAGTACCTGTACCACCTTGTTGTCGCTTTCATCCATCTTCATTTCTATTTTTTGTATTACGCCAACGGCAATGGTGTTGTTTTGGGTAAAATCGTTGTTGATTCTCGTAATTATTTTTTGAATTTCGCCCTCGCTGCTGGTAAGCTCATTGGTTTCTTTGCCTATTAGTTTTATGATGGAGGCGTAGCGTTCATTAACCCGCCGTTCAAACTCGGCTATCCGGTTATCTTCAATAAACTGCTCCAGCTTTTCAGCATACTCCATGTAGTCGCTATTGTTAATTAAAATGGAAGGAAATTTAAAGATATTGTTGGCAGAAAAATGACTTAGAAATTTATTGATGACCTCTTTAATATCGTTTATTTTGTCGATGGTAGTATAGTGCATTTCTTTAATAAGATGAACCAGCTCTTTACATCTTTTTACAACCTCCGTTATGTCCGCTTCATCGTATTCCGGCTGAACATACCAACCAAGTTGTATCATTTTGCCATATTCGTCCATTTCTTCTGTAAGTAAGTTTAGCTGGCGGTCAAATTGCTGAATACTGTTTTGAACAATCCCTATTTCATTGGTTATGGCGCGGTGTTGAGTTTGAAATTTATTTTCTTCACCAGCTAATACCTGCTGTAGTTGCTGGCGGCTTTGCTTAAAATGATCAGCCTTGTCCAACAGCTCCCGTTTATCTTTTTTGTATTCAGCTAAGGTGTCCCTGTTTTTGTCAATAAACTTTTGTTCGCTGTCTAAAAGGGTAAGCTGCTGGTCTATTTCGGCCAGGCGATCAGTGTCGGCGCCACCTGCCCGCAATTCATCCTGTTGTTGTTGTTTAATGGTTGCAACCCGTTGCGAATTTTCGGCAACCACCTGGTCCAGCTCAAGGGCAATCACGGCCTTTTGAGAAGCATGCGTTTCAATAACCTCCAGTATTTTTTGCTCCTTTTCTTTCTCCCTTGCTTTTACAAGCTTCTCTGTTTCTTCTTCTATTTTTTTGATTGCTTCGCGGGCTAACTTACGGGCAGCATAAGCTTCGTCTACCAATAGCTGAGCTTTAGCTAGTGCAAATTGTTTTTCGGTAGTGGCTTTAATTAGCCAATCGGCAAAAACCAATTTTTCGGCCTGAAGCCGCTGCTGCAATTGCTGCAGGCTGTATTGCAGTTCTTTGGTGGCGTCTTTTATTTCGCGAAGCTGAAGGGTTGTTTTCTTCCGCAATTTTTCGCTCTCATTTTCCCAGTTATCCTTCCATTGTTTCCACTTTTCTTGCAGGTCGGTTAATTGTTTTGTCAAAAGCCTTTTTTGCTGTTCATAATCATCGGCGGTTTTAGCCGTGCGATCAATTGCTTTAAGATCAAGGCTGACACCATACACTGACGGGGTCTTTTCTACAACCTGCGGTGCCAGGTCGCTCATAAACAACACCTCTTCTTCCACTACCTTGCCAATGTTGTTTCCCCAGCCCTTTACGTTAAGGTTCAACCATTCAAACAACGACCCTTTGGTATTATCAATTTTGTTGTTAACTGACAGCAATTGGTTTTGCAATAAAAGCACCGCCGCGTCGTATTTTTCTTTTTCGCTTTCTATTTTATTTAGCCGCACCTGCTCTTCAAGGTCAAACTGTTTTTGTAACAAAGCAAGCGCCTCATTTTTCGCCTTACTATCAAGGGTAGTGCCTTTAATATGGTTGGTAAGTTCATCCATTCGTTCCCTTGACTGTCGGGTTTCGGCTTCGTAAAACTGACTATGTTTTAGCTCAGCTTTTGAAACCTCTGCCTGGGTAAGTTTAAGCTGGGTTTCTTGTTCATTAGCCTGGGCATCTGCTAATTTTTGCTGATGTTGTTTGCGAATAATATCTACCAACTGGCTGCATTGTTTTCGCAGGTCTTCTTTGGTTTGTAAAAAATCGGCATCTAACTGCAATTGTTGTTGTTTGTGAACGTTTTGCTGGTCGGCCAACTGGTTATCCAGTTGCTGTACTATTGCATCAAATTTTTGAGTGGTCTCGCGGTATTGGGCAGACAACAGCGTTTTTTCGTCGTATAGGTTACGGATTTTTTTATCTATTTCCGGTTTTTTGGCTACGCGTTCCATTACGCTTTCTATGTTGAGCCGCTCATAGTATGCTTTCTTATCTTTTATACTTTTTAAGCGGTCATCTACAATGCTCACTTCCGATGCCAGCTTATCGCGTTTGTTATCATAACGCTTTTTTACGTCATCGGCTTTTGCCAGTAGCGTGCCTTTTTTTTCAACTTGTTTTTGAAGGTCGCGTTCAGAGGCGGGATGTTGAACCAGTGCCTGTTGGTAGGCTTTTTCAAGATCGATACTTAAGGCCAGTTTTTCCCTTTTTTGCCTTTGGATCAGCAGGTACAGATCAGCTACCTGGTCGGCCTGCTTTTTTATAGAAGGCTGCCTGAACTGGCGGATATCTTTTAATTGTTCTTCAAAATCTTTTAACTGGTATTGATAGGTATCCAGCTTTATCTCAAAGTCTTCATCGGCCAGCGAGTGAATGATGGTTTCCTTTATAAATTCAGCTTCAAGCTTTGAATTAAGGAACACATTCTGAATAGTTCGTGGAATGTTTTGATACTGTTTGCTCTCCAGAAAGGCATATTTCTTTACTTCCTTTTTGCCTTCGTTATTTCCGTACAAAATATCGCGGTATTCTTCGTACCGGTCTATCTTGTTACTAAAATCTACTTTACTCTTATCAAGCTTGATTCTTATTTTATCAAAGCTGTCGTGCACCGTGCCATCTTCGGTCATAAAAAAACTACGGTCGTATGCGGTATCTATAAATCGGTAGCACACTTTGCCATGGCTCTTAAAAGCCATAATACAATAGGCGCCGGTTTCTTTCATTACCTCGTACACCATGTAGCTGTTGGCATATGGTAAGTAGTAGTCGGCAAAGTTTTTCTTTTCGCGGCTGATGCCCAACCTAAGTGTATCGGCATTGTAAAAAAACAAAATGCTGCGCAAAAGAGTGCTTTTACCCACGCCCTGCGTTCCAATAAAATGTACATTGCCATCCACCATTACTTCGGCGTACTGAATGGTGGCGCTGTTTATAAAAACTATCTTATTTAAATATCTCATTGTACTTCGGTGGGTGTATTAATACTCAATATCAGTTCTTCCAGGTAGGCAAAAGAGGTAAGAACCTTGTAGGTATTGCTGATGTCATTTTCAAGCTCGGTAAAATTGTCTTTACGCAGCAGGTCAATCACTTTTTCAAGGCTGTCTTTGTAAGTGTCTTCTTTGGTGTATTTTTTTAGCCCTTCCATTTTATTTTTTAGCGTGGCATCTACATTAATACGTACCAATACCTGGCTGGGCGTAAACCGGTAGCCGGCGCTGAAAGCCTGGTCAAACGTCTTAAAAAAATCTACAATGTCTATCCATCGGTAAGCGGCTTCTATTTTTCGCTCAAGGTCGGCCCTGGCTTCTGTACGGGTAAAATAAAAAAACTCGTTGCCCCGCTCCAGGCTAAAATTAATGGCCATAAAGTAAGCGTAAAGATCTTCGTAAAATTCATCTATCACGTTGTACCATCTTCTTTCGTCGTCGTTGCTGGCATTGGAGCAAATGAACTGTCCTTTACTTAGCTTTTCAAAAATGGCCGCTGTTTGTTTGGGTAGCAACATGTTTTGGTTATTTTGGATAAACCAGCGCAAATTCTACTTGCTGTTGCTGCTGGTAGTAATCAGTTATATTTAGTTCGTTTTGGTAAATGGACACCACCTGGCAATAAATGGTTACCCGCTCCTGAAAGTCGACTGGTCGTTGAAAGTTATATTGCATAATAAAATTGAACAGGTTATTGGCCGCTGCGGTAAAACTGTTTTTTACTTCTTCAAGGTTAATAAATATTTCCTGCTCGGTTTGGTTGTTTAAGTACTCCGCATCAATGGTAGCCGCTATGGGCAAGGTTAGTTTTACACCGGTTTTAATACGTTTGGCAATACGTTGCTTTATTTCAATAGTATCGTCGCTACGCAACACATCCAACGACAAACGCAACGGATACGACGGATTTACTTCAAACACTACTGCCTTATTATTGCTTAAAACCTCTATAAAATTAGTTTTGTTCTTCAGCTCAAACTGGTCTTTCAGGTACTTTACTTGTTTCAGTTTTTCCATTACCCGGCTTTGGTATTTTACCTGGTTCAGGTAGTCAATCACTTGTTTTTGCAGTTCAATTGAGTTGTGCCTGAGGTAGTTAATGCGGTGGCGTAAACTGATGACGATCTGCTTTAGTTCCTCGTCGTATGCGCTGGTAAAAAAAGCCTGCTCTTCGGTAGTTACCACCAACTCAGCCTGGTCTAGCAGTACCGTAATATCCTGTCGCTTTGCATCAAAATTTTCGAGTTTGGCAATTTTGATTGTGTAGGTTGGTTCAGTTTTAAAAGTGTTTTCAATGTTTCTATGTAGGTCTACCATGTTGCGATAGGCAATACGGTCTATTTTGCGTAGCGTTCCTTTTATAATTTTTAGATAGGCATATTGGCGGTCGGCATCGTTTTCCTGCAGGTAGTAGATAATGTTTTGCTTTACCTGCTGAATGTTTTCGTTAATGTAGGAGAGGTTGATCTCCTCATTAACTTCAAGGATGGTTTCAAAAAACTGCAGGTATTGATCATCCAATTCTACAAATGGACCGTTACGGGTCATGATGCCGTGATTGAGCAAAAAAGTCAATCGCTCCTCCTTTTCATCCACCAGCAAAAGGGCGAACTCCCATTTAAAGGGTATCCGGCGTTTTTCAAAAACCTCTGTCAACAGTTTTTTTTCCCTGTCGAGTGTTTTTAATAATTCGGTTATGTTGTGAAAAGAAGTCATTGCTGCACGTTTTCCGCTTACACCGCGGTGGCTTTTATTTAAGCGAGCAAATTAAAGTAATTATGTTGAGGTATAAAAAACGAACGTTAAATGGTTGGGTGGATGGGATGGAAAATTTGTTAAACAGATAAAGCAATGTAAATGATAATTGGTTAATTATTAATTGGTTGGAAAGGGTATTTGTTTAAATTTTTTCGTGAGTTTACTGAAAAGAGGTGATAGTTTAACCCGTCATAAGTTGGATGGTTCGGGTTGTAGTCTGTTTTCCAAATTATACGTGGGTATTATTATTGAACCCCACAAGGGTTGCGAGAGTAATAGTACAAAAGGGGATTTTATATTTTTAGTAAATGGCATGTTTGGGTTTTTAACCGCGGAGGGGTTTTAATGTCAATAGCAATTGGTGGCTAAGATAGTAATGTGGTCTTAACAACCCCGGAGGGGTTGAAAATAGATTTCGCCCGAAGCTATTTTTGTTTCACCCCCCGGGGTTTGAGGAAGCGTTTTGTTGTAGGTGCCTTACGTTTTGCAGGGGGTTATTGTTGGTTAACCCCCTCCGGGGTTGGCATAGGCGTGTTGTTAGTAGTAAGTCTCCGGGTTTAACCGGGAGTTATTATTGTTTAACCCGTCCGGTCGTAGGCAAAGTTTTAGAAACACAGAAAAATATGTTCCAATGGCTAATAGGTAAGTCTTCTTTGCCGGCCCGTAAGGGTTGAATTTGGATAGCCACTGGTGGATTGGATATTAAAGTATTTTAAACAAGCCCGGAGGGGTTGAGAATTTAAAAGGTCGACAATGACGTAAGATTAAAAATGGAATACAGTTTGGCTTTTTGATAACGAAATAGGAAAATTAAACAGCCACTAAAGCAACTGATAAGTGGGATAACGATGTTGGCTTTCCAACACCTTTCGGCAGGCACATTTTACGAAACTAACTGCATAATTGCTGATTTATTTCAATTTATTATACGGGTATCTTTGTCAATTATTTACTATTGCCATTCACTATTTCACATTTCACGTTTCACTATTCACAACTATTCACTATTCATCACTTACCCTCTCACATTTTTTAATTTTTACTTTTTAATTCTCTATTGCACCTCTTACAATTATACAGCCGGGCCTACAAGGGGTTATCAAAGCCCACGTGGTATTTGTCGTTGGTAATGCTTATTAACCGTAGCGGCACTATGGTCATTCCCTTTATGACCTTGTATGTAACGCAACGGCTAAACTTTTCACTTACACAGGCGGGGTTTATTATGGCGCTGTTTGGGGCAGGTTCTATTGTGGGGGCTTTTTTTGGTGGTAAGTTAACTGATAAGGTTGGCTTTCAGGCGGTGCAGTTGGGGGCTTTATTTGGTGGGGGTGCCATGTTTATTGTGGTGGGATATTTAACCACGTTTGTTAGTCTGGGTATTGGCGTGTTTGTGCTGAGTATGGTGAACGAAAGTTTCAGGCCGGCCAATTCGTCGGCCATTGCGTATTATAGCAAGCCCGAAAACCGTACCCGGTCGTACTCGCTTAACCGGCTGGCTATTAACCTTGGCTGGGCGGTGGGAGGTTCTATTGGTGGCTTTTTGGCCGCCCATAATTTTCGCCTGTTATTTTGGGTAGATGGATTAACCAACATTGGCGCAGGTTTACTATTAATGAAGGTATTGGCCATGCCCAGGGCTACGCGAAAGGAAATTAAGCAACAACAACTGGATAACAAACACCAGCGTGTATCAGCCCTGAGCGACAAACCATACGTAGGCTTTATTTTATTGACGGTGCTGTTTGCCTTTTGCTTTTTTCAGATGTTTACCATTTTACCTGTTTACTATCGCACCAAACTGCACATTACCGAAGAGCAGATAGGCCTGCTGATGGCCATTAACGGGCTGATTATAGCCTTTACCGAAATGCTGCTGGTGTACCGCCTTGAACGGTCGTACAAGCCTTACCGGTTTATAACTATAGGGGTGTGGTTAATTGGGCTTGCCTTTGGTATTTTTAATATGTTGCCGGGGCAGTTTATGCTGGCGTTACTCTCTATGCTTATTATTACCATTGGCGAAATGCTGGCCATGCCTTTTATGAACACGTATTGGATAAGCCGCAGCAACGATTACAACCGCGGCGACTATGCCGCGCTATACACGATGGCCTGGGGCACGGCGCAGATCGCTTCGCCATCCATTGGTGGCTTTGTGGCCGACCATTATGGCTTTAGATTATTGTGGTGGATAGTTATGATGACCGCGGTAGTGGCGGGTATTGGGTATTACCGGCTTACCAATATTAAAAGCATACGTAGGCCTGCATTGGCCTGATTAGTTGAAAAGCATAGCGTATAGGACAATATTAATTAAAGGGGGTTTGGGAAGCTATTAAATTTACTCGTCGCTCTACACGGTATCCAAATAATCAGCGGCTGTCGTTTATCGGTTTTGCGTTCGGTGTGGAATCAGACTTAGACAGCGCCAGCCTCCAGGTAAAAAGTCCGGGTGTCAACACCTTTAAATATGGCCGCCCTTAAAATTAGGGCGGCTATTGACACTGAAACCCTATTGCACCTGTATTTTGGTAGTGGTGGTTTTGTTATTCCGTTCCATTTTAAGGACGTAATAACCGCTTTTCAGCCCAACTATATTTAAACTGTAACTATCTGTTTTTATGTCATGGTAAATCCACTGTTTTACCAACGTGTTGGTATTAAAGTTGAACAGGTACATTTTGGTGATGCCCGTGCTGTTATTGTTTGGAATAGCAATTTTAATTTCCTGTGTATTTGTAGCTATTACCTCTTCCACCGTTTCCACCTTTACGTTTATATTGTTTTTTACGTGGTTTGGTGATGCCGTCAGTTTATATCCGGTACTCCAGCCCTGGGTGATGACCGAAAAATTATAAGGTTGGTTTGTAATGCCACATCGGCTGTTTGCATTTAGCGTAACGGTGGCATAGTTACTTTGATAAGCATTGGCAGGAGAGGTCATGTACAGGTTGAAAAATGAACTGCCACTAAAATAAGTGCTGTAATTGCCCGTAATGTTCCAGCTAACATTTGAGAGGTTGGGTATGGTTAGTTGAATGCTGTACAGCACCGATTGATTTTTGGGTAAAAAGACAGAAGCCCCCGTGTAAAGCGTGTTTAGGTTGCTATAATGGTAGTTGGATGAGAGGTTATAATAAGCCGAGACACCATTACCCACCATAATTTTTTTTATTAATGTTTGTGTGACCCCACCACAAGCCACAAAGCTGGCAGTTAATGCAATAAAGCCATTGCCCAATTTATTGAGTTAAACATGGCTACCATTGCGGTGGCCCCCGCAATATTTTGGTTGCTTACGTTCCAGTTTACCATTGCGTTCCTCGATATGCCCGGAATGAAGTAATCACCATTATTACAAAAAAAATTGGCCCCGTCGATGTAATAAGCGTTTGAACACTCACCTAAGCAGTTTTCAAGATTGGGTAAATTTTCCATTTCTTTAAAAAGAAACCGTGCATTGCGTGCCGTAAACCGCATAGAAGCATTGTTGAATAAGGATTGAGAAGTAACGGTTTCCTGTGCTATAAATGTGTTGCCTTTGGAGGGAAAATTTTGGTTAACCCCGTTTACATATTTTTGGGTAAAGGTGTTTGTATTAAAAGGAATTACATCCAAGGCACTTACTACGGGTAACGAAGTATAATTTGTATTGAAAATTCCTGAATTATACATCGATGTTTTAAAAAATCCGTATAGGCTAAATTTCACTGAAATCTTCTTAATAGGAATTTTAAACTAGGTAGTTATATACTCATCATATGAAAAACCAAAATTTCCAAAACTATTCTGAAAACTACGCAATTCTGTAAAATCCATTAACGTACGAAATGACCCCGGCACGCCATCAATAGGTAACAAATGGGCACCTGCATAGGCCACTTCATCAACACCGTTTTTACTGATATTTACCAAGCCACTCACCAGCGTGAGTTTAGAAATATAGGTATAGGCGGTTATTAGTCTTGTAGTACTAATTTGGTTTGGAATAGCACGGGCAAAAACAATTGTTTCATATTTTAATTCAGAAATGCGTATTGAAAATAAATTAATGTCCAAACGACGGCTTCTTCCTATTAATAAACCTAATGATACTTTTATCTTAATGCCTGCTGCTATTTAAGAATTAAATTCCATAAATCTTCTTCCGGCTTCAAATAATGGGGTGGCACATTCATTGCCCAAACTGGTGGCTACAAATTGATAAGGTTGGGTGTTTGCTGCAAAGGTTGCCATAGGTTGGTACACATTTTCTATAAAACTATTTTGCGCAACGGTGTTATCATTGTCAGAAGTTTGATAAATCAACACATCTTTACAAACTTTCGATTTAAAATAATCCATTGTTTGCCCATGTTCGGGAAAAACCTGACCAATATTGTAGGAGTAGGCAGTGCTTTTATTGATAAATTTTACTAAATACTGCAAACCCACAGCAATATTTTGCCCCCGGTGGGGAGCATCGTGGGTGATCAACAAACGTGTATTGCTACCGCTACATACATCATTCGCCACAAGTTCGTTACAAAACCATTATCATCAGATAGGGTGCCATTAAAGGATTCATACCCAAAAAAATAGTTCCCTTTTCTGCCAGATACTGAGTAGGTATTTGGGTTTTATTTAAAGGCGCTATGATATACGTAAGCAACTTATCAATAGTGCTTGTGTCTTGGGCTTTGCTAGTATTGGGCAAAGCAGTAGCTAATACTAACCATAAAAGGGTAACTTGAAAAATACGTTTCATAATTTTTTATTTAGTTTTTTTTAAAATTTAAAATCGAACCGACCTTTAGTAATTTTTATAGTATCAACGCAGTTTTCATTAAATAAGGTACAATCAAATAAACCAGTTATTACACTATTGATTCTATCTAATTTTGTAATTGTTATGAATCCTTTAGTGAAATGCAAAGAATCTGTACTCTTTCTTTGGCAATAAGTTAAGTCGCTGTAGTGCGAACCGCCTAAATTTTTAAATCCAACGTTAAAAGTGTATGGAGCTGTTATTAATCTGATACTATCGCCAATTCCTATTCCTTTAAATGTGTTTTCCAATGCTGTTTTTCGATAAGCAGTAATACCAAAAATTCCATTATTAAATCCAGGATCATAATCAATACTTAGATTATTAGTTGTACCACCATATCCCTGTGGCACCCATGGTACACCATTTACCAGACAGCCAAAAGTATTGGCACCTATTTGTGTGGCAGGTGGCAGACCGGGTATATCAATGCCATTGTTTGTTTTTTCTTTACTGCACCTGGTAAAAACAGCAACAATTGCCAACAGCAGTATATAAATTGTGCATTTCATAATAGTTGGTTTTAACCGTTAACGAAAGCAATCTGTGTTCTCAATTCCATACAATAAACCTATCTTAAAAATGTACAATAATGGCTTAAATAGGGGGCACGAATACAAGCCAACCTGCTACATTCAAAATAATAAATGCTTGACTTTTCATTGGCTAATCGAACAAAAAAGTATTTACCATTGCGCTCAAACTTTTATTATGTCATTGAAAGACTTCCATTATTTTTTCTGTGGCTTCAGGCGCTTCATTTGCTCCTCCCCAAACTTTTCGCCGGTTTCAAACAAGGTTAAGCGAAAGCTTACAAGAGGTACGGGGTCAATAATTTCGTAGTATCTCGTATCACCAGCCTCCATTACTACTTCAATTTTTCGGGATCTTTTCCGTTGCTTTTTTCCATCCATTTGCGGGGCAATAATTTTGTTTCCCGGGGTTGTTTTTACAACGAGGTAACGGTTTTGGCCTACCTTGCCTACCAGGCTGTCATTAATAAAAACCCGGTGGTTATTTAACCGTATACTTCGTTGCCCAGGATGAAAGCGACTAAAGAATACAACGGTACAGGTGTTTAAAGTTGTATCCTCTTCAACGGCACTCTGCGAAAAAGACAGGTAATGGGTAAGGATAAACAAAATTGTAATTATTGGCTTCATAATGCAGGTTTAAGTACTTAATAGCTTAAAAGTACAAACCCTCACTCCGATATAGTCGGAGTGAGGGTTTAGTTTGATGTGTATCAAAATTATCCTGTCGCTTAATCGTAATCTCTCTCGAAGGTTATTTTAAGTCGCCCCTTTTGGTTATAAAAATAAGAACACCTGTCATGGTCATACTCAATCGGTGCCCCCAGGTCTTTCAACGCCTTTAAAAACTCATACAGGGTACTTTCACTAATATCCAGCTTAAAAGCAAGTTGCGCCGGATTTCCGGTCGCTTTTAGAGCTATCAGCTCATCGATTCTTTTAAACCTTTCAATAAATTTTTGAGGCATCACTCAATGTAAGGTATTATCATTCATCCGGCTTTTTGATTACTCAACAACAGCATGGTTAGCTGTAGCCCGGCAAAGGTTGTGTTATAAGTAAGGTGACCGAAATAATAGACCTGTAACCAGCAAAACCAATAAAAGCCTGCACCAGGTAACGCACAAAAATTTGTTACACTTTATTTGGCCATACGCACCACACTGTAGCGAGCAGCCTAAAATAAAACGTGACAAATGTGAAAACAGGTATCCGCTAACCTTCAGGGCTTTGCGTTTGGTGGGGCATTTAATAACCTCACCCGCGATAACCGATGCCTAAGTGAATTACTGATAATTGAAACAAGAACTAAAGGCCAATGTCGAATTTGTTGCCGGAACTATAGCTGATAAATGTAAATAGCCGATGTTTTATTCATACAGCTCCACTGCACTCTAAAACGCTGTTAGCTGCCGATGCTGACTGAATAGTAAACTCTTTCTTTAAAACAAAAGTCAGCTTGCAAAATATTTTCTACAGCAATTTGTCCCTCAAATTCAACCGGTAAAGAATAATCGCCATCCCAACAGACCTAAATTTCAAACTTTGCCTGCTTTGAAGTCTTTAGATAGTTTACCAGAGCCTGATGGGGTACCTGCGTGGCTACAGCGTCTTCAATTGCCTTTCAATTTACGTACGACCATGCACCCTTGTCGTAAATAACATGTCTAAATGAACATTCACAGCCTTGGTTAGAACCAATGTAAAGCACATGGAAAAGTGAAAAATGTTGCAGCACTGATTTTTCTTGTTCGTCCAACTCTTTTGAGTTAAAACAGGCTTCTGCTAATTATAAGCTATCATCGGCAACTTGTCCTCAGACCCTACATATAAAACCATATACATAGGGAAGAAAATTGGCAGCTATCTCTACGTTTGGAGATAGAGTCTGTTATTTGTTTTTACATGACATTTTCAGTTAGCATCAACTTATAAGGTTGATTGCTCAATAGTATTGTTACAGTACAAGTGAGTGACACAACCGGAGTTGAAAAATGTTACAAAGCTTGTCCCAAAAAAAAAGCACCAGCAACAATATGTTTACATCCTATAGGCATATACCCGGTAAACAGGCTTAGGTAAATTGCAATCCTATTGTATCTCCAGCAACTCTACATCAAATATCAACGCACTGTTTGCGCCTATTTGTGCACCAGCCGACCTGTTGCCATAGCCAAGATCGGCCGGTATAAAAAAGCGCCATTTGCTGCCCTGGGGCATTAGCTGCAGGCCTTCGGTCCAACCCTTAATAACCATATTTAACGGAAAACTGGCGGGCTGTCCACGCTGTACCGAGCTGTCGAATACAGTACCATTAATTAACGTACCATGGTAATGACATTTTACCGTGCTGGTGGCCAATGGTTTAGGGCCGGTGCCCTGGGTTAACACCATATATTGTAAACCGCTGGGTAAGGCTATTACGCCGTCTGCGGCTTTGTTGCTTTCTAAAAATTCCTGGCCGGCTTTCAGGTTTTCGGCGGCTTTATCTGCGTTCATTTTGGCTCGTTTTTCTGTAATTGATATTTTAATAAATTTCGGCGGCAAGATAGCGAAAAGTTGTATTGGTGGTATTTACCTAAAATTTACCAGGTGGTGAATGTGTAATTTTTGGTTAACAAGCCGTGGTATAATCTGATAGTTTTTTATATTTAAGTAAAAGCGCACGGTATTATGAAAAATTTATTGCAGCGATACATGGTTTTTATTGCTGTTTTTGATACCGCCGCCAGGTTATGACGGGCTTTTTTACCCTTGCCGGAAAATGGCCTGTTTATGGCAGATACCGGCCTGTTGGCACAATTACCCCATTAACCTGCGACATAGAAACCAGTGTTGGCTTTTGCAAATGGCGCGGTCATTTATTGAACATAATGATTAAGTTACTATGATGACAACAGTAATGAAAAAAGTGGGATGCGGACTTTTGGCAGGTTTGTTTGCCTGTAATCAAATAAAGCCACCCGTGGGTAAAAGCAAAACGTTGGCGGCTACAACTTTAAAGCCAATTGGACGTACCGTATTGCGAAACGACAAACTGGTACTGATTAGCTCGGGAGCTCATTTTGGCGTGGGTTTTGAAGGTAAAACCTGTAAAGTGTACCTGTCGCTTCGCAAAAAAACCATCTACAATTATATTCAATACTCGCTGGATGGAGTGTATGGAGGCAAGATTAAAATTAACGGTTCGGTGCTGGAGCCACTGGTGATTACTGCTAATAATGAGGGGTACCATCGGTTATGGTTGTATAAGGCTACCGAGCCTTACTCGGGCGAAATTATGGTAATAAAAATTGACGCCGACAATGTAGCAGCATTACCGGTTACCCCAATGCCTGTTATTGAGTTTATTGGTAACAGTATTACCTGTGGCGCACAGGCCGATGCCTCAGTAATACCTTGTGACAGTGGCGCGTACCACGACCGCCACAATGCCTATTTTGCCTATGGACCTCGATTGGCACGGGCACTGAATACCAATTTTATACTAAGCAGTATAAGTGGAATTGGTATGTACCGCAACTGGAATAGCGACGGCCCTACCATGCCCGATGTGTATGATTACAGCAATTTTGAGAATGGGAAACTGGATATATTAAAGCCCGACCGTTTTTGGGATTTTAGCAAAACAACCCCTGCCATTGTTAGCATTAATTTGGGCACTAACGACCTTAGCCCTGGCGACGGAGTTACCGCACGCCTGCCTTTTGATACCGCACGGTTTACAACAGCCTATATAACTTTTGTAAAAAAAATTAAGTCAAAATACCCTCTTGCGCGCCTTGTTTTAATAAACAGCCCGGTGGTGGATAGTGTAAATGATTTGTTATTGACCAACTGCTTACAACAGGTAAAAATAAGGGTTGACAGTGCGTACCCTAACGATAAACCGATAGCGATGTTCCATTGTAAGCAAATGGCGGTTAATGGTTGCGCCGGCCACCCATCGGTAAGCGATCATGAAAAAATAGCTGCAGAACTAACACCATTTTTCAAATCGTTGTTAAATGAATAGCAGCTTTTTTATGATTGCTTATTGACATACACAAAACAATAAACCTAAGCCGACGGTTGGGTGTTGTAAGGGTAATAAAACGGGTTACACTACCTGTGTTTACCTTTGTACTACATTTTATAATTTTTTGATTTATGCACTTAAATGGCACAATTACAAACGAACAGTACGATATAGTGATTATTGGGGCCGGCCCCATTGGGCTGGCCTGTGGTTTGGCAGCCAAAAACGAGGGACTTCGGTATGTAATAATCGAAAAAGGCCCACTGGTAAATTCAATTTACAATTACCCGGTTAACATGACCTTTTTTAGTACCAGCGAACGGCTGGAGATAGGCGGGATCCCTTTTGTGTGCAACAACCCAAAACCTACCCGAAGTGAGGCTATGGAATACTATCGCCGGGTAGCCATTTCGGGTAAACTTGACATTAACCTTTTTGAGGAAGTAACCAACGTAGAAAAGCAGGCCGATGAATTTTTAGTGCACACAACCAAAGGCTCTTATGCCACCGCTAACATTATTGTATGTACCGGCTTTTACGACATTCCATACCTGCTAAACGTACCCGGCGAAGATTTGCCCAAAGTGAAACACTATTATGACGATCCGCATTACTATGCATTTCAAAAAGTGGTTACCGTGGGGGCTGCCAACTCGGCCATTGATGCCGCATTGGAAACCTGGCGCAAGGGTGCCCGGGTAACTATGGTGGTAAAAAGCGAAGCTATTAGCGATAGGGTAAAATATTGGGTTAAGCCCGATATTGATAACCGGATAAAGGAGGGGTCGATTAAGGCATACTTTAACTCAACCATAGCCGCCATTAGGCAGCACGAAGTAGATATTAACACGCCCGATGGTTTGGTTACCATTGCCAACGACTGGGTTTTAGCCATGACCGGTTACCAGCCCAATCTGGCATTTTTACAAATGCTGGGCATTGAACTTAGCAACGACGAGGTACGCAAACCCACCTACAGCGAAGAAACTTTTGAAACCAATGTACCAGGTATTTACCTTGCCGGTGTTATTTGCGGCGGTATGAACACACACCGCCTTTTTATTGAAAACAGCCGCGTACATGCTGAGCAAATTGTGAAAAATATTAGGAAGAAAGAGTTAGGAGTTATGAGTTTAGAGTTATGAGTTAAGAATTATGAGTTAAGAATTAAAAATTAAAAAGTAAAAATTAAAAAGTAAAAAGTAAAAAACGGACGCAGTTTATATTATACTTCTGTAAGGTTAAGGGTGATTGATTTTTAAACGGAGGTACGCGTTATAAAGTGTATTTCAGCTTTGGTTTCCACTAGCTTCAATACTTAGCTTTTCAAGTTGCTGACTTAGGAAAATTTTTTGGTTACCAGCATTTGTTTTTTATGGCTTCATCCTTGTGTCACACTCTTGTACTGCAAAACAATAGCTGCCACAAAAAGCATATAAGTAAACGGCATTAACTAATTATTTGCTATTGACTTTTTACTACCACTCACTATTTATTATTGACTTTTGATTATTCAATATTGACTAATAACTACTGACCTTTCATGTTCACGTTTTACCTTTAGCTGTTTAAAATTAATTATTGGCTTAACACTATTGACCTTTCACGTTTCGCGTTTAACGATTGACCAACCGCTCACCAATCACCGCTCACCGCTCACCGCTCACCGCTCACTTCTGCCAACTTTCAATGCAACTTAATATTGCTCACTCTCGTTGGGAAAATCGCCAGATTTTACATCGGCAATATATTTTTTTACTGCAGTATTTACCTGCTCGCCCAGGTTTGCATAGGTGCGTAAAAACCGAGGTTTAAAAGTGCTGTTAATGCCCAGCAAATCGTGCATTACCAACACTTGCCCGCTGCATTGGTTGCCAGCGCCAATGCCAATGGTTGGTATGTTAAGGCTTTCGGTTACCTCTTTGGCCAGTTTGGCGGGTATTTTTTCCAGCACCAGTGCAAAGCAACCTGCCTCCTGCAACGCCAGTGCATCTTGTTTTAGTTTGTTTGCTTCCACCTCATCTTTAGCCCTTACGTTATAGGTGCCAAACTTGTAAATACTTTGTGGGGTAAGGCCCAGGTGGCCCATTACGGGTATGCCTGCTTTTACTATTTTTTTTACGCTTTCAATAGCTTCTTCGCCACCTTCAAGCTTAATGGCGTGGCCGCCGGTTTCTTTCATAATACGTATGGCCGATGCCAGTGCTATTTCGCTGTTGCTTTGGTATGATCCAAAGGGAAGATCAACTACTACCAGGCAACGGTTTACCCCACGTATAACCGACGATGCATGGTAAATCATTTGTTCAAGCGTGATGGGCAATGTTGTTTCGTGGCCCGCCATTACGTTGCTGGCACTGTCGCCCACCAATATTACATCAATGCCTGCCTCGTCTATAAGCCGCGCAAACGAGTAATCGTAAGCGGTAATCATTGATATTTTTTCGCCCATCGATTTTAGCTTGTGCAGCGTATGGGTGGTTACTTTTTTTATTTCTTTGTTTACTGACACTTTGTTGGGTTTTAACGGTTGAGCGTGCAAAATATTAAGGCACGTAAAACATCACAAAGGGTTATTTAACAAGGCCCAAAGTTGTTTTGCACGTTGTGCAAAGCTATGGAAGCCGCCAGTATGGCTACTATGTTATACTATTACTTTTTGTTCGTTTTTTATGGTGGCATACAAGTGCTGCACCAACCCATCGGCCAGGCCTATTTTGGGTACATATATTTCGATGGCGTCGGCCCACCGCATTACATTCAGGTAAATTTGAAGGGCGGGCACAATTACATCGGCCCTGTCTTCCCTTAGCTTATATAAACGTATTCTTTCTTGCAATGGTACGGCCGACAGCTCCTTATAATAATCCTTTAGCAGGTCAATGCTTAATGGTTTGCCATCTTTTTTTTTGCTAATACTAAACACCTTATTTATGTTGCCGCCCGTACCAATGGCTACCAGTTTTTTAAGGCCTTTTAGGTTGCTTTTTATGGCGTCTTTCATTTCGTTCCACGCATCGTCGTTAACCTTATTTTTTAATAGCCTGATGGTACCAATGTTAAAGGAATGCTTGTAAGCCAGCTTGCCATCGCTATATATGGTTAGCTCGGTGCTGCCACCGCCTACATCTATATACATATAGCTATTGTCGGTATTCATGTTTTCGGCAATATGGTTTTCGTAAATGATAGATGCTTCAAGGTCGCCGGTAAGTATTTCAATCCCAATTCCTGTTTCTAATTTCACTTTGCGAATTATGTCTTCGCTATTGCTGGCATCCCGCATTGCACTTGTAGCGCAAGCCAATACACGTGTAACACCGTACACATTAATCAGGTGGTTGTAGGCCTTCATAGTTTGCATAATCATGCCTATTCTGCTTTTAGATATAAAGCCTTCTTCAAAAACATCAAAACCAAGCCTTAAAGGAACGCGTACCAGGTTAAGCTTATTAAACTCAGCCACCCCATTGTTTTCAATTACCTCCATTATTAATAGCCTTGCCGCATTACTTCCTATATCAATAGCTGCTAATGTCACTTATTTTTAAGTTTTTGGTACAGGTAATGGTATATGGCAATTTGCGAACGTATCTTTTTTTTGCCTTCAAACGCAACGTAGCTATTAGATAGATTACTATCGTGCCAGCGGGCCTTCACGTCGTCTTTAAGCTGAATATTGATAATATCTTTTAACTCGTGCCTGATGTTTTTATCTAAAATAGGGATGGCCGCTTCAATCCGGTGGTCAATATTTCGGGTCATCCAATCGGCCGATGAAATAAATACCCTTTCTTTTCCGCCATTGTAAAAAATCATTAACCGGGCATGTTCAAGATATTCATCTACAATACTAATGGCGTTGATTTGTTTTTTAAGTGTTTTGCCTTCTAACAATGGGCAAAAAATGCCCCGTACTATCATATCGATATTTACACCGGCATGGGCAGCTTCGTACAATTTATCTATTAGTTCAACATCGCTAACGGAATTGAGTTTTATAGTTATAGAGGCTGTTTTTTTTGCTTTGGCGCTTCTGATTTCTTTGTTTATCATATTGGTAAGCTCGCGGCGCATACTTACCGGGCTAATTAGCAGTGTTTTACAAAGCTTTAGCTGTTCGGCATTCAGTTTAGGATTTTCAATGTATTTAAAAATGCGGTTAATATCGGCCATTACATTGCGGTTGCTGGTTAGCAGGCAGTGGTCGCTGTAAACCTCCGCCGTTTTTTCGTGCAGGTTGCCAGTGCTTACAAAGCCGTATTGAATAAAACGCGTGCCCGATTTTTTTTTAATGATGCACAGCTTGGCATGAACCTTCATATTTGCAACGCCCAGTAATACTTTTACACCTTCAACTTCCAGTCTTTCTTTCCATTCAAGGTTGGCTTCTTCATCAAACCTGGCCCTTACCTCTAACATTACCACCACCTCTTTGCCATTACGTACGGCGTTAATAAGTGCGTTAATCACTTTTGAACTTTTGGCCAGCCGGTAGGCAGTAATTTTTATAGAAGTAACATCGGGGTCCATGGCCGCTTCGCGCAACAGGTCAATAATGCTATTAAAGCTGTGGTACGGAAAGTGCAGCATCACATCTTTTTGTAACACTACATCGGTAACGCGTTTAAGGTTTTGCAGGTCGGGGTGGGTAAACGACTGGCGGCGTGGATTTTTAACGGTAAACACATCCGGAAAATCCATAAAATGCCTAAAGTTGTGTATACGTGCCCCAGGTATGATATTGTCTTTTCGCGAAAGGTTCAGCTTACGAATGAGGTATTCCAGCAGGCCGGCATCCATGTCCTTATCGTATACAAAACGTACTGTTTTGCCTTTTCGGCGGTTTTTTAATCCCTTCTCAATTTTTTGGATCAGCGAGGTAGCAATGTCGTTGTCAATATCTATTTCCGCATCTTTAGTAACCTTACAAACGTGGCTGGTAAAATGGTCGTACCCAAAATAGGTAAATATTTGGGGCAGGTTAAATCTTATCACGTCTTCAAGTAAAATAATGGCATGTTCGCCCTCTTTGGCGGGCAGCAGTACAAAGCGTCCAACGGCGCCGGCGGGCACTTCTATCAGCGCAAACTTTTGATCGTAGGCAGTATGTTCTTTACGCATTACTACACCCAGGTAAATCGATTTTTCGCGCAGGTATGGAAACTGCGGAATGCTTTCTACCAGCAGTGGTATTACATTGCTGCGTACTTCTTCTTCAAAAAATTTTTTTACAAACCTTTGCTGTTCGGCGTTTAGTTGCTTATCGTTTAAAAAGTGGATCTTCTCTTTTTTCAACTCCAGTAAAATATCTTCCCAAATGCGGTTAAACTCGCTTTGTTGCTGTATAACCACCAGTTGTATATCGTCCAGTATTTGTTGGGGATTTTTTTCGAGATGAATATTTTTTTTGCCCATGATAAGCATTCGGTTAAGCGTAGCCACCCTAACCCTAAAAAACTCATCGAGGTTATTGGAGAATATTCCCAAAAACCTGATACGCTCTTTTAGTGGTACCGAAGGGTCGTTGGCCTCCTGTAACACCCTGGCATTAAAGCTTAGCCAGCTAATATCGCGTGGTATAATTTTATTTTTTACCATAATGTACCCTGTGCGTCAAATATAAATAACCGGCACCGTTTATATAAACCATTACCAAAGTTCTACCAACATGTTGGGCCGCTGGCCCAAACAGTTGGAAAGCTTTCAGCTTTAAGGATGACGCTTGAAGCATACAGCCTGCAACCTGCAACTTGCAACTTGAAACTTAACGCTTGCAACTTGCAGCTTGTAGGTTAAAACTTGCAGCTTGTAGCTTAAAACTTGCAACTTGCAGCCTGCAACTTGCAGCTTGCAACTTGACGCTTGCAGCTTGTAGGTTAAAACTTGCAGCTTGAAACTTGAAACTTGCAGCTTGAAACTTTCACTATTTTTTCGTTGCGTTTTGCATGGCATTGCCACCACTGGCTTGACCGCGGCTGGCGGCCTGGCCTTCTTTAAACAATTGAAATTTACCAGGCATTTCCTTTAACGGCCACATGCCGTTTTCAACGTTTACATCTGCTGTTTCTAAATTTGGATCTAACACTATAGAAGCAACTTCTTTATCTTTTACAAACACTTTGGTAACCTGTTTTTCGTTTAAACGCCAAACAGTAACCGGTACTTTCTCCATTTCTTTTGTGCCATCTTTGTACGTCCATTCAATAATGATTGGCATAACCATTCCGCCGTTGGTTGAAAAGGTAAGTTCATAAAAGTGCTTGCCTGCCCATGCTGTCTTATTTTCTCCATCAGTTTTTTCCTGCGCCTGCTGGTAGGCTTTTGATTGTCTCATTACAGCATCGGCCTGGCGGTTGTAATAATAAAAGTCTCTGAGGGTAGTATCTATATCCGTTGCATATTGTATAGACTGAGCCTTGTTACTGATAGCGGCCTTCGCATCGGCGGGTTGGGCAGTCCGGGCTTCTGGTCCGCTACCATTGTCCATCCGGTAGTATTGCACATTGTCAATGGAAATATCAACCGGGTCGGTTCCAAAAAACCAGGCTCTCCAAAACCAATCAAGGTCCATACCACTGGCATCTTCCATGGTACGGAAAAGGTCGGCAGGGGTGGGGTGGTGAAACGCCCACCTGGTGGCATATTGTTTAAAAGCAAAATCAAAGGCTTCGCGACCCATAATTGTTTCACGCAAAATATTTAACCCGGTAGATGCTTTTCCGTAGGCATTGTTTCCAACGCTTTGCACATATTCGCCTTTGGTCATAATGGGTTCCAATTGGTTTTTTGGCAGCTTCATATAATCCACCATATTTTTTGCAGGCCCACGGCGCGATGGATAATAGGGATCAAATTCCTGCTCTGACAAGTATTGCATAAACGAGTTCAGGCCCTCATCCATCCACCAATATTGACGCTCATCGCTATTAACAATCATGGGAAAGTAGTTGTGTCCTACCTCGTGAATAATTACGCTGATCATGCCATACTTGGTTGCCTCGCTGTAGGATCCATCTTTTTCGGCGCGACCATAATTCATTGAAAGCATTGGGTACTCCATTCCATTGGCGGCTTCTACACTAATGGCTACGGGGTAGGGATAGGCTATGGTAAACTGTGAATATGTTTTTAATGTATGGGCAATTACCCTGGTTGAATACTTGCGATATAAAGGATAAGCTTCTTTACAGTAATAGCTCATAGCCATAACCTTATTACCCTGAACGGGTGTAGCCATTGCATCCCATACCAACCTGCGGCTGCTGTTAAAGGCAACGTCGCGTACATTTTTTGCAATGTATACCCACGTTTTTTTAGCAGTGCTTTTAGTTTTGGAGGCTTGAAGCGCTTCGTCAAGTGTTACAACTTCTATCGGCTGCCCGGCAGTTTGCGCCTGCTGCCAACGGTTGTATTGGGCTGCGGTTAAAACGCTTTTATAATTTTGACATTCGCCGGTGGAGGCTATAATATGGTCGGCAGGAACGGTGATGCTCATTTTAAAATTTCCAAAGTTTAGGGCAAACTCAGCACCACCTGTAAACGGCAGGGTTTGCCAGCCCTGAAAGTCGCTATATACTGCCATGCGCGGGTAAAACTGGGTAATAGAATACAGGTTGTTGTCATCGTCGGCAAAATACTCGTAACCACCGCGGCCGCCGCGGGTAAGCTTATCGTTAATCTTGTAATTCCAATTAATTAAAAAAATATACTTCTGACCGGGGGCAAGTACCGTTGGCAACTCCAGGCGCATCATTGTTTGGTTAATGGAATACTTGAGTGCTTTGCCATCAGCATCGGTTGCTTTGGTAATGTTTACACCATAACCCTCCAGTTTACGCCACGGCTCAAGGCCTATCAACTGCGTATTGGTCATAGTCTCCTGCATTTTGTTGGTACCGTTGCGGTTGTTATCGCTGTTGGGGTCGTAAATGTTACCATCTAACTGCAACCACAGGTAGCTAAGCGGATTGGGCGAATTGTTAAAGTAAGTGATCGTTTCGCTGCCCGTCAAAACGTTGTTTGCTTCATCCAAATCTATAGCCATATCATAGTCGGCACGTTGCTGCCAATAGTTAGGGCCGGGGGCACCACTGGCAGTACGATAGCTGTTGGGCGTTGGCAACAGGTAATTTAATTCTTCAAAAGCATTGCCGTGGTTGCTAGCGGGGTTGCCTGGGTTTTGCGCATTTGTGAGGGCTGTAGCAAATAGCAGCACTATCAGCAGGCATTTGGTAGGTGGTACTAACTTTTCTGTCATGGGGTTTAAGTAGTGTTTAGTTGTTATCGATTATACAAGATTGAATGTTAGAGGTTAAAAGGTAATCGTTCAAGGGTCATTTGCAGGGCGGCCATAATAATACCGCCACTTAAAAAAAGTACATACTCCCGCCGGTTAAATTTAAATAGCTGCAGGCAAACAACTGTAATTAATAGTAGAATGGCTACAATTAAAAGCTGGCCCGCCTCTATACCAATGTTAAACGCCAGCAGTTGAAGTATAATGCCAGAGTTGCGGCCAAGTAAACTTTGCAGGTAGTTGCTAAACCCGAGGCCATGTATTAATCCAAAAAAAAGCGCCATAAAATAAATGACCGGCAGCTTTGACCTAAAAGTGAATTTTTTAACAAACAGGTTGCTAAGGGCAGTAAGTAAAATGGTTAGTGGAATGAGAAACTCAATCCATGCAATAGAAATTGATACGATATGTAGCGAACTTAATGCCAGCGTAATGCTATGGCCAATAGTAAACGCTGTAACCATTATAAGCAGTTGTTTCCAGTCGCTAAACTGGTAGCGTATGCACAAGGCTGCTATAAAAAGTATGTGATCGAGCGCTTTAATATTGGCTATATGCTTTACGCCGATGGTGAAATAGAGATTAAAATCGCTCATTAATATCAATAAAATATGTGTACGCCTACCTATAAGGTTAGAAATGTCGAATTTAAACAAGACTTTCGTACCCGTAAAATTTAATTAAAATGATATTGGCAGATAAAGTGTTAGTGGGGTTGTTAATGGCAGTGCATCCTTTTTTTATAAGTATGACCGATGTAAAATATAATAAGGGTACGCAAACCATTGAATTGAGTGTAAGGATATTTACCGATGACTTTGAAAAAACACTATCGAACCAATGCAGGTGTAAGGTTGATTTAAACCAGCCAGGCAGTAAAGAAACAAACGATAAGTTGATAGTAAATTATATTGCCAGCCATTTACAATTGGTTGTTGATGGAAAAAGGACTTCCCTTGAATTTGTTGGCCGCCAACCCGAAGACGGAAGCACCTGGAATTATTTTGAGATAAAAAATGTGGCGTCGTTAAATACACTGGCGGTTACTAATACTTTACTATACGACTACAAGCCCGAACAAATAAATATGGTTCACATTAAAGCCAACGGAAAGGACCGAACCGATAAGTTGGAATATCCTGCCAGGGTAATTACCTTTTAATACTTTTTAAGCTACTAAGGCGCCGTTGCATTTTAAAAAGCGAGGCGTTTTACTTTGGCTATCACGTAAATACGCAGTTAAGTCACTGTACAATTTACTGTTGTTACCCATGTCTAATATTACCTGCCACATAGCAAATTGACAAATTTATATCGTTGTTAATAATTAGTGCGTTACTGGCAGTATCCAAAATAATAGTAAAGTTAGGGTCTTGGGTATAGGGCGCCCAAAGGTATTTGTCCAACAACTTATTTACGATGGCTGTTTTTTGGCCGTTATCAAATAAGGCTCCGCATTACAACTAAGCCCACAAAAATATATGGCTGTTGTAAAACTGCAGCTTTACCAAAAAGGTAAGCTCGGCGTAAGTGCGCTGGTAAAACAACACTTTTATATTTTAGTAATTATTGTGGTTGTAAAATGGGTATTTTTCTTAATTCAACTACTGGCTAACAGTTGCCAGTGGCAGCCCAAACGGTAACCCCAGCAGACTGATAGTAAAGGAAGTTTGAATAATGGCCTGGTCAATTTTTTTAACCTTAAGTATGTTTGGAAACTTTTCCATTCGCTTAAAATATATTTTTTCGTAGTAATAATTATTTCGCAGCACTTTTGCCGAAGTGGCAGTTTACATTTGTTGATTGGGCTTGCTCATCAATGGCATTTTCATAAAAAAAGTGTTTTTAAAAATGTGTAAGGTAATCAGGCACCTACCCGGTAATAATTATTAGGGTGGCAGGTAAGTTTCCTGCTTTTAAAAAACGATCAAAAAAAATGGTGTTATTATTATTGAAATTATATGAGATGTACATTTATTAATGACTATCCGCAACCTGGTGCTCATATTTTGGAACCGGGCTTTATAGTTTTTTTCAGCAATAGTTGCAGCCTGCCTTTATGACTATAGAGGTCGCACTTTGATACTGTTGTTAATTTTCCTCAGCCTTTTTTATCATGATTTTGTATTCAGTATTTAGTGTACCAAATAGCGTATAATCATTTATTGAACTTCCATCAACTCTTTCATTTCTTCGCTTAGGGTTATCAACACTTTATCTATCCTATGGCTGTCCATATCAATTATTTCAAATTGAAATCCTTTCCATTCAAACGTATCGCCGGTGTGGGGTATGCGTTGCAGCCGGTGTAAAATAAAGCCTGCCAGGGTATCAAATTCGTGTTCGCCCTCGTTCATCCACTCTGTTTTATTAAAGTGGCTTAAAAAGTCGTAAAAAGGTATTTGGGCATCTACCAAAAAGCTACCGTCCTGTCGTTTTAATATGGTGTAATCATCTTCATCTTCCTGGGCTATATCGCCTACAATAGCCTCTAAAATATCGTTTAGGGTTATCATGCCCTCCAGGCTGCCATATTCGTTTACAATAAAACAACTGTGTATGTGCGTTAATTTAAACCGCTCCAATACCTGGTAAGCAGTGTTATTTTCGGGTACAAACATACCGGGCTCCATCAACTCCTTTAGGGGTTTGTCGTCGTTGGCAAGTAAAATATCTTTTATACTAACAATACCTTTAATATTGTCTATCGACCCTTCGCAAAGCGGGTATGAACTATGAACCACCTCCCTCATGCGCTGTTTAATATCGGCCACTTTGGCGTTCACCTCCATCCATTCAATATCGCTGCGGTGGGTCATAAGCGAGGTAATGTTGCGGTCGCCTAAATGAAACAATCGCTCAATAATTTCCTGCTCTGCTTCTTCTATTGCGCCTTGTTCGGTTCCCTCGTTAATGATCATTTTAATTTCTTCTTCGGTTACCCCTGACTCGTTGGGCATTATTTTAAATATGCCCGAAATAAGATTGGTGCTTTTAGCCAATAGCCAAATAAAAGGATGGGTAATTAACGAAATAAACCGCATGGGGGCAGCTACAAACTTGGCTATTTTTTCGGGCTTTGATAAACCTATACGTTTGGCCACCAACTCGCCAACCAGCGATAGGTAGGTAATAACTATTACCACAATAATGGTAGCAATCGTACTGCTGTTATTACCCAAGGACGGAAAGCCGTTTAAAAATTCAATGATCCCACCTTTCAGGTTTTCGCCCGAAAAAATACCAGTCAAAATACCCATCAGGGTAATCCCTATTTGCACGGTCGATAAAAATTTATCGGGATTGTTAGCCAAAACCAATGCTTCCTTTGCACGTAAATCGCCTTTTTGTGCCTGCACATCCAGCCTTGCCTTACGCGCAGAAAGCAGCGCTATTTCAGCCATTGAAAAAAGTCCGTTCAATAATATTAAACCCAGGATTATAAAAATCTCCGTCATTTGTAGCTAATTGGCGCAAAGCTATGCATTAGCCTGTAACAAAAGTTATGTGAAACAATGACCAATTGGTAAAATTATACAACAACCATTTAGCTGCTAAGCCGTTATATTGCACTTGAATATGCAAGTAAAAAAACGAAAAGTGGCTATTATTGGTGCCGGCCCTGCAGGTTTAACAGCGGGGTATTTATTATGTAAACAAGGACACTCGGTGGTGGTGTATGAGCAGGACCCAACCTACGTAGGCGGAATTTCGCGAACCGAGACCTATAAAGGGTATCATTTTGACATTGGAGGCCATCGGTTTTTTTCAAAAAGTAAGGAAGTAGAAGATTTTTGGACCGAAATACTTGGCGATGAAATGCTTGAAAGGCCACGCAGCTCCCGCATTTATTACAATAAAAAGTTTTTTAGTTATCCACTCGCTGCAATGGAAGCCCTGACAAAACTGGGCATAATAGAATCGTTTTTATGTGTAGCCAGTTATATGCGGGCCAAACTTAGCCCCATAAAAGACCCGCAAAATTTTGAGGATTGGGTCACCAACCAGTTTGGAAAACGCCTGTTTAATATATTTTTTAAAACCTATACCGAAAAGGTGTGGGGTATACCGTGCAACCAAATTTCGGCCGATTGGGCTGCGCAGCGTATTAAAGGACTGTCCCTGTCGTCGGCTATTAAAAATGCCTTGTTTAAACCTGCGGCTGGTGGTAATAAAGATAAATTGATTAAAACACTTATTGACACTTTCCGCTATCCCAAACTTGGGCCGGGAATGATGTGGGAAGCCTGTGCCAAAAAAATAGTAGCAATGGGTGGTGAAGTACGCATGGCAGCTACAGTAAAAGGAATTGAACTGGAAAATGAAAAATGGATAGTTAAAATTAATAATAATGAAATTAACGGCCCTTACGACGAGGTTATTTCGACAGCCCCTATACGGTCGTTACTGCCTTTTATTAAACCTGCCGTTAAACGTGTGGTGGCAATTGCCGCCCAAAACTTATCGTACCGCGATTTTATTACAGTTGTGTTGATTTTAAAAGACACCAATCAATTTGATGATAACTGGATTTATATTCACGACCCTTCGGTAAAAGTTGGCAGGGTGCAAAACTTTAAAAGTTGGAGCCCTTATATGGTGCCCGACCCAACTATGGCCTGCTACGGCCTTGAATATTTTTGTTTTAAGGGTGATGGCATGTGGAATATGAGCGATGCGGCACTTATTGAACTGGGAAAACAGGAACTACAACTAATAGGTTTAGGAAAAGCAACCGAAGTGACCGACGGATATGTAGTGCGCCAACCGAAAGCGTACCCGGTTTATGATAAAACTTATAAAGAAAATATTGACATAATCAGGGATGGTATGCGGCAGTACCCCGGATTTTACATGGTAGGGCGAAATGGCATGCATAAATACAACAACCAGGACCATAGCATGATGACGGCCATGCTGGCGGTTAAAAACATTGTAGCAGGTAGGGAAGTTTACGACCTTTGGAATGTAAACCAGGATGCCGAATACCACGAAAGCGGCAAAAGAGGTGAAGCAGAAACGGGTGGAAGGATGGTGCCAAAAGCCGTGGGGGTGTAATATTTTTTTTGGTTGATGGTTTTTGGGAGCGGATTATTTAAGCGGCAGGCGGCACAGTGGGCTTCGGCCATGCTCAGCCAACGGCTTACTGTTAATGCTTCACTACTGAGCTTTGAAGGGTAACGTATTGGCTTCGGCCACGGTCAGCCAATGGGCTTACTGTTAATGCTTCACTACTGAGCTTTCACAGATAACGTATTGCCATTGGCTTCGGCCACGGTCAGCCAATGGGCTTACTGTTAATGCTTCACTACTGAGCTTTCACAGATAACGTATTGCCATTGGCCTCGGCCACGCTTAGCCAATGGCTCACTACTCACTACTCACTACTCACTGCTCACCATTTACTCACCTCTCACCTCTAAACTCATTACTCACAACTAACTCACTCACCTCACCACTCACTCACTCACTCACCTCTCACTCACTCACCTCTCACCTCTCACCTCTCACCTCTCACCTCTCACCTCTCACCTCTCACCTCTCACCTCTCACCCCTCACCTCTCACCTCTCACAACTCACAACTCACCACTCAACTCACAACCACTTACCATTCACCTCTCACCTCTCACAACTCAACTCACCTCTTACAACTCACCACTTAACTCACCACCCACTACAACCGCCGATTATGACAAAAACTGATTGCAGAAAAATATACCGCGATAAACGGCTGAAACTATCCCTTCAGCAACGTAACAAAATGACCGATCTTATGCTGATACAGTTTCAGAAATTGTCGTTTTCGCCCAACGTTCAGGTGCTTATGAGTTATTTTTCCATGGACCATCGCGGCGAATTAGATCCGCAATTATTTACCGATTTTATGTTGGTATCCATACCCGGCATACGTATTGCCTTGCCGGTAATGGTTGGCGGCCAGCAATCGTTGCATGCGCTGCTGGTGGGCAACAATACCCAATACCAATTAAACAGCTTTGGTATTGACGAGCCAATTAACGGTACACCCATTGACCATTACCGCATTGATGTAGTGTTTGTGCCGCTACTGGCTTTTGACAAACAGGGTTACCGTGTTGGCTATGGAAAAGGTTATTACGACCGTTTTTTGGCGTCGTGCCGCGAAGATGTAATTGCCATCGGCTTCTCTTTTTTTGAACCCATTGATAAAATAGAGGATACCGATATGTTTGATATACCTTTAAATTATTGTATTGGCCCTAATCAGTTGTATGAATTTTAATCTCTATTTTCTTAAATCTTTCAGGATATTGTTGTTGCCCTTTTCGCTGCTGTATGGCTTAATAATAATCATCCGCAATTATCTTTTCGATCAAAATTTTTTAAAAGCAGGCACTTTTAATTTACCGCTGATTTGTATAGGCAATTTATCGGTTGGCGGCACCGGTAAATCGCCCATGGTGGAATACCTGTTGCACATGTTTAGAGGTAAATACAGGGTGGCTACAATAAGCCGTGGCTATAAACGCAAAACAAAGGGTTATGCATTGGCAAACGATACAACCACTGCGTTAGAAATTGGCGATGAGCCAATGCAGTTTTATTTAAAGTTTCCCGAAGTGGCCGTGGCCGTTGGCGAAGAGCGGATGGAAGCGGTACCACAACTATTGCACGATAAACCCGGCACCGAAGTAATTATTTTGGACGACGCATTTCAGCACCGGTGGATAAAAGCGGGGCTAAATATTGTATTAACCGAGTACAGTAATCTTTTTACCCGCGACTTTTTTTTGCCTACCGGCGACCTTCGCGATCAGCGGCGGTCGTACCGGCGGGCACAGGTAATTTTTGTGACCAAGTGCCCGGCCGAGTTTACGGAAGCCGACCATGAAAAAATTGTAAAAGAAATAAACCCGGTTAAGGGACAGCATATTTTTTTTACGGCCATGGCCTATGGCATTCCCTACCATATAACCAACCATGTGCAGCGCAAAATACAAGCAACCGATGAGGTGTTGCTGGTATGCGGTATTGCCAATCCTTTACCGTTAAAAAATTATATTATGCAAAATGCAAAAACCTATTACGACCACATGTACCCGGACCACCACATTTTTACTATCGACGACCTAAACGACATAAATAGTAAGTTTATCCAAATGCAGGCCGAAGAAAAAGTGATTGTAACCACCGAAAAAGATGCGGTGCGGTTAATAAAATTCGACAAACAAATAAGCGATATGCCCCTATATGTATTACCCGTAAAGCACCATATATTATTTAACCAGGGGCAACAGTTCCAAAATGTCGTTCTATCATTCATTAATACCTTTACAGGGCGAAATTAAATACTATGTCAAAAAAAAACCATAAAGGATCGAAGAAAAAAAGCGGCGATGAAGTGCAATTGCAGGGTGCTTTAGATATTACCCGCAGTGGAATGGGCTACGTAGTAATTGCCGATGGCTCAGGCGATGTATTGGTGCGGCCCGGCGATTTTAATACTGCCCTTAACGGCGATACTGTAAAGGTATCAATAACCCGCGAAGGACTAAAAAACGGACGTAAAGAAGGTAAGATAATAGAGGTGCTCCACCGTAAACAAAACGAATTTGTTGGCCATTTACAGCTAAGTACCAACTATGCCTTTTTTGTGCCGGATACCGATAAACCGATGCCCGATATTTTTATACCGTTGGATAAGGTAAATGGCGCTAAACACCATGACAGGGTAGTAGCAAAGATTACCAAATGGGACAATGGCAATAAAAAACCGGAAGGCGAAATAGTACAGGTTATACTGGCAGAAGATGAAAGCAATATAGCCATGAAGGAAATACTGGCCGAAAACGGTTTCCCCCTCACCTTTCCCGATGAGGTAATGGAGGAAGCAGAAAGGCTGATTGATGTAATATCGCAACAGGAAATTGATAAACGCAGGGACTGCCGCGACTTGCTTACGTTTACCATTGACCCTGTAGATGCAAGGGATTTTGATGATGCATTATCTATTAAAAAAATAAAAGCCGACCTGTACGAGGTGGGCGTGCATATTGCCGATGTAAGCCATTATGTTTTGCCCGATACCGCTTTGGATGCCGACTCCTACGACAGGGCTACCTCCGTGTACCTGCCCGACCGCGTAAACCCTATGTTGCCCGAGCGTATTTCCAACGAGCTTTGCTCGCTTCGGCCTAACGAAGATAAACTTACCTTTTCGGCTATTTTTGAAATGGATGGCAAAGGCCACATTAGCCAGCAATGGATAGGGCGAACGGTAATACATAGCAACCAACGCTTTACTTACGAAGATGTGCAGGAAATTATAGAAGGCGCCGACGGCCCGCACAAGGAGGAAGTATTGCTGTTAAACAGCATAGCCAAACGTTTTAGGGAAACAAGGTTTAAAAATGGCGCTATCAACTTTAGCAGTACCGAGGTAAGGTTTAAGTTAGATGAAAACGGAAAACCCGTGGGCATTGTAGTAAAAGAGAGCAAGGAAAGCCACCAGTTGATTGAAGAATTTATGCTGCTGGCCAATAAAACCATTGGCGCCTATGTAGCCAATAAAAAAGTAAAAGACAAGGAAATACCTTTTCCCTACCGCATACACGACACGCCCGATGAGGCAAAACTTAGCCCCTTTATTGCTTTTGCAGCCAAGTATGGGCACAAGTTTAATACCAGCACGCCAGCCCAAATTTCAAGTAGTTTTAATACGATGTTAAAAGATGCTGAAGGCCAGCCCGAGCAACATGTGTTGGAGCAATTGAGTATCCGCACCATGGCCAAAGCGGTATACGCCACCGAAAACATTGGCCACTATGGCTTAGGATTTGAGTTTTATTGCCACTTTACATCGCCCATACGGCGGTACCCCGATGTGTTGGTGCACCGCATTTTGCAAAGTTGTTTGGATGGTAAACCCATTATTGATAAAAAAATGAGCGAAAAATGTAAACACACCAGCGAGCAGGAGCGTAGCGCCATGGATGCCGAACGTGCTGCCAACAAATACAAACAGGTTGAATTTTTAAAGGACCATTTGGGCGAAGAATTTGAAGGAATAGTGAGCGGCGTAGCCAGCTTTGGCTTTTGGGTTGAAACCATAGACCATAAGTGCGAAGGCCTGATAACCGTAACCAGCCTGTTAGATTTTGACGATTTCAGGCATATTGAAAGTGACTATGCCTTGGCAGGCCGCCGAAGTGGCCGCAACTTTAGAATGGGCGATAGGGTATGGATAAGGGTGGTGGCTGCCAACCTTACCAAAAGGCAACTCGATTTTGAATGGGTGATGACACCCGGTAAAGCTGACGTGATTAAAGAGAAAAAAAGGCCGCCTCAAAAAAATGATACAACAGATTCTAAACGGAAGAAGTCGAAATTGGATTAGGTGGAAGGTGAAAGGGCAATGTCATTAAGGTAAGCGTATGCGCATGATTGCTGATTTATTTTGCTACAGTAAAAGTGAGTGACACAACCGGAGCTATATAGATATCCAAAAGCCGGCTCCTAAGAAAACCTTTAATCGCCAGGGCGATATTAATTTTTTTTTGACCAGTCATTATATCTTTTTTGATATTTCAGTTGCCAGTTCGCCTTCCGTCGTCCGGGCGTCGTACCAATGCATCGGAAAGCCGAAGCGCGTTTTGAAGCTTTTTTATTCTGCGGATTAATATTTATTTCAGTTTATAAGGTAAGGAGTGCTGCCCTTAACGACATTGGGCGTTATAGGTTCCATGGTATTTGTAGTATATTATCTGATACAACCTTTTTGCCATCTAATGCACCGGCACACGTATAAGTTTGTTACAGATGTATTGATTAGTTTGTGTCATCATCTAAATAATGTTGACAGCCCGTCCGGTCCCGCGGTTCATTAATACGCTGTTGAATATGAGCAGGTATGGTTTATTTTATCCCCCGTACCATTAAATGCGTTTTCCAAAGCTGATTATCAATATTTTTGTTTTAAGCAGCTAATTATTTATGCAGTCATTTACGCAACTGGTTTCCGATTTTTCTACTTACTTTAATATTAAACATTTTCCCGTCGAGCCAGCCTCATTGTACCACCCATCGGATTATTTTTTAAATATTGGAGGCAAACGAATCAGGCCGGTAATGTGCTTAATGGGCAACGAGTTGTTTGATACCATTTCGGACGATGCATGGCATGTGGCCACGGCTATTGAACTGTTTCACAATTTTACACTTATACACGACGATATTATGGACAGGGCCCCACTACGGCGGGGTATGCAAACAGTGCACGAAAAATTTGGAGAAAATACCGCGCTGCTGGCGGGCGATGTTATGCTGATTAAAGCCTATGAACACATTAACAAGGTGGGCAAACACATCCACCGCATCATGAATTTGTTTAACAAAACAGCCAGCCAGGTATGCGAAGGGCAACAGTTGGATATGGATTTTGAAAAGATGCCGGAGGTAGCGTTGGACGATTATCTTCATATGATAGAACTGAAGACCTCGGTATTGATTGCTGCCAGTTTACAAATGGGCGCTATACTTGGCGGTGCCGGCGAAGGCAGTGCAGGTCATATTTACGAGTTTGGCCGCAACCTGGGCATTGCCTTTCAGGTGCAGGACGATTATCTTGACGCCTTTGGCGACCCCGGAAAATTTGGCAAACAGGTAGGAGGTGACATTACTGCCAATAAAAAAACTTTTTTGCTGATACATGCCCTGGCAGTGGCTTCCCTTGAAGATAAGGTGAGCCTGCTACAGCAACTGGCCACCAACGAACCCGACAAAGTTGAAAAGGTATTGGCTATATTTAAAAAATGCGGGGTAGACGAATGGGCTATGCAGCTAAAAGACAAATACCTATCCACTGCCTACCAACACCTTGACGACATAGCCGTAGTAAGCAGCCGCAAAGCATCGCTAACCGAACTCGCCAAATTTTTAGTACAAAGAGAATACTAGGGGGTAAGTTGGGAGTTGGGAGTTTTTTAGTCGGGAGGGGAGGTGAATGGTGAGTGATGAATGGTGAAAGGTCAATGGTGAAACGTGAATAGTCAACGGTCAATAGTAAAACGTGAAAGGTCAATTTTCAGAAGTGAAACGTAAAAAAATGAAAATATGATGACATTTAATTCATCAGCTCACCATTTTTTTCATTAAAAAACTTATAATTTCTTAATTAATTCAAAATTCAAAATTACCCACAACTCTTAACTCATAACTCTTAATTCTTAACTCTTAATTCATAACTCATAATTCTTAACTCTTAATTCATAATTCATAATTCTTAACTCCTAACTCATAATTCGTAACTAATAATTCATAACTCATAATTCATAACTAATTCAAAATTCAAAATTTAAAATATTCTCCAACTCTTAACTAATTCAAAATTCAAAATTTAAAATAATTATCAACTAATTCAAAATTTAAAATAACCACCAACTCATAACTAACACCCCCTCTTTCCACATGTCAAACCCTTTGTTTAGAAGAAAAAGTATTCCGTTTATTTTAAAAGAAGCAGGTACTGGATTAACGGATGGTCATGGGCCTACCGGTGACATGAACCGTGTGTTGACCGTTAAGGACCTCACTTTTTTTGGTATTGCAGCCGTTATTGGTACGGGCGTTTTTACTGCCATTGGGTCTGCCAGTTTTCATGGGGGGCCGGCCGTTACCCTGTTGTTTGCTTTTACTGCGGTGGCTTGTGGTTTTGCCGCCTATTGCTACGCTGAGTTTGCCAGTACTGTTCCGGTTTCGGGCAGCGCCTATACTTATTCGTACGTAGCCTTCGGCGAAATTTTTGCGTGGATTATTGGTTGGGACCTGTTAATGGAATACGCCATAGGCAATATTGCGGTGGCTATTTCGTGGAGCCAGTATTTTGTAAGGGTGTTGGGTGGCTTTGGTATACACCTGCCCGCATGGATGACCATGGACTACTCGTCGGCACACAGCCGTTTTACCGCTATAAACGAAACAATTGCCAACGGCACAGTAGCAAGTATTGAAACGTTAAGCGAAACCAGCCGCAATGCTTACCTGGCCTGGCAAAACGCACCCATGCTGGGTAGCTTAAAAATCATCATGAACATACCTGCCTTTTGCATTGTGGCGCTAATTACCTACATAGTGTACATTGGCATAAAGGAGTCGAGGGCTACCAATAATATCATGGTAATGATAAAACTGGCAGTGATTGGTTTTGTAATTGTGGCCGGCGCGTTTTATGTTGACCCCGGCAATTGGAGTAATTTTATGCCTAATGGCTTTTCGGGTGTAATGAGTGGCGTTTCAGCAGTATTTTTTGCCTACATAGGTTTCGATGCAATTACCACCACCGCCGAGGAGTGTAAAAATCCGCAACGCGATTTGCCAAGGGCTATGTTCAACACACTTATTATATGTACCACCCTTTACATTATACTGGTGCTGGTGTTAACCGGCATGACCAATTATACCCTGCTAAATGTGGCCGACCCGCTGGCATTTGTTTTTCAGCACCAAAACTCAATACTTACCAACTGGTTTGCAGGCGTAATTTCCATTAGTGCCATTTTTGTAATCGCTTCGGTGCTATTGGTTTATCAGTTGGGTCAACCGCGCATTTGGATGAGTATGAGCCGTGATGGGCTGTTGCCAAAAATATTCTCCCGCATTCATCCCAAGTTTAAAACGCCTTCGTTTTCAACCATACTTACGGGTGTATTGGTTGGCTTTCCTGCATTGGTATTAAACCTTGATGTGGTAATAGCCCTAACTAGTATAGGCACTTTGTTTGCGTTTGTATTGGTTTGTGGTGGTATACTGGTGCTAGGTCAACGTAAAGTAAAGCCAGAGTCGAAATTTAAAGTGCCCTACCTAAATGGAAAATACCTCATTCCTCTTTTATTTATTGGTGGCCTTACCGCTAACATTATTATATCGCCCAATCACTTTCAGGGGCTTTTGAGCCTTGAGGGGCTGCCAATGATTATATTTTGGGCTGTAGCGGCTATCATTTCGTACCTGTCGTTTACCAAAAGCTTTTCTGTTATTCCGGTGCTGGGCCTGTTAAGTTGCTTTTACCTTATGGCGCAGGAGAGTTATACCAATTGGTTACGATTTTTTATATGGTTGCTAATAGGTCTGTCCATTTACTTTATGTATGGAAGGTATAATAGCCGCATAGGTAAAAATCCTGAGCAGGCAGCTTAGTGTAGTTATGTTAAGGTTTCCCCGTGTTTTGAAGTAAGGGAACGTACTAACCTGCCATGCTTATTTTGCCGCATTGGCATACCTTTCATACATGGTGTTAGGTTTAGTGTGAATACTGAAAGCTCAATTGTGAAAAGTGAAAAGTGAATGGTGAATGAATGGTTGAAACCTGTAGCTTGAAACCTGTAGCTTGAAACTTAAAACTTGTAGCTAAAAGGTGAATAGTGAATAGTGAATGTGAAACAGCAAACGTAAAATTTACTTCTTTCAATAATATTATTTTAAAGTGAAGTGATTTTTTTTACAACCATTTACACTTAATCAGTCAAAACTTATAATTCAAAACACAAATTCCATGCATTCAAAATTTAAAATTTAAAATTCAAAATAAAATTCTGTGTATTCAAAACTTATAATTTAAAACATAAATTCCATGCATTCAAAATTTAAAATATAAAATTCAAAATAAAATTTTGTGCATTCAAAATTCAAAATAAAATTCCGTGCATTCAAAATTTAAAATTCAAAATAAAATTCCTCACAACTCACCACTCACCACTCACTATTAAATTGCGGTAATTTGTTTTATGGAAAACGTAATGGCATACATACAAGAGAAATGGAACCAGCTAACCGGTTTTTCAAAAAATGAAACCCTGAGGCAGGAGCTGTTTCAACAATTGGCAAGCCGCCATACATCGCCCAACAGGTTTTACCACACGCTACAACAGGTAGCCAACGTTTTTTTATTATGCGAGGCTAATATGGCAAAAATTGAAAACCCCATGGCAGTTGGTTTAGCCATACTGTACCATAGGGTGGTGTATGATACTTTTAAAGACGATAACGCCCAGGCAAGCGCCCAACTGGCCGAAGTACATCTGCAATTGCTAAAAATAAAAAGTACCATCACACAAAAAGTTACAGCGCTGGTTTCCACAGGTATTGACAGCAACAATGGCGGACTAACTGATTATGAAAATGATGTAAAATATTTTGTCGATTTTGACCTTGCCATATTAGGGGCGCCATGGAACGAGTACGAAAAATACAGCCTGTTAATACGAAAAGAATTCAGGCAATACCCCGACGACCTGTACAAGCCAGGTCGAAAAAATGCATTACAGAAATTACACGATAAAACCAATATTTATCTCACCAGCCATTTTCAGCAACAATATGGCGCACAGGCAAGGCAAAACATATTTAGGGAAATTCAACTGCTGTCGTAAATAAGCGGCACTTTTTGGTTTCCCCACCTTTTTTGCACCCGTCGTAACCATTGTTGTTTTACTACCTTTACCAACATTAATTTTTTTACAATGAAGTACGAGGTGGGCGACGAAATTGTGGTGTTGCACAGCAACGACGAAGGCCGTGTTATTGCAATAATGAACGATAAAATGGTGATGATTGAGGTGCGTGGGGTTAAGTTTCCGGCTTATATGGACCAGATTGACTTTCCTTATTTTCAACGGTTTACCAAACAAATATTGGTGCCAGAGCCTAAAAAAGCGAAAGTGTTTGTTGACCAGTTACAAAAAGAAAAACGCAGAGATGAGGTGAAAGTTAGCGACGGAATTTGGCTGGCACTGTTTCCAAAATTTGATACCGATGTTTTTGGCGACGAACTGGTAGATAAGTTTAAAGTATACCTGATAAACAAAACGCCGCTGGCGTACGAATTTAATTACACGTTGAAATACTTCGGTAAAACCGATTTTGAAATTACCAGCGAGCTAAATGCCCATAAAGATTTTTACCTGCACGATGTTGACTTTGAAAGTTTGAATGATAGCCCTTCGTTCGATTTTGAGTTTTCGTTACAGGTGCCCAATAAAAAGAAGGCCGACTTTTGCGAAGCTTCTTTTAAAATAAAACCTAAGCAACTATTTCAGCGTATAGAAAAGTTGAAGGAGAAAAATGAGCCATCATTAAACCATCAACTGTTAGAAAATTACCCTGACAAACTGGTAGAAGACAGCGGGTTGGATTTGCGCAAACTAGCTGGCGCAGGGTTTAAGGTATACGATGCCAAACATGTCCGCCAACACCTTGAACCTGCCCGCAGCGTGGTAGACCTGCACATTGAAAAACTAACAGATGAGTGGAAGCACCTTACCAACTTTGAAATATTAACTATTCAATTAAAGCAATTTGAGAAGTGGCTTGATCTTGCTATTGCCCACCACCAGCAAAGCTTTATTGCCATACACGGTGTAGGAAAGGGAAAATTAAAAGACGAAGTACACGATATTTTAAAAGTAAAAAAAGAAGTGAGGAGCTTTATAAACCAATACGATCCCCGGTTTGGTTATGGCGCCACCGAAATTTTTTTTGAGTATTGATGATTTTAGCATCGCTTAACACGCTAATTTTTACATGGCTGCTACAATGAAGAATGCACTGATTAAACTGCATATCGCGGTTTTTTTATGGGGGTTTACAGGCGTATTGGGCAGGCTTATTTCGTTAAACGAGGGCTTATTGGTTTGGTATAGAATGTTATTTACCGTTGTGGTACTTTTTGCCCTCATGTACAGCAAAAAACAAATTCAAAAGGTAGAAGGCAACTTTCGCTGGCAACTGGTAGGCACTGGCGGCCTGCTGGCACTGCACTGGGTATTTTTTTATGGAAGCATTAAATATTCCAATGTTTCTATTGCACTTACCTGCTATTCATCGTCGGGTTTATTTACGGCGCTGTTGGAGCCTTTAATGACGCGTAAAAAAGTGGTTCTACAGGAACTATTGCTTGGCACCCTCGCTATTGCAGGCATCTACCTCATATTTCACTTTGATCCGCAATACAAAACCGGCATTGTGCTGGGCCTTATGTGTACCCTGCTAAGTTCCATATTTTCTATCTTAAACAAAAAGCAACTGGAGGTGGTAACACCACGCACACTCATGTTGTACGAGCTGGGTGGCGGCTTTTTATTGCTTACAGCGGCAATGCCATTGTACCTACATATGTTTCCTGCGGTAAGCTTGTTGCCAACAGGCATTGACACGTTTTGGCTAATAATAATGAGTTTGTTTTGCACCATACTGGCAATGGACTTATCTCTTCAGGCACTAAAATATTTAACGGCCTTTACCCAAAACCTTACCCTCAACCTTGAGCCGGTGTACGGTATTATTTTAGCCTTTGTGGTGTACCACGAAAACAAACACCTGAGCGATGGCTTTTATCTGGGCTTTTTTTTAATACTGCTGGCGGTAGTGCTGCAAACCCTTCGCATAGTACGCCCGTCACAAAAAAAGCCACAAGTGTTTGGAGTGTAACGCTTCAATTAAAAGTAAGCGTCAGGTAACACCGTACTTAAGCAACTGGTACCCGAACATCTTTATTTTTTTTTGCACCAGCCAATACAGCTTTGGTCATCATCGTTGTGTCACTCTCTTGTACAGTAATTACTTTATTCGGCCAAACTGCTCTTTATTAATTCTTTGTAAAAACCAACAAAATACCTGCTTATTATTTTAAACAACAGTTAAACAGGCACTACAGCAATTCTATTTTCGTTTTTTATTACCAGCCACATTACAGTGTTTATTGCTGCTTTTTATCACTTACTCAAATACTTAACAAAACTTCTTTTTGCAATGGGCAACAGCGTTTCTTCAATAGGGTAGCGTAGCTCGGTTTCAATATTATACACCGCCGGGTTAGGTAGTTCTCTGCGGTTGCGTATCAATTCGCTTTTAATATTTTCGGGAGTGTTGCTTACCGTGCGTTGCCACTTTTGTACATAATTGGTACGAATGCCGCGGTATTTTTCGTTGTGTTTTTCAAAAATGGTAAGCCGGTATTGATACACCACTACCGAACCATACCTTCCGTCCCCCAATAATATATATCCTTCATTTACATCCAACGGAATAATACCTACGGGGTCTATCACCAGTGTTGCCTCTACAAATTCGTATATCTCAGCCCCTGTTTTTATAGTGCTTTTTATTTTGTCGGCCGAGTAAAGTATAATTTCTTCCAGTTCTTTCATCAATTCATCATCTTCTATCATGCGCTGATACACCAGCTTCAACCTATGCATATTAAGCTCGGTAAGCTGCTTGGGAAAATGCTCCTGTAAATTTTTCTTATTTTCTCTAAAAGCAACAATGTTATTGTAGTGAAATATAACATCGGCTAACTGCGGGTATAATTTGTGCTCATTAAAAAATTTACTTACTTCCTGCAGGTAAGCAAGTAGCGTGTATTTTTTAAGTTCAAAATCAATGTACCCTTCTGCAAACCAGGTTTCTGATAGTTGTTTCATGCCTTATATTTTGCGTTTATTAAAAAAAGTCATCCATACTGTTTCTATATCATAAGGCCTAAACCATAAAAATCGTTGTATTGGTAATATAACAAAAAAGAGGATGACATTTATACCAGGTCAATATTTTTTTAAAATTTTACTACCGTTATACAAGTAAGCAGTTGTTTATTTTAGTAGCTAAAAAATTACCAACGCCGGTATAACTACATTGTATTAAAAATGAGCGTGCAAAAAAGTAAACTTCTGCAACGTCCAAAATTGGTTATATTATGGTCGGGTAGCGACTGGGCCGCACAAGCAGCCTGCTGTGTATTGCTGGCAATTATGTGGATAGTTGTTTAGTGCAATTGGCGGCATTTGCCAGCGCGTATTCCCGTACATTTTAATTTTTCAGGCACGCCAGACACGTACGAAAAACCTGGGTTTATTTTTTCGGCACCACTTGTAGCATCTGCGTTGTTTATGGCAATGACCCTGCTTAACTGCTACCCACATATCTAATTACCCCGTTACCATTACGCCGGATAATTCAAAAAGCCAATACCTTTTAGTAACCCGTTTTATCAGGTTTTTAAAATTAGTAGTGATGGGTATATTTACGGCGCTATTGGCGCATCAAATGCAAACATCGCAGCAACCTGCGGAAAGCTGAGGTAAGTGGTTTTTACCTGCCGTACTGATAGTGTTATTTGTAGCTGCTATAGTGGTTGTAGGCCATTCAATATTTTATAATAAAAAGAAGTGGCAGCAAGGTGCCGTATCAAAAACCCGGCACTAAAAAAAATATTGCTTACCAATGCCGGTCTAATTCCCAGCTTTCAAATTCTTTTGCCACGCGTGTTAAAAAGCTGGCGCCTATGCTTCCATCTACAATGCGATGGTCGTAGCTTAACGATAAATACATCATGTGGCGAATACCAATGGCATCACCCTCGGGAGTTTCTAATACTACCGGCCGTTTTTTTATTGCACCTACGGCTAAAATGGCTACCTGCGGCTGATTAATAATGGGGGTTCCCATCAGGCTGCCAAACGTGCCTACATTGGTAAATGTAAAGGTGCCACCTGCGGTGTCGTCGGGCTTTAATTTATTATTACGTGCAGCATCGGCCAGTCCGTTTATTGATTTTGATAGTCCTACCAGGTTAAGGTAATCGGCATTGCGAATTACCGGTACAATAAGGTTTCCATTGGGCAGGGCAGTAGCCATACCAATATTGATATTCTTTTTAAGCAAAATATTTTCGCCTTCAACAGAAGCATTTACATAGGGGAAAAGCTTAATGATGCGGGTAAGGCATTCAATAAACATGGGCATAAAAGTAATTCGCGTTCCCTCGGTCTTTTCAAAAGCTATTTTATTTTTTTCGCGCCACAATACCATGTTGGTCACATCGGCTTCGGCAAAACTGGTTACATGCGGGCTGGTTTGTTTGCTGTTAACCATATGCTTGGCAATCATTTTGCGCATGCGGTCCATTTCCACAATTTCTACATTTTCGCCTTCGTGGTTAGTTACTTCGCCATTGGTTTTAGGCGTGGGCGCACTGGCAGGTTGTACCTTAGCCGTAGCGGTTGGTTGTACAACGGGTTTGGGTGTAGTGCTTACAACAGATGCCGCCTGTATAGCAACGGGCTGTGTTGCAGGTCTGGCTGCCTGCGCAGGCTTTTTGCCTGCCTTTTTATCGCTCACGTACTGCAAAATGTCTTTTTTGGTAACCCTTCCCTCATTACCGGTGCCTGCAATATGTTCAAGTTCGCTTAACGGTACGCCTTCGCCTTTGGCTATGTTTAGCACCAGCGGCGAAAAAAAGCCGTTGTTGGCCTGCTCGTTGCCTATTGATTGTGCCGGTGCCGGCGTGTACGGTATGGCGGCTTCTTCAAATGTTTCCTCTTCTTCTTCTTCAACATTACCATGCAAACTACTTATGGCTGTTTGGTTGGTTTGCCAAGTGGGCGGTTCAGTGTTGGGGGAAGCTTGCTGTGCAGGTGCGTTGGCTTCGGTTTCTATCCTGGCAATAACAGTACCAATAGGCACTACATCGTTTTCATTAAAAAAAATTTCGGCCAGGGTTCCTTCCGCAGTCGATGGCACTTCGCTATCCACTTTGTCCGTGGCAATTTCCAACACGGTTTCATCTTGCTTTACCTGGTCGCCCGGTTTTTTGGTCCACTTTAAAATGGTGGCTTCCATAATACTTTCGCCCAGTTTAGGCATAATGAGATCAACTATTGCCATATATTTTATGTAAAATTTTAAAAAAGTATCTCAACTTTTTAATGATGTGTGGGCCATTACCGCCAGTTCCTATTTTATTTTACTGCGGTAATACAACACGATCTGCGTCTAAATTATTGCCAAATCACTCTTAAAAAATAAAGGCGAAGGCTGGCAAAAACCATTCAACTACATACAATAAATCATGATTATACAAGCAATCAAACAAAATTATTCCTTAATTATAGGGCTGGGCCAATTTGTTTTTAGTGGGCAAAAGTAAGTTTTAAGCGCTAATATCTTTTCTTTTATTGGCTACCTGCCTTTGCTTGTGTCTAAACCTTTTTGGGGTACCATCTTTAGCCAATTGGTTTTAAAATGCATTTATAGTATTCGGCTGAGAATTCGCCTGATTTTTATCCAGCCTTATTTTTTCTGACAGACCCTTGCAGGTCAATAGTCGTTTTGAAGCATCACTTCGCGCAAAAAATTAAAAGCATAGGTAGCAGTAAGTTCAATATTACGTTTACGGTCAAAGCTGAAATTAAATTTTTTTGCTGCCACCCCGCTATTGCCGGCAACCGCTATCCAAACCGTTCCAACCGGTTTGTCGTCCGTGCCGCCATCGGGTCCCATAATGCCGCTGATGGCAATTGAATAATCTGTTTTCATAGCGGCTTTTACTCCGCTTGCCATTTCAAGCACTGTAGCCTCACTAACTGCGCCAAAACGCTGCAAGGTCTCTTCTTTAACGCCCAACATCGCTGCCTTCACTTCGTTTAAATAGCTTACCACCGAGCCATTAAAATAAGCCGATGAGCCAGCTATACTGGTAATTAAATGCGCTACATAACCTCCCGTGCAGCTTTCGGCGGTCGATACCGTTTTTTGTTTTTGCAACAACATTTTGCCTATGGCTTCCTGCATGGTAACATCGTCGTTTATTACCATTACATCCTGCACCTGCACCTGTAATTCGGCAAATAATTTTTCTACCTCAGTTGTTACCTCATACAGGCTATCCCCGATGCCGGTTAGGCGTAACCTGACCATGCCATAATTGGGCAGGTAGGCCAGTTTTATATAAGTAGGAAGTGCACTTTCAAAATCCTTAATCTTTTCTGCCAAAAACGATTCGCCAATGCCTGCCGTTAAAAGGGTGCGATGTACCACTGCAGGCAGGGTAAAAAGCGTGGGTAGCTTTGGCAGCACATAGTCAATCATCAGCCCTTTCATTTCGTTAGGTACGCCAGGCAGACTTACAAAATATTTTCCGTTGCGCTCAAACCACATACCCGGTGCGGTGCCTTGCTTGTTTAGTAATACGGTGCATACACTGGGTACCTCCGCCTGGTTTATATTTACCTGTAGCAGGGGCCGGTTTAAATATTTTGAAAAAATGAGTTTAACATTTTCCAATGCATCGGCATTGGTAACCAATTGGCCACCAAAGTATTTGCACAACAATGGTTTGGTTATATCGTCGGCAGTAGGGCCAAGGCCACCTGTAAGTAAAATAAGATCACTGTGTTGACTTTCTTCGTCAAGGGCCTTCCAAATATCGTCGTATACATCGCCAACGGCTACACGCCGTTTTACCCAAATGCCCAACTTATTTAATTGTTGCCCCATCCATGCGCTGTTGGTATCAATGGTTTGCCCAATTAACAGTTCGTCGCCAATGGTAATGATCGATGCATTTACTTTGTTGTTATTCATAATGTTGGTGGGTAATAATATAACCTCATTTATACTGCAATGTAAAATAAGTATGAGAACAGTTTGTTTAGTTTTTAGTTTATTGATTACGCAGTTGGTTGGGTATGGTCAAAATATGCAGTCCACCATACAAAAGGCCATTAATAGCTTTGAGGCCGATGACAATATGCGGTACGGCATAATAGCTTTTGAGGTGGTGGACAGCCAAACGGGTAAAGTAGTTTTTAGTAACAACAGTAATGTTGGTTTACCAGCCGCCAGTAGCCAAAAGGTGCTAACGGCCATAACTGCTTTTGATTTGCTTGGCAGCAATTATACCTATAAAACCGATATGGCCTATACCGGAACTATCGATAATGGCGTATTGACCGGCGAGGTTTATTTGACTTTTCATGGCGATCCCACCCTTGGTAGCGATCGGTTTGCAGCTACCAAAAGCAGCCTGGTAATAAAAGCTATTACAGATCAACTTTTGTTATTGGGCATAGTTGATATAAAAGGGAAGATTATTTTGGATGGCAATTCATTTCCTTATCAGCCAATGCCCGGTGGGTGGCTATGGACTGATATTGGAAACTACTATGGCGCTGGCCATTGGGGTATTAACTGGCACGAAAATCAGTACGACCTAATATTAAAACCCGGCCAAAAGGAAGGCGACCCTGTTACGATTGTTTCCACTGATCCACCGTTGCAAACTGCTCCATTCGTAAATTTTTTAACAACTGGTAAGCAGGGTAGTGGCGACAATGCCTACATCTATTTGGCACCCTACAGCAATACCCCATTTGTAACAGGTACTGTGCCGGCTGGTACTAATCGCTTTACCATTTCGGGCAGCTTTGCCAACCCCGCCAATCAATTTATGGCAGCTTTGCAAACAGGCCTTGCCTCCGCTGGCATAAAAGGCAATGTTACCAGCGAGGTATTGGATGGGTCCTCCGCCGCAGTTAAAAGGTATGTTTTACCAACCCCCATCTATACATGGCAATCGCCTGCGCTAGCCATCATTATCGGTCAGTTTTTGACAAAAAGCGTTAACCTGTATGGTGAGGCATTGGTAAAAACCATTGGTCGCGAAAACGGCGCCGACGGAAGTACCGAAAACGGTTTGAGTGTATTGTTTCAACATTTGCAAACGGCAGGCATCGATTCCAACGCCATTCGTATGGTGGATGGAAGTGGGCTATCGCCACAAAACCGAATAACTGCTCATGCCTTTGTACAGGCAATGCAATATGCCCGAAAAAAATCGTGGTTTAACACCTTTTACAATGCCCTGCCTGTATACAATGGTATACGTATGAAAAGCGGTACTATTGGCGGGGTAAAGAGTTTTACCGGCTATGTAAAAAGTGCCGCCGGTACCAACTATACTTTTGCCTTTGTGGTAAATAATTTTACAGGCAAAAGCGGCCCGGTAGTACAGCGGATGTACCAGGTGCTTAATATGTTAAAATAGTGGTTTGGAAATAGTAGCAAGCCATTAGTAACCACAAACGACTTCAAAATTTTAGCAATGGATATTAAAAAACTGATCGTACAAATTAAAGACTTTTTAAGCTCCACGTTTGTAAGCCTTGATTCTTGGTTTGACAAAGACATTTCGATACGGCAATATAAACTGAAAACGGTGGCTGGTCAATTGACCAAATCTTAGCGCATATCGGTTTGACAAATCACTATTTACTTATTTTCGTTAAAAAAGGGACAAACAAAGCATTAGCAAAAAGTACCGGTCTATACATTGAAAAACCGCTTAAAACGTATGTTTTTTAAAAAAACAAGTTAACAGAAGTTGGACTGTGTGAATCGTTTAATTGGATTAAACCCGAACACATGGAACCCGAATCTGAAAAAACTTTGGAAGAAGTAAGACAACAATTGAATGAAACTACACATTTGTTTAACAAACCTTGAAAGATTGAAAAACGGAGAAGGGGTACTCTACAAAACAACAATGTCAGTAAACAACCTGGGCAAAATTAACGTGTATGAATACATTTATTTTCGTATACAACACGGACAACGACACTTAGCACAAATGCAAAAAAACAAAACTGAATGTAGGAAATTCAGCTTGTCTGCACCGTCAAATTATGATTAATTATTTATCGTCAATCTTTACCTTAACCTCAATTGTAACCTTAACCTTAACCTCAACCTCAATTTTTACCTCAACCTCAACTTCAACCTCCGCTCACAAAAAATAAGGCGTCATCTTATCTCTAAACTCGTTTGGCATATTGGTTTTGTGCATGGTTATACGGTCAACAAAATAAAGCACTGCACGGCCAGTTGTTAATAGTTTACCCTGCTCATTGTACACCTCGTGTTCAAATTCTATTCGGTGGTCGGTTGGTAAATTGCGTAAAATGGTTTTGATCGATAACAGGTCGTCGTAGTGTGCGGGCCTTATAAACTTTGCATGCCACTCCACTATCGGCATCATTACACCCATCGCTTCCATTTCTTTGTAGGTAAGGCCAAGTTGGCGAATGCTTTCGGCCCGGGCAACTTCAAAATACTGGGTATAGTTGCCATGGTATACTACATTCATCTGGTCGGTTTCGGCGTACCTGACCCTTACCTGGTGCGTGGCTTCAAACATATTGGTTGCTGTATATTTTCTTCAAAAATAACACAAAGCAAAATGGGGGCCTTGCATTAGGGCAACACTTGCAAAAGTGCTTGCCCGCCAACACAGCTAATTTTAACAATAATTATTATTCACACCTAATAACAAATGTCGGGCACATAACTGTTTATCCACACAAATGGAACGGTCTTTGCTTAGCTCGGGCGGAATGCTACCTTTATCCGGTTAATGTTTTACCTGCCAATTTTGAATTTAACCAAGTAATCATCAATGCTACATGATCAGCGCAATTAAAAGGCTCTCAATAGCTGCCACTCTTTTGGTGTGCATAGCCCATCACCCTTTTGCCCAGGGCACCAAAACCAACATAGACCCCGATGCTGATTTTAAACTGGCAAAAGAACTATATCAAAAATACCAGTACAGCCTGGCTTTCCCGCTGTTTAAACAAATAGCCCTCAGCGGCCCCACCGCTGCTAGTTTGCCGGTTAGCACGCAGTTAGAGGCAAGGTATTATGTGTTGGTGTGTGGGTTGCAGATAAATGAACCCGCTTACGAAACAAAGGCCATTGAATATATTGAGTTAGAAAATAATAACCCCCGCAGGCAAATGCTTAGTTATTATTTGGGAGAATATTATTTTAGGCAGCAGAATTTTATAGAAGCCATGACTTACTATGACAAAGCTGGCATTGACAATTTAAGTAACCGCGAAATTGCTGATGTAAAGTTTCATAAGGCTTATGGCTATTTTACTATGCAACAGTTTGACAAGGCAAAGCCGCTGTTTAATTCTATAAGGCAAATGCCTGCCGACCCAAATTACCTGGATGCTAATTATTACTACGGTTTTATAAGTTTTTACGATAAGGAATACGGTGCGGCTTTGGAAAGTTTTACTAAGGTGGAAGCCAACCCCACTTATCAAAAAATAGTTCCCTATTACATTGCTGAAATATATTATTTTAAGGGCGATAAAGAAAAGGCCATTACCTATGGCGAAGCAAAACTTAAACAGGGGGGGCAGTATTACGACCTGCAATTAAAACAATTGGTAGGCCATGCCTATTTTGAAAAAAAGGAGTATGCAAAGGCGCAGCCTTACCTGGAGGCGTATGTAAGCAACAACGATAAAGTGCGACGCGAAGATTTGTACGAACTGTCGTATACGTATTACGAAACTAACCAGCTAAACAAAGCAATAATAGGGTTTAAGGAATTGGGTGGTAAAGATGATAGCCTGGCACAAAACAGTATGTACCTGTTGGCCGACTCCTATTTAAAAACCGGCCAGAAGGTAAATGCCCGCAGCGCCTTTTTGTTTTGCGCAGGCAACAGTAGTAATCCAAAGCAAAAAGAGGTTTCGCAATTTAACTACGCCAAGTTATCGTTTGAGCAGGGGTACCCCGACATTGCACTAAACGAGTTTAAGGATTTTTTAAAAACCTATCCCAACAGTACTTATTCGGCCGAAGCAAAGGAACTACTTGTAAATGTGTTGGCCAATACCAATAATTATAAAGAAGCGCTGGCACTATACGAAAGCCTTGGTATTAAAAGCGAAACGGTAAAGCAGGTGTACCCACGTATGTTGTATGGCCGTGCAGTTGAATACATAAACGATCAGCAAATTGATGCCGCCGACCAGTTGTTAACCCTGTTATTTAACCAGCCATACAATAGCGCTTATGTACAACTGGCCAATTTTTGGAAGGGCGAAATAGCACTGCGCAAAAATGATCCGATTACTTCGGTGGCCTACTCCAATACTTACATTAAAAGCCCGGTTACCAGTGGCGAAGTAAATATTACCAACGCCCGTTATAACCTTGGTTCGGCCAACTTTACCCTTGAAAATTACGTTGCTGCACTAAGCAATTTTGAACAGGTTACCCGAACAGTGTCCACAGGGTCTGGTACGGTTGAGCAGGATGCATTTGTGCGGAGTGCCGACTGCTATTTTATGGCCCGTAACTATGCCAAAGCCGCGCAAATGTACGATGCCGTTATTATTAACCGGTTTGCCTCCTCGGATTATGCCCTATATCAAAAAGCATTGATAGCAGGCGCTGCCAACCGTACCAACGAAAAAATCAGCCTGTTGCAAAGCCTTGGTCAAAAGTATCCTGCCTCGGCCCTTATACCCGATGCCAACATGGAAATTGCGGATACCTACATTAGCGAAGAAAATTTTAGGGCTGCATTATCGCCATTAAATACCATTATAAAAGATAACAATGCCACATCGCTACAGCCGGGCGCTTATTTAAAGTTGGGCATATCGCACTTTAACCTCGAAAACAATACTGATGCCCTGGCTAACTTTAAACTACTGGTATCAAAGTTTCCAAATTCGGCCGAGAGTGATGCGGCCGTGGACTACATTCGAAACATTTTTGTAGAAAATCAGCAAACCGCACAATTTGTTGATTTTATGCGTACCAACGGTAAAACCATCAGCTACAGCGAAGAAGATTCGCTAACCTTTGCATCGGCCAATAACCGCTACTACAACAACGACCTTAACAGCGCCCTTACCGGTTACCGCGATTACCTGAATAAGTTTGCCGATGGCAGGTATGCATTGGATGCAAGTTTTAACCTGGCCAATATTTACAACGGCCGTAAGGACTTTGCCAATGCAATGATTGGCTATGAGTATATAGCTGACAGGGCGCCAAATAAATACGCCGAAAAAAGTGTGTTGCAGGCAGCCCGTATTAGCTTTTTTGAAGTGCAGGACTTTGAAAAAGCCGAGCGTTATTTTATTCAGCTAAAACAACTGGCTACCGGGGCCGACCTACGGCTGGAAGGTATGCGGGGATTACTAAGAGCGCAATACCGCCTAAATAAATTTAAGGAAGCCGTTAGCAACGCAGGCGACCTGTTAAACCAAAAAGGAATTGCCACCGACGACCGTATGATGGCCAACATGGTAATTGCAAAAAATTACCAAAACACCAACCAAACAGACTTGGCAACAGGCACCTATAAAACAGTGGTAAGTTTGGGTAAGTCAGAATTTGGTGCAGAAGCACGCTACCAGCTTGCTGCAATTCTGTTTCAACAAAACAGGTTATCAGATGCTGAAAAGGCAGCATTTGACGTGGTTAATAAAGCTGGCTCGTACCAATACTGGACCACCAGGGCCTACATTTTACTGGGCGATATTTATTGGAAACAGAAAGATTATTTTAACAGCGAGGCCACCTTTAAAAGCGTAGCTCAAAATTCCACTATTGAAGAATTAAAGGATGAAGCCCAGGTAAAACTGGAGGCGGTAGTGGACGACAAAAACAAAGAAAGTAAAGTAACCAACTAATACAAACCAATTATTACCCATGAAATTAATTTGGTTAACCTTCATTTTTATTGGTACAATAGGCAGTTTACATGCACAGCGCCGCGGCAGCGACGATAGTACGCAAAAAACAGTAGTGATTACATCGGCTTACAAACCATCGGTGCGGCCAGCAGCAAAAATAAATTTTAGTGCTGCTACGCCGCCTGTGGATACTTCGCGGCCAAAGCTTCAATATTTTATACCGGGACAAAACCTGTTTTTTTCCTACCAACCTGTAAGCTTAAAGCCATTGGCGCTGTCCATAGATACTTCTATAATTTGGGATAATAGCAATTTTATAAAAGTGGGGGTCGGTAATTTTGCCACACCCTTTGTACAGGCAGGGCTGAGCTTTGGTGATGGAAAAAATTCAATGGTCAATATTCATACAAAGCATATTTCTCAAAAAGGAAAAATACCTTTTCAACAATACAGCCATAGCAATGCCGACCTGTTGGCAAGTTTTAGCGAACCAGGCAGTAATATGGAGTGGCAGGGCAAACTGGGTTTTGATAATTTTACAACTTATCAGTACGGTTTTGTACCAGATACACTATCATTTACAAAAGACCAGTTACGCAATAGCTTTACTGGTTTTAATACCACGGTAGGCTTTAAAAATAAGGTGGTAAACAGCTATGGTATAGGGTACAACCCTACAGTAAATCTTAACCTTTTTCAGGACAATAATAAAGGCACGGAAACCAGTTTAAAGATAGACGCGCCCCTTAGCAAAACTTTTGGAAAAGTGTTTGGATTTAACCTCGGCTTTACTGCCGACTTAACCACTTTTACACGGTTTGATAATTCAAAAATCAAAAACAACCTGTTTTATATAACTCCCGAGGTACAATTTAAATCGCCCGATTTTATTTTTACCGGTGGTGTAATTCCGGCATGGGATAACCAACAGTTTAACCTGTTGCCCAACCTAAACCTGTTGGTAAAACTGGCCGACGAACGGTTTGTATTGCAGGGTGGCTGGAAAGGTTATTATCAAAAAAATACTTACCAATCGCTTGCTGGTGTTAACCCATGGCTATCGCAGCCTACAGGTTTATTAAATACACGTATTAAAGAACAATATGCGGGCTTTAAAGGCTCGGCCGATAGCCACCTTACCTACGATGCCAAAGTATCGTTTCTTAGCTTTAGTAATGCAGCATTGTTGGTGAACGATACCAGTACCGGCCAAAGTTTTGCAACCGTGTACGAACCCTCAATGAAAGCAGTACGGCTACATGGCGAAGTTGGATATACCTTGCAGGAAAAGTTTTCGTTATTGGCTGGCGTTACTTTAACCAACTATAATAACCTGTCGGTTAATCAAAAAGCATGGGGCTTGCTTCCGCTGGAAATAAATGGTTCGTTGCGCTGGCAAGTGCTTAAAGACCTTCAGTTTAAAACCGATCTTTTTGCGTGGGACGGCGCTCAATACCGTAATAAGGCTGGTGGAAGCCAGAAATCGAAGGCGGCTTTTGATTTGAATGCAGGCGTTGATTTTGCGGTAATGCCACGGTTAAATGTGTGGGTGCAGTTCAATAATGTGTTAAACAATACCTACCAACGTTGGAACCAATATGAAGTGCTTGGCTTTAACGTAATGGGAGGAATTGTATATTCGTTTTTCCAAAGAGGCAAATAACATGTTTAATATACTTTTTAAATATTTACTTATTAACCGCCAGGTAAGCATACCCGGTATTGGCGATTTTAGGCTGGTACAGCAAAACGCTAAAATTGACTATGCGGCCCAGGTAGTACACGCACCTTGCACTGCTATTCAATTTGCTAACAAAAGCGCAACGGCCGATAAAAATTTCTTTCGCTTTGCCTCTGCCGAGCTTGGTGTGGAGGATTGGGATACCATTCGCAAATTCCACGATTTTTCCTTCAAATTAAAAAATGAGCTTGATACCGAAATGGAAGTTGACCTGCCCGGTATGGGAGTGCTAACCAAGGATCAAACAGGCAAAATTGCCTTTAAGGCCAAAAAATTTGCTACAGAATTTTTTCCTTCCATTTCGTTTGAAACGGAGCCTTTAATACACGAACCGAAGCCACAATCTCAATTAAAAACCGGGGACATGGATGCTTTGTATGACGGTTCATCCAAACCATCGGAACGCACTTTAATAGCCAATTATTGGTGGGTGGCGGCACTTGTGCTGGCTTTGATATCTGTGGCTGCTATCGCCTATTATTATTTTATTTTGCAAAAGGGGTTTTCAGCCTAAAATGGCGCGTTCAATTTTTTTGCCGTTAAAAACCGGTACAAGGCATCATTATTTCAAACATCTGTTGTGCATTTGTTGTTGGTTAAATTTATGATGCGTCTCCTTTTTATATTAATAGGTTGTTTAATTATGAATATATCATCGGCGCAATTTTCGCCAAACAGAAAGGTATTGCTTTTTGGAAAAGATGCCAATCCTACACTTTTTTTACAACAAAAACACTTGTTGGATTCCGCTACAGAGGGTATAAAAGAAAGAGACATTAAGGTAGAGATAATAGAAATTACCGATGCAGCAGTTAAAAAATACCAGGTAGATGCTTCAAAATTTACATTTATACTGGTGGGTAAGGATGGCGGCGAAAAATATCGCTGCAATAAATTGTTATCTATTCAGCAATTATTTGGCCTGGTCGATGCTATGCCTATGCGTAATGCAGAAATGCGCCGCAAGTTAAAATGATCAATGGCTTCAACAAATGATTACTTCCCTTTTGTTGTTTTTGAAATTATATGGCTGGCCTGGTAAACCATTTACATTACACATATGCGCTTAGGTTTTTTAAGGCGTACAGGTAACCTTCCTTTTCCCTTTTAAAGAATTTTTTTTGACTGTGGTAAGGTTTTTGTTGCATCAACGTTTAAACACTAACAATAAAAAAATCGCTTTTATATGCAACAACAACCATTGTTACAGCCAATTACAATTGGCGATCTTAGATTAAAAAACAGGGTAGTGATGTCCCCTATGACCCGCAGTCGTGCCGACAATGCTGATAATGCCCCGTTTGATATTCATGTAAAATACTACGTGCAGCGGGCTGGGGCGGGGCTGATTATTACCGAAGGCTCACAGGTAAGCAAAGCAGCAGTAGGATATATTAATACGCCGGGTATTTATAGCCAGGCCCAAATAGATGGATGGAAAAAGGTAACAGAAGCAGTACATGCCGAAGGTGGGAAAATTTTTATTCAGTTGTGGCATGTAGGACGAATTTCACACCCCGATTTTCATAATGGCCAACTACCGCTTGCACCCGATGCAATTAATCCCCATACAAAATCGTATACGCCCCAGGGATTTAAAGAAACGGTAACGCCCCAAAAAATGACCATTGAAGATATTAAGCAAACGGTGGAAGATTTTAAACATTCGGCCATCAATGCCAAACATGCCGGATTTGATGGGGTAGAGATACACGCATCTAACGGGTATTTATTTCACCAGTTTTTTAACCGCACCAGCAACCAGCGCACCGACGAGTATGGTGGTAGCATACAAAACAGGACCAGGTTTTTATTTGAAGTGTTGGATGAAATAGCAGAAGTTTGGCCACAAAACAGAATCGGTGTACGGTTAAATCCATCGCTGCATGGTCCGTTTGGTACCATTGCCGATGAAGAAACAATACCCACCTTTGACGCCATTGTTAGCCGGTTGAATGATTATGACCTGAGTTACCTGCACCTTAGCGAACCGTTTACCGATGTGTCGGAAGTTGATTTTTTAGAAATTGATATTGTAAAACGGTATCGGCCCGTGTACACAGGCACTTTAATGATCAACAATAATTTTGATCAGCAAAAAGGCAATGCAGTTATTGAAGCCGGTTCTGCAGACCTCGTTTCGTACGCAAGGTTATTTATTTCGAACCCCGATTTGCCAACACGGTTTAAAAAAAATCTTCCGCTTGCCGGGTGGGATGAAAGCACGTTTTACACCCCTGGCGAAAAAGGCTATACCGACTACCCGGCCTACGCCGAAGAAGCAGTTTTACAGGACAAATAATGACCGTTTATTTTAATAAAGTGGTTATTATATTGCTTTTAAAAAACCATCGCAAATAATATTTGCAATGGTTTTTTGTTAGGGCCAGCCTCGCCAGCCAGGCAATTTGTTTGGCTACCCATTTTTAAAACGTAGGTTTAGGTAGATGGTATACATTAAGCTACAATTAAAGCAGGGGTTATACCACAACGGGCAAACGTTGGTGAGCGATTAATTGCAAAAGGGCTTTATAGCAACTGTTTCTTTGGCTAAAAGTGGTAGTGGAGCCCTGGGCTCAATTAATTTTTAAAAGAAGGATGTATTTTCAACTGCGAAGCAACACCCTGTATAGTTAAAACCCGTAGGCTTACTATATTTTGCTTCATACGGGTTAAATAAATTTTATTGCCAAATACCCAGCTTAATGGCAGGTACTAACAAACAACCTTTTTTAGCCCTTTAACGCTCTTTCAAAAACGAGTGCGCCGCCTTTGCCAAACAACCGTTGAGCCAGTTCCTTTCCTACACCATCGGCCGATTTAAAAATCATCTTTTCACCATCAACCACCAATAGGTTTTGCCCACTCATTACCGAAATAGAAGCCTCGTAGCTATCGCCTTTTTTTACAAATTGTATGGTGGCTTTAGGCGTGTATTTACTTGCGGTAGTAGTAAAGTGGATGTTACACTCCTTTATACCCTTCACTACTTTTTGTATAACTGCATCGTTTTCGCCTGTGGTGGTTAATATCATGCTTGCAGGCAAATTATTAAAAAGTAATATTTGCGGGTATTGTTCGTACAAGGCATTGGTGTAAAAGGCATACCCTTTCTCCTTTTTTTTGTCTTCATAGCCACGGCTAAGCCCTTCGTACAGGCGTGCTAAATACAATTTTTCGGTGGTAGTATCGGGCTGTGTTTGCTGCACCTGACCTAAATATCCCTGCATGGCACTGTCGCTATTACCGTTTATCCACTGCATTTGATGGGTAAATAAGGCAAAGTACCGGTCAATATTTTTGCGTGGATCGGTTTGTTGATATTGCTCGTACTTCTTTATAAAATAAGCAGGGCTAAAGTCTTTTATCAAATACATAGCCTCATCAAAAGTGGTAGTGCTTTCGCCGCAAAACAGGTCGTAAACAATGCGTTCGCGTTCGGGGTTTACACTCAGTTGGTTAATAAGCACATATTCAAGTAATATTTTTTCAATTTTTAACCCTGCAATTGTCCAAAGGCAAGTGGGGGAGTACCACCAGCCGCGGTTGGTAAATTTAGCCAGCCCTATTTTTCGCTCGGCAAGCTGCAATTTTAAAAGGTTTACGGTAAAATCGTATTGGCTTTGGGTTAGCGTAGTACCAATATGTATTTCTTTAAAACCAGCGGCTTTGTCAAGTGCGTATTGTGCGCTGTCTAATTGGCCATCGTACAAATATGCGCGGCTAAGGGCAATGGTGTACCAACCAAAACCAGGCGAAGAACCCGAAAAATTAATGGCCTCCTGGCTGGTATTGATTGCTTGCTTTGTGCGGCCAGCATAAACATCTAATGTTGGCAGGTAGTAATAGGGTTCTTTTAGTGTTTTTTGTCCATACTTATACCGGTCGCGGTTAAAGTATTCGTTCGCCACGGCAAAATCGCCCAGTTCGTGTTTCAGGTTGGCATAGTTGTTCCAGCTAATGGTGCCTCCCTCAATCATTTTTTGGTAATAATATTCGCTGCTGTCGTAGGTTTTATTGTAGCTATGAAGTAGCGCCAGGTAGTGGTACACGCTTTGGCGATCGCTTTCGGCCTGGCCCTGGCCAAACCACAAATTATTTCGGGCCTCGTTTCGGTTAATTTTATTAAGTGCCTGAAAGCAAAAGGCAAAGGCTTCGTGTTCGTTTTCGGCTACGGTATTGGCTAAAAAATTAAATTTAGCCGAGGTAAAAAACCGGTTCCGGTGATAGGTCCATGCCTTTAAAGTGGTTACCGGAAAATGTTCTTTAGGAAAATGATAATCGTCCACCTTATTTAAAATCCACATGGTACTATCGGCCATTTCAAGGTTGTCGTAACAGTCGCGTAGGTTGCTGGCAATTTGCAGGTAATCAATATATCGGTTAATATTTTGCAGGTAGGTTTCGGGGGCGGTATATATACTTTTAAGCGCTTTGGAATAATCTCTTTCCAGCAAAACAAAAGCGGTACGCAATGCCGGAATAGCATTGCTGAAACCAAATTTATCGCTGCTTTTATCGGCCTTGTACAAGCCTTCAAACATATAGCCAACGTAATAAGTACTATCTAAACGTATAAACTCGCGGCTGCTGGGCATCGCCTCCTTGCTTATTGGGTTTACACCGGTTCGCTTTGCATCAATTTCGTAGCGGGCCGCAGTATTACCCTGGGCAGAAACGGAGTAACTAAAAAGTAAGAAGTAAAAAGTAAAAAAAGAGATGGCAATTAACGGAAGGCTCAATTGAGTTGGTAGCAGCTTCAAAACCCTGCAATATTGCTTGTGTTGTCTGCCATAATTTTCACTGCGTTTAATAAGTGCCTGTACGTAAAAAAATGAAGAAAGCCATTGTAAACAGTTGATGCGCATACGCTAAAAAGTTATCGGTGGGCAAGTTAACTTCAAATTTGTGGAAGCTAAAAAGTTATACGTTAAATTGGGGGAATTGGAAAGTAAAAAGTAAAAAGTAAAAAGTAAAAATTGAAAAGTTCCATGGTCGGGTAGGGTTGCTGGGTAAGGCGCATGTATAGTACACAGCGTTTCGACTTTACTTAAGGTTTATTTACCAGCGCTTTGTTTACGAAATTTTTGATGTTTGTGCAAATGGGGCAAATAATTGTAGCTCAATTTTGAATGGTATTTTTCCGTTCAGCACCTTTTTGTTATTTAGCAATTTATTTAAGTTTTTACCACCAGGCATTGCGAACCTGAAATTTCTATTTCAATGATTGGCTCTGGTTTGTCTGCAAAAAATTCGTCAAATGCCTTTCGTACCCCTGGGGCAATTACATAATCGTGCGATATGAGAATGGCACCTTTATTCATTCGTGGATAAAAGAATTGTAAACAATCCAACGTTGCTACGTACAAATCAACATCAATATGTACAAACGAAAACCGCTCATTTGCTATTGGTGCAGCAGTGGCAGGAAAAAGCCCTTTGTAGAAATATACATTGGAATAATCTTTCAAATAATTTTTTACTTCATCAAACGAAGATGAAAATTGCTTTTCGTGAAACTGGTTAATGTTGTCTGCCGCTGATAGTGGCGGCAGCCCCTCAAAAGTATCAAAAAGATGGAGCTTTTTATTTCCTTTGGCTTCGCAAATAAGTTTGGCACTTCCACCCCTAAAAACACCCACTTCGGCTATTTCTCCTTTAATTTTAGAGGTTTGTGTAACGGCCCTTGACAACTGGAATGTCTCCACGTCAAATAGAAGCATGTTTGTTTCACTTTTAATTTTTTTAACCAGATCCTTCACAACAAGTATTTCGGGGTTATAGATAGCTTTAATATCTACCATGCTATTTACAAAAATAAGCTGACCATATTTTGCATACATAACATCAAATAAAACCTTCTTAAACTTTTTCCGTGGACCTTGTAAAAGTTTGGTTGTTGCTAACCAACCTATTGTTTTTGTTGCCATTTTTTTAACCATTTGATACATTTTAAAAGGCTTAAACAACTTCGTGATTTTTTTTTGATAAAAAATCAATGAAAATTGATGCGTGCCACCACATCATATTTTTACAAAACTGCTCGGTAATAACGAAAAAGTAATATAACAAGTAACTGTTTTAACAATTAATAAACTTAAAGTTTTGGCTTAAACAAACCTGGTAAAGCGGTGTAAAAGCAAGCCACTTAAAACAGCATTAAAATTGGCGGAAAGCAACAACTACAAAACCAGCCGTTATCTTATGATGTATGTCCGGCCCAATTAAAAATTAAAAAAGAGGGGTTTTGTGGTTAAAGATGTCAATTATAGCGGCAGTGTAATTAATGGGGTGGCAGTTGTATAGCATTGGTTTTGTTGGTATTGATATGATACTGCGAATAATTTTTTTTTTGATGATTGAGTTTATCGGCATTAACATTTCTTTATAGGTTTTTTTATAGCGGTGATGTTTTGAGAGTTTTTTAGTTACTCTTCACGAAACGTTGAAGGGTTACATTCTATTAAAACAGGCCCGGGGCCTGGATAAGGTTACCAAGGCAGGAATTATTTTTATTTTTTTACCTGAATAATTTGTTCCATAAATTAAGGCTGCGCCAAACACACTTTAAATGCATCTATGCCACAGCAAAGTACAGCCTTTGTTTTATGCATCGTAAACGCTGCTAAAGGCATTTTACTATTCACCCTTCGCATTCCACTTTTGCTTACTATTGCGTTGAAAATGGGTAAATGAAGTATTTTAGGTTGTTGTATGTACAGGTATTAACAGGTATTGCTGCAGGAGTGTTGGTGGGTTGGTTATTTCCACAATTTGCTACTACAGGCAAACTTGTGGGCGAAACCTTTATTAATCTGATAAAGATGATGATAGCTCCCATCATCTTTTTAACAATTGTAGCAGGTATAGCCGGTGCAGGTAGTTTAAAAAAGGTGGGCAGGGTAGGTGGTAAAGCCCTCATTTATTTTGAAGTAGTAACTACGCTTGCACTGGTGGTTGGGCTGGTGGTAGGCAACCTGGTAAAACCTGGGGCAGGCATACAGCACAACCAGGGAACCAACGACCAGGTAAAACAACTTAGCCAGCAATCGGCCAACCTTAATTGGGCCGAATTTTTTGCCCACATTGTTCCCTCAAATGTGGTTGATGCATTTGCCAAAGGCGATATTTTACAGGTATTGTTGTTTAGCATTTTGTTTGCCATTGGTTTACAAAAAATGGGCAAAGCCGGTCAGCCGCTGCTGGTTACTTTTGAGCGTATCAACAAAGTTCTTTTTAATGTATTAAATATTATAATGCGGTTAAGTCCGCTAGGCGCCTTTGGTGGTATGGCCTATACTATTGGCAAATATGGATTTGTAACTATACTGGTGTTGGGTAAGTTGTTGCTAACTTTTTATATTACCGGGCTGCTGTTTGTTTTTGTTATACTAAACCTTATTTGCCGCTATTATAAAATTAGCCTGCTAAAGCTGTTAGGCTACGTAAAAGAAGAAATACTAATAGTACTTGGTGCCAGCAGCAGCGAGGCAGTACTTCCATCGGTTATGAAAAAGCTGGAAGAGGCAGGCTGCGAAAAAGAGGTTGTTGGGCTGGTAATACCTACCGGGTATAGTTTTAACCTTGATGGTACCACCATTTACCTGAGTATGAGTGTGATTTTTCTGGCGCAGGTTTTTAACATCCATCTTTCAATTGGGCAGCAACTTACCATCATTGGCATATTATTAATTACCAGTAAGGGTGCTGCAGGTGTGTCGGGCAGTGGTTTTATTGTACTAACATCAACCCTTACCGCCTTAAAAGTTATTCCGTTGGAAGGGTTGGCATTGCTTATTGGCGTAGACAGGTTTATGAGCGAAGGCCGGGCCATTATTAATTTTATGGGCAATACTATTGCTACCGTTATAATTGCCAAAAGCGAGAACGCTATAGATATGGATGTGTACCGCTCGGTGGTAGAAGGTAAACCAATGCCGGTAGTGTATGATGTGGATATGATTGAAAACCGCATTTAACAACTTCAATTTTAAAGTTGTTACATTTTTTTTGTTACTGCTTGTAGTACCTGGCTGGCTGCAGTTAATAATTTACCAGGCACAGGTTAAAAACAAATATTTTTTTTGACGAAATGGGTTTTGGCGATTTTTGCCTGTCAAATGTAAACGCATAGGTGGCTGTTATAAATATTGGAACGATTGTGTTTAAGGCATTAACAAAACAAATGGAAGTAGAAGTAAATTGTATAGGGTTAACAGGGTTTTAAATAAGTAAATAAAAATGGTGTTTTGGTATGATGAAATTTATAAGAGAGTTTAAAGCCTTTGCCGTAAAGGGAAACATGCTTGACATTGCTGTGGGTGTAATTATTGGTGCGGCATTCAGCAAAGTGATTGATGTTTTGGTGAAAGAAATATTTTTGCCGCCATTATCGCTGCTTACCAATGGGCTTAATTGGGAAAGTAAAAAGATCATTCTCCGCAAAGCAATATCAAACAATGGCATAATAAGTACCCAGGAGGTTTCCATTGGCTATGGAAAACTGTTGGAGGCCTCGGTTGATTTTATAATTGTAAGTGCTTCCATTTTTATAGTCATAAAATTTATGAACAGCCTGCGCAAAAAGGCCGACGATGTAAAAGACACCTCGGTACCCACACCAAAAGATATAGAACTGTTGAGCAGGGTAGCTGATCTTTTAGAAAAACAAAACGACCTATTGCGCGGCAAAACCATGAGCAACGGGCAAAACAATTAATGCTTACTTATAAGGCAAGACAAAAATAGAATGACTATCCGTAGCCTGGTCCTTACAGGTTGGAACCGGGCTTTATAGCTATGTTCATTAGTCATTGCCCGCCCGGCTAACGCCCCGCCACATTAATTTCGCCTTGCTGGCCGTCAAACGGGCTTGGCACCCAAGTACCGTTGGTATTTCTATTCAGCCTTTTTTATTAAAATTTTATATTCAATATTGATTGTACCAAATAGCGGATAATCATTAAAAAAAAACAATGGGCAGCTTTATATTGTGTAATACAGAAAGTAAGGCAATTGCCTTGCCAGGGATGCCATATAATTTATTATATTCAGCAACCCTTAATCAAAACTAAATATGTTATACCTGTACCATACGCTCTTAGTAATACATATTGCCGGGGGCACGGTCAGTCTTATAGCAGGCACTATAGCAACTGCTGTTATCAAAGGCAAAAAGGCCCATACCATCAATGGTAAAATATTTTTCTATGGCATGCTTGCTACTTCGGTTTCTGCGCTTGTAATAAGCAATTTGCCTGGGCATAACAATGTTTTTTTGTTTACCGTAGGTGGTTTTACCCTTTATATGGTAGCCAGTGGTTACCGCATTATCTGGCTTAAACGAAATAAGTTAAAAAGCGAAAAACCTTTTTCGTCAATTGATTTTGGTATTACCGCCTTTGCTATAGGGTTTGGCACATACCTTTTATACCAGGCTGTGCGGGACTTTATTAACAGCAATGCTTTTGGAATAGTGCCATTTATATTTGGCGTAATATGTTTTATTTATGTTTGGCTCGACTACCGTTTATATTCGGGCAAAAAGCCGTTACAACAAAGCTGGATATCCAACCATCTTACCCGAATGTTGGGTGCCCTTATAGCAGCCTACACGGCTTTTTTAGTGGTAAATGTGCAAATACAAATGCAATGGATTTTATGGGTACTCCCCTCGGCAATAGGTACTATATTAATAAGCAGGTTTTTAACGAAGTATTCCATACAAAACTCCAAAATAAAAGTAACAGAAACCCCTTTGAGTAACTTAACCTCAGCCTCAGCCTCAGCCTCAACCTCAACCTCAACCTCAACCTAAACCTCAGCCTTAACCTCACCCTTAACCTCAGCCTCAGCCTCAGCCTCAGCCTCAGCCTCAACCTCAGCCACAACCTCAACCTTACCCTGTTGTTACTGGTACACCCTTACATAATCAATTAAAAACGATTGAGGCAAAGTGGAAACCTCTACCCCTTTTAAGCCTCCCCATGCGCCACCAAAAGCAACGTTTACGATCAGGTATTGAGGCCCATCAAAGGGCCAGCTGTCATTGCCGGTACCTTCATTTTTAAAAGTAAAAACTTTTTTATCGTCAAAATACCAGTCAATACGATCTTTAAACCATTCAATGGCATAAACGTGATAATCGTTGAATGGCTGAGGATAATATAGTTGACTTCCTTTGCCGGTTTTTTTAATATGATTGTATTTTTTAGTATGGGCATTAAAATGCATCGTATCGGGCATATAGCCCACATGTTCTATAATGTCAATTTCGCCGCAGGCTGGCCATCCTACTTGCTTTATGTTTTGGCCCAGCATCCAAATAGCAGGCCAGGTGCCTAATGCCTGTGGTAGCTTTGCCCTTACTTCTATACGGCCAAACTGCCACGACCGCTTGCCCAATGTAACCAAACTACCCGAGGTAATGGGGTATACCTTTCCATCCTTCTGTAGCGAATCGTTTAGCGCATTTATGCTAAGTAAGCCTTTGTGAACAAAGGTGTTTTGCAGCCTTGCGGTGGTATAATATTGCAGCTCGTGGTTGCGGATGTATCCATTTTCGTAATTCCATTTACTGCTGTCGGGCAATCCGTCGTAATTAAATTCATCGTTCCAAACCAATTGCTGGTAACGCATACTTCCACCGCGGTAAGGCACCGGTTGTGCCATGCTTTTTATGCCGGTAAAAATCAACATACCGGCAACACCCATTAAAAAAATAAAATATCCCTTCATACATTAATAAATTTAGGGCCATAAAAATACAGTAATCTCATTTACAGGCTGGTTTGGTATATCAACTATTGCTGGTTAACATACTATTTGTCATCTTTTTAAAAAACCAAAACGGTGGTCAAAATTTAAACAGACCGGCTATAGGCATTACCTTACGGTTTTAAATGTAAAAGCAAGGCAATGGCCGATTGGGTGAGGTTGTTTTTTAGCGAGGTAAAGGCCACCGGTAGCTGGCAATGGCTTGCAGTAATTTTTGGGGTGGCCGAGGTTTTTTTAGCTAAAGCAAACAGTAAATTATTATACCCGGCAGGTATATTAGCTACCATTATTTCATTTTTTTTGTTGATAGATGTAAAGCTGTTTGCCGAGGCGTTCCTTAACCTTTATTACCTGGTTATGAGTATTTATGGCTGGGCATACTGGGCACAAAGCAAAAACCAACCTTCTGTAAACATTACCTATGCCAACCGCAGCGAGTGGTTCATCACCATCGCCATTTCACTTGGTGGCTGGCTGATGCTTTACCTAATTCTTAAAAACTTTACCACTTCTGATGTTCCGGTATTGGATGCATTTGTGTCGGCCACTGCATGGGCAGGCATGTGGTTACTGACCCGCCGAAAAATTGACAACTGGATTTTACTAAACATTAGCAACCTTGTGGCTATACCGTTGTTATTTCATAAAAAACTAGCCATGTTTTCGGTATTAACGTTGGTTTTGTTTGTGGTAGCCATTTTTGGTTACTTTCAATGGCGTCGCATCTATCGCAAACGCCTGTATGTTTATCCTGTAGAAGTATAGTTATGATCCATCATCCCTGCGAATACATTAACGAATGCCACGTAAATATTATTAGGGCCGATGCCCAACAGGCCGAAAAAACAGGCCGCCTCACCAATGGTCAGTTACAGTTAATATACCAGCAGCAGTGGTTAAAACTGTTGGTGCCACAGGTTTACGGCGGTCAACAATTGCCCTTGCCCGACATGGTTAAATTAGAAGAGGCGCTTAGCTGGGCCGATGGCAGTGTTGGCTGGGTAGTAACCCTTTGCGCCGGAGCCGGATGGTTTGGCGGCTTTATGCAACCAGCAGTATGTACCCATGTATTTTCACCCAAAAATGCATGTATTGCCGGAAGCGGTGCAGCCACCGGAACGGCCGAAATTGTTTTTGGCGGATACGTAATCAACGGTAGCTGGCAATATGCAAGTGGTGTACACCTTGCCACGCACATTACGGTTAATTGTGTGCTGCAACACGCAGGCAAACCCTTGCACCAACCCAATGGCAAACCAACGATAAAACCCTTTATCATAGACACGAAGGAGGTTGAAATAATAAACGGCTGGAAGTATATGGGCATGATAGCTACCGGTAGCGATGGTTACGAGGTAAACAATGTATTTGTAGATGAAGTACGCTGTTTTGAAATACTACCGGGCGCAGCGGTAATACAACAGCCCCTTTATCAATATCCATTTATACAACTTGCCGAAGCCACCCTTGCGGCCAACCTTGCTGGTATGGCAATTCGTTTTGTTGATATTTGCAAAACTGTTTTTGAGCAAAAGCAGCAAGACCAGCGGCTTACCTCGTTTCAAAAAGAACTGCTCACCGATCTTTGGCAACTTCAATGGGTAACGCTAAGCAACCACCGGCTTGTATTTTACGAAGCGTTGGCGGCATCGTGGCTACAGCCTCAAAACAATAATTTGTTGGATGGTGTTAGTAATACCAGCCGCCGTTTGGCAAAAGCTGCAAGAGACAGTGTCCATCAATTGTATCCCTTTTGTGGCTTAATGGCTGCTGCCCCCGATACCGAGCTCAACCGCGTTTGGCGCAACCTGCACACTGCCAGCCAGCACTCACTACTTACTTTTGAGCATTAAGTACTCGCTATTTTTCGCCGATAGTTATTAAACCCCTCTTCAGTTTCTTTCGCTACTTTCCATCTGCAAAAGTTTTGTGTTCATACTATTTATGTATAACCCCTACAAACTGATTAAAATAATAATTGCCTGCCCCGTAGACTTACAGATAATCTGACCCTGCAAAACACAATTACTGCAAAAGCAGTAACGTTTTTAACGCATAGTTCCTTTACCTGACCTCATTTAAAAATTTAAACTACCTTATTGTTACTTTGCCCTCAAAACAATTATTGCACTGCAAAATCAGTTGGTTTTGTGCCTGCAGAAGCGCAGCCATTCCGTAACCAGCGAAGCGGTTTGTAAAAGCAGGGGGTAAAGTCCTGGCGCAATAACCAGGCCACACGGCCTGAGGTGGAAACCCTGGCGGAAGGAGATATGCCAGCATTGCCATTTAATAAAGTTAAAGAGCTCTCAAAATATCTATAACATTTGTTATTTTTCGTTCTGTAAAAATGAAACAGGTTTCATACATTGCTGCACATTAAGCTTATGCCGATGTTTATTTTTACTAAAAATGCCGGTTATTAATAAAACCATAATTGCCACGAATGCTTTCGCCTACCACTGCCACCTTATCAGCCCAATCCCAAAAAAAATCGACTTTTTTGCTTCCCCTGATATTGGTTACTTCCCTGTTTTTTTTATGGGGACTTGCTTATGGCCTTTTAGATGTTTTGAACAAGCACTTTCAGGAAACGCTTAATATTAATAAGCAGCGGTCCACACTATTACAAGCCGCCTATTTTGGTGCCTATTTTTTAATAGCGTTACCTGCCGGTTTACTAATGAGTAAAATTGGTTATCGAAAGGGTATTATTATTGGCTTGCTTTTATATGCTGTTGGCGCCTTGTTATTTTATCCCGCCGCCAATAACGCCAGCTTTTCCTTTTTTTTACTTGCCTTGTTTGTTTTGGCCAGTGGATTAACCTTTTTAGAAACAGCGGCCAATCCGTATATAACCGTATTGGGAAATCCTGGCACATCGGAGTTTAGATTAAACCTGGCCCAAAGCTTTAACGGCGTGGGATCGTTTTTAGGCCCGGTAATAGGGGGCGCCCTGTTTTTTGGAACCCCGGTTGCCAATGCAGGTTCGCAGCTCGATTCAGTAAAAATGGTTTACATAGTTATTGCCGTGGTAGTAATATTGGTAGCAGTATTGTTTATGGCCACTCAAATGCCCGAGGTAAAGGAAGAAGAGTTGGTGGTTGATGAGGGAGGTCATACCGGCAAAACACTTTTTCAGCATCGGCATTTTGTATGGTCAATTGTAGCCCAGTTTTTTTATGTAGCCGCACAGGTAGGTATTGCTGCCTTATTTATTAATTACTGCACCGAAAAAAGTGTGGGAATTAATAATGCGCAGGCGGCTTACCTGCTGTCCATCAGCCTTATTTTATTTACCATTGGCCGTTTTGCCGGTACCGCACTTTTAAAGGTAGTAGCTCCCAATAAACTGTTGGCAACGTATGCCCTGGTTAATATAGCCCTTTGCGTTTTGGTGGTAGCCATACCGGGCAAATTGGCTATCTATTCGCTGGTGGCTATGTTTTTCTTTATGTCTATTATGTTTCCTACCATTTTTGCACTGGGCGTAAAAAACCTGGGTGCTTATACCAAACGGGGTGCATCGTTCATCATTATGTCAATTGTTGGCGGGGCGCTTGTTCCCTATGTAATGGGCTCGCTGGCCGAAGTGTACAGTACGCCTACATCGTTTGTGGTACCTTTAGTTTGTTTTGCTGTTGTTTTTGTTTTTGGAATTCATGGCTATAAAACCAAAGTATAAATGAAAAAATATTGCCTTGCGTTAGACCTTGTACACGATGCTCAATTAATACAACAATACGAGCAACACCATACCGCCGTTTGGCCCGAAATATTAGAAAGTATTAAAGACGCAGGTATTGAACAGATGGAAATTTACCGGCTGCAAAACAGGCTATTTATGATTATGCAAGTAAGCGACGATTTTACGTTTGAACGCAAGGCTGCTATGGATATTGCTAACGCCAAAGTACAGCAGTGGGAGCAATTGATGTGGAAATACCAACAAGCTATCCCTGGTGGGTTGCCAACCGAAAAATGGCAACTGATGACTTCAATATTTTCAACAACCGACAATACTATTTAATGACCGACCAAAAAAAGGCTGCTGTTTTTTTAAAGATTCATAACAGCGATAACGTGTTGGTAGCATTGAAAGACATGCCAGCCGGGCACGTGCTTTACACCAATGACGGCCTTATTGAACTTGCAGAGGCCATACCGGCAAAGCACAAACTATATATCAATGATATGAAGGCGGGCGCCGGGGTGTTTATGTACGGCGTATTGGTTGGTAAGCTTCAAAACGATGTGGCTGGCGGCAGCCGAATGACTACTTCAAACCTGCAGCATGCCTCAGGCAATTTTGCCTACCGCGGGTTTATTTCGCCCTGGCAGTCACCCGATGTGTCAAAGTTTAAGGACCGCACTTTTAATGGTTATGAACGAGGCGATGGCCGCGTAGGTACCGCAAACTACTGGTTGTTTGTGCCAACAGTATTTTGCGAAAATCGCAACTTGGATGTGATAAAAGAGGCGCTGCACAATGAGCTTGGGTACAATGTTTCGCAAAAGTATCAACACTACACGCACCAATTGCTGCAGGCTTATAAAAACGGAAGCGACCTTTCAACCATCAATCTTTCGGCCCCTGCCGATGACACAAAACAAAGGGTATTTAAAAATATTGATGGTATAAAATTTCTTAATCACCAGGGCGGCTGTGGTGGAACCCGGCAAGATGCCGCCACGTTAAGTAAGCTACTGGCTGCATATGCCGATCATGCAAATGTGGCTGGGATTACCGTATTAAGCCTTGGATGCCAAAACCTGCAGACACAGGATTTTTTATCCGATCTAAAAAAGCGAAACCCTCACTTTAATAAGCCGGTGTTGGTATTTGAACAACAGCAAAGCGATAGCGAAGAAGCATTGATAGCTGAGGCGATACGCAAAACATTTCATGGTTTGGTGGAAGCCAATAAAGCAGAGCGATCACCCGCGCCATTAAGCGCTTTAACAATCGGCGTAAAATGTGGTGGCAGCGATGGTTTTAGCGGCATCAGCGCCAACCCCGCCGTAGGCTATGCATCGGACCTTTTGGTTGCTTTGGGTGGAAAAGTTTTACTGGCCGAATTTCCTGAATTATGCGGCGCCGAACAGGGCCTGCTCGACAGATGCACCGATGCTGCAAACGCCAAAAAATTTATTCATCTTATGACAGCTTACAACAATGCAGCCGTAAAGGTGGGCTCGGGTTTTCACATGAACCCATCGCCGGGAAATATAAAAGATGGCTTAATTACCGATGCAATAAAAAGTACCGGTGCAGCACGCAAAGGCGGACTTAGCCCGGTGGTGGATGTGCTGGATTATACTGAACCCGCTACCAAAACTGGCTTAAGCCTGGTATGCACCCCCGGAAACGATGTGGAAGCCACCACCGGCAAAGCAGCCAGCGGTGCCACCCTCATATTGTTTACCACTGGCCTTGGCACTCCCACTGGCAACCCGGTAGCGCCCACCATTAAAATATCAACCAATACGCCCCTGGCCAATCGCATGCCCGATATTATTGACATTGATACCGGAGCCATTGTAAGTGGCGAAAAGACCATAGAACAAATGGGCGAAGAAATTTTGGAGTATTGCATAAAAGTCGCCGGCGGCCAAATAACCCCCAAAGCAGTACTACTGGGCCAGGATGATTTTATACCATGGAAACGCGGGGTGAGCCTTTGAGGAAAATTAAAAATTAAAAATTAAAAAGTAAAAATTAAAAAGATGGTAGTGAATGGTTAATGGTGCTTGGTTGTTTAGTGAAACGTGAAAAAAAAACTGAACGGTCAATAGTAAATGGTGAATGGTAAATAGTGAATAGTGAAACGTGAAAGGTCAATAGTGAATGATGAAACGTGAAATGTAAAACGGCAAACTTGAACGGTCAATAGTAAATGGTGACTAGTAAAATGTCAAATCGCAAACGTAAAATCTACTTCTTTCAGTAATATTATTTTAAAGTGAAGTGATATTTTTTTGACAACTATACGCTTTTCATTAACAAAAACTTATTATTCTAAACTCATATTCCATGCATTCAAAATACAAAATAAAATTCCTCGTAACTCACAACTCTCCCCATTTAAAATTTAAAATCCAAAATTCAAAATAAAATTCCTCATAACTCATACCTCTCCCCATTCAAAATTCAAAATAAAATTCCTCACAACTCATACCTCTCCCCATTCAAAATTCAAAATTCAAAATAAAATTCCTCGTAACTCACAACTCTTCCCATTTAAAATCCAAAATCAAAATAAAATTCCTCATAACTCATACCTCTCCCCATTCAAAATTCAAAATCAAAATAAAAATCCTCACAACTCATAACTCTCTATTCAAAATTTAAAATTCAAAATCAAAATAAAATTCCTCATAACTCATACCTCTCCTTATTCAAAATTTAAAATTCAAAATAAAATTCCTTACAACTCACAACTCTCCCCATTTAAAATTCAAAATTCAAAATAAAATTCCTCACAATTCATAACTCTCCCCATTCAAAATTCAAAATTCAAATTCAAAATAAAATTTCTCATTACTCATAACTCTCCCCATTCAAAATTCAAATTCAAAATAAAATTTCTCATTACTCATAACTCTCTCCATTCAAAATTTACAATTTAAAATTCAAAATAAAATTCTCCATGTTTACACTTAATGGAAAAATAGCGGTGGTAACAGGCGGCGGTAGCGGCATAGGGCTGGCAACCGTAAAGGTGCTGGCACAGCAAGGGGCCACGGTTCACTTACTGGATTTACAACCATCAAACCAACTTGAAGCCCTCCAAAACAATGGCCTCAGTATTACAACACACACTTGCGATGTTTCTGATCAACAACAGGTAATAGATGTTTTTTCATCCATTGGCACCATTGACGTAATGGTAAATAATGCCGGCGTGGCCCATGTAGGCAATGTTGAAAATACTACCCCGGCCGACTTTGACCGCATAGTATCGGTTAACATCAAAGGCGTATATTATTGTTTGCAGGCCATAGTGCCCATTATGAAAAAAAATGGCGGCGGTTCCATTGTAAATGTATGTTCGGTTGCGGCGCAGGTAGGGCTTTCCGATCGGTTTGCCTATAGCATGAGCAAGGGCGCCGTTTACTCTATGACGTTATCGGTTGCCAAAGATTATTTAAGCCACCAAATCCGTTGCAACTGTATTTCGCCGGCAAGGGTACATACACCGTTTGTGGATGGGTTTCTTAGCAAAAACTATCCCGGCCACGAAGCGGAGATGTTTGAGAAATTATCTAAAACGCAGCCCATTGGCCGCATGGGCACCGTTGAAGAAGTTGCCCATCTTATTTTATATTTATCAAGCACAGAGGCAGGATTTATTACCGGTTGCGATTATCCTATTGATGGTGGCTTTATTCATTTAAATACATAATAAAAAAGAATAGATATTTATATCGTCATCAACATCCTGATTATTCAATAACAAACTATTTTAAACAGTTTTTGTATGAAATTAATAAGAGTAGGCATAGCAGGCAGCGAAATACCTGCGGTACAATTAGGTGATAAAAGGTTAGATGTATCGGACTGGATACACGATTATGATGAAGCTTTTTTTGAAGCAAGAGGAATTGAACAACTGCAGGAATTGTTGTCGGAAAAAATAGATCAAATGCCGGTGCTTTCCAACAACCTGCGTTTAGGTTGTCCCGTTGCCCGGCCTTCAAAAATTATTTGCATTGGTCTCAACTACATCGATCATGCCCGCGAAACAAATGCCACACCGCCTACCGAGCCGGTCATCTTTTTAAAATCTACCACGGCCATCACAGGCCCCAACGACCATATTATGATGCCAAAGGGTTCTGAAAAAACCGATTGGGAAGTGGAACTGGCAGTGGTAATTGGCAAAAAGGCCAGCTACGTATCGGAAGCCAATGCCATGGACTATGTAGCGGGCTACTGCCTCCACAACGATGTAAGCGAACGGGCGTTTCAACTGGAGCGGCAAGGTACCTGGGACAAGGGCAAGGGCTGCAATACTTTTGCACCTCTCGGCCCATGGTTAGTTACTAAACATGACATTGCCGATGTACATAATCTTCGGCTTTGGTTATCGGTAAACGGTAACACAATGCAGGATGGTAATACCAGCAACCTCATTTTCAATATACCCACCATCGTATCGTATGTAAGTGAATTTATGACCCTTTTGCCCGGCGATATAATTTCGACCGGTACCCCGGCAGGCGTTGGCCTCGGCATGAACCCACAGGTATATTTAAAAGAAGGCGATGTGGTAGAACTGGGTATTGATGGGCTTGGATCGGCTCGCCAGTCAGTGGTGGCTTACAAACAAAGTTGACCATGACCAATCCATTAATGCCCGGCAACAACATAATTACCATAGATGCGCACCAGCATTTTTGGAAATACGATAAAGTACGCGATAGTTGGATTGACGAAAACATGAAGGTGATACAACGCGATTTTTTGCCTGCCGATTTGCAGCCTATATTAGCTCATAACCATATTGCGGGCAGTGTGGTGGTGCAATCGAGCCAATCGAACAAAGAGAATATTTTTCAATTAAATAATGCAAATAAAAACGACTTTATAAAAGGCGTGGTAGGCTGGGTACATCTTATGGCGGATGGTGTAGAGGAGCAGTTAGCAGCACTTAGCCGGCATAAAAAGCTAAAAGGGTTTAGGCACGTTTTACAGGGCGAGCCTCAACGCAATATGATGTTGTTACCTGCTTTTAAAAACGGGATCAGCCACCTGGCTAAATATGGTTTTACTTTCGATCTTTTAATCCTGCCCGATCAATTGCCCTACGCCCTTCAACTGGTGAGGGAATTTCCTTATCAACCGTTTGTAATAGATCATTTGGCTAAACCACCCATAAAAAATGGGGAGATAAGCACCTGGAAAAAAGCAATGGAACCTTTTAGCAGTTGTACAAATGTGTGCTGTAAAATATCGGGCATGGTTACCGAAGCCGATTGGAACCATTGGCGGTGGGCCGACCTAAAACCATACATTGATGTAGTAGTACAAGTATTTGGAACTGACAGGATAATGTTTGGCAGCGATTGGCCGGTATGCCTGCTTGCAGCCCCATTTGATGAACTGATAGGTGGCGTAAGGCAATATTTTCAGTCGTTTTCAGCACATGAAAAAGCTGCTGTTTTTGGAATAAATGCACAACGATTTTATCGATTGTAAGTGTTAAATTTTTTACCTGACCTTAACCAATAACCATGGAGCTTCAGTTAAACAACAAAGTTATTATTGTAACAGGCGGCGCCAAAGGTATTGGCGAAGGCATTTGCATGTCGCTGGCCGGCGAAGGTGCCATACCCGTAATTGTTGGGCGTAGCGAAGCCGATAACACTAAAGTTGTGGATAATATTACTGCCGGGGGCGGAAAAGCCTGGCAGGTGGTGGCCGAACTAACACAGCCCAAAGATTGTAAAAATGCTGTAGATAAAATAGCCAACCATTTTGGCAGTATTGATGGGTTGGTAAACAATGCTGGCGTAAACGATGGGGTAGGGCTGCAAAGCGGGTCGTACGAGGCGTTTATGCAAAGCCTGCATAAAAATCTGGTCCATTATTATTTAATGGCGCACCATGCCTTGCCCTGGCTAATTGCAAGCAAAGCATCAATTGTAAACGTAAGCTCAAAAACCGCCGAAACCGGGCAGGGCAATACAAGCGCCTACGCGGCAGCCAACGGTGGCCGCAACGCACTAACCCGCGAGTGGGCAGTGGAACTGCTACCCCACGGTATAAGGGTAAACGCAGTAGTGGTGGCCGAGTGTTTTACCCCCTTGTATCAAAATTGGATTCAAACATTTGATGACCCGGCCAAAAAACTGCAGGAGATTACCGCTAAAATTCCGCTGGAAAACCGAATGACCACTGCGAAGGAGATTGCTGACATGGTGGCTTTCCTGCTATCGCCCAAAAGCAGCCACACTACCGGCCAAATAATTCATGTAGATGGTGGTTATGTGCACCTTGACAGGGCTTTAGTGAATAGCTAAAACGCATACTGTATGAAATCGCTAATTTGCAAACAGCCCGGTTCCCTCAAATATCTTGAAACCATATTACCCGACCTGCAACCCGGTTATGCAACAATTTTGATTAAAAACGTGGGCATTTGTGGCACCGATGTATATGCCTTTGCATGTACGCAACCCTATTTTACCTACCCACGGGTGTTAGGTTACGAAGTGTCAGGGCAACTTGTTAAAACTAACCGTCCTACAAGTAGTTAACCGGCAACGATGGTAACCTTTGTTCCTAATTTAAATTGTGGCCATTGCATCGCCTGCCGTTTACATAAGCCCAATTGTTGCGTACAACTTCACGTTTGTGGCGTATATATAAATGGCGCAATGACGCAGTTTTACCAGGTACCCATTAGTGCATTGGTTGTTGGTCAAGGCCTGTTGAACGAGCAACTTGCCCTTGTTGAACCGTTGGCAATTGGTGCGCATGGTATAGAAAGGGCCGAAGTGTAAGCCGGCGAGTTTGTGCTGGTTATTGGTGCAGGCCCCCTTGGTTTGGGCGCCATGGAGTTTGCCCGCATTGCCGGTGCACGGGTAATAGCCATGGATATTAATAAAAACCGCCTAAAATTTTGCACTAAAAAGCTGCAGGTATTGTACACCATAAATGCTTGCAATACTAATATTTTGCAGCATCTAAGTAATATTACTAATGGCAATATGCCTACCGTAGTTATTGATGCAACCGGCAACAACGCAGCTATCAATAAAGCATTTGCTTACATGGCCCATAGCGCCCGATACGTGTTGGTGGACCTGCAAAAAAATGAAATTTGTTTCAGCCATCCCGGGTTTCATAAAAGGGACGCAACACTTATGCGCAGCCGCAATGCCACGCATAAAAATTTTGAACAGGTAATTGCAGCTTTTAAAACAGGCAAAGTAGTCCCGGCCAACTATATTACCCATACCATTAACTTTTACCACGTAGGCAGCCGGTTTGCCGGGCTGTCGTTACCCTAAAACAAGGTTATAAAAGCAATGATTGAATTTTAATAAAAATAAAAATGCGTGGCAGGTTAATGCCACTCAGTCAATTATCATGTTCATTTTTTAGGTAGATGTATACAGCAGTGCCAATTATAAAACCAACATAGCATCGCCGTAGCTACTAAAGTGAAATTTATCTTTAATGGCTTTTTTGTAAGCTTCCATGGTAAGATCGTAGCCCGCAAAAGATGCGGTCATAATCAACAAACTGGTTTTTGGCAGGTGAAAATTTGTTACCATAGCATCTGCCACGTTAAATTCGTAAGGCGGGTGAATGAAGTGATTAGTCCAACCTTCGCCTGTTTTTAATAGTTTTTCGGCAGTATAGCTACTTTCCAAAGCACGCATTGTAGTAGTGCCGATGGCACAAATGCGGTGGCCGGTTTGTTTAGCCTTGTTTACAATACGTACCGCATCATCGTCAATCTTAAAATACTCAGCATCCATTTTATGTTTTTGCAAGTCCTCTACATCAATAATCCTAAAGGTAGCAAGGCCCGTATGTTCGGTAATTTCGGCAAAGCGAACGCCTTTAATTTCACACTTTTTAATTAATTCTTTACTAAAATGCAGGCCTGCGGTAGGGGCAGCCACAGCACCTTCGTGTTTTGCATAAACTGTCTGGTATCGTTCCCGATCATTTTCGTCGGGTTTTCGTTTAATATATTCCGGCAATGGTGTTTCGCCAAGTGCCTCCAGTTGCTTTTTAAATTCATCTTCGGCACCTTCCCATAAAAACCGAATGGTACGGCCACGGCTGGTAGTGTTATCAATTACTTCGGCCACCAACTCATCGGCATCGCCAAAATATATTTTATTTCCTACCCTTATTTTACGGGCGGGCTCCACAATCACATCCCACAAACGGTTGGCTTTGTTTAATTCGCGAAGCAAAAAAACTTCTACCAGCGCACCCGTTTTTTCTTTCCGGCCGTACATACGGGCCGGAAAAACCTTTGTATTATTTACTACAAAAGCGTCCTTATCTTCAAAATAATCAACTATGTCCCGAAAATGCTTATTCTCAATCTGCCCCGTTTTTTTATGAACAACCATCATACGGCTGTCTTCCCTTTTTTTTGCCGGGTTTTGGGCTATAAGGTTAAGCGGAAGATCGAAAACAAACTTTGATAATTTCATACTGAGTAATAATTTTTAATAAAAAGGTAAAATGGCCTTATTGTAATGCCGGGATATTTTTTGTATTAAAATAATCATATTTACGATCATTTTTATAAAAAAAGTCGCGCAAAGGTAAGCATGATGTCACATATACTTAAACAAGCCTAAAAAGAATATTCATAAATCAATCGTAATCTTTTAAATACAAGGCCTTTATAAAAATTATCAATTTCACGCTTAATTACCTGCAACAATTGTGTGCATTGTCGTTTACTTGCCTGTAGGCGGTTAATAGTTTTTTAATATTTTTTTCAATCAAAACAAAAATAAATAATTCTTCGAACCCTTATTTTTGGATAAATGTATAGCGTAAATGCAGCAGTATCAAACAGTTTGTTATCTTATCATTAAATGTTAAGGTAGTTTATCAATTGTTTACAATAGCTGTAGCACCAGCAAAAATTACATGGCTATGTAATTTATAGCTTACCAACTATATTTTCGTTTGCTTGTTTCCAACCTGTTGCCGTTTACAACTGCTTGTAAACGAAACAAACATTATCATTTCTTTACCCAAAAAACTATTATGAGAAAATTTGATTCACTTTTTCGGGCGGTATTAATGCTGCTGACCTTTTTTGCCTTTAGCAATACCGCTTTTGCCCAGGCTATTATAAAAGGTGTAGTTACCAACGCCAGCGGGCAGCCATTGCCGGGTACTACGGTTATTGTTGAAAAAGACAACAGGGGAACTACTACGGACAACCGTGGCGAGTACACCATTACCACTACAGCCGGAAAAAAACTGTTGATATTTAGTTATGTTGGATATAACACTTTGGAAGTTTCGGTGGTTGCCCAGGCTACCGGTACCACAACATTTAATGTAAAAATGAACGCCAATACCGAGCTGTCCGAGGTAACCGTAACCGGTTCGCGGGCCATTGGCCGTACCCGTATTGAAACGGCCGTACCCGTGGATGTAATTCCGCTGGCTAGTGTTATAAACGATCTGGGGCAGGTTGATCTTAACCAGATATTAAACTATATAGCGCCTTCATTCCAATCGAGCCGCCAAACGGTATCTGATGGAACCGACCACGTTGATCCCGCCCAGCTACGTGGCCTTGGCACCGACCAGGTGTTGGTACTAATTAACGGAAAACGCAGGCATCAATCGGCACTGGTAAACGTAAATGGTACCGTAAACCGCGGCCAGGTAGGCACCGACTTAAGCGCTATTCCGCCCACAGCTATTGAAAGAGTAGAAATTTTACGCGATGGTGCGGCCGCACAATACGGCTCCGATGCCATTGCCGGCGTTATCAACATCATATTAAAAAAGCAAACCGGCGTGTTGCAGGGCGGCGTTAGTTATGGTGGTTACGTAACCCAATACCCTAAAAATTATGCAATCAACAGGCTCAGTAATAAAAACCCCGGCGATAAAACCAGCCTAACCGATGGAAACAGCTTTCAGGCCAATCTGGGCTATGGTTTCAACATTGGTAAAGGATCGCTGGTAATAACAGGCGAATATTTAAAGCGGTCGCCCACTAACCGGACAGGCACGTACACAGGACCCATTTTTCCCAATGTAAATGGTGCAAACCGCGACGATAGCATTTTGGCAGCCAGGGGGCAAAACCGAAACAACTATGACATTCGTGCCGGTAACTCTGCCATGGAAGGTGGTACGGTGTTTTACAATTTTGATATGCCCGTTGGTAAAAACGGCAAAATTTATGCTTTTGGTGGCTATGGCAAAAAAAATGGAGAAGCAGCAGGCTTTTTCCGCTACCCCTCGGGTTTTGCAGGTAATGCACGGGTGTTTGCAAGCAACGCTACTGCCTTATATCCCAATGGCTTTTTGCCATTGATCACTTCCGATATAATAGATTTTTCAACAGCCGTTGGTTTTAAAACAAAATTTGATGGCTGGAATTTGGATGTAAGCAACACATATGGTATCAATACGTTTGATTTTGGCGTGCAAAACTCGGTAAACTACAGCCAGTTTTCCGTTGCGGGTAACAAGCAAACATCGTTTGATGCCGGTGGACTTAAAAATTGGCAAAACACGATCAATGCCGATATCACCAAAAAATTTGGTGTATTACAAGGCCTGAACCTTGCAGGTGGATTGGAATACCGCATAGATGCGTTTGGTATTAGGAGTGGGGAAGAAGCTTCCTATCTTAACTATAATGTAAGCTCTGGTGCTTCGGCAGGGTCGCAGGTGTTTCCAGGGTTTTTAAACACTATTGGAGATATCAAAACCCGTAACGCTTTTGCCGTTTATACCGATGCCGAATTGGATATATCTAAAGCATGGTTACTTACAGGTGCGCTTCGCTTCGAAAACTACAGCGACTTTGGCTCAACACTTAATTATAAAGTATCGTCAAGATACAAGGTCACCAACTTTTTAAATGTAAGGGCCTCGGTTAGCAGTGGCTTTAGGGCGCCCAGCATGCAGCAGCGCTTTTTTGCAAAAACCAATACGCTTTTTTTACCCCAGGGTGGCCAGTTAGTAGCGGTGCAGGCGGGTACCTTTACCAACGACAGCCGTCCGGCGCAAATATTGGGTATTCCTACATTGAAGCAGGAAACCAGCACCAGTGTATCAGTAGGGGTAACAGCCAAGCCCATTCCCGAACTTGAAATAACGGTGGACGCCTACCAGATTGATATTGACAACCGTATCATTCTTACCAATAATTTTACCGGTGGTAGCGACGCAAACTTAAAGGCACAATTGGATGCCGTTGGTGCCAGCACCGCCAACTTCTTTACCAATGCCATTGACACAAGGGCCAGTGGCCTTGAAGCTGTGGTTAACTACACAAAAAAGTTTAGTCGCCAACACTCGCTGCGTACTACGCTGGCAATGATTTTTATTGACAATAAAGTAAAAAATGGCGCGGATGGAAAACCATTAATCAAAGCGTCACCTGCATTACTAAACAGCGGGCAGTTAGGCAACTATTTTAACCGCGAAGATGAAAGCCGTGTAGAAGTAGCCAACCCCCAAAACAAAATAAGCCTCACTTTTAATTACAAATACAATAAATGGGGTGCTATGGTAAGGTTTGTAAACTTTGGAAAAGTAACCTATCTCGATCCATCTATCAACCCGGCAAACCCCGGCGCTTTCCCGATAAACACCTTTACAGGCCAGCGCGAAACGCTTGACCAGGTGTTTAGTGCCAAAACGGTGACCGATGTATCAATATCTTATGAAGTAATCCCAGCCATTACTACCACCATAGGTGCCAATAACCTGTTTGATGTGTACCAGGACATTCAAAATCATAGCAGCAATCAAAGTTTGGGCAGGTTCCTTTATAGCCGTCGGGTTCAACAAATGGGTTTCAATGGTGCCTACTTTTTTGCGCGGGTAAACTTTAATTTCAATACCAAACAAAAAAAATAGGATTTCGATAGTTGCTATAACTGCCAGCCAAAGTTGATGACATTTACCGCGGTAATAACAATAAGGCAGCAAAGATTATTTGATAAAAAGCAGTCCAGTTTTGGGCTGCTTTTTATCTTTCACTACATTCACGCCACGTAAAAATTTATATGAAAAAAATCTTTCCATTTCTCTCCTTACTATTTCTTTTTCAGTGTGTTAACGCACAAAGCGTTCAATCGCCCCAGCAATTTCTCGGCTACAAATTAGGTAGCCGATACACGCCGCACTATAAAATTGTGGCCTATTTTAAGGCAGTGGCACAGGCTGTACCTTCTATGGTTAGTATTGAAAAATACGGCGAAACCAACGAGGGCAGGGAGCTGTTGCTGGCCTACGTTTCATTGGCCGAAAATAGCAAAAAGTTGGAAACCATAAGGCAAAATAACCTGCGATTGACAGGCCTTTTAACCGATAATACGCCTGCCCTTGTGCAGGATGTGCCACCAATTGTATGGCTGGGCTACAATGTACACGGCAACGAAACATCGTCGTCGGAGGCAGCTATGCTAACCCTGTTTGCACTGGTTGACCCTACCAATACCCAAACCAAACAATGGCTTAGTAACACACTGGTTATTATGGATCCATGCCTAAACCCCGATGGTCGCGACAGGTATGTTAATTGGTTTACCTCAGTTTCGGGCGTGCAGGCCAATCCCTACCCACGGTCGCGGGAGCATTACGAACCATGGCCCGGCGGTAGAAGCAACCACTACAATTTTGATTTAAACCGCGATTGGGCATGGCAAACGCAAGTAGAAACCCAGCAACGGTTAAAAAAATACAACCAGTGGTTGCCACAAATTGTGGTCGATTTTCACGAGCAGGGCGCCAACGAACCCTATTATTTTGCCCCTGCTGCCGAGCCGTTTCACGAGGTAATTACCCCATGGCAGCGCGAGTTTCAAAACATTATTGGCCGAAACCACGCTAAATACTTCGATAAAAATGGCTGGTTGTTTTTTACCAAAGAAAGGTTTGATTTGTTTTACCCTTCGTATGGCGATACTTACCCAACCTACAACGGCGCCATAGGCATGACTTTTGAGCAGGGCGGTGGCCCACGTGGCGGTTTGACTATAACTACTGCCAACCAGGACACGCTTACTTTGCTTGACAGGCTTACCCACCATTACACCACAGGATTATCTACCATAGAAATGGCTAGTGCCAATGCTGCAAGGCTTATTACGGAGTTTAAAAAATTTTATGACGACAGTCGCCAGGCGAAAAATAATATAAATAAGGCTTATGTAATTACCACCGACAATCGTGATAAATTGAGTGGGGTAGAAGAGGTTTTAAATAAGAATGGAATACAATACGGCCTGTTATCCTCCACTAACTTTAAGGGTACCAATTACCGCACCGGCAAAGAAGAAGCTGGTAAACTAAAAAAGTTTCACCTGGCCATTGGTACCGCCCAACCTAAAGGCGTATTGGCCAAAGTGTTGTTGGAGCCAACCAGCTTGTTGGTTGACTCAAATACATACGACATAACCGCCTGGGCGTTACCCTACGCATACGATGTGGATGCGTATGCCGTAAAAGATGCCGTAACAATTACAGCAGTGGATAGCGTAGTAGCTGCCAAAACAGTAGCGGCCACCAGTTATGGCTACCTGGTAAAATACCAATCGTTTAAAAGCGCCAAACTGCTTGCCTTCTTACTAAAAAACAATGTAAAGGTGCGGTATGCCGAAAAACCATTTACCTACAAAGGCACCATGTACGACAGGGGAACCCTGATTGTTTTAAAAACCGGGAACCCAGCCGGGCTAACCGGTATTTTGCAAACCATCGCCAACAAAACACTTGCCGAGGTAGATGCGTTTGAAACCGGTTTTATGGATAAGGGCCCCGATATTGGTTCAGGCGACATACGCTATATTAAAAAACCAACAGTGGCCATGCTTACAGGCGAGCAAACATCGTCGTTGGCAGCTGGCGAGGTTTGGCATTTATTTGAACAACAACTGGAGTATCCCATCACCCTGATTAATGCAAACGATTTGGCTGGGGTAACATTGAGCGATTTTACCGTATTAATAGTGCCCGATGGTTACTATCGCACGTTGGGCGACAAAAACACCACCGACATATTAAAGGAGTTTGTACGTGGCGGCGGTAATTTAATAGCCATGGAAAATGCCATGGAAATAATGGCTAAAGGCGATTGGGATCTAAAAATTAAAGAAGAAAAAAAGGACGAAAAAGCTGCCGATTATGCCGACCTGAAAAAATACGAAAACCGCGAAAGAGACCAGTTATCCGAAAGTCTTCCCGGCGCCATTTACAAGGCAGAGTTGGACAATACTCACCCGCTGGCGTTTGGATATTCCAATACCTACTATACACTTAAACAAAATACTACTGCCTTTGCCTTTTTAAAAAGCGGGTGGAACGTTGGTGTACTTAAAAAAGATAGTTATGTTACCGGATTTGCCGGTGTACAGGTTAAGAACAACCTAAAAGATGCATTGGTGTTGGGTGTATATAATTTGGGCAGCGGAAGTGTCATCTTTTTTGCTGACGATCCGCTTTTTCGCAGTTTCTGGGAAAATGGAAAATTGCTTTTTGCCAATGCTGTTTTTTTGGTTGGGCAATAAGTAGTTTATTAAAAGTATAAAAGCTGTGTTTTGCAAAACGTTTTTGCCAATCAATGGCATCCGTCTATCTTTGCGCCTTGAAAAAAAATATGCACATACATACACAACATCATTACCTGTACAAGGTGTAAGCCGTTGTGTTTGTGCATTTGCAAATAAAACTTTAAGGGCTTACCAATAGGGTAGGCCTTTTTTATTAAACAAGCCTGTATAAACTACCATTTAATATGGACCAGATACTAAGGATCGCCATCCAAAAATCGGGGCGATTGCATGACGATAGTATGAAACTGTTAAAGGAATGCGGCATTGGCCTTTCTAACGGGGTAAATAAATTAAAGGCCGAAGCAGCCAATTTTCCGCTGGAAGTATATTTTTTACGCGACGACGATATTCCACAATATGTTGAAGACGGTGTGGCTGATGTTGGGATAGTGGGCGAAAACGTGGTGTACGAAAAAAATAAAGAAGTTGATATACACGAAAAACTGGGCTTTGGTAAATGCCGCCTTAGCATAGCAGTACCCCGCAACGAAGATTACGAACATAACAGCAATTACCTGCAGGGAAAGCGTATTGCCACATCATACCCCGTATTGGTGCAAAAGTACCTTGATGAAAATAATATTGCCGCCGAAATTCATGAAATAAGCGGCAGTGTTGAAATTGCCCCAGGCATTGGCCTTTCTGAGGCTATTTGCGACCTGGTAAGTAGTGGATCTACCTTATTTATGAATGGCTTAAAAGAAGTGGAGACGATATTGCAATCGGAGGCAGTGTTAATTAAAACAAAGCATTTGTCGCAGCTAAAGCAAGATATTCTTGCCAGGCTCTCGTTCCGCATACAATCAGTAAAAAAGGCAAAAAACAATAAGTACGTATTGCTTAATGCACCCAACGAGCATCTTAATGAAATCATTGCGCTTTTACCCGGCATGAAAAGCCCGACCGTGTTGCCCCTTGCCACCAGCGGCTGGAGCAGCGTTCACAGCGTTTTGGACGAAAACGATTTTTGGGATATGATTACAAAATTAAAGCAGGCAGGCGCACAAGGTATTTTAGTGGTGCCAATTGAAAAAATGATTATGTAACCATGCTATGCCATTGCAGAAACGGCGTATTACGTATATGGGCGTAAAGACCAGCAGGTCGCACGGATTTGCAATAGCGCATTGAATCGAAATGTTTTAGATAAACACAACTGCCTAAACTATACCACACTTTTTAACAAAACCGGGAGTGATACAAACAATACAAAATAATAGATGATTACAGAAGAAGAAAAGGTTAAAAAAACAGTGGTGGACAAGCCTGTGTTGCTACGTGCTTACCAGCCATGGATGCTGATGCAAATGATTCATTTGTTTTTTGAAACGGTCCATCACACCTGCATAAAACATTATAACCGCGACCAGTTATTGCGCTGGGCACCGGTACACGCCAATATAGCCGCCTGGAAACAGCGGCTGGGCAACAACCAATGCTTCGTAGCTTTTGAAGGCAATACCATTGTGGGATTTGCCGAACTGGCCGACCATTGTCATATTGATACAGTGTATGTGCACAAAAATCATCATCAACGGGGCATAGCAACCCTTTTATTAAAAAAGTTGTTAGGCATTTCAATTGCTAACGGGTACCGGTACGCAACCACCGAAGCAAGCATTACCGCAAAACCTTTCTTTTTAAAAAATGGTTTTGAAGTAACGAGGCAAAAAACCAACCTACATAATGGTAAACCGTTTATTAATTACGAAATGACTAAAGAGTTGATATGAGCATACAGGTTTATACGCATCCAGAAAAAAAGCAATGGATGGAGCTGCTAAAACGCCCAACTTTCGATACATCATCGCTGGAGGCAAGTGTAGGAAATATTTTAAAAGAGGTAAAAACTTCGGGCGACGAAGCGGTTCGTCGCTTTGCCAGCATGTTCGATAAGGTTTCCATTACCAGTCTTTTGGTTACCCACGCGGAGATTGAAGAAGCCGACGCATTGGTTAGCGATGAACTAAAACATGCCATGCAACACGCTAAAAACAATATAGAAATCTTTCACCGGTCGCAGGTGGGGGAGAAACAACTGGTGGAAACACAACCTGGCATACAGTGCTGGCGGCGCAGTGTAGCCATTGAAAAAGTTGGCTTATACATTCCCGGCGGGTCGGCACCACTGTTTAGCACCTTACTAATGCTGGGTGTGCCGGCAACCCTTGCGGGCTGTCGCGAAATTGTACTTTGTTCTCCACCTAATAAACAAGGCAAAATTCACCCCGCTATTTTATATGCTGCCAAACTGGTAGGTATAACAAAAATATTTAAATCAGGTGGCGCGCAAGCCATTGCAGCAATGGCTTACGGTACTGAAAGCGTGCCCAAAGTGTATAAAATTTTTGGACCTGGTAACCAATATGTTACCTGCGCCAAACAACTGGTACAAAAAGATGGCGTGGCCATTGATATGCCTGCAGGCCCCAGCGAAGTGGCCGTACTGGCCGATCAAAGCGCTAATGCTGCTTTTGTTGCCGCCGACCTGTTATCGCAGGCCGAGCATGGTGCTGATAGCCAGTCCATACTAATAACCACATCGCAACAATTGGCGGCCGATGTACAACAACAGATTGCACTTCAGCTCAAACCATTGTCGCGTAAAAGCATCGCGGCCTCGGCGCTTCAACACAGCAAAATTATTGTGCTGGAAAATATGCCTCAGGCTATTGAGGTAGTAAACGAATATGCTGCCGAGCACCTCATTATTTCGTGCAACAACGAAGACGAAATTGGTGAGCAGATAATAAATGCCGGCTCGGTTTTTTTAGGTAATTATTCGCCCGAAAGTGTGGGCGATTATGCCAGCGGCACCAACCATACATTGCCTACCAACGGCTATGCTAAGGCTTACAGCGGTGTTAGTATGGATAGTTTTGTTAAGAAGATAACCTATCAAAAACTACATAAAAATGGGTTGGCAGCAATAGCCAGTACGGTAATTGCCATGGCTAATGCCGAGGGATTAGATGCCCATGCCAATGCGGTTCAAATTCGGATTGATTAGACCGTTTTCTAAAAATGAACTCATCATTATCTTTAGCTTTTTTTAAATTATGTTCGACATACAAAAAATAACAAGGCCCAACATTAAAACCCTGAAGCCCTACAGCCCGGCCCGCGATGAGTTTAGTGGGGAGGCAAGTGCTTTTTTAGATGCCAACGAAAATTCGCTGGGCTCTCCCCTGATAAAGTGGTATAACCGGTACCCCGATCCACACCAGGTTAAAGTAAAACAAGCCCTGGGTAACATAAAAGCATTAAGCCCAAATCAGATATTTTTAGGCAACGGCAGCGATGAGTGTATCGATCTTTTGTATCGCTGCTTTTGCAACCCCGGAACCGACAACACTGTCATTTGCCCTCCCACTTACGGCATGTACGAGGTAAGCGCCAACATAAACGATGTAGAAATTCGAAAGGCCCCGTTGCTCGACGATTTTCAACTGAATTTGGCCCACATAGAAACGCTGGCAGATGAAAACACAAAAATCATCTGGATCTGCTCGCCCAACAACCCCACTGGCAATGCGTTGAACCGAAGCGATATTGAATCGGTTTTAAATAATTTTAATGGCCTTGTTGTTGTTGATGAAGCCTATATTAACTTTTCGAGGCACAAATCGTTTGTACAAGAGTTGGCCGACTATCCCAACCTGGTAATAATGCAAACCATGAGTAAGGCGTGGGGCCTTGCAGGTTTACGGCTGGGAATGGCCTTTGCATCGGTAGAGATTATTGAAATTTTAAATCGGGTAAAACCGCCTTACAATATTAACCAGGCTACACAGGACCTGGTTTTGCAGGCCCTTGAAAATGTTGACCAGGTAAACGACATGATAAAGGAAATAGTGCAAATGAGGGTGGCCCTACAATCGCTGTTTGAAAAAGCGCCGTTTATTGAAAAAGTCTATCCGTCGGACGCAAATTTTTTACTGGTTAAAATGAAAAATGCCGCCAAGGTTTACCAATTCCTTCTCAATAAAGGCATTGTGGTCAGGGATCGTAGTAACGTTACCTTGTGTTACAACTGCCTGCGGATAACCGTTGGTACCGAGCAGGAAAATACATTGTTGATAGAGGCTTTATGCGATTGGCATGTTTTAAATAAAGAAAGGCAAAAAGTATAAATACACACATATGAAAATAAAAATGATTGCTGCACTTAAGTCTGCCACATTGCTGCTGGTAAGTTTTATGACAATAGGCACAGCCGTAATAGCCCAGTTGCCATTGGTTGCTATAAAAGTGCCTGCCGGTTTTAATTCATCGTTGTATGCCGAAGGCATTGGACGTGCAAGGCATTTGGTGGTTAATAAAAACGACAAGGTTTTTGTAAAACTTGAGCGGCTTTCAAAAGGCAACGGCATTGTAGAACTAGCCGAAAGCAAAACTCCGGGCAAGGCCGAAGTAATTAATGCGTTTGCCTCGTACACGGGTACAGGTATAGCTATAAAAAACGGTTATCTATACGCCACGTCTAATACCGAAGTGTTCAGGTATAAGTTAAATAGTGATATGGAAGTGATTAGTACCGAGCCTGAATTAATTGTGACCGGTTTGATAGATCGTCGGCAGCATAATTCAAAATCAATTGCGTTGGACAATGCAGGCAATCTGTACGTAAACATTGGCGCCTTCTCCAATTCGTGCCAGGAAAAAGATCGGCAAAACGGATCGTTGGGTATGGATCCTTGCCCTGTACTGGACTCAGCAGGAGGTATATGGCAGTTTACAGCCGATAAATTAAATCAAACCTATAAAGATGGCAGCCGGTATGCTACCGGCATTCGTAACGTGGTAGGCCTTGACTGGAACGATGAAATAAACGAGTTGTTTGTAATGCAGCATGGTCGCGATCAGTTGGGCTCCATGTTTCCAAATGTATTTGATGCCCAAAAGGTTGATGAGTTACCTGCCGAAGAAATGTTTCTTGTAAAAAAGGGCATGAACTTTGGCTGGCCTTATTGCTATTACGATCCCATTCAAAACAAAAAAGTATTGTCGCCCGAGTATGGCGGCGACGGAAAAAAAATAGGTCGCTGTGCCGAAATGCAAGACCCTGTTGTAGCCTTTCCGGCACACATGGCTCCCAATGCTTTACTGTTCTATACAGGCACCATGTTTCCCGACCGCTATAAAAATGGTGCATTTATTGCCTTCCATGGCTCGTGGAACCGTTCGGTAAATGGGCAGGAAGGCTATTTTGTAGCTTTTGTACCATTTAAAGGAGGCAAGCCGTCGGGCAAATGGGAAATTTTTGCCAACGGTTTTGCAGGTATGGAGAAAGTAGTTTCTACCGGCGATGCAAAATACCGGCCATGTGGGATTGCACAAGGTCCCGATGGATCGCTGTACATATCTGACGATAACAAAGGAAACATTTGGAAGATTACTTATAACAAAAATACTGCTGCCAATATTGTTGGCAGTGCAAATAATAACTTAGCAACCGCACCTTAAACAATATGAAGAAGTTAGCAATTATAGCAACCCTTGTAGTATTGGCCGCCTCAGTAGTATTTGCACAGGCCAAACAATCGGCCGTAAGTAAAGAGGTTATGGACCGCGGCAAAACCATATACGAAACCAATTGCCAGGCATGCCACCAGCCCAATGGTATGGGCGTACCAAGGCTAAACCCGCCGCTTGCTAAAACACAATATGTGGTAGGCGATAAAGCCAGGCTCATACAAATTGTGGCAAAAGGCCTCAACGAAACTATTATAATTGACGATGAGGAATATGCTAACCCAATGCCCGCCTTTCCACAACTAACCGACCAGCAAGTGGCCGATGTGTTAACTTATGTGCGCAATAGTTTTGGTAATAAAGCAACGGCAATTACCACCGCACAGGTAAAGGTTGAGCGGGCTAAAATAAAATGATATTTTATTGAGATCAAAAGTTCAATTTTTATTGGACATCATGTAATTACATTCTGCGGCCACAAATGGAATAGGCTTTGTTGTAATACTTTTAGTTGATAAAACTCTTAATCAGTCTTAATTAGTAGCCATGAAAACAACCATTAGAATAAATGCCGGGGAGTTATATCCGGATGTTTTTGAGGGTATAAAAAAGCTACACAAAAATAAAATGCTGACTATAACAGTAAGCGATTAAATTGATGATGAAGAAAAATATGATCTGTAGGAAATAGAAGATGCAATCACCTTTATTTTGAACCGACATACTTTTGCCGTTAAATTGCTAAACAGGATTAATTATTAACGATGAGGCAAAATTTGTTGAGATATCAACAAAAGATTTGGCTCGACAACACTTCCGCCCTCTATTCCGACTACAACCAAAATAATTTTGAAAAAAGTACTTTTTATCGACCGCGACGGCACCCTGATAAACGAGGCTCCGCCCACCTACCAAATTGATAGTTTTAGCAAGCTGTCGTTTTATCCCGCCATGTTTAAATACATGAACCTTATTGCTGCTCAATTAGATTATGATTTGGTAATGGTAAGCAACCAGGATGGTTTAGGTACCGCCTCTTTTCCCGAAGAAACTTTTAAACCGGTACATGATTTGATTATGCAAAGTTTAAAAGCGGAAGGCATTTATTTTAGCAATGTTTTAATAGATAGGACTTTTGCCGCAGACAATATACCAACTCGCAAACCCGGTACGGGCATGTTTGGTAATTACCTTAATAATCCCGCCTACGACATTCCAAATTCGCTGGTAATAGGCGACCGTATTACCGATGTGCAACTGGCCAAAAACCTTGGCTGTAAAGCCATTTTTATAAATAACGATGCTACACTGGGCGCTGCTGAAATTAGCGACGATGTAAAAGCACTACAGGAAGTGATAGCACTGGAAACCACCTCATGGAAAGCCATTTACGAATTCTTAAAATTGGGTCTGCGCCGGGTACACCACGTACGCAATACCAACGAAACCAATGTTTGTATAGACGTTAACATGGACGGCACCGGTAAAGCAACCATACACACAGGGCTGGGTTTTTTTGATCACATGCTTGAGCAGATAGCCCGTCATGGCAACCTCGATTTAACCATTGAAACCAAAGGTGATTTGCACATTGATGAACACCACACCATAGAAGATACCGGCATTGCATTAGGTGAAGCGTTTGCAAAAGCGCTGGCCGATAAGCGGGGCATGGAGCGCTACGGTTTTGCACTACCCATGGACGATGCCGAAGCCAAAGTGCTAATAGATTTTGGCGGCCGCAACTGGATTGTTTGGAATGCTACATTTACAAGGGAAAAAGTAGGGGAAATGCCTACAGAAATGTTCTATCACTTTTTTAAATCGTTTAGCGATGCCGCCAAATGCAACCTTAACATTGAGTGCACAGGCGATAATGAACATCATAAAATTGAAGCCATTTTTAAAGCCTTTGCCAAGGCAATAAAAATGGCGGTAAAACGCGATCCATTTAGCAATCACCTGCCCTCTACCAAAGGTGTTTTATAAATCGTTCCGTTTTTCATTACAAATAATACTTTTCGTACCGCCGATATATTGGTGGTCGGGTCGCCTTCCACAACAACAATGTCGGCCCTTAAACCTTTTTGCAGGCGACCGGCAATAGTATTAATCTCAAAAACATCGGCATTTACCGAGGTGGCCGAACGTAGTACCTCCAACGGTTTCATTCCGTAATCAACCATCATTTCCATTTCGCGGGCATTATCGCCATGGGTAAAAACGCCCACATCGCCACCCATACAAATCGTTACTCAGGCCTGCAGTGCCAATTGAAACGTTTTGCGTTTTACCTGTATGCGTGCCGGTTCGGGTTCCATGCCCTTTTTCCATCCGCGGTATTGGCTGGTAGCATCGCCGGCCGCCAACGTAGGGCAAAAAGCAACCATTTTTTCCTTCATCAATTCAAATACTTCTTTAGTGCCATCATCGCCATGTTCTACAGTGGCAACACCTGCCATCACAGCCCGGCGCATTCCTTCCGCGCCTGCTGCATGTGCTACTACTGTTAAACCTGCATCGTGTGCAACGGCCACCGCTGTGGCCATTTCCTGTTGGGATAAGGTGGGGCGGGTTTCGCCGTTTTTACCCCAGCTGTAATCAGCATACAATTTTATCACGTCCGCGCCTTTTGATATTTGAAGTCGTACCTCCCGCATCATATCATCTACCCCCGATACCTCGGCTGCACCTTGTGGAAACTCAACCTCGCCATTTTCGGGGTGCGGGCCATAGGCTCCTTTGGCCACAATGGCTTTGGTGGCAACCAACATGCGCGGCCCCGGTATTACCCCTTTTTGAATAGCCCGCTTTAAACCTGCATCATCGTACGCTGCACCTTCGGTACCTAAATCCCTCACCATGGTAAAGCCCGCCATCAGGGTTGCCTTTGCATGGTTTACTGCACGGGCAGTACGCTCGGCACGGCTTTCATTCAATACCTGGTCGTTCCACGTTGTTTCGTTGTAGGGGTGTAAAAACAAATGCGAATGGCCTTCTATCATACCCGGCATTATGGTGCCCTTAAAAGTCTTTATCACAGTGCCGCCAGGGTAAATATTTATTACGCCAACTTCTGCAATGGTATTTCCTTTTATCAATACCGACCAGCCGTTATGCATATCTACTCCGTCAAATAGCCGGTCGGCTTTTAACAGTATAAACTCATTGGTTTGGCTTAAAACCGACTGGCATAAAAACAACCCTGCCAGTAAAACTATTCTGTTCATATATACCTGTATTTGTAAGGGCTTAAAGTTAAGGGCTTGCAATGATTGCCTGTAAAATAGAAGTTAAAAAATACCTTTGGTGAAAGCCTCTTTGCCATTAGTAATGATAGCCACGGACGGTACAAGTCAATAGGTGTATCTTTAAGGCTCACCATAATAGTTTATAATGATATTTATCGTTTTAGGAGTAATTGTTTTTCTGGCTGCACTTTCGTTACGTAAAATGGAGCAGCCTTACCCACGGTTTGTTGGCCCGCTGCGGTTTGTTGCATTGGGTTTAATTATGTTAGGTATTTTTACCGCCTGCATAAAGCAAATTGATGCAGGACAGATAGGCGTAAAAATATTATTTGGTAAAGTGCAAAACGATGTGTTGCAGAGCGGGTTGCATTTTGTAAACCCTTTGTTGGATATTTCGCCGCTTGACATAAAAACGCAGAATTACACCATGAGCGGTGTAAACGACGACGGCGAAAAATCGGGCGATGACGCCATTAAGGTTTTGACTGCCGACGGGTTGGAAGTGGTAATTGATCTTAGTGTATTATACCGGGTTTTAGGTTCCCAGGCGCCCAACATTGTTAGCGAAACGGGCCTTGATTACCGCGATAAAATTGTACGCCCTATAACGCGCACCCGCATTCGCGACAATGCCGTTTACTTTACGGCTATTGATTTGTACAGCACCAAACGCGACCAGTTTCAAACCCGCATTTTTACTACTATAGATGCCGATTTTAAAAAGCGTGGCCTGGTGCTTGAACAATTATTGGTGCGTAATATTACGTTGCCTGCCAATGTAAAAACTTCCATAGAAGAAAAGATAAAGGCCGAGCAGGATGCCCAAAAAATGGAATTTGTACTACAAAAAGAAAAACAGGAAGCCGAACGTAAAAGGGTAGAAGCGCAGGGTATTGCCGATTACCAGCGCATCATCAATACCGGTTTAACAGGTAACCAATTGCAATACGAGCAAATTAAAGCGTATAAAGAAATTGCATTATCGCCCAATACCAAGGTGTTTATTATGGGCAATGGTAAAACCCCCGTTATACTGGACGGGAATATTAAATAGGTTTATCAACAGTTCATTTAAAATATTTTTTGTTTGTGACTGGATTGTACCCCATATTTGCAACTCAATGAAAAATTTAAACAATAACATTTGGTGGCACGGTATATCCTTTCCGGGGTAGCCTTGTAGCTATTGTTATCATTTTATAATGACCCCGGCACATTTTGCCGGGGTTTTTTTTGTTTAAATAGAAAGAGAACCAACTAAAGACGAAAGTATTTTACCATGTTGAAGCCTATACAATTTGAAACGGTATGCAAAAAAATGCTGGCCGATATATTTACGCCAGTGGGCATTTACCTACGCCTACGCGACCGTTTTCCGGGAAGCATTTTGCTGGAAAGCACCGATTTTCACGCTAGCGAAAACAGCTATTCGTATATATGCCTGCAACCAATTGCAGGTATAGAAGTGAGCACGGCCGAAAGTTTTGAATTTAAATATCCCAACGAAACAGTAATAAAAAAACAGCTAAAAGGAAAGGCTGCGGTAGTAAAGGAACTGGATGCTTTTTTGCAACGGTTTCAACCTACCGGTAAAAGCGACATTCCGGTAGCCCAGGGGCTTTTTGGTTATACAACCTACGATTCCATCCAGTTTTTTGAAGAGGGTATACAGTTGCCCGGCAATACTACCAGCCAGCCCAACGGCATACCGCTAATGCGCTATCGTATGTACCAATATGTTATTGCCATTAACCATTTTAAAGATGAATTGTACCTTTGCGAAAATCGGGTGAAGGATGTTGGCAGCGATATGGAGCTGATTTTATCGCTCATTCGCAGCAAAGATGTGCCAGTGTTTCCTTTTAAAACAGTAGAAGGCGAAACCAGCAATATGACCGACGAAATGTACCTGTCAATTGTAGAAAAAGGAAAGGAAAGCTGCCACCGTGGCGATGTGTTCCAGATTGTGCTTAGCCGTCGGTTTCAACAACGTTTTTTGGGCGATGAGTTTAATGTGTACCGCGCCTTACGAACAGTAAACCCCAGTCCCTATCTTTTTTATTTTGATTACAACGATTACAGGTTAATGGGTTCATCGCCCGAAAGCCAGCTCATCATCGATAAAAATAAAGCTATTGTACACCCCATTGCAGGCACCTTTAAACGTAGCGGTAACCACGAAATTGACGAGCAACTGGCTGAACAACTGTTGGCCGACCCTAAAGAAAATGCCGAGCACGTAATGCTGGTAGACCTTGCACGCAACGACCTTAGCCGTTATGCAGATAATGTGCAGGTTACCAGCTACAAAAAAATTCACTTTTACAGCCACGTTATACACATGGTAAGTGAGGTAACAGGTACGCCCAAACCAGGCACCAGCCCTTTTCAGTTATTGGCGGCTACGTTTCCGGCAGGCACACTTAGCGGCGCACCCAAGGTAAGGGCCATGCAGTTAATAAACGAGTTTGAGCCTACACCACGCAGCTACTATGGCGGTGCCATTGGTGTTATTGGTTTTGATGGCCAGTTAAACCACGCCATTATGATACGTTCGTTTTTAAGCAAAGAAAATACGCTTTACTACCAGGCCGGTGCAGGCGTGGTAAATGCATCGGTTGCCGAAAACGAATTGCAGGAGGTGAATAACAAATTAAATGCATTGAAAACCGCTATTCAGGTAGCAGAAAAAATAGATTGATTTTTTAACAGGCAGGATATTCCTGTGGTACATCGTTGTGTCACTCCCTTGTACCGCATAACATAAGGCAACCACTAAAGCATTAGGCCAACCATGAAAATATTGGTATTTGATAATTACGACAGCTTTACCTACAACCTGGTTCACCTGGTTGAAAAGCTTATAAATGTTGACGTTGCAGTGCATCGCAACAATAAAATAGCACTGGAAGACATCAGGCAATACGATAAAATTATTTTATCGCCCGGGCCGGGTATACCGTCGGAGGCAGGGCTGTTATTGGATGTTATCAAGGAATATGCAGCCACTAAATCCATATTGGGTGTTTGTTTGGGCCACCAGGCTATTGGTGAAAGCTTTGGTGGAAATCTCGCAAATCTCGATAAGGTCTTTCATGGAGTTGCAACGCCGGTTACCATCAACCAGCAAAATCATTTATTTAAAGGCCTGCCCAAAACCATAGAAGTTGGCCGCTACCACAGTTGGGTAGTAATGGATGAAGGCTTTCCGGCCGATTTGGAAATAACAGCAAGGGATGAAAACAATTACATTATGGCTTTGCAACACAAAACCTACGATGTGTGCGGCGTGCAGTTTCACCCCGAAAGTGTACTTACCCCGCAAGGCGGGCATATTATTAAAAACTGGCTGAAAGTGTAAATTTTTTATTGGTTGTAGCGGCCGACCCTAGTCTGCAAGCTCAAAACCAGTCATAATATTCACTAAAAATAAACCGCCCAAAAAGGGTACAGGGCTATGAAAAAAATATTGCAGTATTTATTTGAGCACAAAACACTCACCCGCGATGCGGCGAAAGAGGTATTGATTAACGTATCGAAGGGAATGTATAACGAGTACGAAGTAACCTCGTTTGTAACCGTTTATCTTATGCGCAGCATAACTATACACGAGCTGCAGGGGTTTAGAGATGCCCTGCTTGATTTATGTATAAAAGTGCCAATGGGCAATCATAAGCTAACCGATATTGTAGGTACCGGTGGCGATGGAAAAAATACTTTCAACATTTCTACGTTATCGTGTTTTATTGTAGCCGGTGCAGGCCAAAAAGTAGCCAAACATGGTAACTATGGCGTAACCAGTACCAGCGGCAGCAGTAATGTAATGGAACAGCTGGGCTATACTTTTAAAAACGATGTAAACGCTTTACAAAATGAAGTGGACGAAGCCGGTATTTGTTTTATGCATGCACCCATGTTTCACCCGGCGTTAAAGGTGGTTGCGGCCATTCGCAAAAACCTGGCGGTACGCACTTTTTTTAATATGTTGGGTCCCATGGTCAACCCCGCGCAACCAGAGTACCAATTGGTGGGAGTATATAATTTAGAAATGGCCCGTATTTACAATTACCTTTTGCAACAAACCGGCAAACCTTTTATTATTATACATAGTTTAGATGGCTACGACGAAATATCGTTGACGGGCGATACAAAGGTGATAACGCAAAAAGGCGAAAAAGTACTTACCCCCGAAATGGTGGGAAAACGAATGGTGCAACCGCAGGATATTTATGGCGGCAACACAGTTGAGGAAGCAGCAAAAATATTTACAACTATCATTAAAGGCAAGGGCACCTGGGCTCAAAATGCAGTGGTTTTTGCCAATGCGGCCATGGCGCTCCATTGCTCGGGCAATTATGACACGTACAACCTGGCCTACGAGGCAGCGGTAGATAGTTTGGAAAGTGGAAAAGCCTACGCGTCTCTTCAAAAATTGGTGAGTTTGCAATAGGTTACTAAATTTAAATACCACAAAATACATCGCACAAATACCAAAAAACGGCACTAAAAGCAGGGCTAACAACAATTATGAATATTCTTGAAACAATAATAGCGGCCAAGGTTGAGGAAGTAAAAAAATGTAAGGAAAGAGTTAGCATTGCCCAAATACAAAAGGGACCATATTTTAACAGCCCATGCCTATCGCTGGTACAAAATTTATTAAAGGAAGATGCTACTGGTATAATAGCCGAATTTAAACGGAGGTCGCCCAGCAAAGGTGTTATAAATGGTACTGCCAGTGTTGCCGACGTGGTAAAAGCCTACAGTGCCCACGGCGCCTGCGGAATTTCGGTGTTGACCGATCAACAATTTTTTGGTGGGCACGACAATGACGTACTGGAGGCGAGGGCTATAGTTAAAGTTCCCATTTTGCGAAAGGAATTTGTAATAGATGAATATCAATTGCTTGAAGCTAAAGCTATGGGCGCATCGGTAATACTGCTGATAGCCGCATGTCTGGCCCCCAAACGTGTAATGCAACTGGCGCAATTTGCCAAAAACCTTGGCCTTGAAGTATTGTTGGAAATTCACAACAACGAAGAACTGGTGCATGTTTGTGACGAAGTTGACCTGGTAGGGGTAAACAACCGAAACCTAAAAACCTTTACGGTAAATGTGCAACAGAGTATTGACCTTGCTGATAAAATCCCCGCGGGCAAAATAAAAATTTCCGAAAGTGGTATTAATGATGTCCGCACTATTAGCCGGTTACAGGCGTATGGCTACAAAGGATTTTTGATTGGCGAAAATTTTATGAAACAAACCGAACCATCGATTGCTTTTGCTGACTTTGTTCATCAACTAAAAGCAATGCATAATGCGGATTAAAGTGTGCGGAAATACCAGCCTTACCCAAATGCATCAACTCGGCGATATGGGGGTTCAGTTTGCAGGTATGATCTTTTATCACAAATCGCCACGGTTTGTAATGCGCTTTTTAAAGGGGGTAGATGTTAAAAGGGAAAAGCTAAAGGTGTTTAAAATTGGTGTGTTTGTAAATGCATCGTACAGTGAGGTAATGAACCACGTTGATAATTTTGGATTAGACATGGTGCAACTGCATGGCGATGAAACGCCTTACTATTGCGAAAAGCTATCCAATTATATATCTGTTATCAAGGCCTTCAGGGTTACCGGCAACGATAACATTGAATGGAAGATCAAAAACTTTTATAATGATTCTGATATGTTCCTGTTCGACACCGATGGAGCAGGCTACGGCGGTACCGGTCATAAATTTGATTGGAGTAAATTAAAGGGACTAAACATTAATAAGTCGTTTTTAATAGGCGGCGGCATATCGCCACACGATCCGCCATTGATAAAAGAATTTATGAATGATGCGGTAGCTAAAGATCTTTTTGCAGTAGATATCAATAGCAAATTTGAAACATCGCCGGGGGTTAAGGACATGAAACTGGTACAAGCCTTTATAAACGAACTAAATATAACCAAATAGATACGCCACATGTAATACAGGTAGCCATGGCAGCCGATAATAACAAAGCAATCAGGGCATATCATTTTACCTTTACAATTTATATAAACCTATACTAATGGAACAAGCAGTGATGAGTGCCGATGTTACCTATTTTACCCCCTCGCCGGAGGGCAGTTTTCGATCGCCAAACGAACATGGTTATTATGGCAACTTTGGCGGTGCTTACATTCCCGAAATGTTATACCCTAACGTAGAGGAGCTAAAAACCCAATACCTTAAAATAATGGCCGAGCCTTCGTTTCAGGAACAATATAAGGCTTTGTTGAAAGAGTATGTAGGCAGGCCAACACCCTTATTTTATGCCGAAAGGCTTAGCAATAAATTCAATACCAACATTTGGCTTAAACGCGAAGACCTTTGCCATACCGGCGCACATAAAATTAACAATACCGTAGGGCAAATTTTGCTTGCCCTTCGCCTTGGCAAAAAACGCATAATTGCCGAAACCGGCGCCGGGCAACATGGTGTGGCAACCGCTACCGTGTGTGCGTTAAAGGGCGTTGAATGTGTGGTATACATGGGCGAAAAAGATATTGAACGCCAGGCACCCAACGTGGCCCGCATGAAAATGTTGGGGGCTACAGTAGTGCCTGCCCTAAGCGGTAGCAAAACTCTTAAAGATGCAACCAACGAGGCTATCAGGGCATGGATCAACAACCCGGTCGATACCCATTATATTATTGGCAGCGTGGTAGGCCCACATCCTTACCCCGATATGGTTGCCCGCTTTCAAAGCATTATTAGCGAAGAAATGAGGTGGCAGTTGCTTGAAAAAACCGGTACAGAATTACCTACCCACGTTATTGCCTGTGTAGGTGGCGGCAGTAATGCAGCAGGTGCTTTTTATCATTTTATTGATGAGCCATCGGTTGAATTGGTAGCGGTTGAAGCGGCAGGCCATGGAGTAAACAGCGGCATGAGTGCAGCCACCACCCAGCTTGGACGCCCTGGTATTTTACATGGTAGTAAAAGCCTGGTAATGCAAACCGAAGATGGGCAGGTAACCGAGCCACACAGTATTTCGGCTGGGTTAGACTACCCTGGTATTGGGCCAATGCATGCCTATTTGTACAATAGCGGCCGTGCCACTTTTTTAAGCGTTACCGACGACGATGCGCTGCGTGCAGCATTTGAAATTAGTAAGCTGGAAGGCATTATTCCGGCGCTGGAAACGGCGCATGCATTTTCGGCACTTGAACAAATGACCTTACAAACAACCGACCAAATCATTATTTGCCTTAGTGGCAGGGGCGATAAAGATCTATCAACCTATATGCAATATTTATAACCACCTATATGAAAGGCATATTGTTTGTTTTATTGGTAATGTTGGCAGTAAGTTGTAAAGAGGGGCCCTACCTGAAACATACATTAGCATTTAAAAATACTGTGGAAGAATGCACCGGGGGAATGTGGAACTATAAACTTACGAGTAACACCAACGGCGAGCGCTACGAGTTTAGCCGGTGCCTGCCCAACACCTACAACGGGCAGTATACCCTGGTAAGAAATGCAGATACCATACGCGTTACTTTTCCGGTAGATACAAGCATGGTTGCCAGGCATAAATATGCAATTATATTAGATGTAGACACATGGCCTAAATACAGCCATATTTATTTGGGCAACGAGCTATTAAAGCTGGGCCAACAATAATTTTACCTTTTTTCATGACAAGAATAAAAAGCCTTTTTACCCGCAAGACCCAACGCATTTTAAACGTTTATTGTACCGCCGGTTTTCCCGAAAAAGACAGTACCCTTTCGGTAATGGAAGCGCTGCAACAAAACGGCGCCGACCTTATTGAACTTGGCATGCCCTACAGCGATCCGCTGGCCGATGGCCCCGTTATACAGGAAAGCAGTGCCCGTGCAATTAATAATGGTATGACGCTGCAGGTACTGTTTGGTCAATTGCAGCACATGCGCCAAAAAGTAAATGTGCCGGTTATTTTAATGGGGTACATGAACCCGGTACTGCAATTTGGTTTTGAGGCATTTTGCGCCAGGGCAGCCGAGGTAGGGGTTGACGGGCTGATATTGCCCGACCTACCCATGTACGAATTTGAAACAGAGTATGGCCCAATTATAAAAAAGTACGGCCTTGACATGGTGTTTTTAGTAACCCCCGAAACAAAAAACGCCCGTATAAAAAAGATAGATGAGCTAAGTAGTGGTTTTATTTATGCAGTTTCATCGTCATCAACTACTGGCAGCGATAAAAATATGGGCGATCAAAGCGATTACTTTAAGCGGTTGCAATTGCTACACTTACAAAACCCTTTACTGGTTGGTTTTGGTATAAAAGATAAAAGCACTTTCGATACCGCCTGCGAGTTTACCAATGGGGCAATTATTGGTTCGGCCTATATTAAGGCGCTGGAACACTCAACCGATGTGGCTGCCGATACCAAAGCATTTCTACAAAAAGTGTTACAATGAAATTAGTGATCATAAAATACAATGCAGGCAACATCCGCTCGGTGTTGTTTGCGTTGGAGCGCATAGGCGTTGAGGCGGTGGTAACAGATAATGTGGCCGAGATACTAGCGGCGGACAAGGTAATATTTCCGGGCGTGGGTGAGGCCAGTACTGCTATGCAATACCTGCGCGAACGTGGATTGGATTCGGTAATAAAAAACCTTAAACAACCGGTGTTAGGCGTATGCCTGGGCATGCAGCTAATGTGTAAATACAGTTACGAAAACGATACAACCTGCCTCGGTATTTTTAATGAAGAAGTAAAGCAATTTACACCCGCCTCAACCAATGATGGCATTAAGGTTCCGCAAATTGGCTGGAACAGTATCTATAATTTGCAAACCGGTTTGTTTAAAGGCTTGCCACAAAATAGCTACTGTTATTTTGTACATGGCTATTATGCTGCATTGGGCCAGCATACCATTGCCACTACGCATTATGTGCAGCCGTACAGCTCGGCCCTGCACTTAAATAACTTTTATGGTGTACAGTTTCACCCCGAAAAAAGCGCAGCCACAGGCGAAACAATTCTTAAAAATTTTATACATGCCATCTAGCATTGGCAATTAGTTTATTAAAAATGATGCAAACAAATTTTAATAGTCGCTATAGCAATGCGCAACAAAAAAAAGATGCACAAAACACCCTACAATCTTTAATAGGTTTTATTATACCTGCTATTGATATTATTGACGGAAAATGCGTTCGGCTTACCCAGGGCGACTACAGCCAAAAAACGATATATAATGAAAAGCCGTTGGAAGTAGCCAAACAGTTTGAAGATGCTGGTTTAAAAAGGCTGCACCTGGTTGACCTTGACGGGGCTAAGGCAGGTAAAGTAACCAACTGGAAAGTGTTGGAGAAGATAGCTGCTCAAACAAAAATGAGTATTGATTTTGGCGGGGGAATAAAAACTGAAAAAGATGTAAAGGTGGTATTTGAATCGGGTGCATCGTTTGCCACGGTAGGCAGTATTGCAGTAAAAAATGAAGTGTTGTTTACCGAGTGGTTACAGCAGTTTGGAGCCGATAAATTTGTATTGGGTGCCGATGTTAAAAACGAAAAAATTGCCATTCATGGCTGGTTAGAAATTACGGATATATGGGTGTACGATTTTATAAAAAAATACCTTGCTAAAGGTATTACCCAAATATTTTGTACCGATGTAAGTAAAGATGGTAAGCTGGAAGGACCAGCCACCGATTTATATAAGAACATTATAAAAGAGTGCCCCGGCATACAATTGATTGCCAGTGGTGGCGTAAGTTGTGTTGACGACCTTGTATTGTTAAAGGAAGCAGGTTGCGCCTCGGCAATTGTTGGTAAGGCTATTTATGAGGGCAGAATAAATTTTCGTCCATAGCAATTGAGTTACCTGGTATTAAAGATTGTAGCAGTCAGCGTTAAAAAAATTCCTTCATCAATAAATACTAAAGGACAAGTAAGTAATGATTATCTGCTATTTGGTATACTCAATAATGAATATAAAATCATAATAAAAAAGGCTGAATAAAATTACCAACCGTATAAGAGTGCGACCTCTATGGTTATAGAGGCAGGCTGCAACGACTGGTGAAAACTGCTATAAAGCCCGGTTAAAAAATATAAGCACCAGATTGCAGATAGTCATACAATAATTTTAAAACAAGTAGATGTGATAAATGAAAAAGATAATAATAACGAAGCATTTACTGCCGAAGTGCATGGGCTTACCCGCCGCATCATTTCTTGCCTTGATATAAAAGATGGTCGTACGGTAAAGGGGGTAAATTTTGAAAACATCCGCGATGCCGGCGACCCGGTAGAGTTGGGCGCTTTTTATGCACAGCAAGGCGCAGATGAGCTGGTGTTTTTAGACATAACCGCTACCGTTGAAAAACGAAAAACACTTAGCGAGCTGGTGTATCGCATTTCGCACAAAATAAATATTCCGTTTACGGTGGGTGGTGGTATCAGCAGTGTTGAGGATGTACAGGTACTGCTGCAAAATGGAGCCGATAAAATTTCGGTCAATACATCGGCCTTTAAAAATCCACAATTAATAAATGACCTGTCAAAAGAGTTTGGCTCGCAGTGCGTGGTGCTGGCCATTGACACAAAAAAAGAAGCGGATGGCGAGTGGTATGTTTACCTAAATGGCGGCCGTACCAAAACCAATACAAAGTGCTTTGATTGGGCTAAACAAGCGGTTGACCGTGGCGCTGGCGAAATACTACTGACATCTATGAACAACGATGGCACCAAAGCTGGTTTTGCACTGGATATTACCCGCCAGCTATCTACCCAACTGCCGGTTCCTGTAATTGCATCTGGTGGCGGCGGCACCATGGATCATTTTGTGGATGTGTTTACCAAAGGCAAAGCAGATGCCGCCCTTGCAGCCAGTATATTTCACTTTAAAGAAATCGCTATCCCCGACCTAAAAACTTACCTGCAACAAAAACACCTAAAAATGCGGTTATGAACAATGTTTGTAGAGTTGCCGTCCACAAAACCGAAGGTACCATTCACCCGTAACCCATAATATAACTTGCAGCTTAACTCAATAATTACGCTTTATTGATCTTTCATGTTTTCACCTTTCACCTTTCACTTTTCACGTTTTTCACCAATCACCATTTACCATTGACTATTCACCTTTCACCTTTCACCTTTCAACGTTTCTTCATTCACCATTGACCTTTCACCTTTCACATTTTACGTTTTTTACCAGTGACCTTTCATCATTACCCGTTCACGTTTCACATTTTTCACCATGTACCATTGACTATTCACCTTCCAGGTTTCAAGTTTTTCACCATGCACCATTAACAATTCACCTTTCATGTTTCACGTTTTTCACCATGCACCATTAACGATTCACCTTTCATGTTTTACGTTTTCACCATTCACTATTCACTTTTTCACCTCTCGCGTTTCTTCTTTCCCCTTTTTAATTTTTACTTTTGCCTTTTTAATTTACAACATGACCATAGATTTTGCAAAATATGCCGATGGACTGGCACCCGTAATAGTACAGGACTTTCAAACCCAAAAGGTACTTATGCTGGGCTTTATGAACCACGCCGCACTAACCCGCACAAAGGAAATTGGAAAGGTTACCTTTTACAGCCGCAGCAAACAACGGTTGTGGACAAAAGGAGAGGAGAGTGGCAATTTTTTACAGTTGAAGGAAATGCTGGTAGATTGCGATAATGACACATTGCTTATAAAGGCCGACCCTGTTGGGCCGGTTTGCCATACCGGTGCCGATACCTGTTTTGCCGAAAAAAATCATCCCGATGGATTTTTGCCTTACCTGGAGCATATTATTAATTTGCGCCGCCAGGTGGATCCTTCAAAATCGTACGTGGCCAGCCTTTTTGAAAAGGGTATTAATAAAATTGCACAAAAAGTGGGCGAGGAAGCCATTGAATTGGTGATTGAGGCCAAAGACGATAACGAAGAGTTATTTTTGAACGAGGCAGCTGACTTAATGTTTCACTATTTACTTTTGCTTAACGCGAAAGGATATAAATTACACGACGTTATTAAGATTTTACAAAAGCGCCATTCCAAACAATCATGAAGCATCTTTTCATTTACCTATTTCTCCCCTTGTTTACCATAGCCCAAACTGCTACCAAACAATTGGCGGTAGATGCTAATTTTTCTATTGCGGGCACCATTACAGGTTTGCCCGATAGTACAATGGTTTTTTTAGTTCGCCCCGGCACAACCAATATGCTGGCAACTGATTACAGCAAAGGTGGAAAATTTACCTTGTTTGGAAATATTGACAATGCCGATTTATACCAGTTGTCGTTTATTGGCATAAAAGAAGCTGCCGAAGTTTTTGTAGATAAAGGCAACATGTCCATTTTGGGCGATGTAAAAAGCCTGGCCAGTTTAACCATAAAAGGATCAAAAGCAAACGACGATTTTGAAATGTACAAAGGCAGGTTTGAGCCCGTAAAAAATAAGTTGAACAGCCTGGTAGCTACCATTAATAAAACAAGCGAAGGCAAAAAACGTGACTCACTGATACAGGTTTTTGAACAAACCAAATTGAAAGTGATATCGCTTGTAGAGAATTTTGTAAAGGAAAAACCGGCCAGCCCTGTCAGCAGTTTTATTGTGTACATTACCAGCCCCGTTAGCGATGACCCCGCTGCGCTTGAAATACGTTATAACCTGTTGAGCAACGAAGCCAAACAATCTACCTACGGCCTTGAGTTGGGTAAAATGATTTCGGCTTCAAAAATCGGGTCGGTAGGTTCTATGGCTATGGATTTTACCCAAATGGATACCGCTAATGCGCCTGTAACTTTATCATCGTTTAAAGGAAAATATGTGTTGGTCGATTTTTGGGCAAGTTGGTGCGGCCCTTGCCGCATGGAAAACCCGGCAGTAGTAAACGCCTTCAATACCTTTAAAAACAAAAATTTTACTATCCTTGGTGTGTCGCTCGACCAAACCCGCGAAAAGTGGTTACAGGCCATTAAAAAAGATGACCTTCAATGGACACACGTCAGCGATCTTAAATATTGGCAAAACGAAGCTGCGCAGTTATACCGTATTTCCAGCATTCCTGCCAACATGCTAATTGATCCCACCGGAAAAATAATAGCCCGCAACCTGCGTGGCGAACAGTTGTACCAAACATTACAGCAGTTATTGAATTAGACTTTTGCATGCAGGATTGGCTCAATAAACGACACTGGCCCTTCCCTGATCAACCACCATGTAAATATGGCTGGCGGTAACATGTAATCCTAACCAGGATTAAATACCTGAAACAAATACGGGTGCTAATTGCATCAAAATATTTATAGATATTATTTGCATAGGGCGATAGCTACACCTGTGGGGTCAAATAGCCTTAAAATACCGCTTGCTGTAAACATGTAATCCTTTAAGGATTAATACCTGGCTTTTAGGGTATGCAAAAACAATATCAGCATTACAACTTCTTTTTGCTCACCGTTTTTATATTTTTAGTTTAATGGATGTTTTCGGGAAGAGTTGATTGTATATAGGAAGATGAGTTACTGGTTGGTAATGGCATGGAATTACTCCATAATAAACCTAAGGATTGATTGTTGTTAATTTACACTTTAAGGTCGTAGCCTCACAGATATTTCAGCTTACCTAACCCAGCCTGACAGTTATTACAGCTAGCTAATACAGTCAACCAGTTCATATTCTTACCCTAGGCTGATAATTAATAGAAGTCGAAAGGCTGCGATATTATAAAAAAAGGCACAAAGAATATTAAAGTATTCTTTGTGCCTTTATATACTATTAAAAACAATTTACTAGTCCAGATAACTATTTCGGCTAATATTTATTATTAATACCCAGCAGTTTGCTGAGGCTTAATGGTTGCGTTTGCATCAATTTCTGCCTGTGGTATTGGCCAAACCCACTCGCGCCTGCTGCTAATTAATTCAAGCCTGGCGGAGGCTAATAACGCATCGTTACGCCTAATGGTACGGGTGGTACGCTTTAAATCAAACCAACGGTGACCTTCGCCAACCAATTCTTTTCTACGCTCTAATGAAAGGGCATCAATTAATGCCGCACCAGTTAGTATTACCGGAACATACCCTGTTATACGGGCCGCTCTAAGTGCATTTAAATCGGCTAAACCTAGCGCCTCCTTAGCTCCTCCCAATAAAGCCCTCGCTTCGGCACGTATCAAATACAATTCTGCAACTCTTAATGCCTTCCAGTTAACCAGGTTATCGTTAATAGTACCGCGAGCATTAAACTTGTTTAATACTTTGCGGGCGGCGGTAGCATAAGGTACAAATTGTGCTGAGGTACCAGTGGCCCGGCTGGCAAACCACGTAGTGAAACGAATATCATTTACCTGGTCGTAGGTAGCAGCAAGCAATACTGACGGGCTATAACGGTTACGGTTATTGGCAGCCAGATGCAAACCTGAACTCGGCGATCCCTCTCCTGCATTAAACGGAGCTGACCATAATACCTCAGCTACCGAAGCATCTCTCCAAATATTTGGAAATGCTGTTTGTGATGCTAATGGCACGGCACTTATTACCAAAGTCGCATAGGCTTCGGACGAAGCATACTCTTTGGCATATAAATACATACGGGCTAACAAACCACGTACTGCGTTTAAATCCAAATTTGATTTGTTTGAGTTTGTATTTACTGACTTGTCTACATTGCCAAGCAATGTTTCGGCTTCCAGCATATCTTTTAAAATATTATCCCAGGACTCTTTGACACTAAGTCTGGCGGGCTTTAATTCAACATCAACTGCCGACACATACGGAATGCCTAACGCGGTGGAATTACGTTCGAAGTTAGTGCTCCAAAACCTTAAAACATCAAAGTGAGCCATAGCCCGCATAGCCAGCGCCTGGCCTTTAATCCTGTTAACCCTTGTGGCGCCAGTGGCCGAAAACTGGTCGAGGTTGCGCAATACCAGGTTCGCCTGTGCTATTACCGAGTAGGCGGCTACCCAGGCTATTTCAACATCGCTTTCGTCAGTCGCAAACGTCCAGTTAACTTGAGTGGCCCAGTTTCCCAGGTCTTCGCTACTTTGCAACAAGTTGTCAGTCATCATATCAGGCAGGGTGCCCCAGGTGCTGGTGGTTTGCCCGCCGCTTCCAAAATATCCGGTAGCTCTAAACAATGCATATCCACCGGTTAGGGCAAATTCATATTCGTCAAGATTTTTAAAGATCTGCGAACCATCTTTTACAAACTCAGGCTCAACCTCAATAGTTTTGTTGCACGAGGTACCCGCCAACAGGGCAGTGGTAGCAACGGCTATCATTATATTTTTAAGTGTCATTTTTTTAAATTGAAGTGTAAAAAATTAAAGGCCTAAGCTTATACCAAAGGTTACCGTACTTAAGGCAGGATACTGAGCACCCACCAATGAACCGGTATTGATTTCAGGATCGAAGCCCCTGAAATCGGTCCATGTAAACAGGTTTTGACCCTGGGCAAAAATGCGGGCACTGGTTATTTTAGCCTTCGACAACAAACTTATGGGTAGGTTGTACGACAAGCTTGCATTGCGTAATCGTAAAAAATCGCCTTTTTCTACAAAGTGTGATGTGCCCGACCTAAAAACTGCTGACGAACGTGGTATCTTGGTAATTTGGCCCGGTGTACGCCATTCTGTCAATAAATCAGTAATCAGGTTATCTTCAAGAAATTGCGGGTTTTCTACGTTAACCCTGTCGTTATTATATATGTTGTTGCCGGTAGCAAAACTAAAAAATGCACTCAGTTCAATGCCTTTATAGTTTATACTCGACCCAAATCCACCAAAATATGGAGTTTCAAAAGAGCCAACAATAACCCTGTTAGCAGAAGAAAAGGTTTCAGTAACTTTTCCTTCAAGATCTAAAAACTGGGGATTACCGTTTTGAGGATTAACACCAGCATAAGGAACTAAGAATATTGAGTTAATTGATTGTCCTAGTCTGTTAATAGTCAATCCACTGATGATTTCTTTTTGATCGCCTACCAGTTTCTTTACTTTGTTTTGATTATAAGTAAAGCTTACGTTTGCTTTCCAGGTAAAGTTTTTAGTGGCAATGATATCGCCATCTAACGATATTTCAATACCCCTGTTTTGTAACTCACCAATATTAGAGGTTAGCGAAGGGTAACCGGTTGTGCGGCTTAATTGCTTGTTTAAAAATAAATCAGTAGTAAGCGAGTTATACACCTCGGCAGTAAAACGTAGCCTGTTGCGCAGTGTTGTAAACTCAAGACCTGCGTTAAAGGTGGTTTTTCTTTCCCACTGCAAGTCGGGGTTAGCCAGTTGTATTTGTACCAAACCGCTTATACCGTTGTTCACGCTACGGCCATATAATTCCCTCGACTGAAAATCGCCTATACCAACCTGATTGCCCGATGAGCCATAGCTGGCCTTCAACTTAACGTCGTTTACAAAGCGGCCTTTTATATTTTTCATGAACGCTTCGTCGCTTAATATCCAGCTTGCCCCTACTGAACCAAAGTTTGCATAACGCTTGTTGGCACCAAACCTTGATGAGCCATCGCGACGGGCTGCCACGCTTAAAAAGTAACGGTTTTTAAATCCATAATGAACGTCAGTAAAGTACGATAGCAGTCCGTTTTCGCCACCATTTCCACCTACGGAAGGTATAAAGCCGTTGGTAGCGTTACCAGGCGTAATGCCTGACTCGTTTTGGAAAGCACCACCCAGGCCAAAACCGGTAAAGCCAAAATTGCGCGACCTGGTTTTTACTACCTCGTTAAATAAGGCAACACTAAGGGTATGATCGGTACCAATTTCGGTATTGTAAGTAAGCGAGCTGGTACCTGTGTATCTAAATACTTTATCCTGGCCGTGACTAAAACTTCCCCGTGTGCCAGTTTGACCGCGGCCGGTAGCGGTGGTAGGGTCAGTGTACGACGTGTTATCGTTAATCCTAAAGTCGGTACCCCAATTGGTACGGGCAGTAAGCCCTTTTAAAAAAGGAAAGTTGTACGAAATATAACCATTGGCAACCCCTTTATACTGCTGCCTTAAGTTTGTGTTTACCAATAGCTCCTGCAAGGCATGTGGCTGGCCTGAACGGATGACGGTAAAATTTCCGTTTTTATCAAACACGCTTTCGTAAGGGTTTAACCAACGTAAAGCATTTAGTGGGGTAGCAATACCGGAATTGCTTTCGCTGGTATTATTAAAGTCGCTGTAACCAAAACTAATATTGGCGCCAAAAACAAAATTGCCTGCGGCTGATTCAAGATTGGCCCTGCCGGTGTATCTTTTTAAACCTGTGGCCTGTACGGTACCAGTTTGGTCAAATATTGAACCGGATAAATAATAAACGGTTTTACCGCTGCCGCCTGCTGCGGTAAGCACGTGGTTAGCTGTTTTGCCAGCTCTAAAAAAAACGTCTTCCCAGTCGGTACTATTCTTTTTTAGACTATCTACCTCTGCAGTGGACCATCCGAAAGGATTTCCATTGGCAAGTTCGTAATCCAGTTTTTGTACGCTGTTCATTACCTCCAGTTTATTTTTTGGCTGGGTACTATAACCATACTGTACGTCGTAGGTTAATTTGGTGGCGCCTGCTTTTCCTTTTTTAGACACAATTACAATTACGCCGTTAGCACCCCTCGATCCGTAATTAGAGGTGGCCGACGCATCTTTTAAAACAGTTACGGTTTCAAAATCGGCAGGGTTTAAAGAGGCAAAATCGCTTCCGGTAATCTCAATACCGTCAATAATGTACAACGGTTGGTTGCCACCTAAAATAGATCCGCGGCCCCTGATTAACACCGAAGCGGCTGCCCCAGGCTGTCCAGAATTTGCCTGTACCAAAATACCTGGCACCTGGCCTTGCAATGCCTGGTCAAATGAGGCAATGGGCACCGATCTTATTTTATCGGATTTAATGGTAGCTGCCGAACCGGTAAAATCGCGTTTGCCGCTGGTGCGGTAGCCGGTAACAACTATTTCGGAGAGGTTGTCGTTAACAGAAATTTTAATTACTGCTGGTACAGCTGTTGTTGCATACTCAACTGTGGTAAAACCAACGAATGAAATAACGAGCACGCCTTTTTCGGGAGCGCTGATCGTAAAGGTTCCATCTGCGCCTGATACCGTTGCATTTCGGGTATTTTTTACGGTTATCGTGGCGGCGGCAATAGGAGTGCCATCTTTTTCGGCTACTATTTTTCCTGATATCTGCCGTTGGGCAAAGGTTACCAGGGTACACATTGCCATAACTAAAACCATTAACGGTTTAATTTTTCTCATTGTAGCATTTTTTTGTTAGTTAATAGGGTTTTTAATTTTCAATTAAATATTTAAAAACGAATGTTATATTGAATAAATATTCATACTTCAATACGTAAATCAATTTCTATTTGTTTAAATGGATTAAGCAATATTAGCTGAAATTATTTTTCTATTATCAAATTGGGTTTTAAAAAACATTAAATTATTGCACATTAATATTTAAGTAATATATTATAGCTTATTTTAAAATCAAAAATTTTTAATAACTATCCGCAATCTGGTGCTGATATTTTGGAACCGGGCTTTATAGCAGTTTTCATCAGCCGTTGCAACCTGCTTTTACGACCATAGAGGTAGCCCACTTATACGGTTGGTAATTTTATTCGGCCTTTTTTATTATGCTTTTTTATTCAGCACTGAGTTTACCAAATAACGGCAATCATTAAATTTTTAATAAATGTCTGCAATCTGGGTCTTATATTTTGGAACCGGGTGTGATAGCTTTTTTCATTCGTTGTTGCCCGCCCGGCTAACGCCCCGCCACCATGATTTTGTCGGGCTTGCAGTAGAACGGGAGTATCGCCCTTACCTTTTATAATCTATTCAGCCTATTGTATCATGATTTTACATTCACCATTACATGTAGTAAACCGAGGATAAGCATTAATTTTTTTAGATTTTCCGGTTACATATTTAGGCAGTTATTGACGCATTATTAAATGTTGAAAAGGCAAACGTTCATCGTTTTTGTTATAACAAATGGCAAAGCCACAAAACCCCCCGGCATAGGCGGAGGTTTTTATGGCCTTTTAAAGCGTATATTTTTCTATCTAAAATTTTTGTTCCGCACCTACAAATTCATTTCCTTTCCTTCTTTTAAAAGCTCAATGCCTTTATTGAGAGCCTCGCGGCTGGCATTATCGGGCGCCAGCGCCAGTGCTTTTTTGGCGTATTCAAGCGCCTTTTTATAGTTGCCCATAGCTGAAAACCCTGTTGCCATACCAGCGTTGGTAGTAAATGTACCAGGGGTGTTGTTATAATTTAACTGAAAAGCCTCCATGGCCTCTTTTACCTTTTTTTGAGTCAGTAATTGGCGGCCATAAGCATGCAGTTCGGCAGTGGTTGCTTTTTGAATTGCGGCCCTCATTTCAACTGCCGCAGCGTCGGCTTTGCCCATTTTTTCAAGTATGGCGGCTTTGGTAGAAAGGGTGGTAAAGTTTGCTTCGCCTATAAATGGCAAAGTAATAGACTGTTCGGCCCACATTAAGCCGGTACTTAGCTCGTAATTGTGGTTGAGCGAATACCTTGCCGCCTGGTTATAAGCTCTCCACTCAAAGCCTGGCGGTGTGCGCAATTCGCGTAAAAAGGTCTCCATCTGCGTTTTATCAAGGTCAACTTCAACCTTAAAAGGAAGCTGCCACTTTTCCCACACCAGCTGTACAACTGCGGTATTGGGGGTTTGGTTGGTAAACTCGTACGTGAGCCATTCGGTCACATCTTCTTTTTCCTTAGGGGTTACAATTACCCGCAGGGCATCGTCTTTATCGTTGTAAAAATAGCTGCCCCAACTTTGGTTGGTTTTGCTAAAAATAATAATACAATTTTCAGGATCGGGCACTACAAAAAAACCGTATTTACCGGCGGCCAGTGGCTTCCCTTCTATTTTAACATCGGTACTAAATTCAATGGTAGTGTTTTCGTTAGCCCCGGCCCTCCATGGTGCAGCCTTACTTGTGCCAAAGCCAGGGTCGTTAAACCCGAGTGGTACCAGCTCGCCAAAAATTGCATCTTCCCGGCCTTTTACCCCGGGCCTGTGGTATTGTATGGTAACATTGGTAAGGCCAATTTGCTCGGCCACCATTGCTTTTTTATTGCCGCCATTGGGTGGTACAGTAAGTTGTGCAAAAGTTTGTAAAGACAATACAGCGCAAAATAACACGAGAATTTTTTTCATTTAGATTTTTTAAGGTGCGAGCTATTTATGAAGATGTCACTAATTAAATACGTTATAAACGTAGTGGTTTTTATGGTAAAATGCTAACCGGCTTTTTAAACAGTAGGTGGTGTGGTAAAAGCCGTTACCAACTCAATGGCCTGGCAAAATTTTATTAGTAGCACGGCACGGTAAAGCCCAAAATAAATAGTAACGCTTTCCACAAATAGTTTGCAAACATAAATGCCTGCCGCACCAACTCTTTTTTTATAAAAAAATTAAAGGAGCAATCCGGGATGCGCAAAATCATATCTGTTAAATAGCGGTACCTGTTTATTTATTTATAAAAATTGCCATGTTGCTGTACATTAACCGGCAGTGCTTATTTAACCAACTGACGTTTATACAGTTGAATGGCATTTTCAAATCCAAAATAGAGGGCGTCGCACACCAGCGCATGGCCTATAGAAACCTCGTTAAGCTGCGGTATGTTATGCGAAAAGTATTGAAGGTTGCCCAGGTCAAGATCGTGACCTGCGTTTATGCCAAGGCCTAAGTCGTGTGCCCGGTTGGCTGCGGCTACAAACGGTGCAATGGCCTTTTCTTTATCATTTAAAAACCCGGTGGCATACCTTTCGGTATACAGCTCAATACGGTCGGTGCCGGTTTCCAATGCACCTTCTACCATGGCAATATCGGGATCAACAAAAATGGATGTCCTGATACCTGCTTTTTTAAAAATATCAATCATTTCTACCAGGTAGCTTTTGTTGGCGATAGTATCCCAGCCATGGTCGCTGGTTAGTTGCCCCAACACATCGGGTACCAACGTTACCTGTTGTGGCTTTACTTCTAAAACAAGGTCAATAAATTTTTGCTCGCGGCAATTGCCTTCAATATTAAACTCGGTGGTTATAATGGGCATAATTTCTCTTACATCGTTGTAACGAATGTGGCGCTCATCGGGGCGGGGATGTACGGTTACCCCATCGGCGCCAAACTGCTGCGCATCTAAAGCCACCTGCCTAACATCGGGGTTATTGCCTCCCCGGCTGTTGCGTATTGTTGCAAATTTGTTTATGTTAACGCTGAGTTTTGTCATAGAGTAAAGGTAGGTTTAGAGTTATGAGTTTTATTTTAAATGTTGAATTTTAAATTTTGAATGGGGAGCGTTATGAGTCATGAATTATGAGTTATGAGTTGAGTGGTGTGGAATTTTATTTTGAATTTTGAATTATGAATGGGGAGCGTTATGAGTTATGAATTATGAGTAAAGTGGTGTGGAATTTTATTTTGAATTATGAGTTATGAGTTATTAGTAAAGAATTTGGATTGTAATAATGGATAAAAATGGTAGACGTTTTACCTCATTTGCTATGTCAGTTTTTTGCTTTGCACGACTATACATGATTGGTTGGGGAATTAAGCCTGACAGTTAGCTTAAGGTGTTATATAACAAAGGCGCAAAACACTTTTTATTTGTTTGCGCCTTTGTTTAAAAGTCTTAAAATTGGTGCTTTTGCGTAGGCCAATGTATCGCTGGGTTTTTGGTTTATGGGCAACAGGTTGCTAAAAATTTTTTACCTAACCTGCTGAATGGTATAATCGGCCTGGCCTGTGGCACGCCTGTTTAAATAAGCATATAGCACAAAAACACTTTTTCCATCTGTAGTTGCGGTGGTGGGGAATACGCTGCCGGTTTCAAAAATATTAAAAACATTGCCGCTTTGCCATTTGTCTATTGACGTAAAGGTGGTAACCCTGCCATTGCCGCCACCGGCGTTACTTACCACATCAAGTTCTTTTCCATTAGTGCTTAACAATAAGCCATCGGGGCCGGCAAGTGGTGCGTTTAATTGTACCACGTTGTATTGGGCAGGGTTGTTGACAGGCAGTTTTACAATTTGATTTTTTGAACTAAAAGCTACCAGTAAAAAGCCACCGTTCTGTTTACCATATTCAATACCGTTAAAGCCAAAGCCGGGGTTGGCAAAGGCCGCATCCTGGTAAAAAATGCTTGCTTTAAAGTTTTTGTCTATTGTGTACAATACCGGTGCAAAACTATTGGTAACATAAGCGTTTCCTTTGGGGTCAATCGCTATATCGTTTATAAAAACCGGCGTGCCGGGTAGCAACGTTTTTAAATCGATAAAAGCTACTTGCTTACCGTTGTTAATGTTATAAACGCCTACACTACCAGCCGATGAATTGCAGGCAAACAACAGTTTCCTACTTTCATCAATCTCAAGCCCGGTAGTGCCTGTAAGGGCAGCGTCAGTTATAAATTGGCTGTAATTGCCTTTTCCATCTACAATACCTATAGTGCCACGGGTGGTAGAACTTACATAAAACTTATTGTTGAACTTATCAAAAACCACTCCCTCGGGAAAAAGGTTCGTGTTTGTAAAAACAATGCTTTCCATGCTGATTTGATTGACATTTTTACCAGCCAAATCATTCAGGGGTTTATTGGCTTGTGGCTCTATGCTGCCAGTTTTGGTGCAGGCAGTAAAAAACATCGCAAGGGTAATTGCAAAAATAATTACACGTTTCATATATATTGGTTTTTAATGACTATTACCACCATTGCCGGCAGCCATGTTACAATAGCTTTTCGGTTGGCGTTGGTTAAAGCGGATTAAATAGAAAATCACTACTTAACTACTTTTCATAAAAAAAATTGGCCGGCATTAAAAATTTAATGATAAAGTAAAGTAGTGGAAATTAATAGCCTGTAGTTAATAGCCTTAAGCTTATAGCCAATAACGAATGGTTCATTTTAAAACGTGTTGTCAGCTTTTAACAAATAGAAAAATTTTACTTGTACCATATACAACATGTTTGGTTGTTAATAAAATTTTAGGTTCAATGGTCTTCTCCATTTGGGTTTTACCTAAGCCTGATGCTTAGACCATTTTCGAATTGTACAATATATGATTACGGTGGATATTTTGTAATAAAACTTTGTTGTTTTTAACAGGGCTGCTCAACCAATCTTCAACTTGCTTAGCCTATCCATTTCTTTGTTAAGAATAGATGCAAGTGCACCGGCTTTGGCGTCGCGGTTGCGGTAAATGAGCCGGTGATCCAATACGGGGGCGGTTATTATTTGCAAATCGTTTTCGGTTACAAAAGTTCGACCGTTGACCAGCGCAAAGGCTTTAAGGCATTTTAAAAAAGTAATACCGCTTCGGGTGCTGGCCCCAAGCGTAATATCGCTATGGCGGCGGGTATCCCACACCAAATTCCTTACCGCCTTTACTAGTTCGGGGTGTATAGTCACTTTTTCGGTTTCGTTTTGCAAAAACAAAATTTCCTCCATGCTAAGTACCTGTTGTATATGGGCCAAATTATCGGCTATGCCAAGGTAATTGTTGTAAATGTCCAGCTCGGTTTCTTCATCAACATATCCAAAAATGATTTTAATAAAAAAACGATCTAGCTGGGCGGCGGGTAGGGGATAAGTACCTTCCATTTCTACCGGGTTTTGCGTTGCAATGGCAAAAAACAACTGCTCCAGCGGGTAGGTTATTTCACCCATGGTTATCTGGTTCTCTGCCATACACTCCAGCAATGCCGACTGTACTTTGGGCGATGCACGGTTTATTTCGTCGGCCAGCAATACGTTGCAAAACAGCGGCCCCTTTTTAAATACAAACTCCTTTTGTACATCGTCAAAAATGTGCGAACCTATCAGGTCCATAGGTAGCAGGTCGGGCGTAAACTGGATACGTTTAAAATTTACCCCAGCGTTGTTATGGCGGCCCGAGATACTTTGCGCAAGTGTTTTGGCCATGACCGTTTTACCGGTTCCGGGGTTATCTTCCATTAAAATATGACCCTTTGCCAATAGCGCAGTAAGTATAAATTGTATCTGTGGTCTTTTACCTTTTATGACCGTTTCAATATTATCTACCAGCTTTTGAATACTGGCCAATGCCTCATCTATATGAATATCTTGCTCCATGCTCATCCCGTTTTTGGTTTGGTAAAGTAATGCAGGGTATTATAAATATTTAAAAAGCGTACAAATCTTGTTTTAAAAGAAAGGTTGCTGCGTACCTGTTGTTTAAACGGTGCAAAAAAATTGTGCACCACTTGTTGTTGCTGGTTGCTCAATGCGCGGTTGCTGTACTTTATTTGCTGATACACCGCAGTAAACCGCTCAAAGTTGCTGGTAAACCGGATATCCATTTGGTTGGCAAACTGTTCGGGGCTTTGTTGGTGCCTTTGCATGCCTAACTGGTTAAGGTAATACATGCTGGCAGTGTATACCCGGTATGCCTTCTGGTTAATATTGGCGGTGGATTTTTTAGCGCGGGTGTTGTAGTACTGCCAAACCAACCAGGGCAACCAAAACAGTAGCAGTAAAAACCCACCTATTGCGGCAAGCAACATCCATAAGGCGTTGGCCCAGTTTATTGGTTTTGCTTCGGCCTGGGTTTGTTGCTGTTTTGCTTTCTTTTCGGCTGCAGTCTCCATAATTTTTACTGCATCAATTGGTACTGGCTTTGCAAGTTTGGCAATAATGGAGCCGAGTGTATCCAACGGGGCCGGTTCTATTTCCTGTACGCTTTCGGCATACGAAACCGATACTATTGGGGTACCCGGTTTTATATCGCTCAGCCGTGCCCCACCGGTATCTTTTGTTATGGTAGCCAGCGAAACATCCATAAACATGTCCTTACTTACAATGGTTTCGAAGTCCTTATCGTGGTACAACAATTTTTTCACTTTCATGGTAACCCGCTGGGTTACCGTATCAACCGTTACCGCTTCGCCGTCGGCTACCAGCCACGGCTTTTGCGGGTTCATGGGTGGGGTGCCATCGGGCTGTGGCGACTGTTGGGTGTTTACATCGGGCACGGTGGTGTCAAAGTCTATCCATCCATATCCTTTAAAATACAACTGCACCCATGCATGTGCCTGGTCGGCGTAAAACCAATACCAACCGGGGTTTTTACTACTTCGGTCAACCGTTAAAAAACCGGCGGCTATGCGGCTGGGTATGCCCAACGACCTTAACATAAATAAGGTAGCACCGGCATAGTATGCACAATACCCCTTGCGGTTTTCGAACAAAAAATAGTTGAGCTTGCTTGCGCTGGGCAAACCCGGAATACCGGGGTTATCGCTATATTTAAATTTTGGCTGGCCAAACTCATCTTTACTTAAAAAATAATCGCGAATGGCCACCATTTTATCAACCGGCGTTTTTGCATCCTTTGTTATGTTTAGGGAAAGGTTTTTTATGCGCTGGTACTCGGGGTTGTTGGGCATAAAAGTGTAGTAATCCATAAACGGGCTACTAATGCCCTCATAGCTGGTAGCAGTACGTAATTGCTGAAACCGCTGTTCCTGAAACTGTTCCAGCCCCTTATTGCCAGCGGGGTTGTAAATAAAATACGCGCTATTAAGATCGCTCACCCACATTTTGGTTCGATAGGCGCTTTTGAATTGCGATGCATATTCTTTTTCTACCGGTATGGGCTGTATGAAAAAAGCGGTGGAAGGCGCAATAAATTCATTGGGCGATAAGATGACCTTATAAATATCGGCCGACACCACTTTGCGGTTAAGCGTGGCGTTGGTATTGCGTATAACCGAGGTGTCGGTTTTGGTAAAATATAAGGGTATTTTAGAAGGGTCGGGCTTAAACAGGTCGTTGGCCGGCATGTTGGCGTCGGTTTCAAACGTTTGGGTAAGCGTATCGAATTTAGTATAGTACAGGCTGGTAAAATACAGTGGATTTGGGGTGGTACTATTGGGAAAGTAATTATCGAGGTTGGCAACAAATACCAGCCGTTTGTCTTTGCTAAGCGAACCTGTAACCCGCATTTGGTCTTTATTGCTTACGCTGCCATCGCGGTTTTGTTTGGTCATGCTTTCGGCACCGTCTTTTTTGTTGCTGCCCTTTCCGCCAGCCCAGTCTTTTTCAATGGTTTCAAATTGTTTTTGAAAAACCAGCAACAGGCTGGCCAGCAGCGCTACTGCCAACACTGTAAAACCTGTTATGCGCCTGCCTACAAACCAACCAAAGCCCGGCTCATCTTCGTTCATGTTGCGCAATAGCTCGGCTGTGTAAATAATGTAAAACGAATAAAAAAGTACAGGTGCAAAAGCCAGTATAATGCTGTTGGCTGTTACCTGGTCGGTTTTGCTGACCATTAATACCTGGAAGGCTAATAAAAATACCGACCATGCAATAGTAAAATATCGCGAGCGGGAAAAGCCATAACCGGTTATCCACCCGGCACCACTAAGTATTGAAAAAATAAGTAATTGAACCGACACAAAAAATGTGTCGAACTCGCCTACGGCTGTTTTGCCCAGTAACTTGTAAGCAATATAATACACGGCAAAAAGCAACAATGCGGTAGTAATAAACCTGAAACGGTACGCATAAAACAACATAGCCAGTACCATGCCGCCCAGGTAATACGCCCCCTGTTGCAACCACTGGTTTTGCAAAACCTGGTAATATTGGTTAACGCTAAATAATACATACCATACCAGTGCAGCCGTTGGCAAGGCCAGCAGTAGCAGTTGCGCAACTACTTTTTTTGCGCTATGTACTTTACCAATTTGCATATTGTATAATGGGCCTTGATAGCCACCGGCATATTTGCAGCAAAGTTGCCGGGTTACGATCAATAAACCTTAAGCTTAATAGTTAAATTGACCTGTTTAAAAATCAGCATGCCGTACCCGTTAAAAACTTACGTGCGGTTAAATTATTTTTTTTTCACCGGTCATGATATTTTTTTTGAAACGGCCGTTGCCCGTACAACTGGCGTAGCCGGGCAAATGTCGTTCCGATGCGTCGGAATAGCGAAGCGCTTTTTGCAGCTTTTTTATTTTGCGGGTTAATAGGTATTTCAGTTTATAGGGTGGAGAGTTCTGAAAACAGGTTGTTGGTTTTTTGTAGAGGTTATTGAGTGTAATTATTTTGTGCTGCATAGTATTATTAAAAGTATACGCTGTGCGACGCAACAAAAGCCTGATAGCAACACTACTGCCGGGCTCAAAAAAAAATTGCGTTAATAAGTTGGTTAGGTAATTATTAAAACTTTGCAGCATAAAGGCTTTTGTGCCATAACCAGGCTTTTGAGTTGTTATTATACAACGTTGCCGATAGGTACCGCATGTTTTAGCAGGGTACAGGCTGCTGGTATTTGGCTATTAATTGTTGTATAGTGTTTTCGTTATTTACCACTGCCAACCGCAGCGCCGGCGAGGTGGCCCAACTGGTTTTGTACCGTTCCATATCGTTTTTTTCGTTTTGAATAAACAGCCATTGCACCCAGTGCAACAGTTGCTGTTTGCGAAGACTTTTGGTTAGCGGAACGAAAATAAAGGTGATGGTGCTGCCATGCTTTTCAAGCAGTTGCTGTACCTGCTTGGCGTTGCTTAGGGACGATAGCACCACTACCGAAGCGTCGCGGGTATTGCAATAGGTTACAAGATCGTTATTGGTTTGCCATTGGCTGGTACTAATGGCGTATTTGGTTGCCTGCTGTTGGTTGCCCATGGCGCTGGCCGCAATGGGCTGATCGGCTATATATTTTACATTAAAACCCTGGCTGGCCAATTGCTGGTAAATACTATACACCATGGTTTTAAAGTAATTTAGAAATGGAAGCTGGGCTACCGTGCTGTTGGCTACAGCCATGCCGGTAAAAAAGCTCGCGAACATATACAAATGCGATGCATAAGGATCAATTGTTTCGGGCACCCGAACTACCAACTCCTTATTGCGGGCATAAATTTTCCATACAATGCGGCGAACATCGTCGTTATTTTCAAAATTTTTATAGTTGAGGTATTCGCCCTCTACTTTGCGTAGTTCGTTTATGCGGGTGCTGGTATCTTCGGTTTTACGGGGTGCTACAACAGGCAGGTTAGTTTGTTGGGCCAATGGCTGAATAAAAAAACGGCTGCTGGTAGAAACGTCGACGGCAAATGAAAAAAACTGGAAAAAATCTTCGAAGTAAACAATGCTTTTGTGAATGTGGTACTCCTTTATTTGCGGCAGGTTCCACTCAATTACACCTTCGACAGTATTGCCAAAAAGCTGGCCCGTTTTGTTGGCGGCGATTGAAAGTTTTTGAGACCATGCCGTAGTTTCATACTGTAAGCGAAGCCTTATAAAACCACACAATGGTTTCCAAACGGGTTTTATCAGCACCTTTACCCGTTGCTTTTTGTACAGGTCGCCCTGCGTTTCGGCAGTTTGTAATGTGCATACAATGCTTTTTTTGCTTCGGTTGTATAAAAAGTGAAGTAGTGGTACCAATACCGACAAAAAAGCAAGGGCAATAAATGCTATAATAAAAACGGACGCTACCTGTAATAGCAGGTAAAAAATATCGGCAAATGACGAGTAAGCATCAAAGCTGCTGTTGTTTAGCATTTGCCATGCAAGGGCAACTGCTGCCACAAACAACAAAAAGTAAAAGGTGAAGGGGAAATAGAAACCGGATTTTTTAATAGTATATCGCCAGCCGCGTACTGTCATTAGGTTACTTTACAGCGGGAAAGTTAATGAAAGATATTGCCCGTTGAAAAAGTGTTATTAACGGATACTTATTTTTAACCGCCTTTTCACGTTATTTGCCACACCAAAACAATGAGCGATTATATTACATACCGGCAGTGCCCTATTTGCAAAAGTGCGGCAATAACAAAAGAATTTAGTTGTAAAGACCATATGGTAAGTAAGTATGTGTTTGAAATTTGGAAGTGCACCAGTTGTACCCTGCGTTTTACACAATCCGCACCTAAGGAAAAGCATATTACTAATTACTATCAATCGCCCGATTATGTTAGCCACACCAATACGCGGCACGGCTTTATTAATACTTTGTATCATAATGTACGGTCTGTAACACTACGTAGTAAAAAAAGACTGATAAAAAAACAAACCAGATTATTAAAGGGCACCTTGCTTGATGCTGGAGCCGGCACCGGTGCATTTGCCCATACCATGCAACAGGCCGGGTGGCAGGTAACCGCTGTTGAACCCGACGAAATAGCAAGGGGTAAAGCACTTGAAAACTACGGGCTTACCCTGGTGCCACCAATGCAGTTGGCCCAACTTGTACCGGCAAGTTTTGATGCTATTACCATGTGGCATGTGTTGGAACACGTACACGACCTGCATGGCTACATTGATACTTTTAATAAGTTGCTAACGGCAAACGGCAAAATATTTATTGCTGTGCCCAATTATACAGGCTTCGACAGTACTAAATATAAAAACGCATGGGCTGCTTACGATGTACCGAGGCATTTATACCATTTTAGCCCCAAAAGCATGGCGGCACTAATGCAATTGCACGGCTTTGAAATTCAAAAAATAAAGCCTATGTGGTTTGACAGTTTTTATGTGGCTATGCTAACAGAAAAATATTTTGGCAAACATGGCAGCATGTTTAGGGCGTTGCAAACGGGTTTAATTACTACGCTGAAGACGCTAAAAGAAGTAAAAAAGAGTAGCTCGCTTATTTATGTGATAGGTAAAAAGTAGGAGCGTTTTGTGGTAATAAGGCTGATTATAAAAAGTGGCGCCCTACAGGCCTTCCCTATATTATTTGTAAATAGAATTTGATGTTATAATATTTTACAGATTTTTGACACTGATTGTTTTTATTGAAGTTTGCTACGCTACTGCAATTTTGTTTTTTATTTAGAAGAAATAATTTGAAAGTTTTTGTAGCGGACGTTTATGGTTAAATGAAATAACGTTGTATTACCGTAAGTGTGTAACAGACTACCACCGGCGGGATTTTGCCCTTTAAGGGCTGCTTTGAGTGATGGTCGTTTTATTTTGCATGGCTTTACGCTGCGCTTCTATTTCTCTCCCTTTAAGGGCTGCTTTAAGTAAGATTTGGTTTATTTCGCAGGTCTTTACCCGGCGCTTTAATGTCTTGCCCTTTCAGCTATAATTATTTATTCACTTTTAATTCACAGGCTTAAACCTGCGCTACGGCGTCTGGTTTTACGGGCTTGTAAAACATATTGAGATATGTTTCCAAAAGTTGCATCCAACTTTACGATGTTTCAGCATTTCGTACCTATAACTTACCTGGAATTGTTAATGCTAAATACCTTTATTACTGGCCTTTACACCTAAATATTAAATATGGCCCAATAAAATTTGATGTTTCATAAAGTGCGTTTGTTAAGTTTAAAAAACAGGAGGTTTCTGTTTTTGATAGAGCGTAATTTTTAAACAAACTATCCATTTTATAGCCGTACATCCCGCAACGTTTTTTCCCCCTTCTAATTATCCAAAATCAAATTTTTTGTTACGCAAAAGTTCAATATACTTGCATTTTTATACTTGATTACCCCCAGGAAACCGAAACCATTTTTTATTTTTACCCTTAACCAATAGTATGAAATCGTTTTCATTCTGGTCGGCAATATTGTGCTGTATGGCACTTGCTGTTCCCTCGTTTGCGCAAAAAAACAAATTTAAGCTGGCCGATGTGTCAGCGGCTGATTTTGAACCCAAATTTTATTCCCTCGATAGTAGTGCACAGGGCATTGTGCTGGCCGATATTGGCTCGTCAGACTATGAGGTGGACAATACTGGTGGGTTCAACATCATTTTAAAAAAACACATACGCACAAGGCTGCTTAACCGCAATGCTTTTGACGAGGCTACCATGACCATTCCCCTGTACTCCAATAGTCAGTTTAAAGAGCGGATACTAAAAATGGAAGCCAAAACCTACCACCTGGAAGGGGGCAAGGTGGTGGAGACAAAACTGGAAAAGAGCGCCATTTTTGAGGAGAAGCTCAGCAACAGCGTGCTGCTCACCAAGTTTACCATGCCCAACCTGCAGGAGGGTTGCATCATCGATATCAGCTACGTGCTGTCGTCGCCGTTTGAGCGTGACCTGCGCGATTGGTATTTTCAAAAAAGTATACCCGTGCTGCATAGTGAGTATTCTGTTTCGGTACCGGCTATTTATGACTTTGTGATAGTGCGCCAAGGCTTTAACACTGCGTTACCGGTGGATCGAAAAATCGTACCAACAAAGTATACCTTGCGTAGTAGCAACGGAGCAAGCCGTGCCGAATATTTTGATCTCAGTACCGACTTGGTTACTACAAAATGGACTATGGAAAATATTGCCAAAACATCCAGCGAGCCGTTTACTACTTCGCCCCGGAACAGGATAGATAAAATGGAGTTTCAGCTATCGGCCATCAGGTATCCCAATCAGCCGGTTAAATTTGTGATGAATAGCTGGCAAAAGGCTTCGGAGCAGCTAATGGAACGCGACGATTTTGGCAAAGACCTCACTACCACACAGCCGTGGTATAAAGATGAACTGCAAAAGATTGCCGGTAGTAAAGACGTATCGTTAGAGATAGCAAAAAAGATTTTTTATTCAATACGCGACAATTTTACCTGTAAAGACCACGATGGATTGTACACCAACAACAGCCTTAAAAAGGTTTACCAGGCCAAAGCCGGTAATGTGGCCGAAATAAACCTGTTGCTGGTGGCCATGCTACGCAACCAGGGCTTTTTTGCCAGCCCGGTCATCCTTAGCACCCGCGAGCATGGCAAAGCCAACGAAGTATACCCGGTAATGGAAAAATTTAATTATGTAATTGCTGGTTTAACATTAGATGGCAAACAGTATTTACTGGATGCCTCCTATAACAAAATGGCCTTTGGAAAATTGCCCAAAAACGCCTGGAACGGATTTGGCCGAATGATAGATGCAAATCCGGTTGAGGTACAAATGGCAGCCGATTCGGTTACAGAACAAAAAATAACCTCTGTATTGTTGCTCCATAACGAAAAAGATGAACTGGAGGGAGAGGTGGCGGTGTATTATGGCGACCAGGAATCGTACGACGTACGCGAAACATTGGCAAAGAAACCAATGGAAGAGTTTGTAAAAAGCACCATTGGGCGGCTACCTGCAGAATATCATGCAACAGCAGCACAGGTTGACTCGCTGGGTTTGTACGAGGCGCCCGTAAAGCTTCGGTGCGATATAAAGCTGGATAAAGCCGATGAAGACATCATCTACTTTAACCCTATTTTTTATGAAGGAATGCGCGAAAACCCGTTTAAAGCAGGTGAGCGCAAATACCCTATAGAAATGGAGTCGGCAATGAGGGAGGTGTATTCGCTGGTAATGGAAGTACCCAAAGGATATAAAGTAGATGAACTGCCCAAATCGGTACGTGTATTTTTTAATGAAGATGAAGGGATGTTTGAATATATCATCAACAACAGCAATGGTATGATACAACTGAAATGTACCCTGGAATTAAACAAAGCCAATTTTGCACCAGAAGATTACCAAAACCTGCGCGACTTTTTTGCCTTTGTGGTTAATAAAGAAAACGAACAGATCGTATTTAAAAAATTATAGCCGCTACTATGAAAGCACTTTTGACCGCGCTGGGCCTAAGCCTTTGCGCCAGCTTGTTTGCACAGAGTTATGATGTAAAACTGATACCCGACTCGTTGCTGGTAAATGCCGATGCCATTACCCGGATGGAAGAAACGAAGGTGACCGTTTATTCCACGTCCAAAGCGCGGATAAAACACAAGTGGGCAGTTACCGTGTTTAACCCCGCCGGCGATAAGTACGCCCGCTACAGTAACTCGTACGACCCCATGCACGACCTTAGCGATATATCGGGCGACTTATACGATGCCAATGGTACCAAACTAAAAAGCGTAAAACGTAAAGATATTGGCGATGTGAGCATGGATGATGGTTTTAGCCTTATGCAGGATACCCGTATAAAACACCACAGTTTTTACTACACGCAATACCCTTACACAGTACAATACGAAGATGAGGTTAATTATAGCGGCATACTGGGCTTTCCCACCTGGTTTCCGGTAGAAGGCCAGCGGTACGGGGTACAGTCAAGCACGTTTATAATTGAAGCGCCGCTGGAGTATGGGTTGCGGTACAAACAACTAAATTATGTCGGAAACCCCATTATTACTAAGGACAAACAGGCGGTGTACCAATGGACTGTTCAAAACTATAAGCCTTTTGTGTACGAGCCATACCAGCCAGCTTACCGCGAGGTATTGCCTATTGTTTACTCAGCACCATCAAAATTTAGTTATGGCAAAATAGAAGGCGATATGAGCACCTGGCTAAGCTATGGCAAATACCAGGTAGAGCTTAACAAGGGCCGCGACGAATTGCCCGACAATATAAAACAGCAGGTACATACCATAGCCGATGCGCTACCCGGCCGTGCCCAAAAGGTAAAGGCATTGTACGAATACATGCAGGCCAATACCCGCTACATAAGCATACAGCTGGGTATAGGCGGTCTGCAACCTTTTGATGCAAAGTATGTGGCCACTAAAAAATATGGCGACTGTAAGGCCCTGTCAAATTACATGACCGCGTTGTTGAAAGAGGTAGGCATAGAAAGCTACTACAGCATCATCCACGCCGGCGAGGGCGAACGCTATTACCTGCCCGATTTTGTAAGCGACCAAACCAACCATATTATTGTGTCGGTACCTGTTGAAAAAGATACCATGTGGCTGGAGTGTACCAGCCAAACTATTGCCCCCGGCTACCTGGGTGGATTTACTGACAACCGCTACGCCCTGCTGATAAAAGACGATGGTGGCTACCTGGTTAAAACTCCTGCCTATACCAAAAAGCAAAATGTTTTGCGCCGAAAGGTGACAGCCGAAATTGCAGCAGGTGGCGAATTAAAGGCAAAAGTGGTAAACACTTATAGCGGGTTGGAGCAGGACGACCTGCACGGCATACTGCATAGCTACACCCGCGATCAGCAACTAAAATACATAAAGCGCTCCATTGAGCTGCCCACCTACGATGTGGAAAATGTAGACTACAAAGAGCAGAAGGACAGGATACCCGTTATTAGCGAGCAGTACGACCTTGTGGCCCCCAACTATGCATCGGCCACAGGTAAGCGGTTGTTTGTGCAACCCAATGTGCTGTCGAGGGAGGCTTTTAAACTACGTGAGATGGGGGAGCGGAAGTTTGACATTGTGTACGATTTTTCGTTTGCACACCTTGACACCACCAGTATAAAAATACCCGACGGTTACACCATAGAGGCAATGCCCAAAGGCGTAAACATTAAAAACAAGTTTGGCGAATACGATATGCAGGTATCGTTCATTAATGGAACTATTACCTTTTTACGCCGCTACGAACGATCGGCGGGCAGGTTTGCCCCCGGCGAATACAAAGACATGGCCGCTTTTTATTTAGCTATGGCCAAGGCCGATAATGTAAAAGTGGTGTTTGTAAAAAAGGAAGGATAACATCATATTTAAAATTAACTAAAGTCAATCATCAACCCTTATGAAACCGATTAAATGCCTAAGCCTTTTATTGCTGCTGGTTACATTATTCAGTAGTTGCTTTACCGCAAAAAACCTGGATAAATATATTACAAAGCAGTATCCTGATTTTAATCTACCCTCCAAAAAAAAGCCGGTGGAGGGTATTAGTATTGCCTCGTCAATGGCGGGTGACGACTATGCATCGCATAGCAACCAAAAATCAAAAATAATATTGCCGCTGATTGTATATTGGCAGTGGGATTATACAACCACCTGTGTGCTTAACCCGGCTATACCGCTAAAAGATTTTACCAATGCGGTAAATGCCACTGCCAATAAAGCATTAAAACAAAAACTAAACGGCCGCAAACTACAGTTGACGTTGGAGCAACTACCTACCTCTTTTTCTTTTTATGAAAAGGCTCACCTGGTGTTTGTGATTTACACATTTGGCTGGTCAACAATCAGTGTTAAATCACAAGAAAAAGACATGATCGTGTCGTACAAAGTAACAGGAGAAGGCACCACAGAAAAAACCGGAAAAATCCAAATCCCCTACGGAAACGACCAGCAGTATATTAGCATGTACCAGTCGTGGAAAAAAGCTACCGATGATTATCTATTCAACTATCAAAACAACATTAACCGTATGAGTAAACTGGTGGTGGAGGAGTTGGTGAAGGAGATGTGACCTTTTGGGGTAAGTGCTTATATTGATGGAGGCGATCGTTGATATGACGGCTGTTTGTCGTACGCAAAATTTCTTACATTTGAAAAGTATGCAAACACAGGTAACCATAGAATTTGATCAGTTAGTGGAACTAGCTAAACAGCTTCTAAATAAACAGTGGACAAAACTGAAAAAAGAGGTTGAAAAAGGTGTATCCGCTACAGAGAAGCCTTCGGAGTTGGTTTTATTACTTTTATCGGCACCTACCTATAGCAAGAAACAATTATACGAAGTGGCGAAAACCAGAAAAGCTATTAACCAATGGCGCACAAAGTAGCATTGGCCGACACTTCTATTCTTATTGACCTTTTCCACGAAACAGAAAAAGCTAATTCCAAATTTGTTCAGCATGCACTGGAAGGCTGCGAATTTCAAATTTCTGCAACAACTAAATATGAATTTTATTTGGTACCAACGATAGCACAGCTACCATTTTTGGGATGACCTTTTGCAAAAAGTGAAAGTTCTACCTTTTGATAAAGACGTTGTGAAACACGCAGTACTCATAAACAGGCAACTAAAACAGAAACGTAAACAAATTGACCTTACTGACCTATTTATTGCTGCAACGGCAGTAGTACACGACATCTTGCTAGCAACATTAAACAGAAAATATTTTGACCGCTTTGAGCCAATTAATGTTATAAAATAAGGCTAATGCGCCACATTCGGTTTGCTGTTTTACAAGCCAGACGTTGTAATAATTGGCTTCATTGAGCTGTCAACACTAATTTCGGCATGACCATTAAAGCCAAGCAAAAGTTTTTGTTTTCAGATTTATAAACAAAACCATTTTGTGTTACCAGGCAGGACGTTAAGAAATCTCCCGTCTGTTGCCATAATCAAACGTTAACGGCGAATCAATGAAAGGCTTTATAATAACATGATAGAATTGGGTAAAACATGCGCAAAAGCTTTTTGAATACAATCTAAAAACTAATATATTTAGTATATTTAAGCTAAAGATATTAGTTTTGTTCAAAGGTATAAACCAAATTGAGTTTTCAAAGCAGTTTCACTCAAACGATGCCTGTTTTGAGTACTTGGTTAAACACAAATGGCGTAAAGGATTTACTTGTATAAGATGTGGCGGTACTGCCTGGTATAAAGGGAGAACTTCTTATCATAGGCGATGTAAAAAATGTATGTATTATGAAAGTGTAACGTTTAATACAGTGTTTCATGATTTAAAGATGCCCATTTTGAAAGCATTTCAAATGATGTTTAGGGTGGCAAGTAAAAAGAAGGGAATATCAACAGTAGAACTGAGGACAGAAGTTGGCGTACAGCGAAAGACAGCCTGGTTTTTCAAAAGAAAATTACAAATAGCTATGCGTCCCGGAGGGTCTGAAATTTTAAAAAATAAAGTAGAAATGGATGAAACCCTTATTGGTGGTTACTCTCAGAATGAGCCAGGCAGAAGCCTTGCAGATAAACAAGCCGTAATGATTGGAATTGAAAAGTTAGACCATGAGCGTATTGGCAATAATGGCTTAAAACATATTGAAGGATTTGAAAGCGATATATTTCAACAGGCTGTAGATGAAATGGTAGAGAAAGGAACCCAGATCACTACTGATGATTATCCTTCATGGGCGGCATTGAAAAAAGAAATGCCCAATCTTACAACGAAAAAATCTCAAAAGGGTAAAGGTTTTAAAGAGTTGCATCAGCAAATGATGTTAGTAAAAATATGGTTAAGAGGCATTCATCACAAATGCTCGCCTGCTTATTTGAAAGATTATCTAAATGAATATGCCTTTATATTTAATCATAGAAAATGCAGGAGGTGGATATTTCAACGCCTGTTATCAAATTTAATGCATCTGGAGCCGCAACCATTTGCACGAAAGAAGAAGATTTGCGCATGTTTTACCTAATTCTATAACATTATTTGTAGTTACATTATTGTCTTTTTGTAATAAGGAAAGGCTGCCACTTGGCCGTCATTTTAAAATGTATGTAGGCGGTAAAAAGATACTTATTGATGCTTGTGGCTCATCGTCTTACGCTGCTTATTTTGAAAAAGATACAGCTATGTCCATAGATATAAGCTGTGGTACAGGTGCAGGTTTCTATCTTAAAGGAAAAATAATAGGTGGCACTTATGCGCTTAACGATACGAACTTTGCATTTTATGGGCCGTTAAATGGTGCTGGATAAAAAAATTACAGTACCTCTGGTATATACAATGGAACCGTAACAATAGCTACAGTTCTATACAAAAATCAGCAAGCTTTTAAAGGTTCATTTAATTTTAAAGCCGTTGAACGAAACACAGGTGAGATAATATCTGTTACAAATGGGACGTTATTGCTTATTAAATAAAATTAAAGAGGCCTTTGCCGCTAACAGTGCATTTTTAAATTTACTGGTGCAGTATTATCTTTTGGCTAAAAACTATAATCAATTGGCGTCAGGGAAAAGAAGCAGCGGGAGCATGTATTGTAGCATTTTCATAAATACTCTCTCCGTTAACGTTCATTTTAAACAATCTGTATTACGTTATTAAGTTCGATAACTTTTACATCCTCACTCCATTAAGTCAGCTTATGAAGGTTGAAAAATATCAGCTCAAATCGGAGAGTAATCTTACAACCTTTGAATTTATTAGTGAAGGTCCTAGAGGACTTATACGTAAGAAAATTCAATTTCAATGGACCCGTACACCTAATCTTTATAATCTTGCTTTTGGTGACACAAATCCAGAAACAGGAGAAATTGACGACATGGTTGTATCAAATAACGCTGATAGCGAAAAGGTATTGGCAACCGTTATTTCTGCTGTGTATGCATTCTTTGACAAACGTCCCGGAGCTTATGTTTATGCCACGGGTAGTTCAGATGCTCGTACCCAACTTTATAAAACGGGGATTACTAAGTTTTATGAGCAAATAATGAATGACTTTTACCTCAATGGACAAGTCGGAGACGAATTTTATGATTTTGAAGACGGTACGGAATACAACGGCTTTTTAGCACAACGAAAATTTAAGTAAATTGCAAGTATGAAAACTGAACTTCCAAAATTCATTCAAGATCTTAATAATAGCAAAGTGCCAATAGTAATAATTGACCCCTCGCTTGAAAAATATCGGGATCAAATACTGTTTCCTGAAAAACTTGCAAGGGCGGAAGAATTACTAAAAAATGCAAAAATTCCTGAAAACAAGCACCGCAGGTGATGTCTATACTATCGACACCACGACATTCCCCCAAATCATTGGCCTGAAAGCACTTTCCCTCATTCCGCCAAAAGATAAATAGGAAAAGTAGACCCTTTGTCCACTTCACCGGTGGCGGTAATAAAGCCGTTGTGGTTCTCTAAAATCTTTTTTACAATGGCCAGCCCAATGCCGGTGCCTTCGTAAACTCTTTACGGTGCAGGGCGCTGAAATACTTCAAATCTTTTAACGCCAAACCGTGGGTTTAAGCCAATGTTAATATCGGAAATAACAATACAATAATAGTTGCGATCGGGTACAAGACCTTTGGGGGCAGCTTCCTTGTTTTGCTTCATTAATTGTAAGCTTTTGGCAATTTTGCTGTATAGGTTATTAGGACATAAACTGCCGGTTTTACAAACTTAAAGGCGTTAGCTATAGGTAACAATATTGCAACAATTAATATTGGCGGTACTGCTTTACGTTGGTTAGGGGAGGTTGAACGAGGCTACCCAATAGTAATTGGTATATGTTCGTAATATTTGTCTTAACCAAAAACACCTTCGGCGTTTCCGGCTTTTGGGTTTTTCATTTTCAATAATCGGCAATAACAATCTTGTTAATGGTCATGGTTACATGGCTATGCACCAACTTTAAACAGATTGCGAATAGCTATGCGTTAATGAATATTTGACATGACAAAAAATAGATATAAGCAGTTTACCCGCCTTAAATTGCATAACTTAACTATAAATAGTTTGGAACCATCAAAATTGAATTCCAAAACTCAATAAAACATGCCCCTAAAAAAAGTGCTTATAGCCGAAGATGATGAGGAAGATGTTGATATTTTTAAGGAAGTATTGATAGACCTGAATGTTGATATTAACCTGGAAGTAGCTACAAATGGCATTGAACTGATGAGGATGCTGGATAGTGCAGTGGTTTTTCCTGAACTTATTTTTTTAGATCTCAATATGCCATTAAAAAATGGAATGGTTTGCTTGCAGGAAATTAAAGCAGACCATCGCTGGAAAAATATTAAAGTGGTGATACTTTCCACCTCCTCTCACCACGATCAGATAAAAGCGGTTTACGATAAAGGCGCCGATTTTTATATGATAAAATCAACCAACTATAACGACTTTAAAAACGACGTTGAAGCCTGCCTGCAAAAAACCAGCATTCAGCTAAAAATAAATACCTGATAAATAATAAGATTAAACGCACATGTTTTTACAAAGTTTAAGAAGCCGCACAGCAAAACAGCATAGCTTGCTTGAGCAAAACACGGCCTCAAAAAACCTGCTTGATCCGCAGGTAACGGCTGCCGATTATGCTGCATACCTTTCGTTGCTCTATGGCTTTGTAAAAGGTTTTGAAAACATTGTTTTTCCTTTGCTTCAAAACAGCATTACTGACGTTTACGAACGACGTAAAACTCAATTGCTTTTGTCGGATTTAAACAGGCTAGGCGTTAATGAAGCAGCCATAATGGTAATACCCGATCAATTTTTTTTAGAAGTTTATCATTCAAATGCTACAGCACTTGGCGGCATGTACGTGCTTGAAGGATCAATATTGGGCGGCGCCGTTATTTACAAACATTTAAAAACAACATGGGGCATGGAAGCCATAGCCGGCAAAGCAAAATACCTTACGGCTTACGGCCCCGAAACCGGCACCCGTTGGAAAATTTTTTTACAGGCATTTTGCCTCGCATCATCCGGCATGGAAGAGGAGATTATTGAAAGCGCTTCTCAAACTTTCGATATTTTACATCAGTGGTTTAGCAACACGTCAGTAAAACTTATACGTCATGAATCTTAAAAATATTACCAATAACGACACTATAACCATTACCAATTGCGAAGCGGAACCCATTCACATTCCGGGAAGCATACAACCATACGGTTATTTGCTGGCATTAAACAAAGCCGATAATACCATTCAGTATTGCAGCGAAAACTGCGCTACGCTTTTTAACAGGCCACTAAATCAAATTCTCGGAAAACCTTTCTCCAATTTTTTTAATAAAAAAGATGCTGATTCGTTTGCGGCCTACGCTGAAAAAACAGAGGACACCGTAAAGCCTTTTGCTTTTAGCGTAGGCAATCATAGCCTTCACATTACCGCCTTTTCTACAAATAACAATATTGTGATGGAGTTTGAATCTTTTAGCCACGAAGAAATTGATTTGCCCGATCTTTTTTTTCAAACTGAACGTTTTGCTTTTTCCAAAGAAAGAGCCGATAACCTTCAAATGCTTTGCCAGGATGTGGCGGAGGCAACACGAAAAATTACGGGGTACGACAGGGTAATGATATACCGCTTTGACAAGGATTATAACGGGCAGGTGTTTGCCGAAAGCAGGTTAGATACTATTGAGCCTTTTTTAGGTTTGTATTACCCCGACACCGACATTCCGGCCCAGGCAAGGGAACTGTTTTTATTGAACCGTATACGCATGCTAGCCAATGTACATGCCGCCAATGTGCCATTATATGCTTTAGATGAAAATGCAGATAATAAAAGCATAGACCTTAGTTTTTCCACGTTGCGCAGCTTTTCGCCAATGCACATTCAGTATTTAAAAAACATGGGTGTCGGCGCCACCTTTACCATTGCCCTTATTAACCAGGGAAAGCTATGGGGCTTAATTGCATGCCATCACCAATCCCCCAAACACATTCCTTACCACGTTAGGTTGGCAGCACACCTGCAGGGTGTTTTTCTTTCGTCGCAAATTGATGTGCGCCAGTTGGCCGATGAGTTTGAACTGGTAAAAGAAACAGAAAAAAAACTTGACAGCCTGCATATAATATTGACCGGCAGCGAGCAAAACCTGGCACAGGAACAAACCCTTGTTCAATTAAAAAACCTGTTGAATGCTGACGCAGTGGTAATTGTTTTTAAAGACACTTTTTATAAAAATGGACTTTTGCCTAAAGATGAAAAATTAAAAGAATTAATGAATTGGCTCGATACTTCAATTGATCAGGGCACTTTTCAAACCTCAAAGCTTGCCGACAGCTATCCCTTGGATGTGGACCTTGATAACCAGGTTGCAGGTGTGGTTTACCTGCCAATAGGTAAGCAAACTAAAAATGGCATAGCATGGATAAGGCAGGAGGTAGAAAAAACAGTGAATTGGGGTGGCGATCCATCAAAAGCAATGACCATAAATGCTGAAAACCATAGCCTTATCCCACGCAAATCTTTTTCGTTATGGAAACAGGCCGTTAAAGGCCAAAGCGCACCATGGCAAAAGCCTGAAATTAAAGCAGCTTACATTATTCGCACCTACATTCAAAACCAGTTTCATTTGGCCGATATGCAGGAGGAAGAACGACGCTACCTAACCTTGAACGAAAGACTGAAGAAAGCCAACGAAGAGCTTGAAAATATGAACTGGATTAGCACCCACGATTTAAAAGAACCGCTTCGTAAAATTCAAATTTACGCTTCTATCATTTTACAAAAACACAAGGCTGAAATACCCGAATTGGTAATAACAAACATACTTCGCATGCAAAGTTCGGCAGCCCGCATGCAAAACCTAATAGATGCCCTGCTATCCTACACCAAAGTTATAAATGAAGAAAAACAATTGGAGAATATTGATTTGAACGAAATACTGAACGAAATACAAGCCGACCTAAACGAAAGTATAGAGGATATAAAAGGAAGTCTGCAATGGGATAACCTGCCCACGATACAAGGCATTACGTTTTTGATGAAGCAGTTATTTGAAAATCTTATTAACAACTCGCTAAAATTTACCAAAGAAGGCAGGCCACCAGTTATAATTGTCAGCAGCCAGTTAATTATTGAAAAAACCATGAAGATTACCTGGCCCGAAAGTGAAAATGATTATTATAAAATTACGGTGGCCGATAATGGCGTTGGCTTTAACCCGGCTTATAAAAAAGATCTGTTCAAAATGTTTCAGCGTTTTCACGGTCAGCAATATCAAGGGTCAGGCATTGGCCTTGCTATTTGCCAAAAAATTGCAGAAGCGCACGATGGATTTATAGAAGCAAAAGGAGAAGAAGATAAAGGCGCATCCTTTAATATTTATATTCCGATAAGTAAAAAAGATATGATAAACCACCTGGTAATAAATAATGAAAAAAGCGTTGTAACCTAAAGCGGAAAGCCATTTTGGGTTTATCATACTACCAAGCACAGATTTTAAAATATTGCTGAAAATGGTGCTTAACATTAACATCTTTGGTAGTAAATGACTATCCGCAATCTGGTACTGATATTTTGGCACCGAGCCTTATAGCTGTTTTTATTAGCCGTTACCCACCCGGCTAACGCCCCGCCAGAATGATTTAGTGGGGCTGGCTAGTTGGACGGGCGCCTTACACTGTTACGCCTGGTAATTTTATGCAGCCTTTTTTATAAAGATTTTACATTCAGCATTGAGTGTACCAAATAGCGAATAATCATTTGGTAATTATAATATTTTATTTAATACCCCGTCATAATTAACTACGATATAGCTATTCCTGCATTTTATGCGTTTAGTGTTGCAGCTTCGGTTTAGGTCAACCGCTATCCAAACCGAAGCTGTAGTCATGCTTAGTAGTATTCTCTTTTTTATGCCCTGCTATACCGCGCCATTGTGGGATAATATATCTGTAAATGAATGACTATCCGCAATCTGGTACTGATATTTTGGAACCGAGCTTTATAGCTGTTTTCATCAGTCGTTGCGTCGCACTCTTGTACCGTTGGTAATTTTATGCAGCCTTTTTTATCAAGATTTTATATTCGCCATTGAGTTTACCAAATAGCGGATAACCATTTGTAAATGGTAGTATGAGCATTTATCAGCAACCAACCGGCGTTAAACCAACAGCAATACTTTAGCTGGGGATAATAACAATAAGGGTTATCGGTACCAGGGCTTTTCATTAAAAGGTCATGAGCGTTAGCCAAACAACCGCAGCAAGTAAAACACCGTGTGCCCCGCACATTTTAAGGGTGAGGTTTCATGCCATGTCAACAAGGCTTTGGCACAACAACCCCAATGCCACAAACAGAAGTAAAACGATCATAAATGTACAAACCACACCAGCCCGGTTAGCCTTGGGTAAAGTATGGTAGCGGCTGGCATAGCTGCTTTATGGTGTGGTATGTTGCCGCCACCTTATAACAAAAAACCATTTTCTACCGCATAAGGTGCTGGTATATTTTCTTCATCCAGCATTTCACGCAAATCAATTTCTATTGCGCGGGCTATGAACGAAATGGGGACGTCGTTATAACCAGCTTCAAAAGGGTTGTCGGAGTAATCGCCTATCCGATCCACTAAAAAATACATCCAAATAATTAATGCTGAAAAAGGTATGGTAAGCCAGTAATGTAATAAACTCGGTTTTTCAAAAAATATCGGGCAAACCAAAGGGGATAAGGGTGCAAAAAATGTACATGATCCATAGCCCGGTAGAGGCATACTGTCGTGGAAAAGGAAAATTTTTGGTGTGCTCTGTCATACCCTGCAGGTTGTAAAGGCTGCCTATTATTTGGTGAAGCCACACCTGTTTGTAATCGGATAAGTGACCGCTGCTAAAAAGCCGCGCAATTTCCAGGCGTTGGTTTTTCAACAATTGGCTCTGAATATTATTGTATTTTTTAAGTTGGGCAAATTCGTTAACCGACAAATATGGCGCTACTTCGGCCCCCATTCCTTCCTCGCATTCCTTCCTGAATTTGGGCGTATAAACCAGTGTTTCAAGAGGAACGTTGTGCTGCCAT
>Ga0209181_10000067_pt1 | contig 161215 bp, 132 predicted proteins | sample MAT05_FD_187208 | JGI IMG/M metagenome (GOLD analysis project Ga0209181, IMG submission 187208) | Freshwater microbial communities from Lake Fryxell liftoff mats and glacier meltwater in Antarctica - MAT-05 (SPAdes) (version 2) | ecosystem: Environmental > Aquatic > Freshwater > Ice > Liftoff...
ACGGCTGTTGAAAATGCTGCGCGTTTCCAACGAGCGCGCCCACAAGCCACCTTTGAAAACGCTGCGCGTTTTCAACGAGCCGCTTGGAAAGCGCTGCGCGTTCGCCCTCTCTCTCGCCCACGCCCACACACACGGGCGCGGGCGCCGGTGCGAGGTGTGGGTGTGGGTGCGAGGCGATGCGGTCGCTCGGCAAGGTCGGCACCGTCGCCGCGGTGCCCGTGCTGATGCCCTTCCGCGATAGGTTTCTCGCGGTCCTCAGCACGACAGCCGAGGTCGCGAAGGACGCGATCCTGCAGATCCAGGCACGTGCCGGCCATGCCGAGGCGGGTGCACTCGCGTTGGCCGAGGTCGAGGGCGGGCTCGCGATCGTCGCCGCCGCAGAGGTCGCGAAGACCGAGTCGTAGCTCGCCAAGCGATGATCAGAGGAGACGGATGACCGGCTTCTCGCGCATCAGCTCGCGGCGCGTCTGCAGGTCGCGCACGGTCGCGACAAGCCAACGCTCGGCGTTGACCCCAAAGGCGATCTCGAGGCGGGGGCGCTTGTCGCCGGGTGTGTGCGGCGGCTCCAGCTCGCCGAGCGTCGGGTTGTCGGCGTTCAACGCCACTACGATCTGTTCGGTCGCCGTGGCCCCCTGCCCGCCCAGCTTCTTCAGCGTGCCGGACTCGTCCCAGGCGAAGCGTCGCTCGTCGGGCTCGGCCTGGCCTATCTCGGCGATGACCAGCTTGAAGAGGCGCTCAGGCTCGCCGAGCGCGCAGGTCGGCACGAGCTGCCGCTTCCACAGGTCCATCGCGGTCGGCACGCGCGTGCCTCGCGGCACAATCAGCGTGTGGCGCGGCTCGTTCGTGCGCGGGTCGTGCGTGAGGAACGCGTAGTCGTGGACGATCAGGTCGCTCTGCGTGAGGGCCCCTGCCGCATAGGCCGCGGCACCGTACGCGACCGCCTCGAACGGCTGCCAGGCGCGCACGCGGTCACGCCCGAAGCGCGCCTCCATCTTTGGATAGACCTCGGGTAGCAGCGTCGAGCCGCCGACCATGAGGACCTCGTCGATCGTCTCGCCGGCACGCTCCGCTTCGGCAACGACGTTGACGACCATCGCCTCGATGTCGCGATACCAACCGCGCTTCTCGAGCACCGCGATGATGTCTTCGCGACGGACCTCGAGCAGGTTGGCGTCGCCGCGCACGCGCGCCTCGAAGGCGCGCATGTCCTCGGGCGGGGTCAGGTAGAAGGCGTCTTTTTCATTGAAGAAAACGCTCTCTTTCACGCGCCGCGCTTCGTCGAGCAGCATGAGCCACCAAAAGCGCGACTCTTCGCTATTCCAGACGGGGCCGCGGGCGCTGTCGCGGTCGCGGAGAGGGAACGAGAGTCGCTGGCAGAACTCTTCGGCGAGCCAGCGGTCGACGAGATTGCCGCCGAGCTGCTGTCCCTCCTTGGCGATGACGCGCGAGGTGCCCTGCTGCATGCCCTGGTAGTCGAGCTGGATGACCGCCGCGTGCGCGGTGCCACCGCCGATGTCGAGCACCAGCACCGTCTTCTTCGCGCCGATGCCGATGCCATAGCCGATGGCGGCCGCGACCGGCTCGTCGAGGAAGCGGATCCGGTCGATGCCGAGGTCTTTGCCGATAGCGATAATCTCGGCGCGAAAGGTCTCGTACGCGTCGACCGGGGTGGTGACGACGAGGTCTTCGATGCGCTCGCCGGTGGTCGCTTCGACCTCGCGCATCAGCTCGCGGATGAAGACGCGGCCGCAGTCGCGGGCGGTGAACGTGGTCTTGCCGAGGCGCGCAAGCGGCTTCATCGGCGAGCGCATCAGCGCCGCCTTGAACGTCGCGGCATACTCCGCGCGCGGCGTGCCCGCGTTGAGCTCGAGCGCCGGTCGACCGACGATGCCGTGCTGACCCCAGAGGCGCGAGCGGAACAGCGGCCACTTGCCGAGCTTGCCCCAAAAGCCCGCTGGCTCGCACATGTGCACGACCGAAGGCACCAGGCGCGGCGCCTCGAGCGCGTCCGCGAAGCCGTCACCCGAGTCGACCGCCGGCTGCCGGCAGATGCGCTCGAGCGCCAGGAACTTCGGGCGCCGCGCGGCCGCGTCCCAGGTTGCAACTCCGCTATTGGTCGTGCCGAGATCGAGCGCCCATGAAGCCATGCTGTGGTCATGCCTCATGCAAGGGTGCATTGCCAAGGCGACCTGAGCAGTGTGTGACCATCCGGTTTGCAGCGCCTACCGGGTGGGCATGCGTGGAGCCAGCGAGGTCGAGGTTCCAGGCGGGTGAGCGCGGGTCGGAGCGGCGGCACGGGCGTTGCTGTTGCTGTCGGTAGTCGCTCCAACCGTAGTCGCCCGAGGAGGTCTCCATGTCTCGTTTCACTGTCGCGGCGTCCGCTCTCCTGCTCACGTGCACGCCGACGTTCGTCGCGTGCGGCGATGATGCCAGCGCAATGGGTGGCGCGGACACGAGTGTCTCTTCTTCGCCCGATGGGACCACGTCTGCCGACGCCGACGTCGTCAACACGAGCTTCGACACCACGCTGAGCGACATGTGGTCGAGCCAGGACGCCTGGGTCGCGGAGACCTCGGGCCCCGACACGATGGGCAGCGACACCGGCCCGACCGGCAACACCAACGTCAGCTTCGGCGGTGCCCAGGACTTCGGCTACGTGCGCGCGCTCATCGCGAACGGCACGGTGCCGCGCTCGAGCGACCTCGACCCGGCCGGCTTCTACGCAGAGCACTCGACGCCGCTACCGGCGCCTGTCTGCGGCGAGCGGCTGTGCGTGCAGGCGATGCTCGGCGTGATGTCGAACCTCTTGAATGGTCGCAGCTGCACGATGCTGCAGCTCGGGCTCAACTCGCCGATTGTGGTCGACGAAGCGGACCGCCCGCCGCTCACGCTGGCGGTGGTCGTCGACGTGTCGGGCTCGATGTCGGGCGGCGACAAGGTAGACTTCGTGAAGACCGGCCTCGAACGATTGGTCAGCGAGCTCAACGACGATGATCGCATCGCGATTATCACCTACGAGACCAGCGTCACGGTGGTCCAGTCGATGACCGAAGTGCGCGGCCATCGCAACGAGCTGCTGGGCCTCGTGCGAGGCCTCGCCGCGAGCGGCTCGACCAACCTCTACGATGGCCTCCAGCGCGGCTACGACGAGATCGCGCGGCACTACGACAGCGGCCGCCAGAATCGCTTGATCCTGTTGTCGGATGGCAATCCCACGGTCGGTACGACCGACACGCCGAGCATCCTCGAGATGAGCGCGGGCTACAACTCGGACGGCGTCGGCCTCACCACCGTCGGGCTCGGCACCGACTTCAACCTGGAGCTGATGCAGGGCCTCGCCGAGCAGGCCGATGGCAATTTCTATTTCCTCGAGAATGGCACCGCGGTCGACGAGGTGTTCACCGAGGAGCTCGCCTACTTCACACTGCCGGTCGCGTTCGATGTCTCGCTGGAGGTCAAGTCGGGCGAGTTCTACCAGGTCGACCGCATCTCCGGCAGCAAGCGCATGATCGCTAGCAAGGGCGACGCGCAGCTCGAGGTACCGAGCGTCTTCTTCGCGCACCGCAAAGCCCACGACGACGTGCACGAGGGCCCGGACGGCGTTGGGCGGCGCGGCGGTGGCTCGCTGCTGTTGCTCGAGATGATGCCGACCACCTGGAGTGGCGCCACGCCGGTCGATGCCGACGTCGCCGAGGTGGTGCTGACGTTCCGCGAGCCTGGCTCGAACCAGATGAAGGAAGATCGGGTGCTGGTGCGCTATCCGCATGCGCCGGGCGAGATGCTGGAGCAGGGCTACTTCGAAGGTCCGATCGTCACCAAGAGCTTCGTTGTGATGAACCTGTACTTCGGCATCGAGACTGCCAGCCTGCTGTTCTGGGGCGGCCAGGCGCGCGAGGCACGCGACATTCTTGAGCAGGTGATCGCCGCAGCCGCCGACTACGAAGACTCGGCCAACGACGGCGAAGGAGACCTGGATATCCGCTTGGATATCGAGATGATGTCCGACCTGGTCGCTGTCATCGAGAACGTTGGCGGCCTGAATGAGCCGCCGCCGGCGCCGCCGGAAAACCCGTGGCCCGCTGATTGATCGCGGCGCTTCGAGGGTGCGGTCGATGGGGGTCGGCCGCGCCCTCGTTCGTGATCAGAGACCTTCGAAGAGGGTGTCGACGGGCACGACCACATCGGGAAAGACGAGCAGGTTCAGGCTGACGCCGGCGCCGATCGAATAGGTCTTGGTCAATCGAAAGCCGATCTCCGACGGGTCGCGCATGACGTGCACCTCCCGCTTCAGGACATCGATGACCCAGTACTCCGGGATACCGGTGAGGGCGTAGAGGCGGCGTTTGACGCCGAGGTCACGCGAGCGCGAGGTGTGCGCGACCTCGACGACAAGGTGAATGTGGGTCGGCAGCTGCTCGCTGGCGTCGTCTTCCGAGGCGTAGACCGTGATGTCTGGCTCGGGTTCTGAATCTTCTGCGCCGATGATCGGCGAGTGCGACTGCACCTCTGCAATGCCGTCGAGGGCGATGGTCAGGTACTTCGCGAGCTGCTTGACGACCAGGCGATGCAGGGGCTTCTGAGGACTCATCTCGATGATCTCCCCAAAAAGCAGCTCGACCCGCTCGCCCTCGAACGCACCGATATCGACGAGCGCATCGTATTCGCTGCGCTTCAGGCGACGGCGAGGAAGTCTCTCAGGCTCTTGTATCTCGCGGTCGGCGACCATGTGCGCAGCATAGCCGATGGTGCGGACGGAGCCAATCGCGAGGCCTCCAGTCGAAGGCCTCGCGATCGGCGGAGAGCGCGTCAGGCGATATCGTAGTGCGAGAACGTCATCTGGAACGACGCGCGGCCCTGCGACATCGAGCGTAGCTCGGTCGAGTAGCCGAACATGCGTTCGATCGGGACCAGCGCCTTGATGTGCGAGACCTGGGGCGTGATTTCCTCCATGTTCTCGATTTGTCCACGGCGCTGATTGATGCTGCCGATCACGTCGCCGGTATACTCGGGCGGCGTGCTGACCTCGACGTTGGCGATCGGCGCCAGGCGGGCCGGCTTGGCTGCCTGCATCGCTTTGCGCAAGGCACCCGAGGCCGCGATGGTGGCGCCGACCGGCTTGTTGATGCCTTCCTTCCAGCCGACGTGGGTAATCGCGACGTGGATGTCCTGCGCCGGATCGCCGGACAACACACCCGAGTTGAGCTGGTTGTCGATGCCGAGCTTGATGATGCGCTTGAGCTCTTCGGTGAACCACGGCAGGACCGTGCCCTCGGGAGGGAATGCCCACTCCACGACATTGCCGGTGCCGCGCTCGAGCGGCTTGATGCGCACGCCGATATTGCCATAGAGATAATCGCCTTCGGACTGACGCTCGAAGGTGTCTTCTTCACTGGCAGTGGCGGTGATCGTCTCGCGGTAGACGACCTGCGGCTTGCCGATGCGGGCGGGCACCTCGAACTCGCGGCGCACACGATCGGCCAGCACGTCGAGGTGCAGCTCGCCCATGCCGGAGATGATCGTCTGGCCGGTCTGAGGGTCTTCGCGCCAGCGGAACGTCGGGTCTTCGTCGGCCAATTTGGCGAGCGTTTCCAGAAGCTTGTCGCGGTCACGCGTCTGCTCCGGCTCGATCGACTGCGAGATGACCGGCTCGTAGGCATCGATCTGCTCGAGCAGGATCGGCTTGGTCGGGTCGCAGATGGTGTCGCCGGTCTTGGTGTGCTTGAGACCGAGAACGCCGACGATATTGCCAGCGCCGATCGACTCGATGCGGTCGCGCTTGTTCGCGTGCATCTGGAAGATGCGCGAGACCTTCTCTTTGATGCCGCGGGTCGGGTTGAGCACGTCCATGCCGGCGGTGAGGGTGCCCGAGTACAGGCGCACGAACACGAGCCGGCGGCCGTCGTCGCCCATCATCGCGACCTTGAACGCGAGGCCCGCGAGCGGCGCCTTCGGGTCGTGTGGTCGGTGCAGCGGCTCACGCGTCTTCGGGTCGACACCGTCGATCTCGGCCACGTCGTCCGGCGACGGCAGCCACAGCACGATGGCGTTCAACAGCGGCTGGATGCCTTTGTTGCGCAGCGCCGCGCCGCACAGCACGGGCACCAGCTTGTTGGCGATGACCGCGCGCCGGATGGCAGCGTGGATATCGTTGGTGCTCAAAGCATCTGGCGTCTCGAGCCAGGTCATCGCGAACTCGTCGTCGGCGATGGCGATGCGCTCGAGCAGGATGTTGCGGGCCTTCTCGACGTCGTCGACCATGTCGGCGGGCACGTCGACGATCTCGACCGAGACCGGATCCTGTGGGTCGTCCCAGACCCACGCGCGCCGCTCGACCAGCTCGACGATGCCGCGGTGCTTGTTCTCCGTGCCGATAGGAAGGGCGGCGGGCGCGCAGTGCTCGCCGAAGCGCTCCTCCATCATGTGGAGGCTGCGCCAGTAGTCGGCGCCGATGCGGTCCATCTTGTTGATGAAGCCGATGCGCGGGACCTTGTAGCGGTCGGCCTGGCGCCACACCGTCTCGGTCTGTGGCTCGACGCCGGACACGCCGTCGAAGACGGTGACGGCGCCGTCCAACACGCGCAGCGAACGGCTCACCTCGATGGTGAAGTCGACGTGCCCCGGCGTGTCGATGAGGTGCATCTCCGCCTTGCTGGGCAACGCGATGGTGCCCGCGGCGGCGGCCGGCGACTTCGGCGCGACCTCCCAGTTGAACGTCGTGACGGCAGACGTGATGGTGATGCCGCGCTCACGCTCCTGGACCATCCAGTCCATGGTCGTGTCGCCGTCGTGCACCTCGCCAATCTTGTGCTCGCGCCCAGACAGGTAGAGGAGCCGTTCGGACACGGTCGTCTTACCGGCATCGATGTGGGCCATGATGCCGATGTTGCGGATGTGCGCCATCGCGCTTTTCTTCGGTGCCGGGTTCGGGCTTGCCATGGGGCGGAGTAGAACCACCGGCCAGAACCAAGGTCAATTGTTACTGACCAACTCGCAACGGCTTCGCCTGCGAGTTGGGGGATTGTTACTGACCAACTCGCAACGGCTTCGCCTGCGAGTTGGGGGCGCCCTTATTTCGAGCTGAACCAGTCGTCGCGATGGCGGAACAGCACGTTGAAGGTCGTGAGTGATCCGTGGCACTTGGACAGGTAATCGAGCAGCGTCGTCTTGTCGTCGCCCGTGAGCTTCGGGTGCACCTTGAGGCTACGCTCGAGGTCGCGCATCTTGCGTTTCAGGCGGCAGACGCGGTCGAAGAGGAGGTCGATCGAGATGTCGATCGCGTCCTCGTCAGAGCCGGGCGCTGCCTGGATTCGGCAGATGCCGCCGATGAACTTGGCGGCCATCTCGACCGACTCGCGCGGGGCGTGGCGGCGCAGCAGCTCTTCCAGGGGGCGGCGCGTCGGACGGCGCTGACGCCAGCCGCGGGCGCTGCTGCGAAAGAGCGAGTTGAAGGCGGTGAGCGCGCCGTAGACGCGGGTAATCGGCACATGCAGCTCGATCTTCTGCATGTCGCTCAGCGCGTCGTGCGCGTTGACCTTCTGCTCGAGCACGCGCAGCCGGTCGCGGATCATCACAACCTTGTGGAAGAAGGCGTCGATCTCGAGCTCGTGCGCTTTGAGCTCGGGGTCGGCCGGTCGCAGCAACATCATGCCGCCGCTGTACTCGTCGAGTGACACGTCCGAGACGGTCGCGAAGCTCTCGACCACGTCGAGCATCGCGTCTTCCATCTGCTGCGGATCGACCCCGCCACCAGGATCGGAGAGTGCCCCCGCGACCGCGCCAGAAGCGGCCGCGGTCTCGGCCGGCGACGCCGCGCGAGCGGGCGTCGGAGCGTCATCGTCGTCCACAGCAGACGCGGGTGATTGGAAGAACTGCCGTGTCGCTTCGGGCACCACTTCGACCTCGTCACCGTCGCGGCGGCGCTTGATGACTGTGCTCGGGCCGTCGTCCGAAGGCGGGCGGCGGACGACGCTGCCGACGTCGACATCGACCGGGCGGCGCTCGGCGCGACGGCTGTCGGGTACATGGGTGCGCACGTTGAGCACGACCTTCTCTTCGAAGCCGTCCAGCGGCTTGAACTCGTGGCAGGTCGAGTCATTGGTCGTGCGCGAGCCATTGCGCGGGTACATCTTGCAGTGCCCGTACAGGATCGGCGCCTGCCCAAAGTCCTTGGTGAAGTGGCTGCAAGCGCCACAGGTGCCGTTCTTGCGCCAGGTTTCTTCGCTCATGCCCGAGCCTCCGCGCGCAAGCTAAAGCCTCGGCTTGCCAGGCGCAAGTGCACGCCCTTGGTGACGTTCAGCTGACACGAGTGCCCGTGGCCTTGTCGTTGGCGACCGTTACGTGCACGGGAGCCAGCACACGCTCGAGTTCGGACGGCGTGATCGCGACGAGGAAGCCGCGCTTGCCGCCATTGATGTAGATGCGTGGCGCCTCGAAGAGGGTTGCCTCGGCGTGGATCGGCAGCGGCTTCTTCAGGCCGAAGGGGCTCGTGCCGCCGACCTGATAGCCGGTGTGGCGCTCGGCGACTTCGGGTGCGCACGGGTCGATGCGTTTTTTGCCGATCTGGCGCGCGAGCTCTTTGGTGGAGACCGTGCAGTCGCCGTGCATCAAGACGATCAGCGGCTTCTTGTCCTCGTCCTCGAAGACCAGGGTCTTGATGACGACGTGCTCGTCGAGGCCGAGCTGGGCGGAGCTGTTGCGGGTGCCGCCCTTCTCTTCATAGGTGAAGACGTGCCCTTCCCAGCTGACTTTTGCCTTGTCGAGCTCACGCGTCGCGAGCGTCGTCGGAAAGCCCTCTCGTGCCATCGTGCATCTCCAGTTGCGAGCCGGAGCGCGGACTAGCAGGCGCCCGAGAGCGGGCGCAAGTGCTTTACTTGTCGGCGTAGAGCGCAAACCAGGCGCCTTGCGGATCGACGCAGGTCGCGGTGCGACCGCCACCCGGGACGTCCTGCGGGCCGTGCATGACCTGGCCACCGAGCTCGCGCACCTTCGCTGCGGCGACATCGGCGTCGGCGACATTCGCGTAGTAGATCCATGCGGTCGGCATGCCAGGGGGCGAGCGCATCATGCCGCCCATCGAGTTGGGCTCCTGCACGAGGCCGAACATGTCGTAGGAGCCCATCTCGGCCATACCCATCGAGCTCGTCTTTACCCACCCGAAGAGGGTCGTGTAGAAAGCGAAGGCACCTTCGGGGTCGGCGGTCATGAGTTCGGCCCAGCTGAACTCGCCGAGGCCCGGCCGCTTGGCCTCGCCCAGGTCGTCCGCTGGGGTGTTGTGGTAGACGCCGAAGACGCCGCCCTGCGGGTCGGCCATGATGGCGAAGCGCATGCCACCTGGGATGTCGGTCCCGGGCAGGTGCACCGCGCCGCCAAGCGACGAGGTGCGCGCGACGCTGTGGTCGACGTTGGCGACATTGACGTAGCCTGTCCAGTGCGACCGAGTTCCGGGCGGCGACTGCGAGAGGTCCATCACGCCGCCGATCGGACCGCTGCCAGCGACCCACATCTTGTAGTCGCTGCTGCCTTCGAAGGCCTGCGTCGTCCATCCGAAGACCGCGCCATAAAAGGCCTTCGCGGCATCGGTGTCCGAGGTGACGAGCTCATACCAACTGAATCGACCGGGCTGCGCCATGCTGCCTCCAAATCCGAGTGGACAAGTTGGCTAACATGCGACCGGGGCAGCGGCAACGCAGGCACTTCGCACACCCGCTTCAGCGAATGATCAACGTGTCGACGACCTCGCCCGAGGGCCCGACAAGATCGAGCTGGTCGCCATCGCGATCGATGAAAAAGCTGTCGCCGGGCACACCGATCTCGAAGTCGAACTGGTCGATCGCGGTTGGGCCACCCGGCGCGAGCTCGGTCGGGAGAGGTGCCGGAACCGACGCGCGCAGACCGTAGACGATGGTCGTGGCGACGAGCACGCTCTCGTCGATGAGCGCCTCACAGTCGCAGCGCTCGCCCCGGATCGCGAAGCCCTCGAGGTCGAAGGTCGCGGCGCTGGAGTTGCGGATAGCGATCCATTGCCCAAGACCCGACGCGCTACTCGTGAGGCCGACCGAGGCGATGGTCAGGGCGCCGACCGGGCACGGGCTCTGCGGCACGTTGAGGCAGCCTTCTTCCGCGTCGCAGACATCGGCGGTGCACGGGTCGTCGTCGTCACATGTGACCGCGCCGGGCTTGCACACGCCAGCGACGCACGTATCGAGCGCGGTGCAGGCGAGCCCGTCCTCGCACGCGCCGCTGCGCGGGGTGTAGCGGCAGCCGCTGGCGCGGTCGCACGAGTCGGTGGTGCAGGCGTTGTGGTCATTGCAGATGAGCGGCAGTCGCTGACAGCCGAGCAGCGGGTCGCAGCTGTCGACGGTGCAAGCGTCGAGGTCGTCGCAGAGGATCGCGCTGCCGCGACATTGCCCGAACTCGCACAGGTCGTTGGTCGTGCAGGCGCTGCGATCAGCGCAGGCACCAGTGACCCATGAATGTTCGCAACCCCAGGTCGCATCACAGGAATCGTCGGTACACGGGTTGTCGTCGTCGCAGGGCGCGGGCTCGGCCGCAAGGCATACGCCGGTGCCGTCGCACTTCTCGCCGAGCGTGCAGCGGTCGTCGTCGGAGCAGCTCTTGCCCGCCTGATAGGAGGTATCGAGGACGCAGCCGGTCTGACGGTCGCAGCGGAACGCAGCGCACTCGGTATCCCACGGGCACTTGAGCGCCGGGCCCGCGCGGCAGAGGCCACCCTGGCACGTGTCGGTGGTGGTGCACGCGTCGCCGTCGTCGCAGCCGGTGCCGTTCAACAGCTCGAGCTCGCAGGTGAGGCCGTCGTCGCCGCAGGCGATCGACACGCAGGGGTCGTTCTCGGCGCAACCGTCGGCGAGCCCCGGCATGCACACGCCATCGGCGCAGAAGTCGCCAGCGGTACACGCGCTCGCGTCTTCGCAGGTGAGCGTGTCGTCGGCCGTGTTGGTGCAGGCTCCGTTGGAGGCACATGCGTCGCGCGTGCACGGGTTGTCGTCGTCGCAGGTGCCGCCACCGGGTCGGCAGATCCCGACCGAACAACGATCGGCGCTGGTGCATGGGTCGCCGTCGTCGCACGCGGCGAGGTTGTAGAGCTGACGGCAACCGATCGCCGCGTCGCAGGTGTCGTCGGTGCAGACGTTGCCGTCGTCGCAGGCGAGCGCGCTGGTCGGGCGACAGGCGCCTGCGAGGCAGCGATCACCGAGCGTGCAGGCATTGTCGTCGTCGCAGGTCGCGCCTTCGGCGAGGCCATCGCAGGGGCCGGGAGGGGTGACCTCGATATCGTCGTCGATATCGGGCGTGGTCTCCGGGCGCGTATCGATGTCGGGCGCTACATCGATGTCGTTCGCATCGGCCGCGTCGCTGTCACTCACGTCGACGGCATCGTCCGCCCCGTCGACGTCTTCACCGGAGGCATCGACCTCGTCGACCACCTCGGGCCCGACCTCAGGTTGGACATCAACTTCGCGGCCAGGCGGCGTGCCCTCAAGCTCGCTACCGCAAGCAGTCGCGGCGAGCGTCAACGAGAGGAGCGCCAGCGCGCGGATGGTTCTGGAGGATGCGGACACGGGCGCATCCTATGCTGGAGCGCGCGCTGCCTCAACCAGCCTTTGGTTGCATGCCGCGCCGCGAGCGGTCGGCGAGGCTGCGCCCTTTGTATCAGCGGCCGGGCTTTTGGCTTGATTACCTATAGAGAGTCGCTATGGTCCCGCGCCCTCAACTGAACCGGGCGAGCATCGATGGCCAAGACCGATTTCTACGATGTCCTCGGGGTCTCCCGCGACGCCGACGCGAGTGCGATCAAGAACGCATTCCGCAAGCTCGCGATGAAGTACCATCCCGACAAGAACCCCAACGACCCCTCGGCCGAGGGCAAGTTCAAGGAGATCAACGAGGCGTACGGCGCCCTGTCCGACGAGGACAAGCGCGCGCAATACGACCGCTTCGGCCACGCCGCGTTCGAAGGTGGCGGTGGCCCTCCAAGTGGACACGGCGGCAACTTCGAGGACGTGTTCTCGCGCTTCGGTGACATCGGCGACATGCTCGGCGAGCTCTTCGGGCGCCAGGGCGGGGGCAGTCGCGGCGCGCGCCGTGGCTCAGACCTGCAGATCGGCGTGCGCATCAGCTTCCAGGATGCGGTCGTCGGCAAGAAGGTCGACGTCACGTACGATCGTCACGACGTCTGCGCGACGTGCACCGGCACCGGCGCCAAGGCCGGCACCAAGCCCCAGAAGTGCAAGACGTGCAGCGGCCAGGGGCGCATCGCGCGCCAGCAGGGCTTCTTCATGGTGCAGACCACCTGCCCTGTCTGCCAGGGCTCGGGCGAGACCGTGAAGGACAAGTGCGGCGACTGCGCGGGCCACGGCGTCAAGCGGGTGCAGCGCACGTTGTCGGTGAAGATCCCGGCCGGTATCGACGACGGCATGCGCATGCGCGTGCCCAACGAGGGCGAGACGGGCGGCCAGGGTGGCCAGCGCGGCGATCTGCAGATCGTCATCCAGGTCGAGGCGCACCCAGTCTTCAAGCGCGACGGTGCGCACGTTCACCTGGAGCGCGAGCTGACGTTCGCGCAAGCGAGCCTCGGCGACGAGCTCACGGTCGAGACGGTCCACGGGGAGGAGCGCGTGCACGTGCCGCCCGGAACCCAGCATGGGACGGTGTTGCGCCTGCGCAATCGCGGGTTGCCGCGACTCGATGGGCAGGGCAATGGCGACCAGTTCATCACGCTGGGTCTGACCGTGCCGACGATCCTCACGCGTGAACAGGTCGAGCTGATGCAGAAGCTCAGAGCGACGGGCCTCTGAGAGTCGCGCGCACAGCGCTTGATCTGGTATCCTGCGGGGCCGCATGGACCCGATGACACCCGAACCCGCGACCGAACGCGACGCCGAGCCTGGCCCGACTCAGGCGGTCGTCGCGGCAACGGCTGCAGTTGCTGATGACGTCGCGCCGGCTGCCGTTGCTGCCGAGTTCGTATCATCGGCGCCGGCTGACGCTGCCGATAGCTTGCGCGAGCGCATGGCGCTGGCACGCGAGCCGACGGCGCCTGCGCCCGATGGGTTCGTGATGCCAAAGCGGCCGCCAGTGAACTTCGGGCGCTATCAGCTCGTGCGGCGTGTTTCGATCGGAGGCACCGCGGAGATCTTCAAGGCCAAGGCCTTCGGCCCCATGGGCTTCGAGAAGATCGTGGCGGTGAAGCGGCTCCTGCCGCACGCGGAAGAGGACCCTGAGCTGCTGCGGCACTTCATCGCGGAGAGCAAGCTCGTGGCGCTGCTCGACCATCCACTGATTGCCCGCATCTACGAAGTCGGTCAGGTGCGCGGGCTCGGCGATGGCGTCGCCGGCACCAACTACCTCGCGATGGAGTACGTCTATGGGGTCGATCTGCAGGAACTGCAGCGGGCCCTTGGCGAGCGGGCGCTGGGCCCCGACCCGCGCCTCGTGTGCGCGATCGGGATTCAGGCGGCACATGCGCTCGACTATGCGCATCACGTCGTGGTCGATGGGCAGGCGCTGTCGATCGTGCATCGCGACGTGTCGCCGCAGAACCTGATGATGAGCGCGTCGGGGGAGCTGAAGCTCATCGACTTCGGGATCGCAAAGTTCGCGGGCAGCGAGAGCCGCACGAAGACCGGCGTGGTCAAAGGCAAGCACGCCTACATGAGCCCTGAGCAGGTGCGCCGAAGGCCGCTCTCCGGGCGCAGCGACCTGTTCTCGCTGGGGGTCATCCTGTGGGAGCTCGCGTGCGGACAGCGACTCTTCAAGTGCGAAACGGTGCTCGAGACGCTCGAGCGGGTCGAGGCGGCCGAGGTCGAACCGCCCTCATCGCGCGTGAATCTGCCGGCCGGACTGTCGCACTGGCTCATGGCCTGTCTCGCGCGCGATCCCGAGGCGCGGCCGGAGCGTGCCGGCATCGTCGCGGCCGGGCTCGAGGAGGTCTTGCGCGAGCTCGACCCTGACGGTTGGGATCGACAGGAGGCAAACCCGGGCATCGCCCACGCGATGACGATCGTGGCGCAAGCCTACGCGACACTCTTCGGATCGTCGGGCATGCGCGAAGACGACCTGACGATCGACGAATACCATCAGGCGTTGCGCGCGGTGGAGCTGGGCGACGATACGCAGATGCAGCGCCGCAGCCCGAGTGACATCACGATCGTACCTGACACGAGCGACCTCGCGGAGTACGTCGCACGCCTGCGCGAGCGACTTCCGATGGCGACACCCGAGGTGCTCGCCGATCATCCCCAGCATCCCCTCCGTTCCCAAGAACACGCATCGCCGGGCGTCGCGGACGACTCGGCGAATGGTGACTCGACGCGCTCGAGCTAGCCGCTCCGGCGACCAAGGACCTGCACTTGACCCAGCCTCACGCGACCCCGACGGTGCTCCCCGAGCCGCGCCTCGCACGCCTCGACAATGGCTTGCGGGTGCTCGTAACGACCCAACCGCACCTGTCGTTGGTGTCGATGATCCTGCTCGTCCGGGTCGGCTCGCGGTACGAGGATCCGATCGACAACGGCCTCTCGCACCTGCTCGAGCATGTTCTGTTCCGCGGCTGCGCGGCTTATCCAGACACCCACAGCCTGAACGCCGCGATCGAGAGCGTCGGCACCGCGCTCGATGCGGCGACCGCGCCCGACTACACGACCTTCGAGGCGGTGTGCCTGCCAGAGCGGCTGCCGGCGATGCTCTCGATCATCGGCGCGATGATCGGTGAGCCGAACTTCACCGGCATCGATGTCGAGCAGCGCATCATCGCGGAAGAGCTGCAGGACGAGATCGACTCCAGCGGACGCGACGTAGACCCGGATAACCTTGCGAAGATGAAGCTCTTTCCGGGAACTTCGATGGGCCTCAAGGTCGGTGGTACGTTGGCCGGGATCAAGCGCTTCGGCGAAGCCGATTGCCGTCGCTGGTACGCGCGCTTCTACGGTGCGGCCAACATGGTGCTGTCGATCGCCGGGCCGATCGGGCTCGAAGACGCGCTGGCATCGGCCGCGAAGGCCTTCGGCCAGCTCCCGGTCGGTGAGCTCCAGCTCGCCAAGCCAGCGAGCTCGCGGGGCGATCTGCCGGCGTTCGAGTTCACGCGCCACTCGGGGTCGCAGGCGGATCTGCAGCTCTCGTGGGTGTTGCCGCCGGAGTCGCATCCGGATTGGGCGGCGCTCTTGTTGGCGCAGCGGCTGCTGGATGACGGCACCTGCGCGCGCTTGCGGCATCGCGTGGTCGACCAGCTCGGGCTTGCTTATCACGCGGGCGCCGACCTCGAGGTCTACGATGGGCTCTCGATCTTCACGGTCGCGACCCAGACCCGGCCCAACCAGGCGGTGCAGGTGCTCGACGCGATCCACGCGGTGCTCGACGAGCTGGCGAGCGCGCCGGCGGCCGAGACTGAGCTTGCACGCATGCGCAGCCGGATCGAGCTCGAGATCGCAGGGCTGCGCGATTCGTGTGGCCAGGCCGCCTACTGGCACGGCCTGGCGGAGCTGCATCCCGGCACGGCCGCGATCGCGAGCCGCTGGAGCCGGACCCTGGCGGTTACGCCCGAAGACCTGATGCAAGCGGTGCGCACCCACCTTGATCGGAAGAGGGTGCAGCTGACCGCAGTTGGTGAGCTCGAGCCTGTGTGGCGAGCCGCGCTGCGCCACCGTATCCGTTCGGATGGCCCGCTGCGAACGGCGGCCCATCGCTGAGGTTCGTGACGCCTTTCACCCTCGCGACCCGGGTGCGCTTGTGGGTCCTCATTCAGATCCAATATAGTCCTCGGACGTATTCGCAGATACACTGTGGCCGGGATGGGGGACCAGACCCTGAAGGAACTTCGACGATGACAGCAGCACAACGAGTGGACGCCGGCGGTGGCAACGACCTCTGGCACTATGCGGTCGGTAGCGAGCGCAAAGGCCCCGTGCCGCGCACGACGATCGCCAAGCTCCTTGCTTCCGGCGAGATCAGCGCCGAGACCTACGTGTGGCAGCCGGGCATGGACAACTGGGTCCACCTCGTCGATGCGCCGCCGTTGAAGGCGCTCGTCGCGGGGCTCGAGGGCGACGGCCAGCCGGAAGAGTTCGTCGAGGAAGACACCGCGTTCACCTCGCCCGCGGACTTGAAGGCCGTGCACACCGCGCTCGACGACGACGACGAGGAGCTGTCAGGCGATACGATCGTCGAGTCGATCCCGGTCGTGCAGCCCGCCAAGAGTGCACCCGTGGTGGCCGAGACCGGTCCGCGAGGGACGGCACGCCAGCCCAAGGGCAACAAGGGCGGCGGTAACACGATCATGGGCACGCCGGCGGCGGCACAAGCGGCCGCGGCACAAGCGACTGCAGCGCAGGCCGACAAGGCCAAGGCCGCAGCGCCCGCCAAGGCGGAAGCCGCCAAGCCGACGACCTCGATGGGCGCGGTGGCGGCACCGGCGACCAACCTCGCGAAGCCAGCGGTGGCAGAACCAGTTGCCGCCAAGCCAGCAGCGAAGAACGACTCGGGCGTCTACGCGGCTGCGGCCAGCCCAGCCGCCAGTGCGGCTGCGGATATCTTCGGTGGTGGCCCCGAGGACGACATCTTCGGTGGCTCAGAGCCAACCTCTGAAGCAGAGGACATCGCGGGTGTTCACGGGCGGCGGCAGTCGTCGGTGCTCTTCAGCCTCGATGAGCTCGGCCGCGAAGAGGGCAAGAAGGGCGCGGGCGGCAAGGGGTCTGGCGGCAACGAGCAGTTCGTGACCGACTCGTCGGGCCTCATCGACATCAAGGCGATCGCCACCAACGAGAAGGGCCGTGGCGATCACGATCCGTTCGGTGCCTCGGCGCCGAACCTGGTGCTCGCGCCGCGCAACAGCCCAGCCGCGATGACGGTGCCAATCGTCGAGCGCAAGCGCGGCAATGGTCCGTGGATCCTCGCGGCCGCAGCGCTCCTCCTGATTGGCGGCGGCATCGTCGCGTTCATCCTGGTGAACGGCAAAGACCCGGTGCCCGTCGTTGCGCCGGTCGTCGCGACCGAGCCGGCCAAGACCGAGCCCGTGGTCGCCAAGGTCGAGCCCCCCAAGACCGAGCCGCCCAAGACCGAACCGGCCAAGACCGAGCCCGTGAAGGACCCGGCCAACAATGGTCAGGTCCCGCCGACCAATCCCGAGGTCACCAAGGTCGAGCCGCCGGCCAACCCCGTGGCGAATCCGGTGGTCGATCCGGTCAACCCCGGCACCGCCGAGGTCAAGAAGGACGAAAAGCCCAAGACCGAGGTCAAGAAGGACGAAAAGCCCAAGACCGAGGTCAAGAAGGACGAAAAACCCAAGGACGAAAAGCCCAAGGACGAAAAGCCCAAGGACGAAAAGCCCAAGGATGTCGTCGTGAAGGTCGAGGAGAAGCCGAAGGACCCCAACGCCAACGCCAAGGTCAATGACCTTCTCAGTAAGCTCAACAATGGCGAGAAGACCGAGAACAAGGATCCCGTCAGCAACGACTCGGCCCTGCCCGACAAGCTCTCGGCGGCGACCGTGCGCAACCAGATCAAGGGCCGCTTCGGCCGCTGCGGGAGCATGATCTCGAACCCGAGCGGGTCGGTCACGGTGCAGACCCAGTTCGTCATCTCGTCGTCGGGCGTCGTGCAGTCGGCGCGCGTCTCGGACGGCGGCGGCACCTCGCCGGACGTCCAGCGCTGCGTCGTGCAGGTCATCAAGGAGACGAGCTTCGGCAAATTCAAGGAGCCCACCATGCAGGTCAACCTGCCGGTCCGCTTGCTCTAGAATTCGCTAGATAAGTCTGATTTCAGGCACTAAGGCGCGTCGGCAATCATGTTGACGCGCCTTTTTCTTTTGGCTAGGGTCCCGCTCCCTCGCGCCCAGAGCGGTCGTGAGGCAGACGAAACCCCGCAGACGAACGATGTTCGTGGGCGCACCCGGCAAGACCGAGGCGGCGCTCCAGGCTCAGGCCACCGGGCGGGAAAGCGACAGGGATACGACGATGCGCGGTATTATCGGTAAGAAGCTCGGGATGACGCAGGTCTTCGATCAGGAAGGCAATTCGATCCCCGTGACGGTCCTGGAGATCCTCCCCAACCACGTGCTCCAGGTGAAGACGACGAAGGGCAAGGACGGCTACAACGCCGTCAAGCTCGCGACCGGCGAAGTCCGCGCGAAGACCATCTCGCGTCCAGAGCAGGGCGTCTTCAAGTCGGCCAAGATTGAACTCCAGCGCACCATCATCGAGTTCCGCCTGACCGACGCGGAGATAGCGTCGTTCAAGCAGGGTGACGTGCTCGACGCTTCGGTCCTGACCGAAGGCGCGCTCGTCCACGTGAAGTCGGTCTCGAAGGGCAAGGGCTTCGCCGGCGTGCTCAAGAAGCATCACATGAAGGGCGCCAAGGAAGCGACGCACGGTACCCACGAGTATCGCCGTCACGGTGGCTCGATCGGCATGGGCACCTACCCGGGCCGCGTGTTCAAGAACAAGCGCATGCCGGGCCAGATGGGCAACGCCAACGTCTGCATCCGCAACCTCAAGGTGATGGGCATCCACACCGACGAGAATCTGCTGCTCCTGTCGGGCTCGGTCCCGGGCGGCAACGGCAGTATCGTCCGCATCTTCGAGACGAAGCCCAAGAAGGTCATCGTCAAGAAGGTCGTCGCCCCGACCAAGAAGAAGTAATTCGCCGAACAGGCGAGGCGAGAGCAATGAGGAAACCGCTGCCTCAACGATGAGGCTGCATCGAAAGAGCCCTGGCTTAGGCCGGGGCTTTTTCGTTTTCTATGGCTCGCTAAGGCTCGCCAGCCAGCTCACCGGTGAAGGCGAGCGCGACCGGTCCATCCATGAAGGCCTCGGCGAAGTCGGGCGTGATCGTGATGACGAGGGTGCCACCGGGCAGCTCGACCGCGACCTCGCGACCATGCGCGATGTGGCCAAGGCGCAAGGCGGCGGCGGCGGCCGCGGTGGCGCCGGTGCCGCACGCCTGGGTGAGGCCACAGCCGCGCTCCCAGACCGTGACCTGAAGGCGAGGCGCCTCGCCCGCATGACCGGCGGCGATGACCTCGATGAACTCGATGTTGGCCTTGGCGGGAAAGGCGGGGTGGGCCTCGAGGGCGGGTCCGAAGGCGAGCGCGGTCGCGCGCGTGGCGTCACCGAAGATCGCGAAGTGCGGGTTGCCGGTGTTGACGGACAGGCCGGTGAAGTCGCGGGCGCCGAGCGAGATCGTGTGCTGGCCGGCATGTGCGGGCAGCGTGTGGCGAACGTCGAGCGGGACCTCGGCGGGTACGAAGCGGGGTCGCCCCATCGCGACTCGCACGGACGCGACCTTGCCATTGGCGTCGGCGGTCCAGCGACAGGCGAGCGCACCCGCTGGGGTGTCGACGACGAGGGGGTTGGCGCTGTGGCCGAGCATGTCGACCGCGTGCTTGACCAGGCAGCGGATGCCGTTGCCGCACATCTCGGGCAGCGAGCCGTCGCTGTTGACGAGGTCCATCGTGAGGTGAGCGCCGGGGGTGGTGGGCGGCGTGGCACGCATGACGCCGTCGGCGCCGATGCCGAAGCCGCGCCGACAGACGTCGCGGGCCAGTGCGGGCGTGATCGCGACGGCGCCGTCGAGCACGATGAAGTCGTTTCCCAGGCCGTGGTACTTGACGAAGCGCATGGGGTCTCCAAAGGTGCCGGGGCTGTCGGCAAGGCCGCTGCTGGAATGGGTCTTCGGGCCTGGGGCGTTCCCGAACGCCGCTCTGACGGCGTGGCGTGCGACTATCTACGAGGACGAGCGACGATGAAAGCTCTTGGACCGAACCCCATTCTACGAGTCTTCCGGCTGGCTGCGCTTGGCGCTTTGGCGCTGGTCGTGGGTAGCGCCCATGCGGCCGACGACAAGGACACCTCCGGGCGGCTCCTGACGTGGAACGTGACCCACAAGGACGGCAAGGACGCTCTGGGGATCGAGAGCTTGCGCATGGTCGAGTCGAACGCCGGCGGCTTCTTCGCGTCCGGTGAACTCAAGCTGAAGTCCGGCAAGAAGACCCATCGCAAGAGCCACCAGCAGCGCGATGACAGCGGCAAGGTCATCAAGTACCAGCGGGTCGAAGCCGGCTTGAAGGGCGTGGGTGTGCGCCTGTTCGAGTGGCAGGGCCAGATGCGCATCGCGCCGATCAACGGGACTGGCAAGCCGGTCGACGTCGGGTCCTTGCCGAGCGCGCGCCTCTGGGACACCGATCTCTGGCATCTCTACGAGACGTGGGGGCTGCCGAAGAGCTGCGAGACGACCAAGCTCTCGTACTTCGACGTCGCGGCCAAGAAGGTGGGCGATGCGAGCTTGCGCTGCGCCGGGTCGCGCAAGATCTACGACGACAAGAAGAAGGCGATCGACGTCAATCGCTTCGAGGTCAGCGGCGTCGACGGCGAGGCGGTCGAGCTGTGGGTCGACAACAAGGGCGAGCTCATCGGAGCCAAGAGCGAGTCGCGCGCGATGTTGCGTGCGAAGTATGCGCTCGAGCCCGGCAAGGACGGCGGCGATGTGCCGGTCGACGATGAAGGGCGCGACGCGATCAAAGACCGCGGCGTCGGGGAGTGACAGTGATGCAGCACCTCTTCTTGATGGACCCGATCGAGACAGTCCGGATCGACAAGGACTCGACGTTCGCGCTGATGTGCGAGGCGCAGGCGCGGGGCCACGAGGTGCTGTATGCGCTCGTGCCGGACTTGTATCTGAAGGCGGGTGAGGTCCGCACGGTCGCGCGCAAGGCGACCCTGCGCAAGGTGCAGGGTGCGCATGCCGAGCTCGGGCCGGCGCTCGACCTGTCGTTGGATGCGATCGATGTCGTGTGGATGCGGAAGGATCCGCCGTTCCACATGGGCTACATCTTCAACACGTACCTGCTGGACCAGGCCGAGGCTCGCGGCACGCTGGTGCTGAACGGGCCCAAGGGCCTGCGCGACATGAATGAGAAGGCGTGGGCGATGCGCTTTGCGGACATCGTGCCGACCGCGCTGCTCACGCAGGACATGGCGCGCATCCGCGCGTTCGCCGAGGAGCTGCAGACGATCGTCGTGAAGCCGCTCGACGGCAACGGTGGCGAGGGCGTGTTCATCGTGCGGCGCGACGACCCGAACATCGGCGTCATCATCGAGGCGAGCACCCAGCAGGGCCAGCGTAAGGTCATGGCGCAGCGCTACCTGCCCGAGGCGAAGCTCGGCGACAAGCGCATCATCCTGGTCGAGGGCGAGCCGGTCGGCGCCATCTCGCGCGTGCCGCAAGGCGTCGATCACCGTGGCAACATCCACGTCGGCGCGCGTGTCGAGCGATCGACCCTGACCGCGCGCGAGCGCGAGATCTGCGAACGGATAGGACCCGCGCTGCGCGACGCCGCACAGGTCTTCGTCGGTATCGACGTGATCGGCGAGTTCCTCACCGAGGTGAACGTGACGAGCCCGACCGGGATCCACGAGATCGATGCCTACGACGGGATCAAGGTCGCGGCGTTGATCATCGACGCGGCCGAGCGGCGCCTGGCCGCGCGCTGAGCCACAGGGCTCGCATTGCGGGGTCGTTGACCTGGTCGCGCTGCGACCCTACAGGCTGCTAGCGCGAGGCGCGCGAGCGAGGACACAAGGTCGGAGGTCGGATGTCGAAGCTATTGCACGGGCTCCTGGTCGCACTGCTCGTCGCCACGGGCGCGGGCGCGGCGCGATCGGAGGATCCGACGCAGAGCCTCGAGCGCGACAAGCGCCTCATCGAGACCTATCGCGGGATCCTGTCCGAGGAGCCAGGCGACGAACATGCCTATCGCCGCCTGCTCGAGACGGCGCACGTGGTCGGCGGTGTGGTCGGGCTCGTGCAGCTCTACAAGGCGCAGGTCGAGAAGGACCCCAAGGATGTCGCGGGTTGGCTGGTGCTCGGCAACCTGCAACGCACAGCGGACAACGTCGACGCCGCGAAGGAGGCCTTCGCGAAGGCGGCCGCGCTCGAGCCGGGGCGGGCCGAGCCGCATCTGTTGCTCGCGGCGCTCTTGCGCGACAAGCACGCGTTCGCCGAGGCGTTCGCCGCGTATGACCGGGCCATCGCGCTGATAAGAGATCGCGACATGAAGCAGGACGCGTTGCGGGCAGCGGCCGAGACGGCGATCGAAGCGAAGGAGGCGCCGCGGGCCGAGGCGTACTTCGAGAAGCTGGCGCAGACCGAGCCGCAGAACCTGTTCCTCCGAATGCAGGCGGCGAGCGCGTTGGCGCGCCTGGAAGAACCGGCGCTGGCGCTCGAGAAGTGGCTCCAGATCGAGGCCAAGGCCGGTGGGCAGCTCCAGCACCTGGTCGTCGTGTGGAAGGAGATTGCCGAGCTGCAGACGCAGCTCGGACGTTATGCCGACGCCGAAGCGAGCTGGCGCAAGGGGCTCGAGCGGCTGTCCACGACGCACTACGAGCGGCGCACGTTCATCGAGGGTCTGGTGTCGATCCATCGTCGCCAGGATCGATTGCGCGAGCTCATCACCGAGCTCGAGCCGAAGGCCGATCGCGATGTCGAGCTGACGTTGACGCTGGCGCGCCTGCATGAGGAGCTGGCCGAGGACGACAAGGCGCTGGCCTACTATCGCGAGGCGCAGAAGCGAAAGCCGTCGGACGAGGAGCCGCGCATGGCGGCGCTGCGGATCCTCGAGCGCATCGGGCGCCCAGAGGAGATCCTGCAGGCATGGGTCGAGCTGGTGCGCGCCTTTCCGCAGGAGCCGCGGCATCAACTGAAGCTCGCCGAGCTGTACTTCCAGCACACCAAGCCGAAGGACGCGGCTGAGCTGATGCGCAAGATCTCGCGCAACTATCCCTCCGATCCGGGGGTACATGCGCAGCTCGTCGACCTCTGGTTGCGCTACGGCGACAAGGCGGTGCGTGCCGAAGTCGAGAACGAATACAAGATCTTGCAGCGCCTCGAGCCGAACGAGGCCGGGCACGTGATGAGCCTCGGCGAGTTCTATTGGTCGAGCGGCGACAAGGAGCGCGCGGACGGGATCTGGAAGCGCCTCCTGAAGATGGGCAAGCGACCCGGCGAAGGACACTTCCTCCTTGGCGAGACGCTGACCGATCACGACCAGCATGATGCAGCGCGCAAGGAATTCGACGCGGCGATCGCGGCCGAGCCCGACAACACCCGCTATCGGCGCGCCCTGGCGCTGCTGCACGAGAAGACCGGGCATATCCCCGAAGCGCTCGACGAGTGGATGCGCGTGAGCGAGCGGGCCAGCAGCGAACGCACGACGTCGATGACGCGCGAGGCGCGCGAGCACATCATCGTGCTCTGGGAGAAGACCTCGCGGCTCGATGGCGAGATTGGCGAGCTCGCGCGCAAGTTCAACGGCACCCCGCCGGATCTGCGCGCCGGCCGCTTCCTGGCGGTCGCGTTGCTGCGCCTCGGGCGCATGGATGAGGCACGGGTCGCGCTCGAGCGGATGGACACGCTGGTGCCCGACGACGCCGAGACGCTCGCCGGGCTGGAGCAGGTCTACACGCGGCAGAACGAACCGAAGAAGGCGATCGCAGTGCTCGAGCGGCTCGCGAAGTCGAACCCGGGCGCGGTCGAATATCTGTATCGGGCGGCGGATCTCGCGCTCGGCATGGGGGACGAAGCGTCGGCCCTCAAAGCCGCCAAGGCGGTGCTCGAGCTCGCGCCGGCCGACGCGAATGCGCACGCGCGGGTAGGCGAGCTGTACTTGCGCATGGGGTATCGATCGGAGGCGGCGGACTCGTGGCGGCAGGCGTTGGTGATCGAGCCGCGCAACTTCCCCGTGCGCTTCAAGCTGGCGTCGCTGTATCGCGATATGGGCAACCCGAGCCGCGAGGAGCAGGTGCTGGCGGACATCGTGCGCGAGGCGAACGAGGGCGCGGACATCCTGCGCGCGGGGCGACGGCTCTTGCAGTTGGCGCTGACCACCGGGCGGCTCGCCGAGGTCGAGGCGTTGTTGCGGCCGCTGGTGGATCCCGGCCGCGGTCAGGGTCGCGGGCGCGGCGCACAGCTGCGCCTGGTGGTCGATGTCTACGGGCATCTCGCGCAGGCGCTGCGCTTCTCGGATGAGCCGCGCGACGTGCGCGAGCGCAAGCTGGCGGAGCTCGGCGAACGTGCGCTGAGGCCGCTCCTCGAAGCGCTCGAGGACAACGACATCGCGACGCGCACGCGCGCCATTGAGACGCTCGAACTGACCCACCCCGCGGGCGCGACACCGGCGCTCGCGCGGCTTGCGGCAGAGCCCGAATCGATGGCGCAGCTCCAGGCGATCTCGGCGCTCGGGCGGATTGGGACGGCGGGTGCGGTGGCGGCACTCGGTCGCCTCTCGCTGCCGGCGACCTTGGCGCAGACGCGCGAGCTCGCGTTGTGGGCGCTGGGCTATGCGCCAACCGCGGACGCGACCGCGGTGCTGTTCGAGCGACGCAAGGGCACACCGCGCGACCGCACGTTGATCGCGGCGGCGGTCGGCTTCGGTCGCCATCCCGACTCCCTCGCGTTGGCGATCGAGCTTGCGTCCGACCAGTCGCAGGATGTGCGCGAGACCGGAGTGTGGGCGCTCGGGCGGCTGCGCAATCCCGAGGCGGTGAAGGTCCTGGCCGATCGACTGGCGCGTGCGGCGACCCCGCGCGAGTCGCGGATCGCCGCCTGGGGCCTCGGTCAGATCGGCACGGCCGAGGCACGCGCAGCGCTGGTCGAGCGTCTCTGGCTCGGGACGCCGCAATCGGCGACGGACGACGCGATCTGGCTGGCGCTGGCCTTCACACCAGAGCGCACCTCGCGTGACACGCTCATCGAGGCAGCCTACGGGGCATTGGCTGCGCGTGATCGCGGGATCGTGCAGCCGGTGCGCGCCACGCTCTATCAACCGGAGATGCCGGATGGTCCGCCGGAGGGAGGCGACTGGTTGCTGTCGCTTGTCGGCGAGCCAGGCCACGAAGGGCCGCTTCTGACGCGGGTGCGCGGCATACTCGAGCGACCCGAGGCGGCGCCGAAGCTCGCGCTCGTTGAGGCGCTCGTGCGGCAGATGCAGCCAACCTCGGGTGCCAACCGGGGAGCTCTGTCGTTGTTGCCGCCTCAGCTCGGCGATGGTCGCGCCGCGACCCAGAAGCTGCTCGCGCTCGTCGCGGAGCCGCTGCTCGCGTGCGTCGAGGCGGAGGCCGACGGGCGCGCAAGGGACACCTGGCTCATCCTGCTCGCGAGCTGGCGTGACCCGGCGAGTGCCGCGCGGGTGCGCAACCTTGCACTCGAAACGGTCGTGCAGAGCGACGGGTCGGAGCCGCTGCGTGGCGCTTTGATGGCGTTGACCGCCGATCAAGGATTGGCTGCTACGTTGGCCGATCCAAAGGCGAAGACGACGCGTGAAGCGCTCGGTGCGGCGTTCGCACGCCTGACCAAGGCGCCCGCACCCGAGCTACGGGCTGCCCTGGCACGAGCCCTGAGCGCGCTCGGTGACGCGCAGGCCCAAGTCACCCTGGCGGAACTCGCGCAAGATCCGACGCCGCTCGTGCGGATTGCGGTAGCGCAGGCGATCGCGGACGCGCACCTCGTGGTCGAGCCGGGGCTGATCGCCGACTTGTTCGACCTCGTGCGCGACCCGCTGCCCGACGTCAGCGTCGCGGCTGTGCACGCGCTCGTGGCGCAGGATCGGCCGGAGCTCGTGACCCGGCTCCGCTCCGACCCCACCCCGCATGTGCAGCGCGCCTTGCTCGACCGCACCCCTGCCCCACGCTGAGCCCGTGGCGAGGCGAGAGCAATCAGGACTTGGCTGGCGAGCAGCGAAGCGTGGCGAGCCGGCACGCAAAATTCGCCGAGCAGGCGAAGCCGTGACGAGGCGAGAGCAATCAGAAATTGAGTCATCGTTGGTTTACAACGCTCAGACTTTCGGTCAGCTTCGGAGCCCGGAAGTCGCGGGCATCACACGCCAACAACACCGCCCGCCGCCGCACTTGGGGTCCTCTTATGAAAGCCATCCGCGTTGTCACGCTCGCGTTTCCTTCGTTGCTCGTCGCCTCACCTGCCTTCGCCGAGATCATCGACGAGATGCCTTCGACGGCCAGCGACCACGACTCCGGCTTCCTGCTGCGCCTCGCATTGGGCCTTGGCTACGAAAGCCTCAGTGTCAGCGCCGGCGACACCGACGTCTCGATCGGCGGCTTCGGTGGCGCCCTCGATGTCGGCATCGGCGGCATCGTCGTCCCGAACCTGGCGATAAACGCCGACATCTACGCGAGCAGCGTACCGAGCCCGGGCGTGTCATTCAACGGCCAGGACCTCGGCAACGCCAACGACGCGACCATGACCCTGGCCTCGATCGGCCTCGGCGTGACGTACTACATCATGCCGCTGAACCTGTACCTGGCCGGTTCGCTCGGCATCGGCAAGACCACCTTCTCGGCCGACGGCGAGAGTGAGGAGACCGACTGGGGCCTCTCGGTCAACGCCATGGTCGGAAAGGAGTTCTTCGTCAGCAGCGACTGGGGTGTCGGCGTGGCAGCGCAGCTCATCTTCGCCGACGTCCCGACCAACAATGACGCTGACTCGGCCCACTACCTCGCGTTCAACATCGCGTTCACAGCCACCTACAACTGAGCCTCGACTGGTCATGCGCACACTGACTCTGCTGTTCGTTGCTGTCTTCCTCGCCCTGACCGGCTGCGCCTCCGCTCCACTCGCGCAGGTCGACGCGGCTCGCGCGGATGCTGTTCGCACGCCCGGCGCTCGCCAGGCCCAGGCCTTCGCCAACGCGGTCTCCAGCGCGGCGCGCAACGGCGAGTACAACAAGTTCCCCAAGACCTTCGCGCGCGACACCGCAGAGGCGATCGACCTGCTCGACCGCACGATGCAGACGGCCGGTCCCGACACGGCGACACTCATCGCCTGGCGCGCGGTGATCTTGCGCGTGCAGGGTCACGAAGACGAAGCGGTCGCGGAGATGGAGCGCTCGTTCGCGACCATGCCCAACGAGCTCGCGGGCGAAGCGCTCGTGACACTCTACGGGCAGCGCGCCGACGTCGCGTCAGTCGGTCGCATCTGCGCGCCGCTGTGCATGTCGATCGACGACAACGACGAGCGCATGCGCATGATCAACGTCTGCCGCGACAACACCAACGCGACCAGCGCCGAAGGCGAGACCGCGTGGATGCCGCCCGAACTCGTGCGTTGGTACCGCGTCGAGCGTGAGCGCCGCCACGAGGCGCAGGTCGACGCCCAGGTACGCCAGGCCGAGCAGGACCGCGAGGAGCGCGTGGTCGTGCGCCAGATGGAGCAATGCACCGCCGACTGCAAGCAGCGCGCGCTCTACTGCCAGAACAAGTGCTATGGCCGCGTCGACTGCGAGAACCGCTGCGTCGACATCAACAACGCCTGCGTCGACGGCTGTGCCGCCGAGGCGCGCGAGAAGCTCGGCCAGTAAGCCGAAGGCCATACGGCCGGCCTTGACGTGTCAGTCAGTCGGTCGCAGTGTTTGGCGCGGCGATTGGCCGCTCAGGGGGATTCGTGCGCACGCCCAAGCTCATGCTGATTCGCGGTGACGGACAGGACGGCACCATCTTCGCGCTCGAGCGGCGCGAGGTGAGCCTCGGGCGCGACAAGTGCGACATCGTCTTTCCCGACGATCCCGCCATCTCGCCGCGCCACTGCACGTTCCACGTCACCGACGGGCGCGTGCACGTGCGCGACGAAGGCTCGACCAACGGCGTCTTCCTGCGCATCCACACGCCGACCGCGCTGTCGGACAACCAGATATTCCTCTGTGGCGAGCAGGTGTTCCGCTTCGAACGCTTCCGCCCTGTCCCCGTCACCATCGGGGTCGACGGGGCAGTGTTCGGCGGCACGCCCATCTCGCCGTGGCGCTTCCGCGTCATCCAGATCCTGGCCGGCGGCCACATCGGCCTGGCGTTCTGCGCGCGCAAGCGCTCGATGACGATCGGCCGCGAGGACTGCGACATCAACTTCTACTCGGACCCGTACATCAGCCACTACCACGCGCGCCTGGAAGAGCGCGGCGGGCAGTACGTGCTGACCGATCTCGACAGCCGCAACGGCACGTTCGTGCGCATCCAGGAGCAAGCCCTGCTCGAGCCCGGCGATCACGTCTTCGTCGGTCGTCAGCTGATGCGCCTCGAAGAGGCCTGAACCGCATCGTCTAGAGGCGTCTAGAGGACGGTGAGCACGACTACGACCGCGGCGGTCGCCACCGCACCCCCGAGTGCTATCCAGAGCCAAAACTTCTTGTTGCTCGCCGCTGCCTCGCGCGGCTCGAGTGCGACAGCGGGCAGCACACCACCCGGAATGGTCTTCACCGCTATCGTGACCGCTTCGCGTGATGCCTCGGACGGCGGCCGGGCGCCCGGGCTCGCCGCGCGCATCGCAGGCGTCACGGCCGGCTCTATGCCCTTCGCCTTCGAGCCCGCGCTGCCGATGATCCTCGGCGCAGACGCGACGCCGGTGCTGCCCTCGGGCGGTGTCTTCTTCAGGCGTGCATCCTTGGTCTGCGCCTGGACGCGCTTGCCCATTTCGCGGCCGGCGGCCTCGGGGATGGTGTCGCCCAGCGACATGTCGGTGGCGGTTCCTGCGACCGCAGCCTTCGACGTGTCCTTGTCGTCGTCGCGCATCACATGGGCACTCGACAGGTCGATGGCGTTCACGAGGTCCGAGATGGGCCGCATGTCGACCATCGTCGCGTCGTCGGTGTTCTTGGCCTCGACCCGCTCACGCCGTTGCACGGCAAGCTCGCGATCGATGCGCTCGAGCTCGGCATTGACGTCCAGCGCCGAGGCCGGACGCTTCTCGCGGTCCTTCTCGAGCAACGTCAGCACCAGCCGATTGAGCGCCTCCGGCATATCCGCGCGCAGCTCGATCGGCGGCCGCGGTAGCTCCGAGATGTGCTTGGTCACGACCTCGATCGGCGACGGCGCGTCGAACGGCAGCATGTCGGTCGTCAGGTGATAGAGCATCACGCCGATCGCATACAGGTCACTGCGCGCGTCGAGCTTCATGCCGCGCGCCTGCTCCGGGCTCATGTACTCGGGCGTGCCGCACACGATGCCGGTGCGCGTCTGGAACGAGCGGCGCGAGCCGGGATTGTTCTCTTCGAGCTTGGCGATCCCGAAGTCGACGACCTTCACGTGATCGCGGACCGTGCGACGGTCTTCGATCATGATGTTCTCGGGCTTCAGATCGCGATGCAGGACGCCGTTGGCGTGCGCTTCGTCGAGGGCCTGGCAGACCTGCTTGATGATGCCGACGAGGCGACGGAAGTCGATGGGGTGTTCGCGCTCGAGCAGCGTCGCGAGGTCGATGCCCTGGATGTACTCCATCGCGATGTAGAGCGAGCCGTCGTCGAGCGCCCCGAAGTCCATGATCTGGACGCAGTTGGGGTGGTTCAGGCGACTCGCCGCGCGGGCCTCGCGATGGAAGCGCTGGATGAGCTCGGGGTCCGTCAAGAGGTGCCGATGCAGCACCTTGATGACGACCGCCTTGCCGAGGGCGGTCTGCTCCGCCTTGTAAATCGTGCCCATCGCGCCCGAGCCGAGCACGGACGCTATCGTGTACTTGCCGACGATGGTCTGCCCGACAAGAGGGTCTTTCGCCTCGGGCGAGCGGGCGGTGTCGGTACCGCACGACAGGCAGAACCTGTGCGACTCAGGCACGGGACTACCGCAGTTCCAGCAGGTCTTGGCTGCTGCCTTGGGCGCTACAGGTGCGATGGCTCGGACTCCCCTGAACGTTCGGCTGCTCGGGACTGTAGCACAGTTGCCAGAGGGCGCGAGTCGTCCCATCGGCCAGGTCACCCGGCCCAAATCCAAGAGGTACCGGGCGCGCAAACAAGAACGCCGGACCCCAACCGCAAGGCCAGGATCCGGCGTATCCGAGGCGAACTCGGCATCGCTTCAGGCCCGAGCCGGAGGCTCAGGCCAGGCAATCAGAAGTAGAAGTGGAACGAGGTGCCCCACGTCCCGACATTGCCGAGCGAGATGTTGGTCGCGTCGCCACCGACATCGAAGGCCAGGCCGAAGTGGCCCGCCACCGAGAAGAAGTCGGTAAAGAAGTGCTCGACGCCGAGGCCGACGTCGACCACGGTCGAGTCCGCGTCGACGAGTCCGAGGCGCACGCCGGCGAGGGCGTACATGTTCGTGTCGTTGGCGCGGGCGATATTGTAGAGGAGCCGCAGGCCGAGGCCGAAGGCGGTCGAGCTCTGGTTGGGGCCGTTGCCGTCCGGGTCGCCCTGGATATTGAGGCCGATCAGCGCCTGGATCCCGAAGTCGTTGATCCAGTACTTGAGGCTAAGCCCACCCGGAACGCCGCTTGCGAGGCCTTCGAGCTGCCCACCGACACCGAAGCGACCGGTCATGTCCTTGGCTGATGCCGAGCCTGCCATCGCGAGCGGGGCCATCGTAGCAAGTGCGAGCGCGAGCTTCTTCATTCTGATTCTCCTTGGTAGGTTTCCGGTCGCTCCGGAGGGCCATGGCAACTTGCCGATGAGCCTGCGGTCGAGCGCTTCGTGAGCACCTGTGTTGTGCGACCGAGGGCGACGCTAGCCCGCCTCCGCGATCTGTCAAAATTGTTCCGGACCCGCTTGCCGAGCGGACGTCCGTTGGGTGCGCAGTTGCCTTTGCGCGGCATCCCACGGGCGCCCACATGGCGGTCACGCACCTGCTTCGCGGTGTGCGCGCCTGCGTCATGTCCGCTCCGCTACGCTGCGTGCGCGATCACCCCACGAGTGGATAACGGATCACGCAGCGGCCCATCACTGCTTCTTCGGCTTGCCGAAGTACCAGTGAAAACCCGCGCCCCAGGCCGCGCTGACGAAGTCCTGATCGCTGACCCCGCCGAGCAGCGACGAGAACGTGACGTTGCCCGAGACCGCGAAGTGGTCGCCCAGGAAGATCTCCGCGCCGACCACGACATCGAGATAGAGGATGGCGGCGTCGATCTTCTGAATGGTCGGCTCGCCCTGCACCTGACCCGGAGCCGCCTCGGGCGCGGGGATGAGGCGGGCACCGCGGCCGAACTCGGTCGAGACACCACCACCCACGTAGAGGTTGGTGAGGCGTGTGCGGGTCATCGCGTAGAGCACGCGCACGCCGGGACGGAACACGAGACGACCGGGTGTCTGTGCATCGGAGTGGATCGCATCGAACGCGAAGAGGCCTTGCAGCCCGAGGTCGGAGACCCAGTACTTGAGGCTAAGCCCCCTCACGAGCGACGAGTCGAGGTTGGCGCCGAGCCCGAGGTTGCCTGACAGATCGCGTGCCTCGGCGGGCTTCGAGGCGACGAGCAGGACAGTGAGGGCTACGGCGGCGATGAGGCGTTGCACCGGGCGAGCCTAGTGCGCGCCAAAGCGCTGTCAACGTTCGCCGTCAACGTTCGTCGTTCGGACCGGAGTTGGACAGACGCACGAGCCACACCCGCGCCAGCCGATCGTGCAGCGTACGCCGCTCCGGATCGAGCAACGCCCACCACGCTCCGAGCCCCGCGAGCGCCAGCGACGGCACGCGCCAAAGCGCCCACCCGAGCACCCTCAGCCGCGATGGCGGTCGCCCGTCGCCCCCGAGCATCAGCACATCCAACGCACGCTTGCCCGGCGTGCGCGCCCCGAACACAAGCGGCCAGGCGACCTGCAGCGCCACGAAGATCGTCAGCGACAGGAACGCCCGCCCCGGCCGGTCGTGGAGGTAGTCGACGACCTGGTCGAAGAGGTTCCAGGGCGGCAGCTCGAGCGGCTCGGGATCGGTCGCGATCAACGCCCACGTCGCGAGCGCCCAGGCAGTCAGCGGGACCACCAGGTCGATCAGCGCCGCAAAGAAGCGTCGCCACACTGGAGCCGCCAGGTACTGCGCGGACGCCACCTGCTCTCCGCGAAACGGAGCCATGCGCGCCTTCTCAGATGCATTCGTAGCGGTCGAGCTCGCTCGGCCGACCACCTTCTCAGATGCATTCGTAGCGGTCGAGCTTGCTCGGCCGACCACCTTCTCAGATGCATTCGTAGCGGTCGAGCTTGCTCTGCCGAGCGTCTTGTCGAGCGCCACCGGCTTCGCCACGACCGGCTCGTCATCGAGCGACGGCCAGGCATGCCCGCTCGCATCGTCCTGGTCGCGGGTCATCGGACAAAGACCTGCGTGCTGGCGATGCCGCTCTCGATGTGGGTCGCCTCGCGCTCGCAGAAATCGGCGATCGCGCCATGCAGCCGCGGCTCGAAGAGGAGGTGCGCCGAGTGCGTGCGGTGCGGCAAAAACCCACGTCCGAGCTTGTGCTCCTCGCCGCCTGCGCCGGCCTCGAAGCCGACCACGCCGCGCTTGATGCAGTCCTCGATCGCGGCATAGGCGCAGACCTCGAAGTGGAGGCTGTCGACCTCGTCGAGCGCACCCCAATAGCGGCCAAAGCGCGTGCCGCCGGGCGCACCCTGCGGTAGGCTCTCGAGGTTCAGCGAACCACCGACGATCGCGTCGCCGCGACGCGCGACCATCACCTGCAGGTAGGGCCGCATGCGCTGCCACAAGAGTTCGAAGAAGGTGCGGTTCAAGTAGCGCCGACCCCAGGCGAAGCGCGCGATGGTCGCCTCGTAGAAGTCGAACGCCGGCCCTATCAAGTCGTCGCCGACCGCGTCCCCGACGAGGCTCGTCACTGTCACGCCCTGCTCGCTCACGCGCCTCCGCTCGCGCCGGATCTGGTTGCGGCGCTTGCTGTCGAAACGGGCGAGGAACGCGTCGAAGTCCGCGTAGCCGGCGTTGTCCCAGTGGAACTGGCAGCCGAGGCGGTGCGTGAAGCCGAGCTCTTGGGCTATGCGGACCTCGTTGGCGGTACAGAACAAGAGATGCACGCCCGAGCAACGCAGCGCTCGCGCGGTCTCGACCGCCTGCACGAGCAACGCCCGCCGCACTGCATCGCTTGCTTCGCCAGCAACCTCGGGTGCGACCAACAAGCGCTCGCCCGTGACCGGCGAGAAGGGCGCTGCCAGGATCATCTTCGGGTAGTAGCGCGTGCCCATGCGCTCGGCCGCTTCGGCCCAGGCCCAGTCGTAGACGAACTCGCCCATCGAGTGCGACTTGACGAAGGCCGGCGCGAGCCCGACGACCGGTCCCTGTTCCATCCCTGGAATCGTCACGCGCGCAGCGAGGTGCATCGTCGACCAGCCGGTGCGCTTGGCGAGCGAGCCCGACTCCTCGAGCGCCGACAAGAACCCGTGGTGCAGAAACGGGATGGCGCGCCGCCCCACGGCGAGCGCGTCCCACGCCAGCCGCCCGATCTCATCCACGCTGGCGACCGCATTCACATCGACCGTCAACTGCGTCGTGACCGTCATTTCGGCGACAGCACCTGCTGGCGTAGAAGGTCCGTCGTCGACTCGGCGAGGCGCTCGACCGAGCCGCGCACGGCGATGCGTTCCCCGACCCGACCGAGCACGGTCGGGATCTCGTACGTGAGCTCGTAGCGCACCTTGGTGACCACGTCCGACTCCTTCGTGAGCGTCACCGTCTCGGTGATCTCATTGAGCTCTGACCCGCCCTGTGGCTTCACGTGCCACGAGAAGCGCGACTCGTGATCGAGCGCCAGCACCACCAGCTCCGCCGGGACCGTGTAGCGCTCGAGCGCGAGCGTCGCACGATACTGGGCACCGACCGCCAGCGGTCCACCACGACCGATCGGCTCGACATCGGCGATCCACGTGCTCCACGACTTGCGATGCGGGATGTCGGTTATCTGTGCCCACACCTTGTCGGGGCTCGATGCGATCGTGACCTCGGACGCGATCACCACCGTCGACGGGGCCGCCGCCGCCCACATCAGGATCAGCGCAGCCGCGCCCAACACCAACGTGAAGAGGCCGCCGAGCACGATCACGCCCGGCCGGAAGACCGGCCCCGGCAGGTTGTTAGGCCCCACCCCACGCTGGTCGCGCGGCACCTTCAAGTGCCGAAACGTCGCGGCCGCGATGAACGCAGGCAGGATCGCCGGCAGCGCCCACGGCCCCGGAAATCCCCAGAGGATCGTCGGGATCAACACCAGCAACGCGAGCACGATCGAGAACGGAACCAACATCAGAGCGTGAGCCCCGCCGCGCGGATCGCCGGGAACACCTCGCCGACGGCCTTCTGCACGTCTTCGGCGAAGTCGATCTCAGTCCACGGGAAGTCGCCACACGGCACGTAGCCCGCGACCTTCTCTTTCATGAACCGGTCGAGCGCCGCCTCGTATTCGACGCGGTCGATGCCGTCCGCAACCATGGCGTCCATGATCTCGACGAGCCGCACCGAGTCGTGCTTGTCGAGGCGGAAGAAGCCCACGCCTTCGCCCGCGAGGTCCCAGCCGGTCTGGGTGGAGGGCTCGCGGCTCCGCGCGATGTGCAACGCGCGCTCACCGGTGACGCACACCATCATCTCCTCGCCGGTCGGGATGGTCGTCTCGTCGATGAGGAAGCAGTTCGCGTGGGGGGCGCGCACGAGGCGCTCCATCAGCTCACGCGGGTAGAGCACGTCGGCGTCCATGATGACCGTGTCGCTCTCGACGAGGTGCTGCTTGGCGGTGTGCAGCGAGAGGATCGAGCCCTTGCGATACTCGGGATTGACCTCGAAGCGCACGTCGAACGCGCTGCCGGTCTGCTGCTTCCAGGCGGCGACGGCCGCGCGGATCTGGTCTTCGAGGTAGCCGACGACGATGACCAGGCCGGAGATCTCGGGGATCTGCGAGAGGTGATCGAGGTGATGCGCGAGCAACGTGCGCTCACCGACTTCGACCAGGCACTTGGGGTGGTGGTCGGTGAACGGTCGCAGGCGATCGCCGACACCGGCAGCGAGGAGCACGGCACGAATCGAGGACTTGGACACGGGGCCTCCAGGGCATGCAGTCGCCCGCCCTGTAACAACATGGATTCGGTCCAGCAAGCGCGAAGCCGCGTGGGAAGCGGGTTGCGCAGGCGCATGACTTTTTTCGCGAACGGCTGGCCTCGCAGGCTGCCGAAGACTGAGCGACAATGCCGCGCGTGTCCCGAGGCGGGAGTTCGAGTTTCAAAACCGTTCGCCTCGCGGATTGCGCCCGGATCGAGGGAGGCGTAACCCGTCATGCCGGGTGCACCTTCTGTCCGTCGGAGGCTCGATGAATCGCTGGTTTCAGTGTGTGTCCGGGGTGAGCGCGTTCCTGGTCGTCGGCAGCAGTATCGCCTTCGGCTGCCTTGCCGCAGGCTGCGCCGGCAAAGGCACGCCCGACAATCCCCTCGGCTTCGAGACGGCGCCGATCGTCAACGGCCAGACCGAGACGGGCTACGCCCCGGTCGGCGCGCTCACGACCTGGTTCGGCAACCAGTATGCCGGCGCCTTCTGCACCGCGACCGTCATCCGCCCCAACTGGGTGTTGACCGCGGCGCACTGCCTCGAAGGCGACACCCAGGTCAACCAGACCCGCTTCTACGTCGGCAACGACGCGAACAACCCCAACAGCGGCACTTTTTACCGCGCGCAAGAGTTCAAGGTCCACGAGCAGTACAACGCTCAGCGCCTCGAGAACGACATCGCGCTAGTGCGCCTGCAGAGCCCGGTCACGGGCCTCACGCCGATCCCGTACAGCGTCGTCAGCCTCGTCCCGCACGAAGGCGAGGTCGCCTTCTACGTCGGCTTCGGTGCGACCGAGGGCATCCAGGAGTCGGGTGGCGGTCTCAAGCGCTCGACCAGCTTTCCTATCTCGAACGTGTACTCGGGCACCTTCGACAGCGACTACAACGGCCACGGCACCTGCTTTGGTGACTCGGGTGGTCCGGCGCTCCTGACCCTCAACGGGGCCCTGTCGATCGTCGGCGTGACCAGCGCCGGCGCGGCCTGCAACGGCCCCAACTGCGACCCCTGTCAGACGTCCACGTTCAGCACGCGCGTCGACGCCTACGCCGCGTGGATCGCCAGCAAGCTCAACGAGCCCGCCCCCAACTGCAACGACAACGCCGACATCTGCGGCTGCGCCCAGGCGTGCCAGGCCAATGGCACCTGCGACGACACGGTCTGCGAGATCGCGACCTGCTCTGACGCCTACGACTGCCTCGTCAACTGCGGCCAGAACCAGAGCTGCCAAGGGACCTGCTACTCCAATGCGTCGGCGACCGCGCAGGCCCAGCTCGATGCGCTGTTCACCTGCCTGGACAGCAAATGTGACGCGAACCTGAGCGAGGCCGCCTACGCCGAGTGCGCCTCGAGCAAGTGCGGCGCGCAGACCCAGGCGTGCTTCGGCGGCGGCACCACCGAGACCGGCAACGACACCTGCAAGCAGGTCTACGACTGCTTCGTGCCCTGCACCGACGAAGCCTGCTACACGGCCTGCTACGGGGACGGCACGGCCGCGGCCCAGGGTCAGATCGACGCGATGTACGCCTGCTTCGACAGCAAGTGCGGCACCATCCAGGACGCCAACGCGTGGCAGACCTGCGTCGCCAACAACTGTGGCACCCAAGTCACCGCGTGCTTCGGTGCGCCCGAGAGCTGCAACCTGACAGGCGGCTCGTGCGACGCCGGCACCGCCTGCTATCCAACCACCACCGAGGGCTTCAATGGCTGCTTCGACACCGCGGGCAAGGCCGTCGGCGCCGCCTGCGACGCGGCCTCGGACGGGCTCGAGTGCGTCGATGGCGCAATCTGCGCCCCGGTCACGAGCGGTGGCGTGTGCGCCCGCTTCTGCACCTCGAACGGCGGCTGCGGCGGCGGCACCTGCGACATGGACACCGGCCTCGGCATCGGCGTCTGCGTCGCCGGCACGACGTCGCCCTGCGTCGACGTCGACCGCGACGGCTCGTGCGCGGCCGACGACTGCAACGACAACGACGCCGCGGTGAAGCCGGGCGCCAGCGAGACCTGCGGCAATGGCAAGGACGACAACTGCAACGGCCAGAGCGACGAGAACTGCTCGACGCCGTGCATCGACAACGACAACGACGGCGCCTGCGCGAACGTCGACTGCAACGACAACGACGGCGCCATCAACGCGGCCGCGACCGAGCGCTGCGGTGACTCGGTCGACAACAACTGCAACGGGCAGACCGATGAGGGCTGCGACACCTGCACCGACGCCGACGGCGACGGCTACTGCGCCGGCCAGGGCGACTGCAACGACAACAACGCCAACGTGAAGCCGACCGTCGTCGACACGTGCGGCAACGGCGTCGACGACAACTGCGACGGCGCCATCGACGAGAACTGCGCCGTCAATCCGCAGGGCGGCAACAGCTCGGGCGGCTGCGCCGGTGGCAGCGAGTCACTCCCGATCCTCGCGGGTCTCCTCGGCATGGCGGTGGTCGCGATGCGCCGCCGCCGGGTTTGATGCTCGGCGCGGCGTGAGCCGGGCGTGAGAGAGCGAAGGCCGGGGTCACACCCGGCCTTCTGCGTATGGCGGGTTTCACTTTCACTGTCGCGAGAGGGCTCGGGGCCGCTTCGGTGGCCAGCCCAATCGCGTTCGCGCCCTCCGGGACCGCGATTTGTGCGGCAGCAAGTCGCGTGTGGGACCGGCCCAAACCGCGAGGCCCGGTCACGGACTCGCGTTTCCGGCCACCGTGATCACGATTCCCTGATCACGAGGTGGCGTGTAGGACCGGTCGGACCGCAGCTAGGAGCTTCCAAATCACGTCAACGGCCGCCGTTGGCACGATTGTAGACGCCGCAATCGCGATCACGGCGTTCGGAGGACACGGCGAATTCGCGAAGCGAGGCACGCGCGACCGGGTCGGCGCGAGGAGGCCAGCCCCATAGGCCACCGACGAGCGAGCGACGAAGGGCCCGCGCGTCCCGCGAGCGAATTCGGCAACGGCAGCCAAAGGCGATACGGCGAATTCGCGAAGCGGGGCGCGCGCGACCGAGGAGCCGCGAGGAGGCCAGCCTCATAGGCTGCCGACGAGCGAGCGACGAAGGGCCCGCGCGTCCCGCGAGCGAATTCAGCGCAATTCCATCAAGTCGGGGAAGGTCATCATCGTCTCTTCCGCGGGCAGGATGTCGCTCTCTGAGGCGGGGGTCCACACGACCTCGGCGGCCAGCACGTAGGGCGCGGACAGGCCGCCCAGGCGCTCGAGCGCGAACTTCAGATCCTCGGGCGAGGCGATCTTCTCGGGCAGCGCGGGCACGTTGTTGTCGACGCCGACGACCAGCGTGACGACGAAGAACTCGTTGATGCCGAAGTCGCCGTCCTCGTCGGTGAGGCCGTCCTTCGACTTCTTCTCACGTGTGTTCTCGATGGCCTTGCGGTTGCCTTCGACGCGCAAGACCTCGCGGTCGAACGTCGCGCGGGCCTCAGTCGTGAGCGACTGGAACTTCTGCTCGGCGTCGGCGGGGCCGATCTTGCCGGTGCCGATGAGCGAAGCGTGGGTGACCTTGTCGCCCTTCCTCCGGACGTAGAGCGCGATGTTGCGCACGAAGACCGCGAGCTGGTCGGGTGAGTCGAAGCTCGAGCGCCGCACAATCCCTTCGAGCTCTTCCCACGGACGCTCGCCCGGCTGGCCGATGCCGAAGCGGATCCGGTAGACGCGCGCCTTGTCCTTCGAGCGGCTCATCGCCCAACGCACGAGCGCCATGACCGCGAACAGGAAGAACATCACCATGATCGTCTGCGGGCTCATGTAGCCGCAGAACATGATACCGCCGCCGCCGAAGCCGCCGCCGCCACCACCGAAGCCGCCGCCACCGCTACTGCCGCCACCGCGGCTGAAGCCGCCGCCGCCGCCCGAGCCGCCTGAGCGCGCGATGGCCTCGTCCGCGAAGACGACCATCGCCGTGATGAGGAACAACGAGAACAGGATCGTCGCCCACGGCCAGTTGGCCACACGCTGGATCACGGTTCGACGAGGTGCTGCGGGGTTTGGTTTCACGCAGGCACTATGGTGACATTCAGGGACGAGGACAAGGTTGGACCCATCCCCAGTCAGGTCTGGTGGGGCCAACCTGCGTCTGCGCCCAGCGGCTCGCGCTCCATCACTGGCCGCGACTCATCCGATCGACATGTCGCCCGCGACCGTCTTGCCCGTGAGGTGCGGCACGTCGACGCCACGATCCTTGGCGCACGCGATCGCCTCGGGATAGCCCGCGTCCGCGTGGCGCATGACGCCGAGGGCCGGGTCGGAGCGCAGGACCCGTGCGAGTCGTGCTTCCGCTTCGGGCGTGCCGTCGGCGACGATGACGACGCCCGCGTGCTCGGAGTAGCCGATGCCGACCCCGCCGCCGCCGTGAACGCTGACCCAGCTGGCGCCGTTCACCGCATTGGCGAGCGCGTTCAGGATCGGCCAGTCGGCGATAGCGTCCGAGCCGTCGCGCATGTCCTCGGTCTCGCGGTTGGGGCTCGCGACGCTGCCCGAGTCGAGGTGGTCGCGGCCGATGACGATCGGCGCCTTGACGCGGCCGTCGCGCACGAGGTCGTTGAACAGCTTGCCGGCCTTGTCACGCTCGCCATATCCCAACCAACAGATGCGCGCGGGCAGGCCCTGGAACGCGACGCGCTCGCGCGCAAGGACCAGCCAGCGACGCAGCTGGGCGTCCTCCGGAAACAGCGCCAGCAGGGCCGCGTCGGTCGTGTAGATGTCCTCGGGATCGCCCGACAGCGCGGCCCAGCGAAAGGGTCCCTTGCCCTCGCAGAACAGCGGTCGGATGTAGGCCGGCACGAAGCCCGGGAAGGCGCGTTCGACGCCGGCGAGGCCGCCTTCGACGGCGCGTGCGCGGATGTTGTTGCCGTAGTCGAAGACCTCCACGCCGCGGTCGCGGTGCGCGATCATCTGGCGCACGTGCGTCACGACGGTGTGGTAGGCGGCCGCCATGTACGCGTCGCGGTCGGCGTGACGCAGCTGCACGGCGGCTTCGAACGTCATGCCGTCGGGCACGTAGCCCTTGTGCATGTCGTGAGCGCTGGTCTGGTCGGTGACGATGTCGACGGCGACGCCACGGTCGAGGAGTGCCGCGTGCAGCTCGGTCGCGTTGCAGCGAACGCCGATCGACAGAGGCCGGCCGGCGGCCTTGGCGGCGACCGCGCGCGCAATGCCGTCGTCGATATCGCGCGCGACCTCGTCGAGGTAGCGGGTCTCGATTCGCTTCGCGATGCGCGTCGCATCGACCTCGGCGACGAGGCACACGCCGTCGTTCATCGTGACCGCCAGCGGCTGCGCGCCGCCCATGCCGCCAAGCCCCGCGGTCACGCTGAGGGTGCCGCGCAGGCTGCCGCCAAAGCGCTTGTCGGCGATCGCCCCGAAGGTCTCGAAGGTGCCCTGCAAGATCCCTTGCGTGCCGATGTAGATCCACGAGCCGGCGGTCATCTGGCCGTACATCGTGAGGCCCTTGTTCTCCAGGTCCCAGAAGATCTCGGCGGTCGCCCAGCGCGGCACGAACAGGCTATTGGCGATGAGCACGCGCGGCGCGTCGGGATGGGTCTTGATGACGCCGACGCACTTGCCCGACTGGACCAGCATCGTCTCGTCGTTCCCGAGTCGCACGAGCGTCGCGATGATCACGTCGAGGCACGCGTGGTTGCGCGCGGCCTTGCCGTTGCCGCCATACACGATGAGCTCCGCCGGGTTCTCGCCGACCGCCGGATCGAGGTTGTTGAGCAGCATGCGCAATGCCGCTTCCTGCACCCAACCCTTGCAACTCAAAGTAGTTCCGGTGGGCGCACCGGCCCCTGCCCGAAGCTCTGTCATGGCGGCGTCTCCTCGTTCGAAGGCACGTGTGGCAACGTCGTGCGGACGGGATGCAAACGGCACGTGCGCGCATCGTAGGCGACCATTGCGAGCGTGCCGACGATCGCCCCAATGAGGTCCGCGAGCGCATCGAACGCATCGGGCGTGCGCGGCGGCACGAGGCCTTGCAGGAGCTCGATGGCGATCCCCCAGAGGCCGAGCGCGACGACCAGCGCCACCGCCCGCCACCAACGCGTGCCCGCTGCGCCGCGCTCGTTTGGCCGGGCAGGCGAAGCGGTGGCGAGGCGAGCGCGCCCAACGATTGGCCACAGCGTTACCGCCAAACCGAACCACGCCCCGCAGTGCACGACCTTGTCGAAGTGGGGCCACATCGAAGGTCCGCCACCGGAGTCCATCGGATAGAGCATCACGATCGTGACGCCGATGAAGGCCAGCGCAGCGAGCAGCCAGGCGCGTCGCATCATCGGTCGCACATCACATCTTGTACTTGCCGAAGTCCTCGGCCGTGAGGTCCTCGAGCTTGACGTCGTCGGCGAAGAAGGCGCGCGGACCGCTCTCCGGTTGGGCGCTGGCGGCGCTCGGCGCGGATGCGACGGTCTCGGCCGCGACTTCCTCTTCAGGTGCGATAGCGCCTGCTTCGACGACGACCCCGCGCGCAACGCTGATCGGCGCATCGGTGCGCAGCGCCAAGGCCAGCGCATCAGAGGGACGCGCGTCCAACACCAGCTGGCCGCCATGTCCGTCGACGACATGCACCTCGGCGTAGAACGTGCCCGCGTCGAGGCGCGTGACGACCACCGCGGCCACCTTGCACTGCACCGCGGTGAGCACGGAAACGACCAGGTCGTGGGTCATCGGCCGTGGCATCTTGACGTCGGCAAGCACGGTCGCGATCGCCGTCGCCTCGAGCGCACCGATGAAGATCGGCAGGTAGAGCCGCGGGTCTTCGACGCCACGCAAGATGACGACCGGCACCTGCGAGTCCGGATCGATCACGACCCCGCCAACCCGCATGGCCACTTGGTCGCTCACCTCTGGGGCCTCCGACATGGGCTAGCCGTATCACTTCGCTCGCGGGTCGTCACGCATCGCCAGCCACGGGCGAGGCGCCGCGAGCAGAGATGCTGCTGTGTCGCGGCGGCAGCATTCAGCGCCCGTGCTACTTCCACTTCTCCCAGTGCCACGGCTCGGGCGAGTAAGGCAGGAAGCCGAAGCTCGGCGCATTGACCTTGAGCCACTCCCAGAACTCCCCGTGCTGGCGGTAGAGCTTGCTCTTCTTGTTCCCCATCTGCTTGGCGTTCGTGCTGCCCATGCTCCAGCCCATCCACAAGTCGACCGCGTGGCCGGTATTGTGGGCGCTGGTCCCGGGCGCCGCGACCCATTGACGAGTGACCTTCTCCGCGTCCTTGCGGCTGAGAGCCGGGTTGGCCGCCATGTTCTTCGCGATCGCGTTCTCGTAGAGGCGGGTCTGCTGCTCCATTGGTCGGAAGCCAGAGACGCACTTGCCGTAGTCGCCGTCTTTCGCCTTGAGCGAGGCCGGGATGGCCGCATACAGGGCCTTGAACGGCTCGACGGTCTCCGGCGCGATGCTCTCCTTGCCGCCCATGCACAGACCCGGATCGAGCGCGACCATCGACTTGGCGAGGCCCTTGTCCTCTGCTTTTGTGACCGGCCGCCGATAGAGTTCGGTGTGGATCGTGATGAAGACCTCTTTGGGCTCAGCCTTGCCTTTGGCCGGCGCCATGGTCTGCAGCACACTCTTGCTGGCGAAGGTGCGCATGTCGCCCGTGAGCGCCTGGAGGTCGGCCGCGATCTGCGCCCACACCTCGTTCAGCGACGTAACGGGAGTCATGCCCTTGTCGGGCTTCGGCTTCGGCTTGTACTTGCCGAGCTTGAGGCTGATGACCTTCTCGAATTGGCCTTTGCCTTGGAACTCGGCCGCGAAGCGCTGGTTGAAATACTCCTGCACCGACTTCTGATTGAGGTTGTCCGGGGGCGCAATCTCGGCTGCCTCCTCCGCAGGAGCGGCCTGTGCACCGGCACCCACCTCGGCCTGCTTGGAGGCTGCGACCTTGGCACCGGGTGCGGACTTGTCGGGTGCGCCTGCATCATGCGCCTCCGGCCTGGCTCCCTTGCCCTCGGGTGCCGCGCCCTCGCGCTTCTGCACTGGAGCCTCCGGCGACAGCAGCGCGACCTGCTCGTCGTAAGATTGCCCGACGAGCGAGCGCTTGAGCTGCACATGCCGCTGCTCGGACTTCGGTGACGCCGGCGTGCGCGAATCACGCTGAACGGCTTCAGGCTTGGCGACCTGCGCTTCTGCAACCACGGGCTAGCTCCTTGACGGCGGAGGACTACACGGCGAATTCCAATGTGTCTGTCCTTCGTGCCTATTGTCAAAGCACGTTGCGTAAACTCATTTAAATCGCCAGCATAGTGGGCCTGAAAGCCCAATCGTCAGCGCGTGTCGCCGCGCAGGTTGCTCTCGCCTCGCCACAGCTTCGCCCGCTCGGCGAACTTCACTTCTTGCGGACGGCGACCTGGACGCAAGATCCGGCGTCTTTCTCGTAGCCGAACTTGAAGCCAAGCGGCTTGACGCCCTTCTTCTCTTTGTAGGCGGTGGCGAGCTCGCGCTGCACGCCTTCGGTCCAGAGCTTGTGGGCGCGCTCGAAGCGGCCGTACAGCGTGACGTCGAAGCGCTTGCCGAGGTCCTTGTAGTCGAGGCCGGTCTCGTCCTGAACGATGACCGGCGCCTTCTCGAGGAGGGTGTCGCGCACGATCGAGAAGAAGGCCTTCTGCATGAGATGCGAGGCGGCCTTGGTGAACACCTTGTGGTTGGCCATGGACGCAATCCAGGTCTTCGCCTCGCCGTGCTTCTTGAGGTAGTCGTCCGACAGATCGAGCCACACGTAGTCGACCAGCACGGTGCGGCCGTCCTTCTTGAGAGTGAGGCGAACCGAGTCCCAGGTCGCGGTGGCGTTCGCGTCGCCGGGGTGGTGCTCGACGTCGCTGCCGTCGGCCTTGATGCGGATGGGCTCGATGCTGCTGATGCTGAAGCCCTCGGCCGCCGCGAAGGCCATGAGCACAGGCGTGATGCCTTCGAGCTGCTTGCCCTTGCCGGTGTCGGCCTTGAGGTCATCGGTACGGAAGAAGCCGCGTCGCGCGAAGTCGACCCAGCCGCGCTCGACCAGATCGAGATAGGCGTCGAGCTCGGCCGGGTTCATGCCCGCGAGATCCGGCACGCGCCCGCCGGTCTGCAACGCGACCAGCACGTAGCGGCCGGCCTCGGGATAGAGCTGCACCGCGGTCGGCAGGTCGGGACCGGCGAACGGATAGAAGATCGTCTCGCCCGGCGTCTGCTGCAGCTCGGCCTTGGCCCAGCTCAACATCGGCGTGCCGATGGCCTTCATGTACTTGGCCCATTTCGCGGTCGCGACCTTGGCAAACGCCGCGACCCGCTTGGCTTCACCGTCCTCGTTCGCGACGCCGTCGGTCGCGAGACCCGCGAGCACGCGCGCGACCGGGTCCGGCTCGGCCGCACGTGCCGGCGACAAGGCCGCGCCCGCTGACCCCACCGACCCGAGCACCAGGAGGAACAACCCAAACGATCGGAGCTTCGACATGACTACCTCGCCTTCGTGTGACCGGCCCACAACAGCGGGTCACCGCGGTTTCGTCCGCGGACCCTACCCTCGCCGCATTGCACCCGCCAGAAAGCAGCCTTCGGAGTTGCGGCCATGGCGCGCGGTGGTGACACTGATGCCATGTGTCCACGCCTCGCCCTTTCGTCTCTCGTCTCGCTCGGCCTCGCCGCCTGTGCGTCTTCGCCAGCACCGTTCGTCCCGAAGGCCGAGCTACCGACCGTCGACCTCAGCAGCGAGGGCGCCTTCACCGCCAGCGTCGGGCGACGCATCGAAGCGCACACCGGCACGCGCCTCGCGGTGGTCGGCCCGCTCGTGCTGAAAGTCGACGACGACCGCGACATGCAGATCAACCTCACGCGCGCGTGGCTCGCGTGCGGCAACGAGCCAGAGTCATGCGAGCCCGAGGTCGATCGCCTGGCGGTCGGTCTCGGCGAGGCGCTCGCACCCGCCAAGACGGTGCGCGAAGCGCTCGTGCTGGTGCTGCGCACGAAGAGCTACCTCGCCAACATGGGCGTCCCATTGAGCCCTATCACCGAACCTTTCGCGGGCGAGCTGATCGCTATCCTGATGGTCGACTCGCCGACCACCGCTCGCAGCGCCGGCGTCGGTGACCTGGCCGAACTCGGCCTCGACAGCCCCGCGGCGCTGGCACTCGGGCGCGCGAATATCAAGAGCTTCGCGGGCACCGTGCAAGCGCAGGTGAGGCCGACGCAGCCCGGCAACATCGGCAGCATCAACGACAACTATTACGGGTCGAGCCTGATGCTCGACATCGCGGGTTGGCAGGCGGTCGCCGCGCTACGCTCGGGCCGCCTCGTCGTGTCGGTGCCGGCCCCCGACGTTCTGCTCTACAAGTGGCTCGACACACCACAGGATCTGCTCGACTTCGAGGTGCTCACCGACCACTTCTTCCATCGGGTCGAGCGTCCCCTGTCTGACCAGATCTTCGGGTTCACCGGCGCAGGCTGGGAGCTGGCGCCGGTCGTGAATGACCCAGTGCGCAAGGCCCTCTGACGCGCGGCAACGCGATCAGTCAGGTTCCTTTGACCAGCAACCACGCCTCGCTGCCGAACAGCAGGAAGAGGCCCGCCAGGATCCAAGGCCACAACACGGTGCGACCGCGTTGGTCGGCAATGCCGATGTTGTCCTCTTCGCCTGCCGCGACATCCAACGACGGCAGCACGCCGTTGTCCTTGCTGACCTGACTCGCGATCTCCGCCATCACGGCTGGATCGACCGCCCTGAGGTCGCTCTCGCGCCGGTCGACGTTGACCGCAAATGGCAGCGCGCGATCGCGCTCACCAGCACGCATCACCGAGTAATGCCCAGCGATGTCCGGCGCCCCGACGAACACTGTCGGCGAGTCGTCGGCCGCCTCGAGCGGGGTCTCGCCACCATCGGGTCGCACCAACATCAGCGGCCCACGCCCGTCCGGCACCTGCACGTGCGCCTCTTCGCCGACCACGATCCCGGGGCCGCCCGGCCGCTCCAAAGTGCGGGCGAGGTAGGCGCAGATGCGCTGCATCAACGGGGGGAAGCTCGTGCGCAAGGCGAGGTCGGCCCAGTCGCGATCGACTGTCGTCGTCAGCAACACGACCCGGCCACGCCCCAGCGGCGCCTCGACCAGCGCGGGGATACCGCCCGTGAAGCTCGCCAGCACCTTCGCGTCCGGACGGCCTTCGGTGTCGACCAGCACGTGCGAAAGCACGTGCGCCTTGAACAGGCTCGCATCCTCGACGCCGTCGAAGATCTTGAAGATCGGATGCGTAAAGTCGACGCTCGCGATGCCCAGCGAGGACAGCACTGCCCGCGGATCGCCGGGCTTTCCAACGCTCTTTATCTCGCGCACCGGGAACGGCAGGAGCCGTCCATAGCTCGCGTTGACCTGCCCGACCGGACCGGCCGTATTCGCTGCGGCCGGACTGCCAGCCTCGACCGCGTCACCTCCCGCCCACTGATCGCCGGCCGTGATGAACACGCCGCCACCGCGCTCGGTGAACTGCTCGAGCAGCAGCTGCTGCTCTTTCGTGAGGGTGCCGACATTCGCCAGCACGACCACGTCCGCCGCGTCGACCCGCGCCGTCGTGAGCTCGCTCGTCTGCACCACGCGCGCGTCGATCGGCGTCTCGCCGGGCGCCGTCGAGGCGAGGGCCGCACGCAAGAAGAACAGCTCGTCGAGCCAATCGGTGCTGCGCGGCGAGCCATTGACGACCAACGCCTGCACCGACCGGCGCGCACCGACCACGAAGTAGAATGCGTCGTCCTGGTCGAGGCGATTGACCGACGACGCCGCCACCGTTACCGAGCCCTGGCTCACGCCCGGGGTCCACGTCACTTTGAACGGCACCTCGCGCGAACCACCCGCCGGCACCGTCACGACCTCGGCCGCGACCGTCGAGCCGAGCTTCAGCTCGACCGTCGCCGACGCCTCCGCGAGCCCATAGTTGGACACCTGCGCCGTCACTTCGAGCGCCTGATCGCCGGCCGCGTTGGCCGCGCCCGGGTCGCCGACGCGCACATCCATCGTCGCCAGGTTCGGGGTGGTGCTCGCCTCGCCTTCGGGCTTGTCACCATTGTTGCGCACATCGAGACTCGTCACGGGCACCCACGTCCAGCCCGACGCGAGCGGCTTCCAGGCGTGTGCCGCCATGTCGGACAGCACGTGGATGCGCCGCTCGCGCTCGCCCGACTCCGACAGGATCCGCCCCGCCTCGGACATAGCGCCGTCGAGATCGGCCCCGCGCCCGCTCGGTCCGGCCGACTCGATCTGCGCTAGCGCGCGCGTTGCGACCTGATGATCGTAGGTCAGCCCTGGCGTGAGGAGACGCGCCGGCGCGCCCATCGCGACCACCGCGAACGACGTGCGTGGACCGCCCGCCTCGATGAGCGACCGCGCCTCGGCCAGCGCCCGCTCGATGGCCCGCTCGCCACTCTCGTCGGTCGCCTGCATGGACGCCGAGTCGTCGATGAGGATGGCGATCGCCCCCGGCTCCGACACCTCGCGCCCCGGCGCCGTGTCGGGATCGAGGTAAGGCTTCGCCAGCGCGAACGCCAACGCCAGGATCAGCGCCACCCGCAGCGCCAGCACCAGCATCTGCTTCAGCTTCAAGCGGCGCGCGAGCCGCTTGTCGCTCATCAACAGGAACTCGATCGCCGCGAAGCGTCTCAGCTTCGCGCGTCGTCGATTGACGAGGTGGATGATGATCGGCACGACGCCGAGCAGCATCCCGAGCAAGAGGCCGATATTGCCAAAGCCCACGGTCAGGTCCCTCCGGAGCGCCGCGCCCCGACACGACCCGACTCGCCACGCCGATCGCGGATGAGTTTCAACACGACCTCACCCGGCGCCACGCGCGTATCGACCAGCTGATAGCCGGCCTGTGACGCGAGCGCCTGCTCACGCACCCGCGCTTGATGCTCACGCATGCGCTGCAGGTACTCGCGCCTGACGATCTGCGGCTCGACCAGCAGCTTGTGCTCGCTCTCGAGCCCCTCGAACAAGGTCATCTCCTTGAACGGGAAGTCGAGCTCGTCGCCGTCGAGCACCTGCAGCACGACCACGTCGTGACCGCGGCCGACCAGGTTGCGCACCATCGCGAAGGCGCGCTCGTCGTTGCCGAAGAAGTCGGAGAACACGAGCACCATGCCGCGCTTCTTGTGCTGCTCGACCAACACCTGCAGCGCCGCGCCGATGTCGGTCCCGCCGCGCACCTTCGACTTCTCGAGCAGGTCGGCCATCGCCGCGAGGTGCGTCATGCGCGAGCGCGGCGGCAACACCTCCGCCACCGCCTGATCGAACTTCATCAGCCCGACCGCATCCTGCTGCTTCAAGAGCAGATACGCGAGCGTCGTCGCGACCGTCGCCGCGTAGTCGAACTTCGTCAGCATGCCGTCGGCGCCGTAGCCCATCGAGGCCGAGCCATCGATCACCATGAACGCGCGCAGGTTCGTCTCGTGCTCGAACTTCTTGACGTAGTACTTGTCGAGCCGGCCGTAGACCTTCCAGTCGACGTGCTTGATCTCGTCACCCGGCGAGTACTCCTTGTGCTCCGCGAACTCGATCGACGCGCCCTGATGGGGGCTCCGATGCATGCCCTGAAGCACGCCGTCGACGACCGACTTGGCGCGCAACGAGACGCCCTTCAGGCGCGCGAGCGCCTGCGGGTCGATGAGCTTCGTCGGAATCCGGGTGTCGCTCACAGCTTCGAAGCCGGCACCGATTTGATGATCGTATCGATGATGTTGTCGGGCGTGACGCGGTCGGCCTCGGCCTGGAACGTCAGCAGCACACGATGGCCCAGCACCGCCTTGGCCAACGCCTTGACGTCGTCGCGCGACGCATTTGGACGCCCATGCAGCGCGGCCCGCGCCTTGGCGCCCAACACCAGGAACTGCGACGCGCGCGGCCCGGCGCCCCAGGCCACGTACTGCTTGACCTCCGCCGGTGCGGCCGCCTCGTCCGGGCGCGTCCGGCGCGCGAGCTCGACCGCGTAGCGCTGAATGTCGGGCGCCGCCACGACCGACAGGCAGACCTCCTGGAAACGCAAGAGTTCCTCGCGCGACAACACCGGCTCGATCGGCTGCTGCACCGCACCGGTCGTGCGCGCGACGACCTCGAGCTCTTCCTCGAGGCTCGGGTAGTCGACCTTGATCGAGAACATGAAGCGGTCGAGCTGCGCCTCGGGCAATGGATAGGTGCCCTCCTGCTCGATCGGGTTCTGCGTGGCGAAGACGAGGAACGGCGCTTCCAACTGATAGGTCGTGCCCGACGCGGTCACGCGCTTTTCTTGCATCGCCTGCAGGAGCGCTGCCTGCGTCTTTGGCGGCGTACGATTGACCTCGTCCGCGAGTAGCAGGTTCGAGAATACCGGCCCCTGGATGAACTTGAAGAAGCGCCGCCCGGTCGCGTGGTCCTCTTCCAACACGTCGGTGCCGGTGATGTCCGACGGCATCAGGTCCGGCGTGAACTGGATGCGGTTGAAGCGCAGCGACACCGACTCCGCAAGTGTCTGAATCAACAGCGTCTTCGCGAGACCCGGCACCCCGATGAAGAGGCCATGCCCACCCGCGAACAGCGACGTCATCAACAGATCGATGACCGCGTCCTGCCCGATGATGCGCTTGCGCAGCTCGCGCACGACCCGCTCACGTGCACGCGCCACGAGGTCGACGTCGGCCATCGTGATGGGCTCACGTGCCCGGCCCGCATCGCGCATCACCGGCACCATCTGAGACTGGTCCGGCGGCGGCGGCGGCGGAGGAGTCGGCAGCGGCGGCAGGCCAGAGACCAGATTCGATTCGTCAGTCATCGGACTCTCATTGGATGAGCTTGTGGAAGCGGCGCTCGTCGGCCGCCTTTGCGCGCTCGCCGAGCGCTTCGTACACCGTCGCCAGGGTCTCGTGCACGTCCGGATCGAACGGGTTGATCGTCAGCGCCTCTTCGAGTTGCTCACGCGCCTCGACCGTGCGCCCCAGCTTGGCCAACGCCTGCCCGAGGTACACGTGCAGCACTACGTGGCGCGGATTGTCGGCCAGCGGCTTCATCAGCTCGACCGCCGCCTCTTCGTAGTGGCCCGCCTTCAAGAGCGCGAAGCCGAGCTTGCCCTGCACGAGCGGCGACTTGTCGCCGACGTGAGTCGTCGCCTTGCGATACTCTTTGATCGCCGCTTCCCAGCGCTCGCGCAGCCGCATACGGTCGCCGAGCCAGACATACTCACGCGCGCGATCGATCTTGATGCCGGCGAGCTCGTCGGCCTCGGTGTCTTTTCCTTTGAACAGCAAGCGAATCTGGAAATCCGCGTCCATCGGCCGGTAGCCCTGGGTCTTCAAGAAGCCCTTCCAGCTCTTCTCGAAGCGGTCCCACGGGATCCCGGAGACCGTCGCGACCGCGTCGCGATCGGACTTGCCAGCCCCCATCGCCGCGACCAGCTCGGCCGCGACGTCCTTGCCGCGCCGCTCGTTCAGGAACGCGATGACGGTCCACACCTCGGCGAACGCGGTCGCCGTCGCCTCCTGGCTCGGCAGCTTCGCCATCGATGGCGACATCGCCTCGAACGAGATGAGCTTGTCGCCGTCAAGCGCCTTCGCCAGGAAGGCCTCGCTATGCCGGTCGAGCTGGGGCTTCGCCTCCGCCTTCCACTTCACCTCGTAGTACTTCGCCAGGCCCTCATGCAGCCAGATGGGCACCTGGTTCTTCGACTTCTTGGTGATGAGCAGGTGGATGAACTCGTGGGCAATCGTATCCAGCCAGTCGTAGCCGTAGATGAGGTCGCGCGGCGAGGTGACCATCAGCCGGTTGTACTTGCACAGAGCGATCGTCCCTGACGTCCGGATCTCGGCCACCGTCAGCGGGCTCACCTGCCCGAGCACGTCGACGGTCGGATAGAACTCGATACGGATCGGCATCTCGGGCGTGAACTCGAAGATGCGCGTCAGCTCCTTCCAGGCCCGCCCGAGCGCTTCTTCCGCGTAGGGCACGAGGATCTGATCGACGCCCGGCGCAAACGACAGGATGAACGCCCCATCGGCGGTCTTGTGCTGGACGTAGTCCTTGGTCGCCTCAGCGGTGCGACTCGCGATGTCCTTCAAGTGCAGCACGAGCGGCTCGGGCTGCTTGCTCGCCGACTGCGTCAGGAAGTCGGCCGCTTCTTTGTATTTGCCCTCGAGCAACAACAGGTGTCCGGTCAGGTACAGGTTGGTCGCGTCGCTCGCGTCCTCGGCATTGAGCCGGTCGACCATCGCGCGCGCCGCGACGATGTCCCACGCGTTCAACGCCTCGTCGGCCTCGCGCTGCTGCGGCGACACCGCATGCGCCGCACTCGCGAAGACGAGACACAGGCCAAGGATGAGGGCACTGAAGGTCTTGCCCATCACTTCGTGAGCTCCTCGTAGAACTTCCGAATCGCATCGCGATAAGCATCCGGCGCACGCTCACCCATCGCTTTCAATATCTCCTCGCGCAGGTTGCGCGGCGAGGCGTACGGGTCGTCCTTCGGGATCCCGACCTTCGCCTTGGGATCGTTGAGGCCGTTGTTGTCGTCGCTCTGGCCGTTCTGCTGCTGCTGCTTCATCTGCTCGTCGAGGTTCTGCTGCGCTTCCTGCAGCTTCTCGAGCGCTTCCTGCTGCTTTTCCTGTGCGCTCCCGGGCTTCTTGCCTTCGAGTTCGCCCTTGGCCTCGCCCATCGCCTTGCCAGCCTGCTCGAGCGCGTCCTTCATTGCATCACCGACCTCGGGCATCTCTTCGCCGAGGCCCTTCATCTTCTCCTGCAGGCTCTTCAGCTTCTGCTCGAGCTCACCCTGCTGCTTACCGAGCTGGCTCATCTGCTGGCCTTCCTTCGGCGTCAGCCCCTCGCCCGGCTTGGGCTGCATACCCGCGAGCTTTTCGCCCAGCGCCTTGGCCGCTTCGCCCGCCTGCTTGAGGTGGTCCATCGACGAGCGCAGCTCCGATAGCCGATCGCGATCCATCTCGCGCGCCTCGCTCTCGCCGATCTCGTTGCCGAGCTGCTCGGAGCCGCCCGAGACCTCTCCCGCCTTGCCCTGCGCATCGCCCGCCCGCGCGTTTTCGATCGCCTGCTCCAGCTCGGCCGCCGCGCCCTCGAGCTTCTCGAGCGACGCCTTGTCATCCGGATGCAGCCCGCCAGTCTTCGCCTTGCCGAGCTCGTCGCGGATCTTCTTCGCCTCGCCACGCATCTCGTCGAGCTCTGCTTGCGCCTTCTGCATCAGCTCCTTGCGCTGGCGCTCGTCGATCTCCTTGCCGGCCTCGTTGGCCTCGCGCTGCAGCCCGCGCTGTCCGTTGGCGAGCTGGTCGAGCTCCTCCTTGGCCTCGGACAGCTTGCGCTTGGACTCACTCGAGCCGCCGCCACCACCAATGCTGTCGAGATCGTCCTGCAGGCCCGCCATCATCTCCTGAGTCGACTTCGACAGCTCCTCGAGCATCTTCATCGCCTCATCGACCTTGCCCTCTTCGAGCAGCTTCTGGATCTCCTGCATCTTGTCCTGCAGGCTCGCCGCCTCCTCCTGATTCTCGGACGGACGCTGCGCCGGATTCTGGTTCTCGTAGGGCGTCTTCTCCTGCAGTTTCGCGAGCTTCTGCTGCAACTCCTGGAGCTTCTTCTGCAGTTGCTGGAGCTTCTTCAGTGCCGCCTCACGCGCCGCCGGATCGTTCTTCTCCTTGAGCTCCTTCAGGATCTCCATCATCTCGTTCTGCGTATCGAGCATCTCGCGCCCGGCCTCGAGGATCGCGTCTTTCAATGCCCCGTCGATGAGCTTCTTGAGCTGCAGGATCCCCTGCTCCAGCACCGTCACCGACTCCTCGTTGGTCTGCTGCAGGAGGGTCACCCACACCCGCGGCTCGACCAGGTCCGGGTCGGCGTCCCACTTCGCGAGGTGCGCCCGCTCCTGCTCGTTCACGCCGGTCAGGCTGTCGCGGATCGCGCGCACCCCGTCGCGCATGCCTTCGCTCGCGAGCGGATCCGTCGATAACAGGCCCGACAAGCGGTCCATCTCAGCCAACACCGCGCCCGTCTGCATCAGCATGCCTGCATGCGCCTCCGCGAACTGCGCGATGAGGTCGGGCCGCCCCTTGTCAACCGGGCTCTCCAGGCGATCCGCGAGCACATCGAGCATCTTCTCGACCACGGCTCGCAGGTCCGACAGAATCTGGTCGTGCTCGTCTGCGGGTGAGTACAGCGTCAGCTTGCGCGATGCGCTCTTGCCCACTCCCGGGCCCCCCTCCATGTTGTTCTGATCGGTGCCCTCGAACCACACATCGGCCGACTGCCCAGGCTCGAGGCCGAGCTTGGCGACCTCGACCGTCGCGTCGTCCTTCACCAGCGTCTCGCCCGCGGCCGCGTTGACGACGCGCCGCACGAGCTCCTTGCCGTCCTCGCCCTGCACCACCAGCTCGACCTTCTCGAGCCCGAGGTCGTCGCTCGTCTCGAAGAAGAACGCGATCTCACCCTCGGGCTTCACCTCGAGGTCGGTTTCCGGCAACAGCAGCGTCACCTCGGGTGCGCGGTCCTCTTTCGCGACGACCTTGCGCCAAACCCGCTCTTTGATGAGCTCGCCATCGGGATCGGTCAGCACGATTTGATATCGATCGTCCTGCCCAACACGCAAGCCACCACGCACCGTGCCATCGGTCTCGAGCTCGAGCATCCAGCGCGCCTCGGGATTCGACTCCAGCACCAACGCTGCCGCCGTCGCGGGGTACAGCACCGTGCCCGTGAACTTCACCTCGCTGCCCTTGAACGCCTCGATGTCGCCAGCCGAGCGCGGCACGCGACGCGGCTTGAGGTGCGTATACGGCGGAGCCTTGATCTCGACGTCGAGCTGGCTCACCACCACATCGACGACCCGCCCATCTCCATCGGTGTCCGCCGGCGGTGCGCTGGTGAGATGCACCGCGCCTCGTGTGTAGAAGTCAGGAGCCGCCAGCGCCACAACGCCTAGCGCCACGACCGCGCCGAGCGCACCCCAACGCAGCTTCGCAAGCCGCGTGCGATCAGGCAGCCGACTCACCTCAACGTTCCGCGTCCGCTCAGCCGTGCGCAACGCGGCAGCGCTCGCCAACGCGGGCGAGAAGCCGAGCGTCTCGGGCGCCTGCGACCGGATGAGCGGCGCCGCCTGCACCGCGGTAACAAGACCCGACTCGAGCCCCGGCACCTGAGCCTCGACCCACAGCGCAAGCTCCGAGTCGTCCTTGCGCGCGCGCCCCGGCCTGACTCCGAGCCACCACGCGAGACCGACGATGCCCGCGACACCGAAGCCGAGCGGCACCCAGCCCCAGCGTCCCGCTCCGACACCGAGCGCCGACGCCACACCAAAGCCGAACACGACCGCGACCGCGATGGCCATGAGTGCCGCGAAGAACACCTCGGCACGCGCCACTTTCGCCAGCTCGCGCCGGACCTCGGCCAAGAAACGCAGGGTCGCGTCGAAAGGTTCCATGCTCGCTTTCTCGCGGGGGCCAGGCCCCGCTCCATCCCCAGGGAAAACGCTCTCGGTGGCCGTTCGCACTTGCGACGCCGCGGCCGCCACGAACTCGGGGGCAAGCGCCACCGCGCCCCGGGCATTCCCGAGGGCGCGTATCATGGCCACGCGCGGCCCTCTGGTCAATGCAATCCATGTCCACCACACGATCCCATGGCGGGTTTGGCCTGAGCCGAGTGGCTTGCTCAAGGTGGCTTGTCGTGCGATCCAGCGACCTAGTTTGGAGTCGACGGGACCTCTCGTGAATAGCTCAGAGGGCGCCCCGTCCATGGCCCCGACTTGGAGAGCCGGATTGGCGAGCCAGGAAGAAAAAGCGATAGACCAGGACCTCGTCGAGCGTTCGGTGAAAGGCGACCAGAGAGCCTTCCGCCAGCTCGTCGAACGGTACCAGCGGAAAGTCTACACGATCGCCTACGGCGTCGTAAGGAACCCCGATGCAGCTCTCGATGTCACCCAAGATACTTTCGTCAAGGTTTACAGGAACCTTGCGACGTTCAAAGGCGACTCGAGCTTCTACACCTGGATTTACCGCATCGTTCTCAACCTCTGTATCGATCGGAAGCGGAAAGAAGCGCGTCAACGGGAAGTTGACTACGACGACGGCATCGCGCACGGCGAAGGCTTCACGAGTGGGCCGACACTAGCCTCGACCGGGTTCGACAACCCGGCCCAGGCCGCCTCGAAGAAGGAACTGGTAGAGCACATGGACAAAGCCCTCGAGACCCTGACCGACGAGCACCGCAGCATCCTGATGCTGCGTGAAGTCGACGGTCTGAGCTACGAGGAACTCGCAGAAACCCTCGACATTCCGAAGGGTACCGTCATGAGCCGCCTGTTCCACGCCCGCAAGAATTTCCAGAAATCCCTGTCTCGCTACCTCAAGCAGTAGACGCGGAACCCAGCGCCTTCCCACGACCTCGTGGAGTACGACCATGAACTGCAGCGACCTCAAAGAACACCTGATGCCCTTTGCCGATGGCGAGCTTGCGCCCGCCCTTGCCGCCAAGGTCGAGAAGGCGCTTGGCGATTGCCCGGAGTCCCGTGAAGAGCTGGCGGAGATCCGCCGCATCTCGAGCATGTCGCGCGCCGCGTTCCTGGCTCCAGCCGAGACGGCGGGTCTGGCTGGTGTATACGACGGGGTCATGGCGCGCATCCTGGCTGAGGATCGCGCTGCGGCGCTGTCGCCTAAGCGTGCAGCCGCGACAGAGCCTGGCCTATGGGCGAGCTTCTCGAAGTGGTGCTCAGAGGTGATCCGCTTCGAGCGCCCGTTGGTGCTCGCCGGCGCGGCTGGGCTGGCCGTCGCGGTGGTCGTCGGCATGGCCCTCTCGGGCGGCGACACCAACGTGGTGCCTGGCGCAGGTCCCAATCCGGGTATCGCATCGGTCGAGGGGCCCAAGCGCCGTGGCGCCGAGGAAGAGGTCAAGGCGATGGGCCGCAACACGGCCTTCGTCGAGCATCTCGAGGCTCAGAAAGGCAAGGCCTTCGTCGAGTTCGACAAGAACGACCCGGAGGCCCCGATGGTGCTCTGGCATGTGGTCGAGGAGGACGGCGTCCCGACCCCCAAGGGTCTGTGACGCTTCCATCCATCTAGGAGATTGTCGCCATGCTTCGCGCGCTCGCCCTTTCGCTCAGCCTTGCCGCATCGCCGGTAGGCCTCGTGCTCCCCATCAGTCCCGCCCTCGCCGTCGAGGGTCGGGATGTGGCCGCGGGCGCCCCGATGCTCGCGGACAGTAGTGCTATAAACATCGTCGTGACCGTCGTGCACGCGCGCCCGGTCGTTGGCGGCGTGGCACCCGAGCTCTCGAAGCTCGAGCACTACCTCCTCAAGGCCTTCCCAACCTACCAGTCGTTCAAGCGGCTCTCGAGCCAGAGCCAGCGCCTCGTGGTCGGCACCGAAGGGCGCGTCGCGTTGCCCAACGACAACCAGCTCGTCATCAAGCACACCGGTTGGAAGGACGGCTTCGCTGCCATCCACCTCGATGTGGGCGGACTCACGACGACCGTGAACGTCAAGGACGGCGGCACCTTCTTCCAGGCGGGTCGCGGCTACGACGGCGGCATGATTGTGCTCGCGTTCGAGGTCACCTCGGCCCCCTGACGACGCGTCGTCGGCTGGTCAGACCACGAGTGCAGTCCGTCGTAGGTCGGTCTAGGGCGCATAGGGCTTGATTGACAAGCTCGCGGTCCATCGTTAGGGTCCGCGCTGCTCTCTGGCTGGAGCCCGCGATGTCCCCACGTCCGAACCTTCTTACCGCGCTGCTTGTCATCCTGTGCGCCACTTTTGTTGGTGGCTCCTGGCTGCGCTCGGCCCACGCGGCAGCGCCCACCGAGGATGAAAAGAAGCGCGCGCGCGCCTACTATGACGAAGGCGAGCAGCTCTTCAAGAAAGAGCTCTATGCGGCGGCCATCGAGAACTTCAAGAAGGCCAACGACCTCATCCCGCACCCGGTGAACCTCTACAACATCGCGCGCGGATACGAGAAGTTGGGCGATGCCGAGAACTGCGTGAAGGGCTACCAGGAGTACCTGGAGGCGTACAAGCGCAAGAACAATGGCAAGGACCCGTCGGACATCATCGACGTGCGCGCCTCGGTCGCGAAGTGCCAGCTGTTGCAGCGGCCCGAGGTCACGGTCGAGTCGGACCCGCCCGGCGCGTCGATCTACATCGATGACAAGACCAAGCTCGTCGGCCAGACGCCGTCAACGCTCAAGCTCGATCCCGGTCGCTACAAGCTCTTCCTCAACCTCGACGGCTACGCCCCGTTCGAACAGGACCTCGACGTGCGCGCCGGTCAGCCGCTGACGCTGCGCTTCAAGCTCGAGAAGTTCCAGCGCGTCGGCCAGGTGCGAGTGAAGACCAACGTGCGCGGCGCCTCGCTTTTCATCGACGGTCGCAACGTCGGCCTCACGCCGTACACCGACCTCATCACGCTCGACGAAGGCGCGCACCAGATCGCCGTGTCGAAGGACGAGTACACGGCCTCGAACAAGGAAGTGAAGGTCGTCGTCGGCGAGACCCTGGAGGTCGCGGCGGAGATCTACCTGCGTGAGGCACCCGCCACATGGAAGGGCTACGTCGGCTGGACCGCAATCGCGCTCGGCGTGGGTGGCATGGTCGGCGGCTACTTTCTCGGCGCCGAGGCGGACAAGTACTTCAAGGGTACCGACGACTTCGACTCGTACGCGACCCTGCAGAAGGTCGCTTATGGTGCGGGCGGCACGTTGCTCGGCGCTGGCATTCTGCTGGTGGTGCTCGAGGCGACCGACACCGCCCTGGTCAAGAGCGGGGACGAACTCGATCCCATCGCACGGCTGCCCACGGTGATGCCCTTTGTGTCCGCCGACGGTCGCGTCGGCGCCGACGTCCGGTTCTGAGGAGACCACCGATGCGCTCGCGTCATTTTCAGCTCAACTCGATTCGTCTCGGCGGCGTCGTCCTCGCGTGCCTCGGCTCGGCTTGCGCCGAAGGCAAAGAGCCGCCAGCGCTGACCGAAATGGTCGAGATTCGCACCGACGCTCCGTTCGTCTTCGGCAGCAGCGAGTTCTGCGCACCTCCGGACACGTCGCCGGCGCAGACTCCGAACTGCACGAATCCGATCTCGGGTGGCTTCGCGCTCGTACCGCCACCGGTCGAGGTCACGGTCGATCCGTTCTCAATCGACGCGCACGAGGTGACCAACCTCCAGTACCTCTACTGCGTCGAGGCCACGAAGAACCTCGATGCCGCCGACCCGAAGAAGTGCACGGACCTCTCCGCCTACAATGGCGCCACGACCGAGCAGCAAGACTACTACGCAACCGATCGCTTCGCGGACTTCCCGGTCAATCGCGTGACCTGGAACCAGGCCAAGGCTTATTGCGCCTTCGCCGACAAGCGCCTGCCGACCGAGATCGAGTGGGAGCGCGTCGCGCGTGGTGACCCCGACGAAGGTGTCGACCGCAAGTTCGCGGCCGACGGCATCAACTCGCTCAGCGACTGTCAGGCCAACTCGGGCGAAGGCTTCGCGACCGCATTCTGCCGTGGCAACGAGAACTTTATCTCGGTGACCGAGTCGGGCCGCGACTTCGTGACCGAGAACGGCCAGAAGATCTTTGGCCTGCTCGGCAACGTCGCCGAGTGGACCGACACCTGGGCCCGCACCGAGATGGGCTGCAAGGAAGACCCGCCGTGCGTGCAGCAGAAGGATTGCGTGCCGGGCGACGACTTCAACCAGTGCGTCACGCGCTCGAAGAACTGTCCGGACTGCACCTCGGACGATGACTGCTATTACATGTGCCAGGGCGAGTCGCTGCAGACCATCGTCTGCACGCCGTTCGCCGACAGCGAGCAGCCCGTTGCGCAGAGCGCGATCCTGCCCGATGGTGGCAGCCAGAAGGTGATCCGCGGTGGCGGCGTGAAGACCGCTGCGTCGTCGTCGTGCCGCCTGCGCTCGACACGCCCGAACGACAAGCTCGGCATGTTCGCGCTGGCCGTGACCAACACCGATCCGGGCATCGGCTTCCGCTGCGCCAAGTCGCTCTAAGGCGCGTGTTTCCGAACTAGCGGCCGGGCTCTGCTCGGCCGTTTCGCTATGGGGCAATAGCCACGGGCCGGGGCTCCATCGGAGCGCCGGGGTACTTCTCCAGGAAGCGCTCGAGGATCTTGTCGACGTCGAGCGAGAAGTGCCCAATGATCGGCCACTCGTCGAGACGATGGGCGCCTGAGGCGCGGCCCTCTTCGGGTACGATTGTCGCCACCAGCGGCATGCCCGCCTCGTCGCGACGGTCGAGCACAATACCGACCAGGCCTGGATAGGCTTCACGGCCACCCTGGCTCCAGAAGACGATGTCGCCGGGCAGATAGGCGACGGCCTGCTCAGGAGTCTCGAGGTCGAGCGGCGCCTCGGGCAGGAAGGCCTTGGCGAACACGAATTGGAACGAGACGCGACGATGGTCCAGGCTCTTGTCGGGCTTCTTGTTCGTCAGCAGCTCGAGCGGATAGCGCTTGGGCTCGGTCTTACGATCGAGGTGCAACATCTGCTGGAGGTCGAGGTCGAGCGCGCGGAGGCAGCGCACGATCATGTCCGGCGCGGTCGAGAGATGCACCGGTAGGTCGCCCCACGGGTAGTCGACGTGGGTCCATTTCGGGGTGTACCGCACCGCGCGCACCACCTCGGCCTCGGCACAGGCAAGTACGGTCTGTCGGTCCGCCGAGAGCTGGCCGGGCCAAGGCGGTAGCTTTGTTGCTGCCTCGCCACGCGCCTGAAGCACCTCGCGCAGCGCGCGATCGAACGTCTTCTGGCGCTGGTGGAAGTCGATCGGCGTCACGAAGATCGGCGAAAAGACCCAGATCCAGAGGGCCGAGAGCCCGGCCAGCCCACCGACTACCAATCCGAACGTTACGAGCGGTGGCAGGCGTCGCCGGCGCCGCCGCGCGAACGGCGCAAGCAGGGGGTCTTTCTCGCTCATGCCCCGAAGAGGGGTGTCACGAGCCAGGCGTAGACCCACACCAGCGCGCTCGCGCCGAGCGCCAAGAGCGGTGCCAAGGCGGGCACGGCCGGGCGGCGGATCGCATCGTCGATCCAGGTGCGCCCCGAGACCACTGCGCCGAGCCCCAACACGAGGCCCGCGGCGAGCGCAAGCGGCGTGCCCTGAAGGCCGTGAGTCGCGGCGATGAGAGCGGTTCCGATAGCGGTCAGGGCCATCGCGATCGGGGTCAGGCGCGACAGACCAAAGGTTCCAACCGACGCGACCGAGACTCCATCCGCGGGTGACTTGCGCAGCTCGCGGATCGACAGCCACATGAGAGCGAGCGAAGGCAACAGGTGTAGCCCATCGAGCCACGGGCGCGACCACAAGCGGAGCCCGACGCCGGACGGCATCGCGATGTCGATGACCGCGCCATCACGGCTCGCCGCGAGGTCGAGCGCGTGCCTCCATGTCTCGGCATCCGTTGCTTGCGACACGGATCCGAAGAGGAGCTGCGCGAAGCCGGCCAACGCCACCACGAGACCGAGCAAGGCCGCGATGCCCGCCAGCTCCCAGGCGCCACGACGCTCGGCGCGGCCAACAACATCGGCTGCAGGTCCACGCAGATGCACAATGACGAGCACCAGAGCCGCGATCAGCGAGGCAAGCAGCGCTATCGCGGAGAGGCTGCCAACCGGGTTGGGCTGCAGCGCGAGGCCCGGCAAGTCGACCGCGACCCGCATGAACGAAGCGCCGTCGACGACCAGCGCAGGCAGCACAAGCGGCGCGCCATCAGCGGACGCGAGCAGCACCGGCACTTCGGGCAGGGCCAACGTGACGCCACCGATGAGGGCGACCAGCGCACCCGACAACAACGCGGAAGGCAGGACTTGCGAGAGGCGATCGAGCTCGCGGGCGAGCAGCCCGAGCCCGAGACCAGCGAGGCCCATGCCGATCGCCGGCAACATCAGCGTCGGCTGATAGGCTGGCGCGGTGGCGAGCCCGGCCGTCAATGTGAGCGCGCCGAGCACCGCTCCCGCGCGAGTACCGAAGGCACCGAGCGCTGCCACAACGAACACCAGCGTCGCACCACCCGGCGCGTAGGGCAGGCCGAGCACGGCCCCCGTCGCCGCGAGGACCAGTGTCACCAGCGCGAGGCGCGTGCGGGCCGCGCGCAGCTCACGCTCAGGTAGCGAAAGCGGAGGCGTCATGATCCAGCCTCTGGCGCGCCCTCGAAGCTCTGTCCGCCACCGAGCCCCTGGGCCGCCAACTTCAAGAGCGTCCTTGCCGGAAGTCCCGGGCGATTCGCGCTCGACAACGAGACGCGCGTACCGCTGGTGGTCGCTTCGAGGGCCAACTGGAGATGCGGCACGAGGGCCATCAACAACAGCCCGAGGGCGAGCAGCAGGACCCCGCCCAGCACGAGAGGCGCCTCGGGCGAGCTCGTCATGGCGACCGTGAGCTGCGTAGCGGCGAGCACGCCGATTTGCAGATCGCTCGCCGTCGCGGTCGCGATGTGGTCCGCATCGGATGCCGGCCCCATCAGGACGGGGCGGGTGCCATCGGCTTCGACCACGAGCAGCGGACCATCAGGCCCGGGATACGCGGTCAGTCGTTGCCCGGTGGCGCGCAGAGATATCGTCTTGCCCGGCTCGAGCCGCACCCGCTCGACCGCGGCGGTGCCGTTGGCAACAGCGCTGCGCGTCAGCACCGCGTCGATCGGCTCGTCATCGCCAAAGCGCCGAAGCGACTCACGCAACGGGCTCAGCTCGAGGTCGCCGACGCGGCTCGAGTAGCCGGGCGCGAGGCTCACCTGAACTGGCTCGGTACCGCGCGTGCCGCCCAGGCGGCAATCGAAGGCGCGGCGTGGGTCCTGTGGGTCGGGTCGCTCGCACATGAGGCCATACGGCAAGCTGCGCGGCAGGAATATCTCACCGTCGCGCACGACCGCTTCGGACAACGTGCGCGTGCCTGGCGTGAGCTCGAGGCGCGCGTCTAGCGCCGAGCCGCGCGCGACCACGAACGCGATGAACAACGCCACCAGGCCGAGCAGCGCGAGCGCGCCGCCTTCACGGGTGAGACCACGATTGCCGATGCGGGCCGCGGCAACCTTCCCGCGCACTTCATCTAGCGACTGCGGCACGACCAGCGACGCGCGGCTCACGAGGCCACCATTGGCCTCGCGCGCCATCCAGCGTGCGATGAAGATGCCGGCGGCATTGAGCGCGAACAGCAGCAACAGCAACAAGGTCGGCCACGCGGACAGCACGTCGACCAGCCCGAGACCTCTTGCGACGTCGCCACTCGCGAAGGAGAGCTGGCGCGCAAGCTCGGCGGAGCTTGGACGTTGCGGCAGTGACGCGGCCACGAGCAGCAACAACGCCAGCAAGAACGAAAGCGCGAGCAGCGTGCGCGGCGAACTCAGCACCCGCCAAGCGAGAGCGACATTCGAGCCAGCATCCGCGGGCTCACCAGCATCGGGGGGCGGAGGCGATACGGTGGGCTCGGGCACATTCGCGTTCGCACGCAAGCGCTTAGACACTGTCGCCAGGTCGGCGGGTGTCAGGTGGACGCCGTCCGCATCGGAGGCGTTGCTGTTGCTGCTCGGGCCCTTGTCCACGGCCATCCGCACGCTGTTAGCACCGACCCTGTGACATCGGCAATGGGGATCGGCTCGCCCCCCTGCCTCGGCCGACGTCGTTGACGCTCGTCGTCGCCGCATGCCATGCAGCCGACATGAGCGTGTCACGAGCGAAGACAACCGCGGTGATCGGCCTGACCGGCGGGATCGCCTGCGGAAAATCGACTGTTGCCGGGCACTTCCGGGCTTGGGGTGCGACCGTGATCGACGCCGACACGCTCGCGCGCGAGGTGGTCCAGCCCGGCGAGCCCGCACTCGCGGCGCTCGTCCGAGCATTCGGCGACGAGATCCTGCAGGCCGACGGCAGCCTAGATCGCAAGCGCCTCGGCCAGTGTGTGTTCGGCAACAAGGCAGCCGTCACCCAGCTCAACGCGATCACCCATCCCGCCATCCTCGCGCGCACCGGCAAGCGCCTCGCCGACGCACAGCGCGCCGGCCTCGCATGGGTCATCTACGAGGCGGCGTTGATCTTGGAGAACAACACCCAGGCGGGCCTCGCTGGCCTCATCGCGGTCGTATGTCCACCGGGCATCCAGCTCGCGCGCCTGCTCGCGCGCAACGACCTGACCGAAGCAGAAGCCCAGGCCCGTATCGCCTCCCAGACGAGCGACGACGTGCGACGTGTCAACGCAACCTGGCTCATCGACAACGGCGGCTCGGCAACGTCGCTCGAGGCCGAGAGCCGCCGCGTGTTCGATGCGATCGTCGCGCTTCACGGGCCGGCGATGATTGCGCCTGGCAGCTAATTGAACACGACGGTCTTGCCGTCATGCACGATCACACGCTGCTCGAGGTGCCAGCGGACGGCGCGTGCCAACACCTGTCGCTCGATGTCGCGGCCGAGGGCGACCAGCTCGGCCGGGGTGTGGCGATGGCTCACACGGATCACGTCCTGCTCGATGATCGGGCCCTGGTCGAGCTCGGCCGTCACGTAGTGCGCGGTCGCGCCGATTAGCTTCACGCCGCGTAGATGCGCCTGGTGATAGGGCTTCGCGCCGACGAAGGCGGGCAGGAAAGAGTGGTGGATGTTTATAATTTTATTCGGAAATGCGTCCACGAACGCGGGCGACAGGATCTGCATGTAGCGCGCAAGCACGACCAGATCGACACCGACCAGCAGCTCGTGGATCGCTCGTTCGGCGACCGCCTTGTCGTCAGACGGCACGAGATGAAACGGCAGCCCGAAGTCCGCGGCCGCCTTCTTCGCATCGTTGTGGTTCGAGACGATGGCGCTCACTTCGCAGGGCAGCTCGTGCCTGCGCCAGCGCCATAACAGCTCCATCAGTGCGTGGTCGTGCTTCGAGACGAGCACCGCGACCTTCGCCACGTCGGCCGACCAAGACAGGCGCCAGCGCATGCCGAAGCGCTGCGCGACGACCTTGTCGAAGGCGGCCTCGAGCGCGGAGCGCAGGCCTTCGACAGGCGGCGCTTCGAAGGCGACGCGCATGAAAAAGGTCGCGGCGTCAGCATCACTGCTCGCGTCGACCGAGCCAGAGGCGCGAGACGCCTCCGACACGTGTTGGTCGAGCTGCAGGATGTTGACGCCGTGATTGTAGAGAAAGCCCGTGACCGTCGCGACGATCCCGGGCCTGTCTGGGCATGTTACGAGCAATGTGGCGCGGTTTGTCACCGCGACACCTTACCTTCAGTACGCGTATCGCGCGACGACATCGAGGCGGGGCGTACCACCATCGAGGCGCAACCAGCCCGCGACCCAGTAGTTGCCAGGGGCGGCGGCGCAGTTTTCGCGCATGTTGCACTCGTTGCCAGTGCAGCCGAGGCTGGTGCCCTCTTCGCTGAGATAGATGCCCTCGGTCCCGAACTGGGTGCTGTCGTCGTACACGCGCAGGTTCGCGGAGCACGCGTTGCAGCATGGGTTCGCGGTGCTGCAGCCGATCTTGGTGCAGGCCGGCGAGTTGGTGTCGAAGACGCCTTTGATGGCGATGAAGCGGCCTTCGAAGGCGCGCGGATCGGCGACCACCTTTGCGACGGTCGTCATCTCACCGCAGTGGCCGGGGATGTCGGCGATGATGTCGTAGGGTGCAACGCAGTCGAACTCGCTCGAGCAGTAGCGCACGCGGTCGGCCATCCGGAAGCCGCCGCAGCTTTCGCCCTCGGCCGCGTAGTTCTTGCAGATCCGGGTCGTGCAGCGGGTGTCCGAGCAACCGCAGAAGCCGTTGTTGCAGTCGTCCTCGGTCTCGCAGAGCTGAGCCGAGCAGACGTTGTCGCGGCACGCGAAGCCCGCGCCGCACTCGGCGTCACGGCTGCAGCTGCCGCCGCCGACATGCTGCGCCTGGCACACGTTGTAGTTCGCGTCGCACGGGGCGCGCACGCAGCGAACACCGTTGTCGCCGCAGAACTGGCCGGCCTGGCACTCATAGTCGTTTTCGCAGGCATCGGCCTGCTGGCAGCCACCGACGCAGGTCACGTCGATCTGGTAGTCGGCGGCCCACACGTTCTTGGGACCATAAACGAGCATGTAGACGCCGTCGGCGGGCACATCGAACGCGAAGCTCGAGGTGTGCTTGCCCGACACCTTGCGGGTGTCGGCCTTCACGAGCGAGCCGCCGAACACCGGCAAGCCGTCGACGGTGCCGGTGGCCGCGCCGTAGACGCGCACGAGTGACGCGCGGTTGGTGACGAGGTCGACCTGGAAGCGCTGGCCGGCGCGCAGCTCGGTGGTCCTGCCGAAGTAGTACGAGGGGAAGTCGATCGACTCGACGATGCGGGTCCCGATCGCGAGCTCGCCCCGGATGTCGGTCCAGTAATTGGAAACGCGGTCGGCCTTGGCCGAGACGACCGCGAGGTCGGGATCGGACGCGGGCTTGTCGGCGCTCGCGGCGTCGGCACAACCGACAGCAGTGAGGCTCGCGAAGAAGAGGACGAGATGGCGATGCATGGTGGCTCCGGGGAGTCGCGTGGTTCGCGCGGTGCTCGCTACCAAAGCAATTTCCGATCCCACCCGTCGCGAATTGCAAGCCCGCGCAAAGACTCGCTTGTCAGATCGAGGTGCGAGGGTCGTGTGGCCCCACCTGAGGGCGAATCCGGCCGATCGGACCGACCGATCGCTCGCTAGCCGGGGTCCCGAGACCCCACGCAAGGCTTCGATCGTGCCCTGCGCTAAAACGGCAACGAGGCAGGGTCGACCGCGACGACATGCACCCATTCGCTCTCGAAGCCCGGCGCCGCCGCGAACTTCTGCGCATGGATCACCACCGCGCGCGTGCCGGTCGGATCCCATGCGAGCTTCGTGACACTCACCTCCGCGAGTACACCGTCCTCGTCGCGAAGCCGTGGCAAGATCGCGATCGGGACCGCGCGTTCGCCCTTCATTGCGAACACGACGATTCGCTCGCCATCGTCGGCCGCGACCAGCGAGACTCCCGCCTGGTTCTTCTGCGAGACCGGCCCGGGCGCCTGCGGCTTGATCGCGCGTAGCGCCTGCTTCAGCGCGACGGGCTCGGTCAGACTCTGGAAGAGCCACGTCTTGATCAGCTTCGGGACAGGCGCAACGGTGAGATCGACCGTCTTGAAGAGGTCGCCGACAGCTGCATCTTCGATCCTGAGGAGGGCACTCAGCCCGTCCTGCGAGAATGCGATGAGGCTTACCCGTTGTTCACGGTCCGTCGTCAGAGTCGCCACCGGGATTTCCACCAGGGTTGGACCGGGCCGCGGAGCTGGCGCACATACGTCACAACCTGGCGCTTTCTCTGGCGAGGCATCAGGGCACGTGGCGCCGACAGCGCTTCCACAGCCAGCACTCGAAAGGGCTAGCACACCCAGCATTGCGAAAGCTGAAATTGTGGCGCGAAGCTTACACATCATTTTGTGACCCCAAGGGATACAGGAACGCTGTGACCGTCGCGCGAAAACCGCTATCGTGCAATTCGAGAGGGTCGCCGGCGCAGCTTGCGCGAGCCGCTCGCAATCGATGTAGCGCTGACAGCTGGAGCGCCGTTCCCTGGTGGGGAGCGGGTCCCCCCGTGCCGGCATAGCGCGCAAGGAGTCGCCGGAGTGGTGCGCTCTCGCAAAGTCTTATGGATCGCAACCGGGATTGCATGCACGTCACTCGTTGCATTGCCAATCAGCGGTGCGCCCCAAACTCTTGCGACTGCGGTCGGCATCACTCTCGCGCTGCTCCTCGCGGGCCTGCTCGTGTGGGCCCTCGCCGAGCGACCGGCAGCGCAGGTGACGGCGCCCGCCCTCGCGCCCCCGCCGGTCGCGCCGCGCGAAGACCCCTCGGCGATGAGACGAGAGTTCCTCGCCACCGTGAGCCACGAGATTCGAACCCCGCTCAATGGGGTCATCGGGATGAGCAGCATCTTGCTGCAGACCGACCTCGATCACGAGCAACGCGAGGCTGCGCAGACCATCCGCACCTCGGCCCATGCGCTCTTGCGCATCGTCAATGACATCCTCGACTTCTCGAAGATCGAAGCCGGTCGCATGGAGATGGAGTCGGCTGACTTCGATCCGCGGGCGGTGGTCGAAGATGTTATCGATCTGGTCGCGCCACGCGCCTTCGACAAGAAGCTCGAGCTCGGCTACGTCGCCGCCAATAACCTCCCGGCGATAGTGCGTGGCGATGCTGGACGCCTGCGCCAGGTGCTGCTGAATCTCGTCGACAATGCCGTCAAATTCACCGACCGCGGCTATGTCTCGGTCCACCTCGAGCTCGCACCGATCGCCGACAAGCGCTCGTTGCGAATGGTGTTTCTCGTGAAGGACACCGGCATAGGCGTCACCCCTGAGGGGATCAAGGCGCTGTTCCAACCATTCTCGCAAGTCGGACAACAGCCGCAGAAGCGATATGGCGGCACCGGCCTCGGGCTCGCGATCTGCCGTCGCCTGGTGGAGAGCATGGGCGGCTCTATCGGCATCACGAGCTCGGCCGGCATGGGCTCGGTGTTCACGTTCGACATCGCGCTGGAAGCGGCTGAGCAGGAGCCGGCGCCGGCCCGCGCAGCGAGCATGCCGACCTCGTCGCTACTCATCGATCCCAGCCGCGACAGCGCGCTACTGGTGGCGGCTCGGATCGAGGCGTTGGGCTATCGCGTCGATGTTTGCGCGCCCGGTGATCCGGAGATCCCGCAGCTCGCCGGCCACGCGACACTCATCGCGGCGAATATCGGCGGGCTCGAAAATGGTGAAGCGAGCATGGTGAACGAGCTCGTGCGGCTCGCCCCGACGGCGCCTGTCCTGCTTTACGGGATGGTGCCGCAGCGCAGCGGTGACGCCCTCGCGCGCAGCACCGGAGCGAGCGGCTATTTGCCCAAGCCGATTCACGAGGCGACGCTGCGACGCAGGATCAGCAACCTCATTACCAATGAGGTCGGCGAAGGGAAGCGCCCGCGCATGACGTCGGGGACCAGCGAGATGCGCGCCATGGTCGTTGATGCGACGCGTCCACGCGTGCTCGTAGCCGAAGACAATCAGGTCAATCAGCTCGTCGCGACGCGTCTCCTCGAGCGGCTCGGCTGCCTCGTCGACATCGCGGGCAACGGCAAGGAGGCGGTCGAGGCGGTCAAGCTGACGCGCTATCAGGTCGTCTTTATGGACTGCCATATGCCCGAGCTCGACGGCTTCGAGGCCACCCAGCGGATCCGCGCCTATGAACGTTCGGGCGATGTGCGCACGCCGATCATCGCGATGACCGCCAACCTATTGCCGAATACTATCGACGAGTGTCGTGCCGCCGGAATGGATGACTATCTGCCCAAGCCATTCCCGGCCGACGCCCTGGCGAGGGTGCTCGAGCGCTGTGTGCCAGGGGTCGTGCTGCGCGCGACAGGTTGAGCACGAGCGTCTCGCGAGCGAAATCGATTGATGCAGCCCGCGCGGTCGGGCAGCCTGCGCCCGCTTCCGGAGGTGGGACATGGCCGATTGGGTGCGTCAGCAGATGGAAGGTTGGGGTCGCTGGCCGGTCGTGACGGCCGAGGTGAGTCGCCCCGAGACCCAGGCCGAACTCGCGAGCGCGGTGGCCGAAAGCAATGGCCAGGGCCTCATCGCGTACGGCCTGGGCCGCAGCTATGGCGATACGGCGCTCTTGCCCGATGGGCGCATGGTGGTCACCTCGCGGCTCGACCGCATGCTCGCGTTCGATCCGGAGAGCGGCTGGCTGACGGCCGAAGCGGGCGTCTCGCTCGAGGAGATCCTGGCGGTGTTCGTGCCGCGCGGGTTCTTCCCGTCGGTGACGCCCGGCACCAAGTTCGTGACGCTCGGCGGCGCGCTGGGCTGCGACGTGCACGGCAAGAACCACCACGTCGATGGCTGTTTCTCGAATAACGTCAGGAGCTTCGAGCTGCTGCTCAGCTCCGGCGAGGTCGTGCACGTCACCCGCGAGAGCCAGCCCGATCTGTTCAAGGCGACCGCGGGCGGGCTCGGGCTGACCGGCATCGTGCTCAGCATGGAGTTCAAACTCGAGCCGATCGCGAGCCCGATGATCGAGATGGAATCGGTGCGGGTCGAGAGCCTCGACCACTTCTTCGAGGTCTCCGCAGAGAGCGGTGACTTCACCCATCACATGGGCTGGATCGACTGCGTCACCCGCGGCAAGGCGATGGGCCGCGGCATCTTCATGCGTGGGCGGCATGCCGCAGCGGGTGCCGATGCACGACCCGACTTCGTCGGGCGCATGAAGGACCTCGCGCACCCACTCCTGTCGGTGCCGATCAACGGCCCCGGCTGGCTCCTCAATCACGCGACCATCAAGGCATTCAACGAGGTCTACTTCCGGCGCCATCCCAAGGGCATGCTCGCGAGCCTCGTGCACTTCGACCCGTTTTTCTATCCGCTCGACGCTGTGCGCGGCTGGAACAAGATCTACGGCAAGCGCGGCTTCCTGCAATACCAGATGGTGTTGCCGCATGAGAGCGATCATCGCGCGATCCGAAGCGTGCTCAACGAGATCACGGCCAGCGGCATGGGCAGCTTCCTCGCGGTCATCAAGGAGTTCGGGCCGCAGGACAATGGCTGGCTCTCGTTCCCGCGGGCAGGGCTGACATTGGCGCTCGACTTCCCCAATCACGGACCGAAGCTGCTGGCCCTGCTCGAGCGGCTCGACGCGATAACGATTGAGGCCGGGGGGCGGGTGTATCTCGGCAAGGATGCGCGGCTCTCGCGTGCTAGCTTCCAACAGATGTATCCCGAGTGGGAGACCTGGAGAGCAGTGCGCGACGCGGCCGACCCGAAGGGGCTCTTCAAGAGCGCGATGGGCGAGCGGCTCGGGCTCGTGGCGCCGCGCGCAGGTCGAGGTCAGGCATGAGCGACGTGGCCAAGAGTGCGGCGGTCTTCGGAGTCACCTCACGCGTCGGGCGCGAGGTCGCGCTGCGCTTCGCGGAAGCGGGCCACGATGTGTGGGTCGGCGCACGCGACCTCGGCGAGGCACAGCGGATCGCCGACGACATCAGCGTGCGCACTGGGCGCAAGGCGGTCGCGGGCACCTTCGATGCGCGCGCGGTCGAGACGCACACGGCGTTGGTCGCGGACATCGAGGCCGCGGTCGGACCGCTCGCGCAGGTCGTGTTGGCGTTCGGCGACATGGGTGAAGAAGGCGACCGCGACCCGGCGATGCTGCGGCGCGTGGTCGAGGTGAACTACCTCGGTGCCGCGTCCCTGGCCGAGGTCATCGCGGAGCGAATGGCCGCGCGCGGGGGCGGGGTGATCGCCGCGTTGGGCTCGGTCGCGGGCGATCGCGGGCGCCAGTCGAACTACGCGTACGGCAGCGCCAAAGGCGCGCTCGCCCTCTATCTGCAAGGTCTGCGTAACCGTGTGTTCGCGAGTGGCGTGCACATCTGCACGGTCAAGCTCGGGTTCATCGACACGCGGATGACCTGGGGGCTCGCGACGAAGATCCCGATCGCCTCGCCCGAGGCCGCCTCACGCGCGATCGTCGCGGCGATGGCGGCGCGCACCGACGAGTTCTATTACCCGCAGTTCTGGCGTGGCGTGATGGGGATCATCAAGGCCATCCCCGAGCGTGGCTTCAAGCGCATGAAGCTCTGAACCGACCGCGGATTTCGGCTGCTCGCGCTCCGAGGGTTCTGTTTCCCTTGGCCGGAAGCCGGGTGTATCTTCGCGAAGTGCCGGCCGCCGGCCCCACCCTGTAGCCTACTTCGTGACTTGTCTGGGTACCCAGCCGAGCAACGAACTCGTCCCTCGCAGACATCGAACGTCGACGTCCAAACCGAGACCCGCAGCATCGCCCTGCGGCCACCTCGCCCAAGGTCCCTGCTCGCGATGGCAACGCGCATCTGTCCTCAATGTGGCACCGAGTCCCAGGCACCGTTCTGCCGTGCCGACGGATTCGCCACGGTCGACAGCGCCCGCTACCTCGCGCGTGACCTCGGCACGCGTGAAGGTGACCTGCTCGCAGGGCGCTACCGGCTCGACCAGGTGATCGGCCGAACCGCCCTGGGCAGCGCCTATCGCGCGACCGACCTGCGGCTTCAGACGCCGGTCGCGGTGCGTCTCCTCGTGCCCGGGCTCGCGACCGACCTGGGGCTCATCGCGCGCTTTCAGCGCGAGGGACGGCTCGTCGCGTCGCTGGCCCATCCCAACATCGTGCACGTGATGGAGCACGGCGTGGCCGAGGACGGAACGCTTTTCATCGCGCAGGAGCACGTCGCGGGACCGACCCTGGCCGAGTCGTTGACGCGCGCGGGCCCCTTCGATCCGACGCGGGTCGTGGCGCTCGGGCGTGAGATCTTCGATGCCCTGTCGGAGGCGCATACGCATGGCGTGCTGCACCGCAGCCTGGGCCTCGACAACATCGTGCTGGTCACGCGACCCGGCGGCGGTGAGTCGTTGAAGATCGGAGACTTCGGGCTCGTGAATGTCCTGGCCGACGACAACGCGACGCCGTTCGTGTTCCCGCAGGTGTTGTCCGGGGCCTGGCGCACGATGGCGCCGGAGCAGGCGCGCGGCAAGGGCGTGTCGGGGCACGCGGACCTCTACTCGGTGGGCTGCGTGCTCTACGAGCTCCTCACTGGGCGACCGGTGTTCGGCGATGGCTCGCCGAGCGATCTGCTCGTCGCGCACAGCGTGAAGATGCCGCCGCCGATCGATCGCGACGGGCGGATCCTCGCGGGTCCGCTGGTCGAGCTGGTGATGCGCTGCCTCGAGAAGAAGCCGTGGAACCGGCCCGATGGGGCGCAGAAGGCGTTGGATCTGCTCGAGCTGTCGCGCACGCAGCCGGTCCTGCCGCTGCCGAGCCCTACCGCGGAGTTCGCGGCGCCGCCGGCAGGCGCATCGTCGCAGCGCTTGAAGCCACGCACCAACCCGTATGGCCACGCGATACCGGCGACGATAACGACCGCGCGGCCGACGCTGCAGCCGGTCGAGCCGACCAGCATGCCGACCGATCCGAAGGGGGTGCCGCGGCCACCCGCCGGTAGGGTCGCCACATCGCCTGCGGCCGCCGTCGCGGCCAAGCCCCAGCGCCTTCGCAGTGGGCCGACCGCCCCCGAGGTGAGCGCGCCGCCCAGGCCCACGAACGCGACCACGAAGGCCCAGAGCGAGCCGACGACCGTGAGCCTCAGCACCGCACCAGGGGCCAGCGCCGCGCGCGCCGAGCGCAGCGACCGCGGGTTCGCGAGCCGAGCCGATCTGCACCCGAGTGGGCGCAACCCGGGCGATCCAGAGCCGCGTGGAAGGTCGCCCCTCTTGTGGTTCATCGCGGGCATGGTGGCCGCGGGTCTGATCGCATTCGCCATCACCTCGTTGAGCGAAGATGCGCCGACCGAGCCGCAGCCGGCGCTCAGCGCGACGGTCGCGCCAGCTCCGACGCGGGCGCCTGAGACGGTCGCGGTCGCGACGGTGCAGACGCCGGATGTCGTCGCTGTGGCGCCCGAGGTCGTCGTGGTCGAGACGGTCGACGCCGGCCCAACCGATGTTGGACCGCTCGACACTCTGGTCGACACGGGTTCGGTGCCCGAGACGATCTCACCCGACACGCTCGCCGTGGACACGGTTGTGTTGGTCGCGGTGACCGATGTCGTCGCTGCAACGAAGCTCGAGACACTGGCGCCCGAGACGGTGGCAGCGATCGAGGTGCGTGCGTCGCCCGAGGTGTCGCCCGCCGCGCCCGACGTCAAAGACCCGAACCGAACGCCATCGATGGATCCGAAGAAGGACAAAAAAAGCGACAAGAACGGCAAGCCGATCGATCCGCTCGCCGACCTGGAAGATCCCGATTTTGTTCCCACAAAAATCGACCAGGAGCTACACAAGGTGCTGATCGACACCGACCCGATCGGCGCGAAGATCACGGTCGGCGGTCGCGTCGTCGGCGAGACGCCGATGTACGTCGAGTGGCACGGCGATGGGGTGGATGTCGTCGTCACGAAAGTCGGCTATCGTCCGGTCAGGCAACGGCTGGGCGCCAGCACGGGACGTGCGGTGAGATTCGCGCTGGTCCCGGCGAACTGAAGTGGCCTCAGAGGCCCTCGCGGAAGGACGGCATCATGGGTGAACTCGAGCGCATTCGTCACGGGGTGAGCGAAGCCGGCAAGGCGCGGCGCGAGACCTGGCCGCCCGTGAGCGATGGACCATTCGCGCCGGGCAGCCAGCTGGTGCTGCTCGGGGTCGACCCGACGCTGCAGGCGCAGCACGACACGGGGCGCGCCATCATGCACACGGCCGGGCGGCTGCGCGTCGCGATCCCGATGGACATGCAGTGGGCGCAGCGGGTCGGTCAGCTGCGTGAGATTCAGACGCTCATCGGCTTTGGCCGCGAGGATCGTTGGGACACGCTGGCGACCGTGCTCGATGTGCGCTCGCCGGAGGGTGAGCCGCCCGAGCTCATCGTGAAGCTCGGCGCGATCTACGTGCACAACCAGCTCCTCATCGAGGAGGAAGGTGCTGTGCCCGGGCTCGAGGTCGCGGTGAAGGAGCTGGACCGGCTGCAGTCGGGGATCGTCGTTGCACACTCGACGCCCAAGCCCGAGGCGCTCTTGCCGTTGCTGTTCAAGATCCTCGAGACGCACCACTGGCGCGCGTTCCGCGACCTGTACGACGAGGGGGCCTCGCTGTCCGACAAGAAGGTCGCGTTCGAGCAGTTCCGTCGCGCGTGGGATGCCGCGCGCGGCGAGGTCACGTTCGAAGGCTACGACGAACCGGCCCAGCTCGTGAACGACGCGACCGAGGGCACCGTCGTTCGCACCCGCCTCCAGCGCGGCGGTGAGAAGGGCGAGAAGCTCTCGCGTCCGATCAAGTGGATCAAGCGCGGCGCAGGTTGGCGCCTCGCTGGCGGCCTGATGTAATTCGCCGAGCAGGCGAAGCCGTGGCGAGGCGAGAGCAACCAGAAATTCGCTCGCGAGTCAGTGCGTCAGGATCACTCCATACGAAAGCGCATCCAGACCTTGCTCGCATGCGTGAGGAACGCGTCGGGCGCGCCCTTGAAGTCGGGCTTGAAATTGTTGTCGGCGGGCTTGTCGCCGGGGAGGCTGGTCTGGCCCCGCAGGATGTATTTCTTCGGGCCCTCGAGCACGAGCACCTTCATGTCAGCGGGGCTCATGTCGCTGCGGCAAGCCGAGCGATAGGCGAACGTGAGCTCGCCCACGCCGTTCTTGTCGAGGTCGGTGACGCCGACGCTGGTGTCGAAGAAGTCGTTGGTGGTGTCGGTGTCGCACTTGGCGACGACCTCTTTCACGTTGCGGACCTTCTTGAACTTGCCGTCTTTGCCGGTGAACACGTCGACAAAGATCGACTTGGTCGAGAGCGTAATCTCGCCCTTGGTCTTCGAGGCAAGCGTCGACGAGAAGACCGCGATGTTGTCGCCCTTGCTGTCGCTCCACGAGAGGGTGCGAATGACTTCGCCGGTGGCCTTCACGCGTGCCGGGAGGGTGCCGCTCGAGTCGCTCTTGTAGGGGATGAGCGTCGGGTCGGGGGCGGCGTACGCGGGCATGGCGACGAGCGTGAACAAGGAGGCGAGGAGGAGTCGGCGCATGTTGAGCTCGTTGTTTGGGACGGGTCTGCGAACGCAGCGCGACAGGTATCTATTCGGCGGGGCATGCGGGTCAATGGGCGGTCAGAAACAGCCAGGGGCCAGCGCATCGGGATGGGTCGCGAAAGCCGCTGAAGGGGCGCTCCAATCCGATCATTGACCTCGGGTGCCACGCGAGGCAGGGTCCCGCGCCGTGACCCTGCCCGCCCAGCCCAGCCTCGCGACGACACCACGCGGCACGACCGTGCCACTGTCGATCGCTCCGATGATGGACTACACCGACCGGCATTTCCGGCGCGTGATGCGCGCATTCACACGGCACACGCTGCTCTACTCGGAGATGATCACCGGCCAGGCGCTGATCCTCGGGGGCCGCGTCGATCTGCTGCAGTTCGATGCGCTCGAGAAGCCGCTCGTCCTGCAGCTCGGTGGCGACGACCCACGCCTCCTCGCGCACTCCGCCAAGCTCGCCGAGGACCTCGGCTGGGACGAGGTCAACCTCAACGTCGGCTGCCCCTCGGACAAGGTGCGCAAGGGGCGCTTTGGCGCCTGCCTGATGGCCTACCCAGAGGTGGTCGGCGAGGCGGTCGCGGCGATGCGCGCGACGGTCGCCATCCCGGTCACCGTCAAGCACCGCATCGGCATCGACGACCGCGACCAGTACGACCACATGCTCGAGTTCGTCGACGTCGTGAGCCAAGCTGGCGCCGATCGCTTCAGCGTGCACGCACGCAAGGCGTGGTTGAACGGCATCTCGCCCAAGGACAACCGCACGATCCCGCCGCTGCGCTACGACGAGGTGTGGCGCCTCAAGGCCGAGCGCCCCAGCCTGCCCATCGAGATCAACGGCGGCATCAAGACGCTCGACGACGCGAAGAAGCACCTCGAGAAGGTCGACGCGGTGATGATCGGACGCGCCGCGTACGAGACCCCGTGGGTCTTCGGCGATGCGGACCGCGCCATCTTCGGCGTGGACAATCCCGTCTCGCAGCGGACCGAAGGGGTGCTGTCGCTGGTGCCGTACCTCGCGCAGCAAATTGCGCTGGGCATCCGACCGCATCACATCGTGCGTCACCTGCTCGGCCTGTTCCACGGCACACCCGTCTCACGCGCCTGGAAGCAGGGCATCGCGGCCATCGGCCAGATGCGTGGTCCCGAAGCGGCCAGCGCGCTGGAAGAGATGGCGCTCGCGGTCAATCGGCGCAACGACGCCTGAATCGAGGCGAATTCGCGGGCAGCCACTTCGTGGCCTTCGCTCACGAATTTCTGCGACGTCGGCCGAGCAAGCTCGGCCGCTACGATAGGTGGAGACCCCGGTCGAGCGTGGTCGGCCGCAACGATAGGTGCACCTCGGTCGAGCGTGGTCGGCCGCTACGATAGGGGGACCTCGGTCGAGCGTGGTCGGCCGCTACAAAGACAAACGCCCCACTCGTGAGAGCAGGGCGTTCGTTGCGACTACCACATTCGCGAAGCGAGGGGTGCGCGGCCAAGAAGCCCCGACGAGGCCAACCTCATAGGTTGCCGAGGAGGGAGCGACGCCGGCCCCGCACGCATCGCAAGCGAATTAGAGGCGCTTGGCGTAGTACTCGACGACCTGCTGCAGGTCGATCGTGAAGGGGACCGACTCCTTGCCCGGAAGGTCGCGGATCTTCGAGGTCTTCAGGTCCTTGTTGACGTCAATCCACTCGGGGCGCGAGAGGCTCTGCGACTCGAGCGACTCGACGATCGCCTTCAAGTCCTTGCTCTTCTCCTTCACCTGGACCGTGTCGCCAACCTTCACCTGGAAGGAGGGGATGTTGACGCGGCGACCATTGACGATGAAGTGGCCGTGGGCGACCAGCTGGCGGGCGGCCGGGATGGTCGGCGCGTAGCCCGAGCGGAAGACGACGTTGTCGAGACGGCGCTCAAGTAGCTCGACGAGCTTCTCACCGCTGGCCATCTTCGAACGGCGGGCCTCGACCATGTACTTGCGCATCTGGCGCTCGCCCAGGCCGTAGTTCAGGCGCAGCTTCTGCTTCTCGTTGAGCTGCTTGCCGAAGTCCGAGACCTTGCGGCGGATCTTGGGGCCGTGCTGGCCCGGGGGATAGGGGCGACGCTCGATCGACTTGCGCGACAGACCCGGGAGGTCGACGCCGAGAGCACGCATCTTCTTGAGACGGGGACCGGTATAACGCGACATGTTCTATGTACCTTGCTGGATGAGCCCGCTGCGCCAAGGACGAGGTCTTGCGCGCCGTTGTCGCGAGGTCGGTCCATCGAGAGATGGAGCCAGTTGCGCTCGCGTTGTTGTTTGACCGGACGATGCCGGATAAACAGCGGGCGGACTGCCTAGCACGGGCCCCTGGCGTTGGGAACGGAAAATCGTGGAGCGCAACCGGTGCCATCGACCGCACCCAACCGCCCGATACTAATCACATATCGGTGAAGTCGACGTACACATCGGCGCGCTTGCCGCCCGACACTTGCACCGTCTTCGTCACCGATTGCTGACCCTTCGTCAGCAGCACCGTGTACTTGCCGGCCGGCAGCTCCAGCGCCTTGGGGGTCGTGCCGTAGGGGCGCCCATTGATCGTTATCTGCGCCCATGGCCGCGCACTCACCTGGATCGAGCCGGTACCGGTAGGGGTCGGAGTGGTGCCGGGTGTCGGGTTCGTGCCTGGCCGCGTGCCGGGGATCGTCCCCGGAGTCGTGCCCGGGGTGGTCCCGGGGATCGAGGGGCGGGTCTCGATCTTCTCGATCTTCTCGAGCCTGACCACGAGCGCCTGGCTCGCCTGGGTCAGGCTGACCTCGCTCTTGAAGGGCCTACGGTCTTTCGCTTTGGCCTCGATGGTGACGGTCGTGCCAATCCCGACACCCTTTACGGCGACAATCCCGGCGCTTCGCAGCTCGAGCGTGCCCGCGCTGGCGGTCACGGTCGCGTCGGCCGGGTCGAGCGTGATGAGCAGCTCACCCGGGGTCACGACGTTGACGATCGTCATCGTGGCATCGAGCTTGATGACCTGCGTGACCGGCTCGCCGCCCGAGGCGGGCACGACCTTCACGACGTAGTCCTTGCCGATCATGCCCTCGAAGGGCTGCGCGCCGGCGCCAATTGGGACGCCGTCGACGAACACCTGGTCGGCGTCGCTCGAGGGTCGGATGACGATGCGCAGCGGCTCGCCCTCTTTCTCCATCTTGATCGGGTAGATCGGCGAAGCGTCGTCGATCGAGATGATCTCCTCGAAGCGCTTGTAGCCAGGTGCCTCGGCGACGACGCGCACCTTCTGTCCAATCGTGAGCCCCGCCACCTCGCCGCCGACCACCTTGCCGTCGACCTTCACCTTGGCGGTGTGGGGATCGATCTTGATGTAGAGGGTCGCGCTGTCCTTGCTCGGCGCGCTCGCCGTGTCCGGGCTCGCGGCAGGCGTTGTTGCAGCGGTGCCCGTGCCCGCAGCATTTTTGGTCACGACGAAAAAGGTTGCGACACCGCCGACCGCCAGCAGCAAGATCAACAGAATCCAGGGCAGCGGCGATGCCTTTCGCCGTGGCTGCACTGGTGACAACTGCTGCGAGCTGGTCGACGTCTGGACATAGCCGGCGGGACCGACCCGTGTATCAACGGCGCGCAGGCCCGGTTCGACGCGCGTACGCTCCTCGCTCATGGGACCGAGGCCGCGCGCCGCGGGCTGCATCACGGTCGACTCGGACTGGGACGCGACCCCGCCCGACATGAACGCGTCGTCCTCGTTCGACTGCTGCTCGAGGAGGTCGATGTCCCGCTTGAAGATGCGGAACATCAGGGGCTTGAGCTTCTCTTTCTCGAGGTCGGGGACGTTCTGGTAGTACCAGCGCGTCAGCTCGCGGCTGAGCATCTCGGCGTTGGGCCAGCGCTCATTGACGTCCTTGGCGAGGCAACGGGCGACGATCGGATCGAGATCGGGCGGCACGTCGAGGTTCATCTTCGAGGGGCGCGGCGGCTCCATCTTGAGCACGTTGTTGAGCGTGTCGAAGTCACTCTCCGCGAGGAAGAGGCGCGTGTGCGTCAACATCTCCCAGAGCATCACGCCCAGCGCAAAGACGTCGGTGCGCCCGTCGATCGGCTTGCCGCGAGCCTGCTCGGGGCTCATGTAGGCGACCTTGCCCTTGACCGCACCCGCCTGGGTCTTGGTCGAGCGCTGGGTCGCCTTGGCGATGCCGAAGTCCATGAGCTTCACGTCACCGCGATAGGAGATCATCACGTTCGACGGGGTCACATCGCGATGCACGATGTTGAGGGGCTGTCCCTTGTCCTCCTTCGTGTGCGCATAGTGCAGGCCCTTGGCGACCTCGATCGCGAGCCACACGCACTGCGGCACGCTCAGCGGATCGTGTTGCCGGTGCGACTCCTCGATGAGGTCATGGAGGTCCTTGCCCTCGATGTACTCCATCGCGATATAGTAGCTGTCGTCGGCCACATCGAAGTCAAATATCTGCACGATATTAGGATGTTGCAGCTTAGCGGTGAGGCGCGCCTCGTCGACAAACATCTGCACGAACGTCTCGTCGTCCGAGAAGTGCGGCAGGATCCGCTTGATCACGAGGTCCTTCTCGAAGCCTTCGGCGCCAGCGACCTTGGCCTTGAAGATCTCGGCCATGCCTCCTATGGCGAGGCGGCGCAGGAGGACGTACTTGCCGAACCTCTGCGGGGAGATCTTGGACATTCCGCAACACCTCTAACCCAGTGACACCAAAGTGGACCCGACCGTCGAACACGGTATCACCGCGCACAGTTCCACGCCAAGGTTCACCTAGCGCGGGTCCACTGGCGCAGAAGCGCTTCGACGTCTTGTCGCAGCACCGGGTACGACGGCCGCTCGAAGTAGCGGATGTCGGTCGTGATGCGCACGTCGCCTTCCTGGACGATGAGAATCCAGGCCCAGCCGGCGGCCCGGAGCGCGATCGACCCCTCGAGGTTGGCGCTGTAGAGGATGCTGCCCGCCTCGGTGACGACGAAGCTCATCAGCACCTGCGGGTCGCCGCGCGGCTCGAACGTCTCGATCGCGAGCACGTCACGCTCGTCGATCTCGAACTGGTCGATCACGTAGCTCTCGAGGCGCGCGAGCTCGGGATCGGTAGACTCGTTCGGCGAAGAGATCGCGTCGATCCAGAGGCGGCGAAGGGCGTTGTGCGAGATGCGCGCTGCCTCCCAGAGACCCATCCGGATCTGGCTCTGGAGGAGCTTCTTCAGGCTCGGGAAGTCGTTGGGCCGACGCTCGTTCGCATGCTGGAACGCGCTCAACGCGAGTTCTGCCTCGCCACGATTGGCGTGGATCTGCCCCATGTCGTACCAGGGCTCGAAGCGGTTCGGGTCGACGTGGGTGGCGGCGCCGAGCTTGAGCAGGGCACGCTCGTCGTAGCCGAGCAGCCACTGACAGATCCCCTCGTGATAGTGCGCCTCGAACAGGCTCGCGTCGCACTGGGTCGCGACGCGGAACGCGCCGAGCGCCAACTGGTAGCGGCCGAGCAGCACCAGGATGCGACCCGAAGCGTAGTGCGCCAAGGCATGCTCCGGCCGCTGGCGGGTGAGCCGATCGAGGGCTATCAACGCGGACGCGAGGGCCACGGGCTCGTCCTTTCGGGCGAGGGCCATCTCTAGCAGATCCAGCGCAAGGTCCTTCTTCTTCATCAGCCCTGTGCGTCGAGTCGGAGGGCAACTGACGCCCGGCGACGGCAAGATCTAGCAGATATGATCCGAGACGACCACCCTCGCCGAGGGCAGAACGAGGCGCGGGATGCCACCGCTCACGCTGCCGGATGGGTTCAAAAGACAAATGATTACAATCAATAAGGCGAGGCGACCCAAGCGTCGAGGTGGGTCAGCTCGAGTTGTAGGTCGGGGCTCATGGCCGGCACTGCGAGCGTCTCGCCAGTCTCGAGCGCGAAGCCGTCGCCCTGGAGGCGACCGGCCAGAGCGATGATCACCCGGAAGCGACCGCACGCCGGCAGCGTGAACCGACCCTCGCCCTCCAGGCGCTCGAGTCGCATTCCTTTGAACTCAAAGTATCGCGAGACGCGCGCGGCGCTCTCGCAGACGACCACCGGCGTGCGCCGACACGAGGCGACGAAGGCAGCCCCGCGCGGCGCGTCCCAGGCGGTCACGGCGAGTGATCGGGCGAGATGCAGAGGCCGCAGGTCACCCTCGGGATCGGGCCTGCCGCGCGCATCGAAGCGGCGCCCCCAGTCCCAGAAACGATAGGTCACGCCGGTGCGACCGGGGCGCACGAGCTGCGGCTCGAGCAGCGTCACACCGGGTCCGATCGCGTGCACCGTGCCGGCGTCGATGACGAAGGCGTCGCCGACCTCGACGGGTACGAAGTTGAGGAGCGGAGCGATTGGATCGACGAGGTTGGGGGGCGAGGCATGGTTGGCGGAGGCAGCGTGCGCGAAGTCGTTGCGCGTGACGCCATCGGCGAGGCCCAGCCAGAGGCCGGCACCGGGGGCGCGGGCGAGCACGACCCAGGCCTCGGGCTTGCCCGACTCGTGCGCGGCGAGGTCGGGGTCGCCGTCGGCGGGGTGCACCTGGACCGAGAGGACTTCGCGCGCATCGAGCAACTTGATGAGGAAGGAGCGCGCGAGGTCGGCCGTTCGTTGGTCCGCGCCGAGCCATGCGTGTGGGTTGGCGGCGATGTGGTCCGCCAGGGTGGTCCCGGCGTGGTCGCGCGAAGGGAAGGCAGGATCGAACGATACCTCCCAGGATTCACCGATCGCTGGCCAGGCGGCCTTCGCGCGATCGATGGTGCGGCCGACCTTCCAACGCTCGAGGATGGCACGACCGCCCCAGGGCGTGCGCTCGGGCGGTGTCCAGTTGTCGGCGCGAAGGAGGAGAGGAAACATGGCGGACGATGGTATGCGAATTCCGAGCGCGACGGCCAGCGCGTCGACCAGGCGACGTTCGGTGAGCCGAAGGCGAACCAACTCGTCTGGTTGCGGGCTGGCAGCGCGAGGCCATCAATTCGTAAGCGCGACGGCCGCGCGTTTGGCGAGGATGCGGTGACGGCGTTGCAGTCAGCGCTCGGTCATGGTGGGACGGACGTGATGATGGGACTGACACCCAGGGACCAACGACAGCTCGCGGCGCTCGTGCTGCTCGGGATGCTCGCGCTGGTGATGCTCGGGGCGCGCTGGGTCGCGACCGGAGTGCCGCTCTTGTTCTTCGTCTGGAACATGTTCCTGGCGGCGGTGCCGGTCGGCGCGGCGCTGCTGGTACGCTACCTCGCGCAACGCACGTTCGTGTCGCAACGGCGGGCCTGGCTGTCGTTGGCGCTGGCGTCGCTCTTATGGCTCGGGTTCTTCCCGAATGCGCCGTACATCGTGACCGACCTCATGCACCTGCGGAACTCGCGCGCGAACTGGCTGTGGCTCGATGTGATGGCGATCGGCAGCTGTGCGGCGATGGGACTGTACGCGGGTATCTTGTCGCTGCGGTGGATGCACGAGGCGCTGCTGATGCGAGGCACGCGCGCCTGGCTGGGCTGGGCGTTCGTGCTGGCGGCGTCGCTGGCCGCGGGCTTCGGCGTGTTCCTCGGCCGCTTCCAGCGCTGGAACACGTGGGACATCCTGACGCGGCCGGGCGATCTGCTGGCGGGCGCGTGGAGCTCGCTCGGCGAGGTTCGGGTGCTCGCATTCGCGTCGCTGTTCGCGCTCGGGATCGCGGTGAGCTACGCGGTCTACACGTTGCTCGTCGGCCGGCCGGCGGCGAGCGAGAGCAGTGAGACTAGTGCCGTTGCCGAGGCATGATGAACCATGCCTCGACGCCGCCCTTCGGACGTCGACCGCGTCGCTGGTCCCGGCTCTAGCCCGAATGGACAGGGAGCTTCCGCCCCCTTGGACCCCCGCGCCGCGTCGCCCTAGTGCCGCGGAAGAGACCTGCGGATCGAAACATCCTGGTCGCGGCACTAGCGGCGCTTGATGAACTCGTAGCGCTGGGTCTTGCCGTCGAAGCCGGGGTCGAGGAACACCATCATGTCCTCGAAGCCCGGCGCGCGCAGGGTCACCGCGGGCGGCTCCTCACCGACCGACCAGGTCAGCGTGAGCGGGGTCATGCCGACCTCGACGTCGTTGCGCACGACGCGAGCCTTGGGCTTCGTCTCGATCGTAACGCTCACGAGCTGGGTCGGGACCGCGGGCACCGGCTCGGTCGGAGGCGCGACCGGCTTGGTCGGAGTCGGCTCGCTCGGCGCCGGCTCGCTCGGCGGAGGCTTCACAGGTTCGCTGGGCTTGGGCACGTTGCCGGCAGGCTCGGTCGGCAATGGCTGCTCGCTCGAAGGCGTCGGGGTCGCAACATTCGGCTCGACGGGCTCAGTCGGGACATCGTTCGAGCTGGAGCCGCTCGCGAGCGCGATGATAAGGCCCGCGACCGCGGCGGCAGCGCCACCGACGAGGGTCCAATAGGTGCGCTTGGAGTAGGCCTTGCCGACCCCGGTCTTCTCGGCGAGGCCGGTGGAGATCGACTTGCCAACAGGGATGTCGACCGGCACGTGCAGCGCGGTGACGACCACGTTGTGGCCCGAGCTGATCACGTTCTTGGTGCGGTCGTTCTGCGAGATGCGAGCGTCGGGGCTCGACTCGTGCACGCGTGGATCGAAGTCGGACACGTCCGTCGCCGAGACCGCGGGCTCGAGCATGATCGTCTCGCCCTGATAGACCTCGACCGCCATCGTGCGCGCGAGTCGATCGACCGACCATGGCTCGTCCGCCATCGCGCGGCGCATGAGCGTCTTGTCGGTGCCATCGAGGTCGACCGGGATCTGGCCACCGCTCTCGCCGAAGTCGAGGATCACCGACTGCGGCCTGGGCGCCGCGGGTGCCATCGGCTCTTGCGACATCGCGCGGCGGATCGACGTGTCGGACGGCGCGGGCCGCGACAGCGTGAACGGCGGTGCATGCCGCATCGGCTTGGGCGGCAGCGGGATCGACTCGACCCGGGTCTGCGAGACCGGCCGAGCCCCCACTGCGGAGGCGCCGGGCGGCAACGGCGGGGCCTGCAGCGCCGCATTCGCGAGCACGCTGGCCGCGACCGCCGGCAACACCGAGGTACCGGGGGCGCGCGCCATCTCGACCGCTTCGGGGACCCGAGCCGCGTTCAGCGCCGAGTCGGAGGGCGCGAGGTTGAGCTGCGAACGCATGCCGGTCGTGGTTCGGAAGCGCGAGCGCGCGTCGGACGCCTTGGGGTCACGGGCCTCGGGATCGAACCCGGGGATCGGCTTGAGCGGCGCGTCACGCGCAGCCTCGAAGACCGCCATCGCGCCCTCGGCACCAGCCGGGCGCTTCGTCGGGTCCTTCAAGAGGAGCGACATGATCGCGTCGACCAACGGCCCACGCAGCGAGCGGCCTTTGAGCTCGGGCAGCGGCGGCTGCTCGGTCACGTGCGCGATGAGGTAAGCGGTCGGCGAGTTCGCGCGGAATACCGGCCACCCGGTGAGGCACTCGTAAAGGATGCAACCCAGCGAATACAGGTCGCTCTGGACGGTGGTCTCCTTGCCGGAGCACTGCTCGGGCGACATGTACGGCGGCGAGCCGATCACCATGCCGGTGCGCGTGAGCTTCATGTTCGCGTCGCCATCGACGCGCGCGATACCGAAGTCGAGGATCTTGACGATCGTGCGACCACGCGTGCCGCGCGTGAGGAAGATGTTCGCGGGCTTCAGGTCGCGGTGAGTGATGCCGGCGTCGTGCGCCTCGGCCAGCGCGTCGGCGAGCTGGACCGCGAGCTCCATGATCTCGCTCGGTCGGAGCGGCGCTTCGGCCTTCAGGAACTCGTCGAGGGCCAGGCCTTCGAGGAACTCCATCACGAGGTACAAGGCGCCTTCGGTCGAGTGACCGAAGTCGTGTACGCCGACGATGCCGGGGTGGCGCAGCGAGGCGAGCGCGCGGGCCTCTTGCTGGAAGCGGGCGATCTCGCTCAAGTCGCCGCCATGCGCGGCCAGCAGAATCTTGATCGCGACGGGGCGCGCCATGCCGAGCTGCACGGCCTTGTAGACCGAGCCGAAGCCGCCACGGCCAAGCAGGCTCTCGATCTGGTAGCGACCTTCGAACAGGCGACCGATCAGCGGATCGCGGTCATCGGGGCGCACGCGTGAGAGCTCGACGGTCTTGAACCCATCGTCCGGACACACGAGATGCAACATCTCGCGCGTACATCGAGGACAGATTCGCATCACAGCCATGAGCCTCCACGTATTCCCCGAACTAGGTTAGCAGGATCGCTGGCGACCGCGCAACGGCGCAGCCGCCGGGGTTTCACAGACACCGAATTCGCCGAGCAGGCGAAGCCGTGGCGAGGCGAGAGCAACAGAAATTCGCTCGGGGCCCGTTCGCTGGCGAGTCACTTCCGGCCGCGGCACTTCTCGCTGACGCTCAGGGCATAGGCCGCGTCGCTCGGGAGGTCGGTCGTCCAGCCGCCGACTTTCACGCGCACCGAGGTATCGGCATTCGCGGTGACGGTGGTGACTGCTTTCGCCCCAATCTTGCCCGTAGCAAGGGTCTTTGTCGTGATGCCATCCCCATCGATCTGGAGGCGCGGCTTCCACGTTCCGCCTTTTCGGCCAACTTCGATCGTCAGCTTCTGACCCTTGGCGAGCTTGAGGTCGGTCGTGTGGCTCACGTAGCGGCCGGAGGTGAAGTCCTCGTGTCGGGTCGTCGCCTTGCACCTGCCGACCACGAGGTCACGCAGCTCGAGGCTGGTCATGTCTGGCTGGGACTTTCGCTCGAAGCTCGCAATGTCTGGCTGGGACTTGCGCGAAAGCGTGGGCTTGTCGTCGCCCGTGTCGCTGGTCTTGGGGCCGGGCTTTGAGGCGACGCGCGTGGGCGAGTCGTCGAGCCGTGAGCGCACGACCTTCGGGGCGCGCACCTCGTGCTCGTCGTCGTCGCCGCGGACCTTGCAGCTCGCGGTCGGCTCGAGGCCGAGCAGCGGTGCCACGTCGAGGCGGCGGCCGTTGGGGGACTGGATGTCGAGGTGGAGGTGCGGCGCGGACTCCTGCACACCGGTGCCGCCCATGAGGGCTATCTCTTGCCCAAGCGCGACGACCGAGCCGACCTTGACGTCGGGGTGCACCGCAGCGACGTGCAGGTAGCGGATCGTGTGGCCGGCGAGCGGACCTTCGAGGACGCGCGTGACGATGAGGTTGCCCGAGCGCCAGCGTCCCTGGCGGCTGGTGAAGAAATACACCCGGCCGTACGGCTCGATGTCCTTCCAGCGCGGCAGGTTCTTGTCGCCGCGCAGCGAGTCACCGTCGCGCTTGTCAGGAGTGCCGAAGTCCTCGGGCTTGTCGTCGCCGCTACCGACGAAGATCACTTCGGAGCGAGCCATCGAGCGGATCGGTGTGCCGATGCCCCAGTCCGGTCCGACGCCGCCGAGGTCGATCGCCTCGTGCGTGTGGCGATGGCCACGACAGGCGCCGAAGCCGCGGAACATGTGGGTCGTCGGGTACGGGAACGCCAGGCCGTCGGCGGTTAGATGCAGACCGAAGACGGACGCGTCGACCTCGACGCCTCGATCGGGACGCAGCGAGCGATCCGAGGCCTTCGTGCCCGGGCGGTCTTCGAGCGGCAGGTCGGAGCCGGCGCAGCCGTCCGACGAGTGCTCGGGCTCGTCTTCGATCGGTGCCGACGGCGAGGTGTGCGCGGTGTCGGCTGCGAACGGCGATGCGGGATCGTAGTCGGCGTCGAGCAGGCTGTCGTCGACGATCGGCTCGTAACGCACGACCGAGCCGTTCTTCCGGACCTCGCCGCGCGGCGGCTCGATGAAGGCGGGCGCCGAGGGATGCTGGAGCGGGGCCGGGGCGGCGAGCTTGCGGGTGGGAGTGGCGGGTTTCGAGAACGGACGGGCCGGCTCGTAGACCACGGTCGAGCCGTTGTCCGGTTGTGTCACCCAGGGCTGACCGCCGCAGGCGAACAAGGGAACGGCAAGTCCGACGAGCCAATCGAGCTTTCGTAGACGAAGTCGTAGGAAGTTCGGGCTGCTCGGTGGGGCTTGGGGCGGAGCCCCATGCGAAATGTGTGTGCAATGGACCACGGCGAACGAACCTAGTCGGGTGACCTGGCTGTGTCGAGATTTTCGCACCCCTGATCGCGATGCCAGGGGTCGCGCGGCGTGATCCTCGCCCGAGTAGATGTCACGCGAGGTGCGGGCGCTCAGCCAGTCGAGGGCGGTGCCGACTCGGCGACGAGCGCTAGCAGGGACGCCTTCTCGCGCGTCCACACATCGCGGAAGCCCTCGCGATAGCTCGGGAATCGGAGCTGCACTCCGAGCCTCGCCAGCGTGACCGTCGGGTTCAGGCGCTTGGACTGCGAGAACATCGCGAGCGTGTCCTTGTCCATGCGCACGCGCGCCTCGGCCAGCGACATCGGCTGCAGCGCGGGCAAGCCGAGCTCGCGCGTGCACCACTCGGCGACCTCGGCCTGCGTGGTCGAGTGCGTGTCGGTACCGAGATAGATGCCAGGTTCCTTGGCGAACGCGGCCTCGCACAGGGTCGCAAGGTCGGCGACATGGATGCGGTTGGTGATCGCGACGCCGTTGTCGATCAGGCGGTATTTGCGCGCGGCGATGCGATGCAGCAGCGATCGGCCGGGCCCGTAGATCCCAGCCGGACGGATGACCGAGGCGCCGATCGCCTGCCAGATCGCCTCTGCCGCAAGCCGGCCACGGGCCTTGTCGGTGGCGGGTGCGGGCGGGGTCGACTCGATGACTTCCGCGCCTGCGTGGTCGCCGTAGACCGAGGTCGACGAGATATAGACGATCTTGCCAGGAGCAAGGCCCCAGTACGCGACCTTCGCGGCGAGCGCGGTGTCGAGGCCGGCCTCGGGAGGGATCGACATCACGACGCGCCCGACCTTTATCGGCAAGCGGTCGAGCACCGCAAGGTCACCTTCGAAGCGCACCGACGACGCGCCGCGAGTGCGGATGATGCCGAGCTGCGGCTCGCCGCGCGCGGTGCCGGCGACGGGCACGCCCTTGAACGCGAGCTTCTGCGCGAGCGCTTGGCCGAAGAAGCCACAACCGAGGATCAAGACAGGGCTTCGATCGCTCATCGCGTCGCCTTCATCCAGCGAGACTTCAAGGTAGCCAACCCTCGACCAGCGCTTTGATGTCGGTCGGGATCGCGCCGAGCTTCTTGTAGCGGACGATGCCGTCGCGCGTGACGACGAGGTGCAGCGGCAGGGTGCCGACGGCGCTACCGAAGAAGGGTGCGAGGTTCTCCTGCGCGGTGTCGACGAGCACGACGTAGCGTGCCGAGAGGTCGTCGCGCCACGCTGCGCAGAGGGCTTGCGGAGGCGGCTCGTCGGGTTGGTTCTCGATCAGGATCTGCAGCACGCCGACCGCGTCGCCGCGGCTCGCGAGGCCATCGACCAGCTCGCGGTTGATGACCGGTGCCTCTTCCTGACAGGCCACGCACCACTGCGCGCCGAACGTGACGTAGCTCGCGTCGTGCTGGGCGAGCAGCGCCCGCATGTCGATCTCACTGCCGTCGCAGGCCCGCACCTTCACGGCCGGATAGGCCTCGCCTTCGCCGACGACGCCGTCGTCGACGGGCTCTTTGTCGTCGCCCGAGTCACAGGCGAACGTGTTGATGGCGATCAGAGCAAAGAGGCATCGGGCCCAGGTCATCATGGCTCGGTTCCTTTGGTCGGCCTCGCGTCCGAGGTCGTCACTTTCGCATTCGGGTAGAGTGCCTGCAGCGCGGCGACGATCGCCTTCTCACCCGCTTCGTCACAGGCCACAACCCGCACTTCACCGGTCGCGTAGGCGTCACCATGCCGAGGCGCGAACGCGAGGTCGAGCACCTGGTAGATGCCGCCCTTGTGGTCGACCACGAAGTGGGTCGCCTCGTTCTTGCTCGTGAGGCGCATCATTGCGCTGGCCATGTTGCTGTCGCGCTCGACCGCGATGGTCGTGATGGTGCGCGCGGGCCGGTCGCGCACGGCGACGTCGGACTTGTCGTAGCAGAGCGGGATCTGCTGGCCCTTTGACTTCGCGTCGTCGCGCATCAGCAGGCAGCGCGTCGCGAGATCCATCTTGGCGTCGTGATAGACGGCCGGCACGACCTTGACCCAGCGGTCGCCGATCAACATCTGTCCGTCGAGCACCGCATCGCTCATCGAGGCGGTGGTCGCGTCGCTCACGATCGCGTCGCCGCCGTCTTTGCCTGAGCACGCCGCGAGGCCGACCGCGGCCGCCACCAGAAGCGCGCGCATGCTAGCCGTCCCAGAGGCGGGTCGACATGTAGCGTTCGCCGATGTCGCACATGATGGTCACGATGACGCCCTTCTTGACGGCCTTCGCGACGTCGTAGGCGCCGGCGAGATAGGTGCCGGAGGACTGGCCACCGAAGAGGCCGACCTTGGCGAGCCTCTGGCTCATCTCCCAACCGCGGTCGACGTCGGCGTCCCAGTAGCGATCGACGACCGACTTGTCGAAGATCTCGGGGACGATATCCCCCTCTTCTTTCAAGGGCTTCAAGCCCTCGACGCCGGGGAAGGCATCGGGCACGACGCAGTGGATCTGCACGTCCGGGTTCTTGCCTTTCAGGCCGCGGCCGACACCGGTGATGGTGCCGCCGGTGCCGACGCCCGCGACGAAGTGGGTGACGCGGCCGCCGGTCTGGTTCCATATCTCTTCGGCGGTCGTCTCCATGTGCGCCTTCCAGTTGAAGGCGTTGCCGTATTGGTCGCTGAAGTAGTAGCGCTCGTCCTTGGCCTGGCGGCGGACCTCGCGCAGCGCCTCGTCGTAGCCGTCCTGCGCGGACGTGTGGAAGAGCTCGGCGCCGTGGGCCTTGATGCGCTTCTTGCGTTCGGCCGAGGCGTTGTCGGGCACCACCAGGCGCACCGGCACGCCGATGACCTTGCCGATCCAGGCGTAGGCGATGCCCGCGTTGCCGGATGAGCTGTCGAGGATGGTCTTGCCGGCGAGCGCGCCGCGATCGAGCGCCTCGAGCAGCATGTAGAGGACCGGCCGATCCTTCAGCGAGCCACCCGGGTTGAAGGACTCGACCTTGATGTAGAGCTCGACCTCGGGGAACTCTTGCTCGAAGAGGCGCACGCGCACGAGCGGCGTGTTGCCGACGAGGGTGATGGCGGGGAAAAGGTCCTGGTACTTGTCGACGAGCTCGCGAAATCCCACGGCAGACATCTCCCAATTGAGTGGGGCTGTGTACCACGCCCCCTCGGCCTTCGCCGGGGCCCACTTCGGGCGGACACCTAGATGCCCGCGTCCGCTCGTGGACGCAACCTGTTTACCGGCTATACAAGTGAGGCGATCACGCCAAGCGATCACGATAGCCTGAGCACGCCTCGACAGGGCCTGCGCCACACGCTTCGATGGCACATGTCGTGCTTCGTCTGCCCCGTCTTGTTCGCACTCGTCCCTCCGGAGCCGCTTCATGCACCGACTGCTGATCCCCTGTGCCGTGCTTGCAAGCTGGTTCGGATGTAGTGACACCCCGCCGATCGTCGAAGAGTTCTGCGTAAACGGGTGCTTCGACGGCGACGACTGCACCGACGACATCTGCCAGGGCGACGGCAGCTGCCTGAACGTGCCGCGCAATCCCTTCGGGGCCTGCACGATCGACGCGCACTGCGATGACGGCAACCCGTGCTCGGTCGACACATGCGCGCTCGACGACTGCGGGCTCATGCGCTGCAGCAGCGACTTCGGGGCAGACAACTGCGTCCCGTGTGGCTCGAACTTCGGCCCGTGCGACGACTTCAACCCGTGCACGGTCGAGACCTGTCGCGCGGACGACACCTGCCAATTCGACCCCTCGATCGACCCGAGCTGCGATCCCTCTTGCAACCAGTCCGCGGCGCTGTCGGCGGACGTCGCGGCCAGCGGCTACTTTGGCTACCTGAACTGGTACGTCGGGGTCGCGACCACGCCCAACGGCACCAACTGCGATGGAACGGCGTGCTCGTGCGAGGGCGAGCTGCGGCTCAAGGACTCGTCCGAGGGGTTCGAGCTGCGCGAAGCGGCCGGCGCCAACGATCCTCGGTGGGGTTGCGACATCGTCGCGTGCGAGCCGCGCGCGACCTCGTGTCGACCCCTCGACTCCGGCGTCGGCTACGTCGTGTGGGGCACGATGAGCTACCTCAATCAGTTCGATGCGCGCTCGCCCACACCAGACACGAGCCCCGACTCCGGAGCCTCGGCCGACGTCGCGTCGTTCCTGCCGATCGATGCGCTGCTGGTCGAAGGCTACTGCCTCTCGACGCGCCTCGACCATGTTGTCGGCGACTATGCGGCGAGCTTCGAGAGCAACGGCAAGAAGGCGACCTTCGACCTGCGCATCGCGCGGGATGAGAGCGGCGTCATGGCGCACATGGGCACGTGCACCGGCTGCGCGGCAACGGGCCTCACCGAAGGGCAGACCGTCGCGCTCGGGGCAGACACTGGCACCGTGTCGTTCCCGCTCGCCCTCGGCATTACGCCCGGCTTCGCGCGCCTCTACGCGAGGACCGACCGCTTCGTCGGCGACCTGCGCAAGGAGGACAAGGGCTTCCTCGGCATGATCGAACTCGAGCGCATCGCACCTTGAGGCATGGCCCACGCGGCCATCGCGTCGGGCTTATGTGCCTTGGGCCGGATCGGTGGTAGCAACGGCGGGCTGCGCAACGCTCGCGCGGCGGTTGGAGACCGATATGGACACCTTGTTCCCAGGCGAGGCCACAGCCGACCTCGTCGCTCGCGCGACCCGTCACCTCACCCCGAACTACCGCCCTGCCCCGCTCGTGCTCGTGCGCGGCGAGGGCGTGCGCGTCTTCGATCGCGACGGGCGCTCGTATCTCGACATGGTCGGCGGCATCGCGGTCAACAGCTTGGGGCACGCGCACCCGCGCCTGACGAAGGTCATCGCGGAACAGGCAGCGAGCCTCATCCACGTCTCGAACCTCTATATCAACGAGCCGTCGATAGCCCTCGCGGACGAGCTCGCCGCGATCTCCGGCATGGACCGCGTGTTCTTCGCGAACTCCGGCGCCGAGGCCAACGAGGCGGCGCTGAAGTGCGCGCGGCGCTACCAGACGGTCGTGCACGGACAGCCCGAGAAGATCGGCATCCTCGCTTTTTCCGACAGCTTCCACGGCCGCACGTTCGGCGCCCTGAGCGTCACTGGCCAGCCGAAGTACCACCATGGCTTCGAGCCACTCGTGCCGACTGTCGGCTTCGCGCGCTTCGGCGACCTCGACTCGGTCGATGCCGTGCTCGAAGCGGCCAACGGAACGATTGGCACGATCATCGTCGAGCCGATCCAGTGCGAGGGTGGCATCAACATGCCACCGGCGGGCTTCCTCGAGGGCCTCCGCTCGCGCGCCGACCGCGACGGAATCGTCTTGATCTTCGATGAGGTACAGACCGGCGTCGGTCGTACTGGGATGTGGTGGTGCTTCGAGCATCACGCGATCCGCCCCGACATCCTGACGACCGCGAAGGGGATCGCTGGCGGTGTGCCGCTCGGCGCGATGATGGCGACCGATGCCGTGGCACAGGCGCTCCAACCCGGCACGCACGCGACGACGTTCGGGGCGAACCCACTGGCGACGCGCGCAGGTCTGGAAGTGCTGCACGTCATCCGCGACGAGGGTCTGCTCGCGCGCGCCGGGGTGCTCGGGGTGCGGCTGCAGGAAGGCCTGAAGGCTCTCATCGGAAACCACTTCGGGTTGGCGGTCGAGGCACGCGGGCGTGGGCTTGTGCAGGGGCTCGAGCTGGCGACGGCGGATCTCGCGACGAAGACGGTAGAGGAAGCCAAGCAGCGCGGGCTCCTGCTCAATGCGGTGCAGGGCAAGACCTTGCGCTTCGTGCCCCCGTTGGTGGCGACCGAGGCCGACATCGACGAGGCCTTGGCGCTGACCAGTGCTAGTCTGGCCGCCTCGTCAGGCTCGTGATAGCGTGAAAGACCCCCAAGACTGAACGCAGGGGCGAGGTTCCAGGAAATGAGTCGGTTGCCGGCGAGCGCCCTCGAAGAGGGCGATCACATCCACGCGATCTTGCGTCCGCTGCTCGCCGAGCCGGGCGCGGCGCAGCGTCGCGCGAAGGCGCTGGCGGCCAAGCCCGAGCCCCGTACGGTGGCGTATGCGGAGCTCGATCTCGCGATCGACGCGCTGCTCTTGCGGATGCGGGTCGACCCGCGGCCACCCAAGTCGAAGACGCAGACCCGCGAGGCGGCCAAGCCGCACACGCGCGATGTGGCGAAGCCGACTACTCGTGAGTCGGCTCGGCCGGTCGCACGCCCGGGCGAGCCGCAGCGCGATGGCAACGACGAGGCGCTTGCCGCGCAGACCGAGAAGCGCGCGCGCACCGAGCCTTCGATTCCGCCGGTGCCCGACCTGCCGCCGCCCGTGCCGAACAAGATGCCGGCGGTACCCTCGCAGCAGATCCCCCAGGTGCCACAGGTGTCGGGTCCGCCGCCGGTGCCGCCGGCGAGTACGCGTCCGGTCACGCGTACCCTCGAGCGTCCGACGCCACCCGTGCCGGTGCATGCGCCACCCAACACCGGCGTGATGGTGCGCGCCGGAGCGGAGGCGGCGCGGCAGGCGCCAGATCTGGCGGCACCTTCCGCGATGCGGGCACCGCCGGTCCCACCGCGCCGTGCGACCCCACCTATCTACGGTTCCGACGAGGCGACGGGTCCGATTGTCTTGGCGCGGCCGGGCAACGCGCCCGAGACGTTCCTGCTGTACGACGACATCGTGATGTTGTCGGCGATGAACGACCGCGATGGGTTGTTGATCTCGCTCGAGCGATTGCTGGTGCTGTCGCGCCTCGAAGACCACGTGCGCGTGTTCATCGACGCAAACGAAGGCAAGCTGGTCGGCCTCTACGAGAGCCAGCTCAAGGCGTTCAGCAAGGTGCCGCGCCGCAGGGCACCGGCGGTCGATAACACGATGCCGCGGGTGTTCCTGCGCGGTGAGAAGATCGCCGCCGTCCTGCTGCTGATCGACGGCAAGGCGACGATCAACGAGATCGTCGCGCGCGCCCCGAACCTGAATCGCATCGAGACGCTGAGCGTGATTGCGCAGCTTCAGCGCGCGGGCATCCTCGATATCTAGAGTTCTAAGGGGTTCTAAGGGTTCAGGCAGCGGGCTTCGGAGCTGACCAGGGTCGGTGGGTCGTCGAAGTTGGAGGCGGCGATCGCGCGCGCGAGCGCAACCGCATCGCGGCCGGCAGACGGATCGGGTGGCAGTTCGAAGCGCAGCGAGTGGGTCACGCGCTCCATCACTCGCGGTGCGAGCGCGAAGTTGCCGTCGATCAGGATCACGAGAAACTTGCCGCGCGCGGCTTCGCTGATCGCGGTCATCGCGGCGGTGCCCGCGTCGCTGAACGTGAGCGCGATGGCATTGCTGGACGATGAGATGTCGGCGGCCGCGGTCGCGACGCCGCGGCCGTCGAGCGCGGGCGTGGCTTCGACGACCCAGAGGACGGTGTGCTCGGCGGTCGACGCGGGATCGACGATGGCCCTGGTCGACCCGAGCTGAGGTTGGATGCGCGCGGTGGGCGCCTGCACGACGACCTGACCCGGAAACTCGATCGGCGTGTGCACGTCGACGCCGAGCGACTCGCGCAAGTGGGTCGCGAGCTTCTCGGCGGCGGCCTCGTCGACGCGGTGGATCGCGAACGTGTGGCGTGCGGTCGCGAGGTCGACGACGGCCAGGCGCATCGACTCGGCGATCGCGTCATCACATGTCGCCACCCGCAGCGTCGCCTCGAGCACGAGGCCGGGTGGCTCGAGCTTCGCGGAGGCGGCGATGATCGGTAGTAACGAGCGGTCGCGCGCATTGCGAAAGCGCGTCGACCAGATCTCGCGGACCTCGGCGGGGCGCGCGTGGCTGGCCCCGATGCGGACCGAGACGATGGCCTCGGGCTGGCCGCATGCGAGCAATGAGAATAGGGCGAGCAGGCCGGGAGTGAGGCTCCAAAGGCGACGCATCAGAGCTCACGCACGAGCGAGACGACCGTCTCGATGTGATGAGATTGTGGAAAGAGATCGACCGGTTGCGCGGCATGCTCGAGGCGGTAGCCGCGGCCTTGTAAGGCGCGGATGTCGCGCGCGAGCGACTCGGGCTTGCACGATATGTAGACGAGGCGTGGCGCGCCGAGCTGCGTGACGGCGTCGAGCGCTTGCGGCGAGAGCCCGCTGCGTGGCGGGTCGAGCAGGACTGCGTCGATGTATTGGAGGCTGTCGCGGAACTGGGCATCGGCGACGATCACGCCGACATCGCCGACGATGAAGGTCGCGTTGTCGAGGTGGTTGCGCAGCGCATTGGCGCGAGCGTTGGCGATCGCCTCGGCGACGATCTCGACGCCGACCACGCGCCCGACAAACGGTGCGATCGACAGCGCCAACGTGCCGGTGCCACAGTAGAGATCGAGCACCACGCGCGCCTCGCCGAGGCGCCCGAGCACCTCTTGTACGAGGCCTTCGGCGGCGCGTGGGTGCGGCTGGAAGAAGGCGCGCGCATCGATGTCGAGGTCGAGGCGACGGTCGCGGATGACGAGCGCGTCGGTGAGGCCGGCGTGCCCCTTCAAGACGGTCGTGACCATGCGCGTCGGGCGGCCGCGCTCGGCGTCCTGCACGGTCCAGAGGAGGCTCGTCGGGACGAGGCCGACACTGGCTGCGGCGGCGCCGAGCGCCTGGAACAATTCGGCGACGAGGTCGATCGCGGGGCGCATGCCGGCCGCTGTCTCGACCGGATCGCGCGGGGTGGTGATCAGCTCGAGCAGCACATCGTCACCGCGCTTGGCCTCACGCACGACGAAGTTGCGGAGGAAGCTGTCGTCGCGGCGAGGGTCCCACGACAAGAGGCCACGCCCCTTGAAGACCGCTTCGGCGGCGGGCATGAAGGCGGAGGTCGTGGCCGAAAGCAGCGGGCATTCGAGGAGGCTCACGACCTCCCACTTGAAGCCGGGTGGGTGCAGGCCGAGCGCGACCTCGCCGACGGTGTCGGCCGCGAATGACAGCTCCATCTTGTGGCGATGACCGAACAAGGTCGGTGCCGGGATGGTGGCTGCGACCGCGTGGCGCACGCCGGCGACAGCGAAGGCGCGTCGAACGCGGTCGGACTTGAGTGTGAGCTGGCGCTCGTAGCTCATGGCCTGAAGCGTGCAACCACCGCAGTAGGGTCGGTCGGAGTGATAGACCGCGTGTTGGCAGCGCGGCGTGATGCGATCGGGAGACGGCGTGAGGACCTCGATCACGCGTACGTAGAGGTCGTCGCGCACGCGGCTCTCGACGCGCACGCGCACGCGATCACCAGGGACGGCACCGCGGATCTTGACCCGCATACGGCGGCGTATGGTCGGGTCTTCGGGGACCTCTCCGAGGATGATGCCGGATGCGTCGAAGGCGACGCGCGCTACGGCGAGGCCGTCGTCGTCGATCTCGGTCGGGGTCAGCTCGAGCTCTTCGCCATGACGCGGCAGCTTGATATTCACTGAGGCAGGCCTTCGCGTTCGCAGCGCCGAAGTGATTCGAAGGTCGCCCAGGTCGAGCCCTCAATGCCGGCCTTGGCGATCGTTGCGCGCTCCATCGTGGCGAGCGCGAACGAGGCGCGGTCGTAGGGCGCGAGCTTCACCTTGTGGTCGTCAAGCTTGTCGGCGGCGGCGTTCGCGAGGGCAACCTTGGCGACCCAGGCGGCGTGGGCGGCACTATTGGCGAGGAACGCTTCGATCGCGGGCCCTTCGGTCTGAAGGGTCGCGGCGAAGTCGGGATGCCACGGGTCTTCGAGCGCGGGCCAGCGGGTCAGGAGGTCGGCGCGCAACGCGAGGAGCGCCGTTTCGGAGTCGACCTCGAGATCGTTTACGGCGGCGGAGAGCTCGCCCTCTTCGGTGACCAGCACGTCGAACTTCGTGTCGAGGTCGGCTTCGCTGATGGCCAGGCGCGTCAGCAGATTGCGGAGTAGCGTGCGCTCTTCCCATAAGAGTGGCTCGTCCGCCGGATAGGGCGGCGGCCTGTCGTTCGCCGAGTCGCTTTGCAGGTCACCGACCTCTCGCTCGAGCCAGGCTTGCGACGAGAGGAGCGGGACCTCGAGGCCGGGTGCATCGGAGGCGGCTCTCACGTGGGCCTCGGCGAGGCCGACGACACCGTCGCCGTCGAGGTCGTCGGCCTTGTCGCCGAGCGCCTTCAGGAGGAGGGCGCCGTAGGAGTCGCGGGCGCGTATCGGGTCGGGGTCGCAGCCACTCGCGGGCAGGTCCCAGGTGGTCGCGAACAGGCCGCAGGCGCGCGTCGGCTGCGCCAGGATCGCCTCGGCAAAGCCGCCGCCGAAGCAGGTCGTCTGCACGACGCGAAAGGGTCGCAGGCCGACCAGGGCGTCGCTGAGATCGGCGACCGTGATGCCATCGCCCATCCAGTCCGAGAGCGTGACGGCGGTGCGCGTTTCGCCGGCGCCACCATGACCCGCGAGCCAGATGAAGAGGCGCGGGCCCTGCTCCGCGAGCGCTGCAGCGAGCATCGCGGTGAGGTCGGCGCGCGTCCCGGCTGCGTGCGGTGCGACGCGCAACGGCTGGTAGTGGGCGTCGCGGCCGGCGCGGGGATCGAGGATCTCACCAAGCTCTCTGACGAGTGCCGTGCCACGGGGCGACGGGTCCGCGACTTGTACACCGTTGGTGCCCGCGCCACCTGCGTAGAGCGTCACGCCACCCGTCGGACCGAGGCGCTCGCCGACTGCGAGCAGCTCGTCTTCGATCGATATCTGGTTGGCCCACGGGCCATCGACGCCACCGAACGCGAGCCAGCGGATCGACGCGGGCATCGGGGGCGTCGCGGAGGGCGTGCTTGTGAGTGCGGGCGTGCTCGAGGGTGTGGGCGTGCTCGAGGGTGTGGGCGTGGGCGTGCTGGTGGGCGTGGGCGTGGGCGTGCTGGTGGGCGCGGGCGCGAGCGGGGGCTCGGAGGGCCCACAAGCAGCAACGAGGCAGGTCAGAGCGATGGCAGGAATGGACTTCATCGCGGCTTGATCGTCCGGAGGGTCATCGTCTGTGTCGCGGTCGCGAGCAGGATTCCGTCCTGCCAGACCTCGGCGCGCGCGCTCGCGGTGCCCTCGAAGATCGAGGTCGCGTACGAATCGACGAGCATCGGCAGATCCGCACGACCGCTCGTCGGGGCGGTGAAGTGCACGGTCAAGTCGAGGCTCGGAAACAGGAGCGGGGTACTGCGCGAGCCGAGCGCCTGATGCACCGACGACGCCATCGTGTCGGCGATCGGCGGCAGCGCCAACGGGTCGAGACGCCCATCCGGCAAGGCCGGCGGCACCAGGTAGCGATACCACCGCGCGACCCGCGACGCGCCCGGTGCCCACGTCTTCGACCACCACACGTCGCCCATGCCGCGCCGCACCTCGAGGTTGCGATAGAACTGCGGCGGCGTGATGCCGGTCGCAGCCGCGTCGTAGACCTCGGAATCCTCGGGCAACGGCAGGCCCGGCGGGTGGATGAACGCGCGCGAGTGGATCGTGACGTCCTTGCGCAGCTGCACCCAGGTCGCGACCACCTCGAGCCCGACGTCACCCGGCGCAGCCGATTGCCCGCGCGGCCGCACGTTCGCGCGCATCTGGGTGGCGGTCTTGCCCGCGCGCAGGACGGTCACGTCGACATCGAGGGCCCCCTCCGCGACCGCCGAGCAGAACGTCGCGGTGCAGCCCGCCGGCACGAGGTCGCTCATGCCGAGGCGTGCGAGCTCCATGCGCATCGCGGCCAGCGCCAGTGACGTCAGCACACCGCCGGACGGGATGATGAAGCTCCAGGAGCGATCGAGTTCGCCGCGATAGAGGCCCGGTCGCGACAGGACCGGTGACAGAGCCAGAGCGTTGCGGAGGTCGGCCGGGGCATGCGCTTCCATGCGCGCCTTCTACCACGCGAACAGCGCGGCGCAGAACGGTCTTTTCAGGTGGCTCGGGGTGTGGGAAATCGTGGCAGCTCAAGCCGACGCCGGAGACCCGATGACCACGATCGAAACCGCCAAGGACCTCGCCGAACGCTACGAAGCCTTCCAGGCGATGAAGCTCAAGCTCGACATGACGCGCGGCAAGCCCGCCAACGAGCAGCTCGACCTCGCAGACGGCCTCCTCGAGGCGGTCACGAGCCACGACTTCAAGGCCAAGGACGGCACCGACACGCGCAACTACGGTGGCCTCGAAGGCCTGCCCGAAGCCCGCGCCTTGTTCGCCGAGGTCTTCGGCGTCAAGCCGTCCGAGGTCCTCATCGGTGGCGCATCCAGCCTCACCCTGATGTTCGATTCAATCCTGCGCGCGCACGTCTTCGGCGTGCCCGGCGGCAGCGCCCCATGGTCGGCCGCGCCTGTCAAATGGCTATGCCCGGCGCCGGGTTACGACCGCCACTTCGCCATCACGCAGCACCTGGGCTACGAGCTCATCACGGTCCCGATGACCGGCACTGGCCCCGACATGGACGTGGTCGAGAAGCTGGTCGCCGACGACACGAGCATCAAGGGCATCTGGATCGTTCCCAAGTACTCGAACCCGACCGGCGAGTCGGTCTCGGCCGAAGGCGTTCGCCGCCTCGCCGCGATGAAGACCGCGGCCCCCGACTTCCGCATCATCTGGGACGACGCCTACAGCGTGCATCACCTCGGCCCGGTGCAAGACGAGGTCCCCAACCTGTTGGACGCGTGCCAGTCCGCCGGCAACCCGAACCGTGTCTTGATCTTCGGCTCGACCTCGAAGATCAGCCACGCTGGTGCGGGCCTCGCCGCGATGGCCGCCAACGAGGCCAACATCGCGTGGACCAAGGTGCACGCCTCGAAGCAGACGATCGGCCCCGACAAGGTCAACCAGCTGCGCCACGTGCGCTACTTCAAGGATCTCGCTGGCATCAACGCCCACATGGCAAAGCACGCCGCCATCCTCGCGCCCAAGTTCGAGGCGGTCTTGCGTGTGCTCGAGGAAGAGCTCGGCGCGAGCGGCAACATCGCCAGGTGGACTCGCCCCGGTGGCGGCTACTTCATCAGCCTCGACACCCCGCCGGGCCACGCGAAGAACGTCGTGCGCCTCGCGGCCGAGGCCGGCGTCAAGCTCACCGAGGCGGGCGCGACCTTCCCCTATGGCAAGGACCCGAGCGACCGCAACATCCGCCTCGCGCCGAGCTGCCCGTCGCTGCTCGAGATCGAGATCGCGACGCGCGTGGTCGCGACCTGCGTGAAGCTCTCGATCTCGCAGCACTGAGCCAAAGATCGTTATCGGGGGCCCGCTGGCAAGCGCGCGTGTCCTCGATTAGTGTCGTACTTCCGGCGCATCCGCCGCATGTGGGCAGCACATCGCGGCCCCGCGAATGAAAGGACGACCCCGATGGAGCAGCTCGAGCGACTCGAGCGAGAGACGGCGCGCGCGACCGAAGCGGCGTTCTACCTCGCGCACAACGCCGCGGTGACGCGCTTCCTGTTGGACGAGGCGAAGGCTCCGCACGTGGCGCAGGTCGCGCTGGCGCTGGACCATCCGAGTGATGGTCCGTTCCTCGTCGCGACGCGCGAAGGGTCGGCCATCGAGTGCTTACGGCGCGGGGCACGGCCACGCGATCCGATCGTCACGCGCACCCAGTTGGAGGCTGTCGCGCAAAAGCACGACCGCTTGAGGGGCGAGCTGACGCGCTGGGGCGATGGCCCCGAGCGGCCCGCGACGGCGCCAGGTTTCCGAAGTCTTTTCAGGACGTTGCTGGATGCTGGCGATGCCGTGCCGCGCGAGACGTTGCGCCTGCTGACCCCGTTCCTGCCGTTGGTGTTCGATCGCCTGCCGGCCCTCTGGTACGCGTGCGACGACACGCTGCGCGACTTCGTGAAGCGCGGTGGCGAGCGACTCCTCAACGACAAGGACCGGCTCGAGCCACGCGAGAAAGAGCAGGTCCGGCGCACCTGGCGGCTGCATTGGGCGGTCGGTCATCTGCAGGCGCTCTTCGCGCAGGCCGACGACGAGGTGCTGCGCCAGACGGGCGGTGGTGTGATCCAGGGTGCGGCGCCGATCCGCGCGACCCGCTTCGGCTTCTGGCCGGTCGCCCTGCGCGGCTTGTCCCTCTGTGGGCGCCTCGGGCCGACCTTGTTGACCGGTCTCGAGCATGGCCTCAAGGCGCCGCCTGAGACGATCAACGAGGCGCTGACCTCGGCTCATGGCCTAGGCTTTGTCGGCGCCGCCCACCCGAAATATCGGCATGAGATCGCCGACAAGCTCGGCAACAGCTTCGAGAGCCAGGACGCACGAACCAGCTGGCTCGCACGCGAGCGCGCCTTGATCGCCGAGGCGCTCAACGAGCTCATCATCAACACCGACGCGGCCGAACGGGATCTGCTGGCGCACCTCGAGGCTCTGCGCGCGCGCGGGGTCGAGCTGCCCGAGCTGCCCGCTGGCCAATCGGAGCTGGTCGCGCTCGCGAACCTGCCGATCGCACTACATGGGCGCGTGGCGCTGGTGCTGATCCGACATGGCCTCGGCGCGTTCGCACGCACGCCGATCGCTGACCTCTACCCAACCGAAGCCGAGCTCGCGAAGGCGACCCCGACCGATCCGTTGCTCGCTGGCCTCGAGCTGCTACAGATCGCGGTCGAACATCAGGCCCGCATCAAGCGCGCTTAGGAACGGCGGCCCAGCAACAAGGTGTGATACGGGCCGCCAGTTCCGTATGCGCGCACGCGCTCGGTCTGGGTCGCGAAGCCCTCCTTCTTCATGAGCTTTTCGAACGCCTCCTCGGAGGCGGCCGACCAGTAGACAACGACACCCCGATCGTTGAGCGCCGCGTGCACGGTGCGCAGGCCGCGGACCTCATAGAGGGCCCGGTTGCCGGCGGTCATCATTGCGGTCGTGCCGTTGTCCGCGTCGAGCATGATCGCATCGAATTTGCCACTGTTGCCGAGCACCGCGAACACGTCGTCGACCACAATCTTCGTGCGCGGGTCTTCGAGCTCTTTGGTCGCCAGCCCAACGAACGCCGGGTTGCGATTCCAGGTCACGACCTGCGGCATCAGCTCAGCCACGACCACCTCTGCATCGGGCCCAAGTGTCGCGAGTGCGCCGCGCAACGTGAAGCCGAGACCGAGCCCGCCAATCAAGACGCGGGCACGCGGACGATTGGCGATCGACAGGCACCCGAGCACGCCCAGGCGCAGCTCCGACGCATGCCGCTTGGTCGACATCAGCTCGCGACCGTTGACGCGCAGGACGTACTCACCGTCGTGCTCGACCAGCACCAACGCGCTGCCATCCGGGCTCCGCGCCTGCCCGAGGACATTCCATTTGATCACGCACCCTCCCCCTTCCCCATCCATGGGCGACGACCTTTCATAGAAGTCGAGGCATCACAAGCCCCTGACTTCGCCGCACGTATCGACTAGGGTCCCGAGGCATGTCGCTGCCGACCCTCTATCGACTCGGACTCCTGACTCTCACTTCGACCGTCATCGCCTGCGGCGACGACGCGAAGCACTCAGACGCAGCGACGCCCGACGTCGAAGCGCAGGACATCGCCGACGGTGACGACGCAACGCCCGAGGTCGACAGCGCCGAGGTGATCGTCCGACCGGCGGTCGATCTCTCGGTCGTGCCCGCAGCCGGCGAAGTCGTCGCGGGCATCGCCGAGAAGGCAGGCGACCTCGTCGGTGGCCCCAAAGCCGAAGGCCAGCTCGGCGACTTCGTGCTCGCGAATCAGCGCGCGAAGTTCCTCATCGAGGGCATCCGTCCGGCGGGTGGCTATCGCCAGTTCGGTGGTCTGCTGGTCGACGCCGACCTGCAACCCGGAGGCGAAGATCGCCTGGGCGAGCTGTGGCTCGTGTGGAACCTGCGCGCCTTCCGACCCGACACGATCGACGTCGTGTCGGACGGCAGCGACGGCACCGCCATCGTGCGCGCGAAGGGCCGCACGACGCGCTACGCCTGGGTCGATGCGATCCTCGGCGACCTCCTCATCGCGGACCCGATCGACATCGCGATCAGCTACGAATATCGCCTGGCACCCGACAGCACCGACCTCGAGCTGGTCGTCACGTTCGACAACGATCAGGCCGATGTCGCCAACGTCAGCCTGCCCGCCATCGCCCTCAACATGGGCGACGGCGCCCCCGCCTACACCCCCGGGCCCGGCCTCGCGTCGATAGGCAGCGGCACATCCTGGCCCTGGACCGGCGGCGTCGGCCTGATGCGCGGCTATGGCTTCATCCCGCCGCCCGGCATCGTCCCGACCGCGCTCTTCCAGGAGACGAACGTCCAGCTCTCGACCCTGCCTGGCTTCGAGGTCGAGGCCGGCGCGACGACCAGCTTCTCGTTCCACTTCGTCGTATCCGATGACGGTACGACCACCATCGACAAGGCCTACGCAGCGCTCAACAAGCTGGCGGTCGCGACCCTGCATGGCCACGTCAGCGGCGAGGTCGGCTGGGCCGACGAAGGCGAGGACCTGCCGAGCAACACCGGCGGCCGCTCATGGGTCGCGGTCACGCGCGAGGCCGACGTGCTCGCGCTCACCCCCGTTCGACCCGATGGCAGTTGGAGCGCGGTCGTGTCCCCCGGCGACGTGCAGGTCCAGGCGTTCGCACCGGGCCGCGGCGCTTCGTCGCCCGAGCTCCTGACAGCCAGCGGCGACCACACGATCGACCTCGCGCTGGCCGACCTCGGTCAGGTCACGGTGCGCGTTCGCAGCGGCGAAGGCGAAGCGATCCCGGCCCAGGTCATATTCTTCCGAACCCATGCCGAGAGCCCGTTCGCCCCCGAGCCCGTGCGCTTCGACCCTGATTGGGGCGGTGGCCGCAGCCTCGTCTCGTTCCACATCGAATCGCAGGTCGTCGCCCACCTGCTGCCCGGCGAGTACCGCGTCGTGGCGAGCCGCGGCTACTCGTGGGAGATCGACGATGCGACGGTCACCGTCACCCCGGGCAGCTCGGAGATCCTCGAGCTCAGGCTCGACAAGACCGTCGACGACTCGGGCTGGACCTCGGCCGACCTGCACCTGCACGCCTTCTGGAGCCCGGACTCGGAGGTCCCCTACCCCGTTCGCCTGCGCCAGGCAGCCGCGAACGACGTCGCCATCCCAGTCTTCACCGAGCACACCTACATGGGCCCGATCGCGCCTTCGCTCGCGGTCGCAGGCGTATCCAACTGGGTCACGCCGCTACCCGGACAAGAGGTCTCGACCGTCGAATACGGCCACTTCGGCGCCTATCCGCTGGTGTATGACGCGACCCTGCCAAGCGGCGGCGCCATCTTCGAGCATGGCTGGGCAGGCACTGGCCTCTTCGACGCGATCCGCGCCCAGCATGATGGCGACGTCATCGTGCAGGTCAATCACCCGCGCGTATCTTCCAACATCCAGGCGTACTTCAGCGCCGTCGGCCTGGACACGACGACGCTCGTCGCCGAGCGCAAGCCCGAGCGGTGGACCCTCGACTGGGACACGCTCGAGGTCTTCAACGACGGCTGCGGCACCGGCGGCGGCAACGCCGAGGCGCTGCAGGACTGGTTCAATCTCAACGACTTCGGCATCAAGAAGACGCTCTCGTCGGGCTCCGACAGCCACAGCGAGAGGACCGGAGTCGGCAACGTGCGCAGCTGGATCGCCGTCGCACGCGCCGACGTCACCGCCAACCACCAGGCGATCGTCGCGCCCTTGCGTGCCCGCAAGAGCTTCGTGTCGTGTGGTCCGTTCGTGCGCTTCACGGCCGTCGACGGCACCGAGATGGGCGGCGAGACCACCGTCGATGACAACGGCCAGGCGCGCTTTGCGGTGCGCGTCGAGGCGCCGAGCTGGATGCAAATAGACCACGTGCGCCTCCTCGAAAACGGCGTACCGGTCGCCGACGTTGCGGTCGTCGATTGGCTCCGACCGGACAACACGCGGGTCGGGATCCGCTTCGACGGCGAGCTCGTGGCCACGCCGGTCGCTGACGCCTGGTATGTCGTCGAGGTCGTCGGCTCGGGCGGTCTCTGGCCGATCGTGCCAGGCGACAACCCCTACGCGATGACCAACCTGATCGAAGTCGATCAGGACGGCGACGGCGTCTGGACCCCACCGGCGCAGACCCACACGACCCGCCCAGCCTCGATGCGTCGCGTGCCCGCGCGCGACCGCAACGCTTTGCCGCACTCGCATCGACACTAAGCGGCGATCGAGCGTGTTGCAAAGCCGCATAAGTATCTAAAATAAAACGGGTCTACACGCTCTGGAATGGTGAACCGAAGGCCTGGGTTTCAAACCCGTTCGTTCGGCCCACAAGGAGATCCGAGTTGAATCAACGCAGCCGCTGGAAGGACCACGATCATTGGAGCTGTCTCGGGCACGTGCCCCCGATCTCACTTCCGGCATCCGCCACGCGCTGCTGGATGGTCGGTTGCTCGACCCGCCCGGTCGAAGACCTCCGCCCCGAAGTAGTTCCCGAGCCCGAACCGCTGCCCTCGACCGGCGCAGCGGTCGCGTTCATCGGCCTGCCCGGGACCGAGCGTTGCGCGTACGAGGCGTGCCACAACACAGCCCGCGACGGCTCGAAATACTGCAGCCGCGCGTGCTCCAATCGCAACGCGAGGAAGCGCCACAAGGTGCGCAAGGCCGCTTGAGCTTTTGAATCGGCGGGCGCGCCCTCGTGCGAGGGAGGCGCGCCTCCATCCTTTGCACACACGTGACGACGCCCTTGTGGAGGCGTATCGTTCGCCCGCTCTCGAGCATGGCTCTCACGCGATGAGCCGCGAGACAGGAGAACGACGATGACGGTACTCGTGCGCGGCGGAACGGTGGTGACGGCGGAAGGCCAGTTTCGGGCCGACGTCCTGACCCAGGGCGATGGCATCCTGGCGGTCGGCCACGATATCGAGGCCCCGGGCGCACAGGTCGTCGACGCCGGTGGCTGCTACGTGATGCCGGGCGGCATCGACCCGCACACCCACATGCAGCTGCCCTTCATGGGCACTGTCGCCTCGGACGACTTCTACACCGGCACGTGCGCTGGCCTGGCGGGCGGCACGACGACGATCATCGACTTCGTCATCCCCGACCCGAAGGAGCGCATCCTCGACGCCTACAAAAAGTGGCGCGGCTGGGCCGAGAAGTCAGCCGGCGACTACTCGTTCCACGTCGCGATCACGTGGTGGGACGACTCGGTCAGCCGCGACATGGGTGACCTCGTCGCCAATCACGGCGTCAACAGCTTCAAGCACTTCATGGCCTACAAGAACGCCATCATGTGCGACGACGAGACGCTCGTGCGCAGCTTCCGCCGCTGTCGCGAGCTCGGCGCGCTGGCGACCTGTCACGCCGAAAACGGTGAACTCGTCTTCCAGCTCCAGGGCGACACGTTCGCCAGCGGCATCGCCGGACCCGAGGGCCACCCAGTCTCGCGCCCGCCCGAGGTCGAAGGTGAAGCAGCCAATCGCGCGATCCGGATCGCCGAGGTGCTCGGCGTGCCGGTCTACCTCGTGCACACCTCGTGCATCGATGCGCTCGAGGCGGTCACGCGCGCGCGCCTCGAAGGCCAGCGCGTCTTCGCCGAGGTGCTCGCCGGTCACCTCATGATCGACGACTCCGTCTATCGCAGCCCCGACTGGCGCCACGCGGCGCACCATGTGATGTCGCCGCCGTTCCGCTCGAAGGAGCATCAGGAGGCGCTCTGGCGCGGCCTCCAGGCCGGCATGCTGCAGACCACCGCGACCGATCACTGCTGCTTCATGACCCAGCAAAAGGCGATGGGCCGCGAAGACTTCCGCAAGATCCCCAACGGCACCGCCGGCATCGAAGACCGCATGGCGGTCTTGTGGACCCACGGCGTCGGCAAGGGTCGCCTCACGCCGAGCGAGTTCGTGCGCGTGACCTCGACCAACGCCGCCCAGATCTTCAACATCTACCCCCGCAAGGGCGCCATCCAGGTGGGCGCCGACGCGGACCTGGTCGTGTGGGATCCCAACGGCACCCGCACCATCTCGGCTGCGACCCACCACCAGAACATCGACTTCAACATCTTCGAGGGCATGAAGGTGACGGGCATCCCGGTCACGACCCTCTCGCGCGGCGAGGTGGTCTGGGATCGCGGCGAGATCCGCGCCGAGCGTGGCCGCGGCCAGCACATCCCGCGCGCTCCGTTCCCGGCCTACTGGGACGCGCAGCTCAAGAAGAACAAGCTCGCCACCCCGACCCGCGTCGCGCGATAGCCGGACTCGGCCCGCTCGAGGTAGCGTCTGGTGAAGGGGACAGCTCATCGACTACCTTTCGGCGTGATGCGCTAGATCATCTTCATCGCGTTGGCGTGCGTTGCTTGTGACAGTGGCGGCGAGGAGGAGTCGGAGAAGCCGACGGGGGTGACCTGCCCACCGGGCAACACGTAGGTGCTGATCGGCCGATCGGTGCTCCTTGCGTCGTCAGCACGACTCGGCCGCTGCGACTGTTCGCAGCGACCGAGCACTCTAGCTCACAGCTTCACAACAGCAGCGGAACCACCAAAGACTACTCGTCTTCCTTGGCGCCCGGATCCTCTTCGTACTCTTCCTCGTCGACTTCCTCGTCGTCATCGAGGTCGTCGTCGTCGAGGTCATCGTCGTCGAGTTCTTCGTCGAGGTCGTCTTCTTCCTCTTCGAACTCTTCGTCGTCGTCGAGGTCGTCCTCGTCGTCGAGGTCGTCTTCCTCGTCGTCGTCGTCCTCTTCGTCCTCATCCTCGTCGTCGTCGTCCTCTTCTTCTTCTTCTTCGTCTTCATCCTCCTCGCGGCCGAAGCGGAAGATGTCGAGGAGTTCCCAGGCGTTGTCGGTGAGCAGCATGGCCTTCTCTCTGAAGTTGCGCCGTAATCTTGAGGCGCGAGAACGAAACGCGCAAGACCACCGCGGCCGAACGGTCCGGTGTCTCGAAAGCGGCTTCCTGCCCTCTAGGCGACGCCCTTGTCAAGCGCCACGGATGACGATGAGTCGGTCGTTGGGCTCGTCGCATCGATGTGCATTGCAGCCGTTATCAGGTCGCCAAAAAGCGTATTGATTCCATAGGGCACACGGGACAACAGCGAGTCCGCCATACGCGCCACCGCGATAGTCCGGCGAACAGCTGCTCGAAGGCAATGATGCACAGGTCGGGGGTCGTGCAAGCCGGCAAATGGCACCAGGTGATCGAGGAACGCGACCAACAGGCCCGGCGCGATGTCGAGAGCATCCATCAGTTGGCGTCCGGTGAGGTCGACGGTGAGGTCGTTGTTCAGGTCCCCACGGTGGTTCGCATAGATGCGTCCACGCTGGGGAATTCGCTCGAGCGCGGCATGCACGTGATCGACATCGACGGGGGTCGGGCCCCGCAAGATCGCGTCCGAGGGCGTGGCCTTGACCGGCTCGCTCGCCAGCGGCGCAAACGGATCATTCCAGATTGCGTCGAGGACGGCGGCGAGGCGCTCGGTGTCTTCACGCCCATCCGCGAGCACGCGCCACCAGCCATCGCGCAGCGCTGTCATGAGGCGCACGCCGGTCGGATTCGCGGCGCGGGTCGGCGGATAGATCCACTCCGCCAGCGGCACCTCGACGAAGCGGAACGGGCCCGGGTCCGTCACGAGGAGCGCCGCCGCGGTCGGACACGAAGGCGAGAACAGCACCTCGAGTTGAACGGACGAGCCCGCCGCCTCGGGGAGGCTCGTGACCATGCGCGGGTAGTTGCGACAAGCGGTGCCGAGGATATCGAGACCGCCGAGGAAGTGCAGCACAGCCGCCGGGCTCGTCGCCGTGGCCGTCGTCGTGCTCTGGCGGAACGACGAGGTGCACGCAACGACTGTCGACGTGCTTGTAGACTCGGATGCCCTCCATCTCCTCGAAGCCCGCCTGGAAGATCGGCAGCCGCGCACGACCCGCTGCAGTCGACGCGAGCACCTTCACGACGTGCTCCTCCTCTTCGGCCTCGATCGGAGCGCGCAGGGGATGATGGCAGCACACCAGCGAGCGCTGACACGCGTAGTGCCTGAACGGGGCGGGCATGCGGATGGTCTGCATGGCGCGATGCTCGCTTCGTGCGGATGCGGGGTCAAGCTGTCCGAGTGCCGGCCGCGACAATGAGCATTGACCGACGGGGCGTGGCGCGCGAGCATGCCCGCTCGGAGGAACGATGGCGCTCGACGAGCTGCTCCAAGGCTTTCCAGTTGTGGTCACGATCCCGGTCGCGTGGGGCGACATGGACGCGTTCCAGCACGTCAATAACACTCGCTTCTTCCGATACTTCGAGGATGCGCGCATCGCCTACTTCGAGCGCACCGGGGTCGCCGACATGTCGGCCGCGACCGGCGTCGGCCCGATCGTCGCGCAGATCTCCGCGCGCTTCAAAGCGCCGTTGACCTACCCCGACGAAGTCCAATGTGGCGCGCGCGTGCTCGGCGTCGGCCAGCACTCGTTCAAGATGGAGATGAAGCTCGTGTCGGTCGCGCTCCACCGTGTCGCCGCGATCGGCAGCACGGTCGTGGTCGCGTACGACTACGTCGAAGGCAAGAAGACGCTCCTGCCCGAGTCCTGGCGGCGCGCTCTCGGCCGCGTCGAGAACTGCGACTTCACCCCGACCCCTGACGATGAGCTCGATCGCTGACCTGCGGAGGCAGCTCAGAGCGCGAGACGATCGACGCCCCAGCGCACCTCGAGCGCGACCCGATCGAGCAGCAGCCCAGGCCCCGATGGGGTCGTCGAAGTCCACGCCGCGAGGTTCATCGCCGGTGCACCCGGTGGGTCCCACGGTGGTGGCGGACGGCGCCAGCGACCGCGCTTGTCGCGCATGTGCGAGCGGTCGGTCGCGAGGTCACGCACGTAGACCTCGCTCGGCACCACGCGGAAACCCGGATGGAAGCGCGCCACGACCCGGCGTGGATCCTGAAACGTCGCCCCCACCCAGAGCGACGCGGGACACGGACATGGCAAGCGCGTGTCGAGGTCCCACACGAGGACCGACGTACCATCTGCCGGCCGCTCCGCCAGGACGACGTGATAATCCCACAAGACCGGCTCGCCTTCGGCCGCCGCGCGTTGGAACCAACACGCGACGCGTGGCTCGTCGAGCCCTCCCGAGCCCGGCGGCCCGACGATCACCACGACCTCGCACGGACCCGTGAAAAGGTCGCTGCGCCGCGCGAGCTGCCAGATGTTCTCCTCACAGTAGAACGGTTGGTAGGCGACGGTCCGGGGCTCGCTCATCCCCATAGTGTCCGGGGCATGGCCGCGAAAGGCCAGCCCTGCGTCGCCTCGGATTCCGAGACCGAGATCTCTCACTACCCGGCAAACCCTGCTAAGACCCCGCCGTCGCACGACCGCCGCGTGCGCCAGGACACCAGGCAGGCCTTTTGCGGGGCTCAGCTACGAGTTGCATGTTTGCCTTCATCTTTCTCTTTTACGGCTGATTGGAAATGGTTATCATGCGCCTCGTCACCTTGATTGCGGCGACTCTGATCGTCTCGGCGTGCACGGCGCCAGAAAGCGGAAGCGCAAGGCCGGGGCCGTCGGATGGCGACGCGGGCGGGGACGCGTCCGGTGAAGGACTCGACGGTGGCGAGACAGCCGCACCTGGCGAGGACGCCGACGTCGACACGATCCCCGACGCAATCGACAACTGCATCGGTCTCTTCAACCCCGACCAGGCCGACGCGGACGACGATGGCATCGGCGACGCGTGCGACCCCGAGAACGACGACCGCGACGGCGACGGGATCCCGAACCTCGCCGACCCGTTCCCCGACGACCCGGCGCGTCCCGGTGTGGTGCTGACCAACACGGTCTACGCCCACACCGCGGGCGAGCTCTACAAGTTCGGCGTCAAGGGTCAGCTCGAGGTCGAGCTCATCGGCGCCTTCAGCTTCTCGAGCGGCACGAGCGACGGGCGCATGACCGACATCGCGGTCGATCGGTACGGCGTGATGTGGGGCATCGGCTTCGAGGACGTGTTCATCATCGACCCAAAGACGGCCGCATGCTCACGCATCGCCGCGCTGCCGCAGGACTTCAACGGCCTCACGCTGATCCCGAAGGACGTCCTCGGCGAGCCCAACGACGCGCTGGTCGGCGTCGATCTGCAGGGCGGCTGGTGGCGCTTGAAGCTCGTGCATGCCGGCGGCGTGACCCGGGTCGAGACGACCGCCATCGGCAACTACGGCTCGAGCTGGCGGTCGAGCGGCGATGTGTTCTCGATCGAAGGTGTCGGCACCTTCGCTTCGGTCGACAAAGGCGAGGGCCTGCCCGACTCGCTGGTCGGCGTCGATCCGCAGACGGGCCAGGTGACCTCGGTCATCGCCTCGCTCTCGGGCTACTCCGAGGTCTGGGGGCTCGCCGGCTGGGCTGGGCGCGTCTACGCGTTCGATGCCGGCGGCGACGTACTGGTGATCGACATCGCGACGGGCGCCATCCAGGCCAAGAAGTCGACCGGCAAGGCGTGGTGGGGCGCGGGTGTGCGCACGGTGCTCGACGAGTAGTGGGCGCTTGCGCGAAGGGGTGCGAAGTCGAGTGCGCGCGTGTAGACCGACTGTGATACGGTGCGCGTCACACGCGATGACTGGGGGCATTGGGGGCACGCCCAATGCTGAAAGACTGGAGGAGTGAGAGATCATGTCGGACACCGATGAGCTCGTTGGACAGGTCATCGCGAGCCAATTCCGGGTACTGAGCAAGCTCGGGGTCGGCGGCATGGGCGCCGTGTTCCTGGCCGAGCAGATGGAGATGGACCGCAAGGTCGTGGTCAAGGTGCTGCACCCCGAACTCACCTCGGGCAACAGCGTCGCGCTCGAGCGTTTTCGGCGTGAAGCCAAGGCGGTCGCGCAGCTCAACCACCCCAACATCGTGCAGGTGTTCGTGTTCGGCCAGGCCGAGAACGGCCAGATGTACCTCGCGATGGAGTACATCGAGGGTCGCGACCTCGCGGCCGAACTCTCGGACGGACCGATGGCGCAGCCACGCGCGCTCAGGATCCTCGACCAGTGCTGCGCCGCCCTCATCGAAGCGCACGGCGCCAACATCGTGCATCGCGACCTGAAGCCCGAGAACATCATGCTGGCCGACCGGCATGGCAATCCGGACTACGTAAAGGTCCTCGACTTCGGCATCGCCAAGCTGCACGACGGCGGCAAGAACCCGACGCTCACGCAGGCTGGCAGTGTCTTCGGCACGCCGCGCTATATGTCGCCCGAGCAGGTCAAGGGCGAGCCGGTAGACGCGCGCTCGGACATCTACGCGCTCGGCATCATCCTCTATGAGATGTTGGTCGGACGGCATCCGTTCGTGTGCACGACCACCATCGACTACCTGATGAAGCACGTGAACGAGCCCGTGCCGGTGCCGTCGGCCGAGGGCCTCGACATCCAGCCGCGCATCGAGTCGCTGCTGCTGAAGTGCCTCGAGAAGGATCCTGCCGACCGCTACCAGAGCGTCGCCGAGATGCAGCGCGATGTGCGCGTCGCGCTGCGAGACTTTTCCGAGGCGGTACGGGGCTTTCCGAGTGGCTCGGTGCCGGCGCAGCTCAAGGGCGGGCGCTCCAGCTCGGTGCCGCGCGCGGCCCAAGGCACCAAGCCGCCGGGGCGCGAGGCATACGTGCCGCCGGGCTCGACGCCGAGAAAGAGTATCTCCCCCTGGGTCTGGGCGCTGGTCGCGTTCCTCCTGGTGGGTGGGATCGTCGGCGTGGTGCTGGCGATAGGCCCTGGCAGCAAGGGTGGCAAGGGCCTGCTCGGCGGCAATACGCCGGTCGTCGAGGGCAAGGATCCGTCCAAGGCCACGGACCCCACAGAGGGCATGAATCCGGAGGAGGGCAAGCAGGAGCCCAGCGAAGCCAAGGATCCGGAAGAGGGTAAAGAGGAGCCCGAACAGGATGAGACGGACGGTCCCGCGCCGATCACGACCGTCGAGGCCGGCGAGCCGGTCGACGGCTTCCCGATCCCGAAGGAGGTGACGCTGAAGAACTCGTCGCCGCAGGCCGAGATGTACGAGACGGCGCTGCCGCCGCGCGACGTGATCGGCTTCTACAAGGCGAAGCTGCACGGCAAATACGCCCTCACGGACAGCCCCAATGGGCTGATGATCGCTGATCAGGGTAGTCCCTTCTCGGTCATCTCGTTCTCGCCCATGGGTGACCGCTTCTACCTCATCCTCTCGCGCAACGCGTTGGCGCCGCCACCCAAGCAAGCGAAGGGTCCGCCGGCGCCCGCCTTCGGGATCGAGTTCCCGGACGACGCGTCGATGATCATGAAGTCGGAGCAGGCCGTGGTGATGCGCTCGCGCAAGCCTCTCAAAGAGGTCTGCAGCTTCTACGTCGACAAATACAGCAATCTCAAAAACGTGACGACGATGCGCAACGACGAGGACGCGACCCCGTCGTGCACCATCTCGGCGATGGAGAGCGACGTGCCCTGGATGATGGTCGCGATCATCAACGACACGATGTCGGCCGGCGCCGTAATGATCTCGGTGATACCAAAGCAAAAGCAGTGAGCTGATTGCAAGCTCACGAGTTGATTGTGATCTTCACGCTCAGCCGGGCGTTGGTAGAAGGATTTGGCAATCCAATCTCACGGCTCGCAGGCGGCGGCATTCGTATTGGTGATCCGCACGGCGTTGGCGTCGACCTCGAAGCCGACCGAATAGCCGTCAGTGACGCGTGGATCGAGTGGGCAGTCGTGCCCCGCGATGATGTTGGCGGGGTCGCTGCAGTCGCCGCCGATGCAGCAGCTCGAGATGACGACCGGACCAGTCAGGCACGGGGTGGTGTTGGCGGTCGTGGTCCAGCGGATGAAGTCGATCTGGCCATCGCCATTGGCATCCTGGTCGAGGTGGCCGGCGAGCCCGAGCACGGCGTGCAGGGCGGTCGGGCAATTGGGCAAGAGCGCCGACAGGTCGATGCGATAGAGCGCGGCGGCAGGCAACACGCCACCGAGCGTGCCGTGTAGTGCGCTGATGCCGCCTGCGTCGACGACGAGGTCGGCCTCGAGGCGGGCCCGCGCGATCGGGAAGGTTCCGAGCGTGCCGAGCGCGAGCGAGATCGTCGGCGCGGCGGCCACGAGGTGACCATCTACAAGCCCGTTGTCGGGGTGATCGCCGGCACGCACGATGCCCGGCGGAACGCAGCCGGGAAAAGCCTCTGATTGAAGCTCGGCGCCAGCCGCAGCGAGCCACGGATAGGGTCCGGACGCGCGACACTGGGGGTCGACACCAGGATGCAGCACGAGGTCGAGTGTCGGGTCGTTGGCGAAGTCGTCGAGGCCTGACAGGGTCGCGAGCTGAATGATGGCCGCGCTTGCGATGAGGTCGGCAACATATCGATCGAGCTGGCTCGCGACGGCGGCCGAGCTCGCGAGGCGGTTGTCGATGCCAGTCGTGATGTCGTGATCACCGTCACGATCGTCGAGGTCGAAGCCGGCCGTAGCCGCGAGTGACAAGCGCGTGAGCACCAGCGTCGACTCGCTGCGACAGTCGCCGCAGCCATCACCCGCGCATGCATTGCCGTCGTCGCACTGCTCGGGCGCGCTGAGCACCTGGTCGCCGCAGAGGGGCTGCACCGTCTCGGGCTCGGCAGTGTCGGTCGTCTCGGGCCCGACCTCGGCCGTATCGACCGGCTCTGTATCCGGCGTGCCGCTGTCGGCCGTGTCGTCAGCAGTGTCGCCGATCGTATCGCCGCTCGCATCGCTGGTCGCATCCACGCGCGCCTCGCTGTTGCCTCTGTTGGCGTCATCGAGGCACGCGCCGAGCGCGAGCACGGACACGGATGACAGGACGATGAACGGGCAGCGAGCGATGTGCATGGTGGACTCCGCGGCGGACTCTAGCCATCGCCTCAACGCCGATCAACGCGATCAACCCGATCGGTAGCGCGGGCCGAGCGGGCCGAGCGGGCGGCCGCGTGACAATGACCGGGGCACGCGGTACTCCAGTAGGACTCATGGCGACGCTCCTGCTCGGCTTCGATCGTCCACGTTTCCTACTGCTGACGTTGGCAGGAGGGCGGCCACTGCTGCTCGAGTGTCCAGCGGAGTTCCGCGTCACGCCCGACGAGGACGACGCGCCGATGGCACAGCGCACCAGCACGATGCCGCCGCCACCGCCGCTGCCGACCGTGAAAGCGCGCCTGCGCGTCAATCCCAATCACGTCTGGCAGGACGACCCACCGCCCCTGTCCGAGCGTGAGCGCGCACCCGATGTGCAGCTCGACCCACGCAACCTGTTCAGGCGCCGCAATGCTCAGGTGGCGCCTGTTGGGCCGCGATTGCGAGCCGCCGAGCCGGCAGCGGTCGAGGCCTCGCCCGACGCGACCCACGATCACATCATCGTGTCGGGCAACGCCGGCTTCCGCGCATCCGATCAGGGCATCAAGGCGGTCCTCACCTACCTGCGGAATACGCAGATCCTGGCCGCGAAGGCCCAACGCTTGGACGGCGACGACACCTACATCGAGCTCCTGCCCGATGCGTTCGCGCACCTCGCCTTCACCGAGGGCATCGCGCCGACGGGGGCGCCGGCGCTGCTCGAAGGCACGCTCTGGTTCGGTCCGAAGGCGGCCCCCCTGCCCTTCGCCGATAACGCCCGACTGAGCCACTTCCGCCTCGAACTGGTCGGCTGCCGCTATGGGCGCGTGAGCGACCAATTCGTCGCGCGCCTCCAGCAGATCCTCTACCTGCGACCCCAGGCCCTGAGCACGGCGCACGACCCAAAACGGCTGCGCAGCAAGAGCACGCGCCTCACGGCCAACGGCATCCCGCGCTTCGACATGCAAGAGACCTCGTAACTCTCGCGCTCGTTGCGATGCCGCGGCAACGGCAGCCGCAGGCGATCCGGCGCTTCGTTGCTGCGTTGACACGTCCAGCGCCGGGGCCTATGTCCGCTGGCCGATTCTGCGGCGCGCGCCGCGCGGATCGCCGACCCGTCCGCTTCGGTTCGAACACTCGAGGTGACCCCATGCGACACTTCATCACCACCCAGGACTGGACCCAGGCGGAGCTGCAGAGCCTGCTGGACGACGCGCGCTGGCTCAAGCGGAGCCGCTTCGAGCCGCAGCTCGCGGGCCGCTCGATTGCGCTCCTGTTCTTCAACCCGTCGCTTCGCACGCGCAGCTCCTTCGAGCTCGGCATCAAGCAGATGGGCGGGCATGCGCTGGTGTTGGAGCCGGGCAAGGGCGCGTGGCCCATCGAGTTCGAAGACAACGTCGTGATGGACCAGGACGCCGAGGAGCACATCGCCGAGGTGGCGCGCGTCTTGTCGCGCTACTGCGATCTCATCGCGATTCGGTCGTTCCCGAAGTTCAAGGACTGGTCGCTCGACCGCCAGGACCGCGTCATCAAGCAGGCCGCGAAGTACGCCGAGGTGCCGGTCATCAACCTCGAGACGATCACCCACCCGTGCCAGGAGCTCGCGCACATGCTCGCGATCCAGGAGCGGCTCGGCGTGAAGGATGCCGAGGGTCTGCGCGGCAAGAAGTACCTGCTGACCTGGACCTATCACCCGAAGGGCCTCAACACCGCGGTCGCGAACTCGGGGCTGCAGATCGCGACCAAGTTCGGCATGGACGTGACGCTCTTGTGCCCGGAGCCGATCTACCACCTCGACGACCAGTACCTCGACGCCGCGCGCGCCAACGTCGCCGCCAATGGCGGCAAGTTCGACATCAGCTACGACATCGAGTCGTCGTACGCTGGCGCCGACGTCGTCTACTGCAAGAGCTGGGGCGCCATCCCGTACTTCGGACGCTGGGACGAAGAGAAGCCCATCCGCGACCAGTACAAGCACTTCATCGTCGACGAGGCGAAGATGGCGCTGACCAACGACGCGCTCTTCTCGCATTGCCTGCCGGTGCGCCGCAACGTGAAGGTCACCGACGGGGTCATCGACTCGCCGACCTCGATGGTGATCGACGAGGCCGAAAATCGCCTGCACGTACAGAAGGCGCTGATGCATCAGCTGCTCTGGAAGTACGGCAGCGGCCGCTGAGCGCAGCACCATTTGGATCCAAAGGCACCGAAAGTGGACGACACGCGCGCGCTCATATCGCAGCTCCTTCGCAACCTCGGCTCGCAGCGCGAGGTCGAGCAATATCTCAAGCAATATGCCCAGGTCGAGTCTGCCAAGTTCGCCGTGATCAAAGTCGGCGGTGGCATTATTCGCGATGGCCTCGACGACCTCGTGTCGTCGCTGTCCTTCCTGTCGAAAGTCGGCCTCTATCCGATCATCATACACGGCGCTGGCGAACAATTGTCGGAAGCCCTGCGCATGAACGGGCACACGCCGACCTTCGTCGACGGCCTGCGCGTCACCGATGCCGAGACGCTGCGCATGGCGCGCAAGGTCTTCACGCGCGTGAACCATCAGATCTGCGACGCGCTCGAGGCCCAGGGCACGCGCGCGCGCCCGATCCCGACCGGCGTGTTCGAGGCCGAAGCGGCCGACATGGAGACGATGGGCTATGTCGGCGAGGTGACCGACGTCGACCTCGAGCCGATTCGCTCCGCTATCAAGGCGGGCGATATCCCGGTCCTGTCGAGCCTCGCCGAGACGCGCACCGGCCAGCTCCTCAACATCAATGCCGACACCGCGACGCGGCACCTCGCGCAGAAGATCGAGCCGCACAAGATCGTGTTCCTGACGCCGACCTCGGGCCTGCTCGATGCCGATGGACAGCTGATGTCGGCGATCAACCTCGCCGAGGACTACGACACGCTGATGTCGGCGCCCTGGGTGTCGGGCGGCATGCGCCTGAAGATCCAGGAGGTGAAGCAGTTGCTCGATGGTCTGCCGCTGTCGTCGTCGGTCGCGATTACCTCGCCGCCAGAATTGCCCAAAGAGCTCTTCACGCATCGCGGCTCGGGCACGCTCATCCGCAAGGGCGAGCGTGTGCTGGTCTACGAAGACGGCCTCGAAGGGGTCGATCGGCCGCGCCTGCAGGGCCTCCTCGAGAGCTCGTTCCAGCGTGTGCTGGTCGACGATTACTTCGACAAGAAGGACTTCGTCCGCATCTACGTCACCGAGTCGTATCGCGCGACCGCGATCCTCACCGACGAAGGTCCAATCCCCTATCTCGACAAGTTCGCGGTGACCTCCAAGGCGCAGGGCGAAGGCCTCGCGGCGTCACTCTGGGAGCGACTGCGGAAGGAAAACCCAAAGCTCTTCTGGCGCTCACGCGGCGACAATCACCAGATCAATCCCTGGTACTTCACCAAGTCCGACGGCAGCATGCGCGACGCGAACTGGGTCGTCTTCTGGTATGGCCTGGACGGCTTCGCCGAGGTGCAGGACTGCATCGCGCGCGCCCTGGCGATGCCTCCTTCGCTGCGCAGTCACGCGATCTCGGAGGGCTAGGCAATGGCAGCAACGCGCCCCATGGGCAGTGGTCCTTCATCGGCCGAGGTCATCGTGTCATCTGTGGCGCGCAGAGATCGCGTCGCGGTGATCGGCGCGCGCGGCTATGTCGGGGCGGAGCTGTTGAAGCTGCTGGTGCCGCATCCGCACTTCGAAGTCGTCCTGGTGACGAGCCGCGGGCTGGATGGCAAGCCGGTACGGGATGAGATGCCGGGCGTCGATCTCGACCTCGCGTTCGAGACGGTCGATGCGTCGGAAGTGCCCAAGCTGCACGAGCGCGGCATCGACATCTGGGTATTGGCATTGCCCAATGGTTATTCAGAACCCTGGGTCACGGCGATCGAAGCGCACTGTCCCGAAGACCTGATCGTCGACCTGTCGACCGACCACCGCTTCGACGAGCGCTGGGTCTATGGCCTACCGGAAGTGCGCCGCGACCGCCTCGTGAAGGCGCGGCGCATCGCCAATCCGGGCTGCTACGCGACGGGCGCGCAGCTCGCGTTGTTCCCGGTGTTGGACCTGCTCGATGGGCCGGCTCACGTCTTCGGCGTCTCGGGCTATTCGGGCGCGGGCACGACGCCGTCGTCGCGCAACGACCCCAAGGTGCTGGCCGACAACCTCGTGCCCTATGCGCTCGCGGGCCATGCGCACGAGAACGAGATCCGCTGGCAGCTCGGGCACAAGGTGTTCTTCATGCCGCACGTCGCCCCGTTCTTCTCGGGGATCGTGCTGACCGTGTCGATGGCGCTGCGCAAGGCGGTCACCAGGGCTGAGCTGTGGGAGCGCTACACGAGGCGCTATCAGTACGAGCCGCTGGTCACGCTGCAGGATGCGATTCCGCTGCCGCGTGACAATGCCGGGCGCCACGGCGTGACGATCGGCGGGCTCACGCTCGAAGCGACCGACTCGCACGCGGTCATCGTCGCGACCCTCGACAATCTCTTGAAGGGCGCCGCGACCCAGTGCCTGCAGAACATGAACCTGGCGTCGGGCATCGACGAGCTGGCCGGACTGCGCGCCCATCTGTAAGGGCCGCGTGGTCGCGACCGGCAGGCGGTGGGGGGGTAGTGCCGTTGTCGGCGGTCGCGACCGGCAGGGAGGGGGGACCCAGTGCCGTTGTCGGCGGTCGCGACCGGCGGAGGTCGTGATTGGGATCCCGTTGTCGGCGGTCGCGACCGGCGGCGCTGGCGATCACCCCCGGGGGTGGGTGCCGCCGGGGCGGTCGCGACCGGCTCGGGGAGGGGTACCCCCCCTCCGGCGCCCGGCCGACACCCCTGGTAGAGCGCTTTCATCGCCGCCTGCTGCACCGCTACGCTGTCAGCACCGACGGCACGCGCCTGTTCAGGAACAACCCCTGAGGCTGGCTATCGCGACTGGTGCGTGGCGGCTGCCGTTCAGCCACCTCCGCACCCGAGCGACCTCAGCGGGGTGGCTCCAGGCGCAGGGTGGCGGCGGTGCCATCGGGCAGGTGGAGGTCGCCTTCGATCGCATCGGGGCCTGAGAAGAGGACGCCGGTCAGAGCGCCGAGAGAGGTCTCGACGCTCGTGTCGAGGCGCCACTTGCGGGTCGCCAACGAGAAGGTCTGGGCGGGGATAGAGAGCGCGTCTTTGGTGACCGGTATTGCGATCACGAAGGACGTGCGGGTCGCGTCGGGCAGAGGTGCGGAGACCGTGGCCCGGAAAATGACGGACGCGCCCGAGGTGAAGCTGACTTTTCCGATCCAATCACCGACCATCAGGTCGCTCGCGGTTGAGAGACAGAAATAGTCGAGCCACAGTACGAAGGGCGCATAGCTCGCGACGGGGCTGCCATCGGGTGGCGGACCCATGCGTCCGCCGGTGACGAAGTAGCCGCGGTTGACGACGAACGGAGCGCAGCTCGTAGTGTCCCCGCACGCGTCGACCGCGCACTGGCCCCACGGTTCGCCTTCGCCGGTGACGAACGCAAGCAGCTCGTCACCGCCACCGAGGGCGACGTCGCGTTGGCAGGTGCAGCCACTGCCGCAGGTGGAGCTCGGTACGATGATGCCCTGGAAGCCGGACCAGTTGCCGTCGCGATTGCCGTCGGGCGCTGCGCCGACGGGGTTGCAGCGATAGTCGCAGCGCGGCTCCTCAGGCCCGTAGACACAACGATGGCCGACGCACTCCGAGGACTGACAGGGCGCACCACAGTCGGTTGCAGTCTGGCACGGGAGGCAGCCGCCGACGGGCTGCCCGTTCTCGCAGCGCTTCATGTTGCAGCCGGCGACCGGCTGGCAGATGTCGTCGGTGCAGGGATCGTTGTCGTCGCAGTCGACGTTTGTCTCGCAGTTCGAGCCGTGATTGACGCAGCCATTGGTTGGGTCACACCAGTCGAGCGTACAGGCGTCGCTGTCGTCGCACTCGATTGGATGCCGGATGCAGCGATTGAAGCCACAATCCTGGACCAGCCGGCACTCGTCGGTGGTGCAGGCGTTGCCGTCGTCGCAGTGTCTGTCGTCGATGCAAGCATCGATCGCGCTGGCCGCTAGGTGCAGACATTCGCCCGCCTCGGTACAGACGTCGTCGGTGCATTCGTCGCCGTCGAAGCAGCTCCGCAGGCACACGATACGCGGGTCGGTCGGTGTGTGGTCAGCTGCGCAGCCGACTCCGACCCATATATCGAGTGCGAAGGCGGCGAGCAGCGCGGGCCGAGCTGCGAGGCCTGTGGTGAAGTCGTATTGCATTCCTTCGACTACAGGATTCGCAGGCTTCGCGGCAAGGCCGCCTACAGGAGCACGCCGCCCAACACCACCTCGGCCACGCTGAAGTAGATGACCAGGCCGCTCACGTCGACGAGGGTCGCGACAAATGGCGCAGACGCGCTCGCGGGGTCGAGGCCGACGCGCCGCAAGAGGAACGGCAACATCGCGCCCGACAATGTGCCCCACATGACGATGGCGACGAGGCTGATGCCGACCGTGAGCGCTATCAACATGAAGTGCGCGCCGTAGCTGCCGAAAAACTCGCCCCAGATGGAGATGCGCAAGATGCCGATGAGCGCGAGGATAGCGCCGAGCGCCAAGCCGACGAGCAGCTCGCGGCGTAGAATTCGGGCCCAGTCGCGTAGTCGCACCTCGCCGAGCGCCATCGCCCGAATGATGAGGGTGGAGGCCTGCGAGCCGGAGTTGCCGCCGCTCGATATGATGAGCGGCACAAACAAGGCGAGCACCACCGCGTGCTTGATCTCGGCCTCGTACGCGCCCATCGCGGAGGCGGTCAACATCTCGCCGACGAACAGGATGGCGAGCCAGCCGGCGCGCTTGAGCACGAGGCGCCAGAACTCCATCTGGAGGTACGGCCGGTCGAGCGCCTCGAGGCCGCCGGCCTTTTGCACGTCTTCGGTCGCCTCGGCCTGCACGACGTCGACGATGTCGTCGACCGTGATGATGCCCTTGATGACGCGCTCGGCGTCGACGACCGGGATCGCAAGCAGGCCTTCGCGCGCGAAGAGCTGGGCGACCTGCTCCTGGTCGGTCTCGGGTGCGACCGAGACGAAGTCGCGCCGCATGATGTCGGACACGCGCTGCTTCGAGGCCGCGCCGAAGAGCTCGCGGAACGACACCACCCCGAGCAGGTGCTGCTGCGGGTCGAGCACGTAGACGCAGTAGATCGTCTCGAGCGGTGCGCGCGACTCACGCGGCGCGACGTCGTCGTTGTGATCGGCCTGGCCGCGCGCCTGCCGACGCAGATACGACAGCGCCTCGTCGACCGACATCTCGGGCCGCACGCGCGCGAAGCGGGGCGACATGAGCCCGCCCGCCTCGTCTTCGACATAGGCCATCAGCGCCTGCACCTCGTGGCGGGTCGCGACGTCGAGCAGCGCGAGCAGCGGCGGACGCCCGTCCGCGTCCAGGAGCTGCAGCGCGTCGACCACGTCGTCGGGCGCAAGCATCCGGATCCACAGGCGCTTCAAGCCTTCTGGGAGGCCCAGCAGGAGCTGCGCATGACCCAGTGGCGAGCGCCCGAGGAAGAAGGGCTCTGCCTCGGCGGGCGGCAACGTGAGAAAGGCCTCGGTCCGCTCCTCCGCGGAGAGTCCCGACCAGACCTCGAGCAGCGCGCTCGCTCCGTCGATTCGGTCCATCATGGTGCCTCCCGTCCGCGCCGCGCGGACCTTGCCCGAAGCGGGCGAGAGGCCAGGCGGCTCAGCAGACCGGTCGTCTGGTAGAGCTGTCGTCCAAGGGATTCCGGTGAATCGGGGAAGGTCTCGTAGAGGTCGCTATCCTGCGACACCTCTGGGCCTCTATGCCTCTTCGATCGGGATGGCAATGCCGTTGTGCCGCGATGGTTGCGACACCCAGCGCAGCCGCGTAGATTCTAGCGATGAAGCGTGATTCCAGGGTGCTGTTCGGGGCGATCGTCGTGCTGCTCGGGGGTGGTTGCGCCTCGGCTGGCGACACGACGAAAGTGACGCCGCCTTCTCCGCCGCCCGAGTCGTTCGTCGGCTGGACGATGGACTTCGAGGCGGACCGGCTCGACCAGGCTGGCACGCTGCGGCTCGCGGACCTGCACGGCAAGGTGGTGCTGGTCGACATGTTCGCGTCGTGGTGCGTGCCGTGTCGCGACGCGGTACCGGCGTGGGGCGCGTTGCGCGAGCGGCTCGGGGCCGACCGTGTCGAGGTCGTCGGGGTCGCTGTCGACGGCGACCGCGACCTGGCGCTCGAGTTCGTCAGCGAGGTCGCGCCGCGCTTTCCGACGGTGTGGGATCGGACTGGCGACATCCAGCGGCGCTATCCGGTCGACAACATGCCGACCCTGTTCATGGTCGACCAGGCCGGCATCGTGCGCTTCGTGCACGTCGGGTTCATGGCGGACGCGCCGGCCGAGGTCGAGGCGCGCGTGTTGGAACTATTGACTACTCGAGCGTCCACTGCACGGTAACGGCCTTGCATTGCCACTGACCGCCGGGGATCAGCGCGAACGTGACCAGGACGCGGTCCTTGCCGTGCGCGCGCTCGTAAAAGAGCGTCTCGTCGACGTAGCGCGTGGGCTTGCCGTAGCGCTTGGTCAGCTCCGCGAGGGGCATGCCGATCGCGTCGCTGCTCGGGTCTTTCAGGCCGAGATCGGTGAGCAGGTTGCGGCCCGCACCATCGAACGAGAGCGCCTCTGGAAAGGCACCACGATTGAGCAGCGTCAGGGTGATAGCAGCGCCGCCCCAGGCATATTCGGTCACCTCGTCGAGCACCTCGTGGCGCGTCGGCTCGCCCAGCTTCTTGACGAAGGCCTGGGCCGAGGCGCGGCCCGAGATCCCGAACACCTTCCAGAGCGCGTCGACCCACTTCGTCTCTTCGCCCGCGAGCAGCTCGGGCGGAGGCGCCAGCACCTGCGGAATCGGAGGCTGGATGAAGGTGTCGAGCCAACGATCGACCACCTCGGGATCGGCCTTGGTGATGTTGGCCGGTGGCTCGCAGCTCGGCGTGGGCGCAGTGAACGTCTGCTCGCCGCGGACGGCGCCGCTGCGGCGGTCGTAGATCGTGACGTGTGCGTCGGTCGCCCTCATGGCGGTCTTGTCGGGGCACTCGCCGTGGTCGCGCGATTGCGAGTCGTCGACGGCGATGAGGTCGACGTCACGCACCGCCGGCGCGAGGCCGCGCACGCGGCTGCGCGCGACCTCGTTGAGGCTGATGTAAGCGAGCGTGAGGGGCGAGCGCGGGGGCGCATCGGGCGCGAAGCGGAGACCGCCACCGCGCGCGGTGAGCAGCACGCGTTGAGCGCGATCGGTCTTCAGCTCGAGGGTGCCGGTCGCCTCGCTGCGCTGGTCGGTGGTGACCAACACGGGCACGTTGATGACGAGGTCGCGATGCCATCCGTCGAGCGCCGGACCAGCTGGAGCGGCGCCGACGAGATCGGCCCAGCTCGCGGTCACGGGCGCGACCTCGGGCGACGTGAGCGAGGCATGGATCGGGCCGATGCGCACCGAGATCGCGTCGTCCATGCGGAAGCCGAAGGTCACGTTGGCCGATGTTCGATCGCTGAGGAAGGCCTTCGGCACGCTGAGCGGCACGGGCCCAACAGAGCGATAGAGCGCGAGCGCGATCGGGATGTTCTCGACGTCGGCACGGGGACGCGCGGCGAGCGCGGTGGATTGTTCGGGCGCGATGATGGTGAGCGCTGCCAACATGCGCGGCGGCGGCGCCGGTGGTTGGTAGCCAAGCGGCGGCAGCTCGGAGCGAGGCGTGCCGATTTGGGTCACGAGCCAGACCGCACCAGCCCCGATCGCGGCGACGACCAGACCGACTGTGGGATTTAAGAAGTGCATGCATCCTCCGTAGCTATCCGGCGAGCCTCGCCGCGGCGTGCGCCACGGTCAAGATGACATACGCTCAGTCGGGCTCGCTGTAGTCGAGGTCCTTGCCGAAGGTCTCTTTGAGCCACGCGAGCGAGACGAATGCGACGACGAAGCTCAATGCCATCACGATGCCAGCGCTGCCGGGGGCGCCGACGCTGCTCTCCAGCGCGAGGTAGAGAGCGGTCAGCGGGATCAAGAGACCGCGCACGAAGTTCGGTACCGTGGTCGTGACGGTCGCGCGAATGTCGGTGCCGAACTGCTCGGAGGCCATCGTGATGAACAAGACCCAGTAGCCCGACGTGACGCCGAGGAGACCACACACGACATAGAACGCATCGGGCGAGAGGCCGGTCAGCGACAGATAGGCCGCGTCGACCGCGAGTGAGAGCACGAGGAAGATGCCTATCGCTTTGCGGCGGGATTGCGTGAGCTGTGACAGGAGGCCCGAGCACAGGTCGCCGAGCGCCATGCCGAGGTAGCCCCAGAGGATCGCCTTGCCCGCGCCGACCGGTCCAGTGACGCCGAGCGCGCGGCCGAAGGGGTCGGCGAAGAACATCAAGATGCCGATGCTGAACGAGCGCGGCGACCACCACGATGATGTTGAGGGGGGAGCGCACCATGGGTGCACCTCGGTCGCCGAGGGCTCGAGACTTCCCCCCCTTTTGCGTGGTCATGGCGCTTCGAAGCGAATGGCGTTGGTCTCGACCCAGCGATAGGTCCCGTCGGCGAGCCCTTCAGCCGGGCCGAGCTCGGCGGCGAGATGACGCGGCGTGATGAGCACCTCGAGCTGATAGGACCCTGGCGCGGTCACGGCGATCTGCTGCCAGGTGCCGGGCGTCGACCAGCGCGCGACCTCGTGCGAACCGGTCGCATCGGTGTGCCACACGATCGACTCGACCACAGCCGCGCTGCCATCGGTCCAGCGCGAAAACGGCGGTGGCGTCGGCGCATCCGGCGAGCGGGCCCACAAGGTCGTGCCCGGCGCGAGCGTCAGCGTCTCGCCGAGGTCGTGCAGCGCACCTGTCGCGGTCTCGGCGATGAGGGCCGGGTGAGGGGGCTCACCGAGCACCTCGAAGACGACAGCGACGCGCCCGGCGAAGAAGGCGCGCTCGACCGCGAGCGGATCACTGACCTCGGCGGCGGGCACGAAGACGCGGTTCTGCACCCAGCGAAAGACGCGTGCATAGCCGTCGAGCCGCTCGCCATCAGATTGCCAGACAGGGCCGCCGACCTTCAGGTAGGCGACCAGGTTCGGGTAGTCGACAGCCAGCCCGTCGCACGCGGTGGTGTCTTTGCAGCCTGCCCCGAAGGACACGTTCTCGTGCGCGTCGGCTCCGCCGAACGCGGTGATGGCACGCACGGCGGACACCGCACGCCACTTCTCGAGGGCGGCTGCGGGATAGCTGCCGAACAGTATGAGCGCGGTCAGGTTGGGGTCGGGCACGTCCGCGTCGGGGTCGAGGAAGTGCTCGAGGTCGAACAACGCGGCCCCGATCCCGCCCCCGAGGACCTCATTGAAGTTCGCGTGAAAGTTATACAATTCCATCGCAGAGACGGCGTTGCTGGCGATCGTCGCAGCCGACAAGTCGGTCTCCTCCGAGTGCGCGATGGCGACGTGCCCGCCCGCCTCGGTGACGGCATCGGTGACCGCGCGCAGGTCCTCCGGAGGTGTCGCGTCCTCGAACGCGTGATAGCGATCCCAGTCGATCTGCTTACGCAGTCCGAGCGGCATCGTGTGCGTTCCCTCGAACCCGACCATCAGCGTCACGCGCCCATCGGGCCCGCCCTGCCCCGCCTCGCAGGCGAAGCGCACCGCCCAGGGCGTGCCATCGGCGGCCAGCAGCAGACGGTCGTCCGCGGGCGGGTCGGCATAGAACAGCGAGGCCCACGGCTGCTCGTTCATGTGCGCCGGGTGGTCGGTCATGTAGACGTGGCCGATACGCTCGTGACACAGCGCCGCCTTCAAGCGCGCGACACACGCCCCGTTCGGCTTGCCTTCGGCGTCGAGGCCCATGTCGTCGCAGCCGTCGTGGCTGAAGGCCGAGTGCAGATGCGCGACGAGCCGCACTTCGCCAAAGCCTCGGTCGCCGATGAAGGCCGGGCCTTGCAATGGCGGCAAAGTATCGACCTCGACCGCGTCGAGCATGACATCGGGGCTCTCGACCGCGTCTTCGCGATCGGCCGTATCGCTGGCCTCCACGTCGACATCGACCTCGCGCGCCACGTCCTTGTCCGAGCACCCGACGAGCCCACCGAGCACCGCGACGACCACAACCCGCTGCATCCGTTCAAGCATGGGGCGAGCATATCCACGCGCCGTCGCTGCTGGCAACGAATGCGGTGGCCTCGTCAGCCCTGGCGCGTGCACGTCTCCTCGCTAGGAAAAGCGCGCGCGCAGCGCTTCTGGAAACGGCGGCAGCGCCGCGATACGCGGTCGCACGAGCTTGCGACGCAGCGCCGCGACGCGCGCGTCTGCAGTTGTCGAAGGCAGCAACGTCGTCGCCAGCGCCCACGCGAAGTCGAGGTCGTGGCACACCAGCGGGATGTCGATGTCGGCCTGCGCGAGGCCACGCGCGACCTCGACCACGTGGTAGTTGTCGCGGATCGCCAGCATGTCGAGGTCGTCGCTGATGACCACCCCGTTGTAGCCGAAGCGCTGGCGTAGCAGCGTCGGCACGACATGCGGCGAGAGCGTCGCCGGATACACCGCGTCGAGCGCCTCGAACACGACATGCGCGGTCATGATGAGCGGCGCACCCGCGCGCACCGCGGCCGCAAACGGCGCGAGCTCGATCGCATCGAGGCGCGCCATCGTGTGCGGCAGTCGCGGCAGCGCCAGGTGGCTGTCGACCAGCGTATCGCCGTGCCCCGGAAAATGCTTTGCACACCAAGCAATTTGCGCGGCTTCCAGCCCACGCGCGAAGGCGAGCCCGCGCTTGATGACGTCCGCCGGCGTTGTGCCGAACGCGCGCTGACCGATGATTGGGTTATCGGGATTGGTGTCGACATCGAGCACCGGCGCGAAGTCGAGGTTCACCCCGAGCGCCCGCAGCTCCGCCCCCAAGGCGGCTCCAAGCGCCTCGAAGCCGGCATCGCCAGCCACGTCGAGGCGAGCCAGCGACGCCATCGCCGGGATCGTCGTCGCCTCCGGGATGGCCGGCGGCTTCAAGCGCTGCACCGGTCCACCTTCCTGGTCGACCGCGATGATAGGCGGTGGCCCATCCGCCGGAAACAGCCCGTCGATCTCCGCAATCAACGCGGCCCACTGCGCCGTGCTCGCGACGTTGCGCGTGAACAGCACGACGCCCGCGATGAGCCCCGCGTCCGCCATGCGCCGCACCCGCTCCGGCACGGTCAGCCCCTCGAACCCGACAATCATCCGTCCCATCGCATGCCCCCGAACGCAAACGGCCGAGCAAGCTCGGCCGCTACGAGAAGGTGCGACCCACCTTCGATTGAACCCGGCGTTACGGCGTGCCGCCCAGCTGGATGATGACCTCACGGACGTTGTCCGCGTCCTTCGCGGTCGGCACCATCTGCAGGTACTTCTTGTACGCCGCGATGGCACCGGCCCGGTCGCCCTTCTTGATCTTCAAGCTGGCGATCTGCTTGTTCGACGACGCATGGCCCTTGGCGGCCGCCTGCTCATACAGCTTGAGCGCCGCGGCCTCGTCCACGTTGTGGAGCGCGCGTGCCTCTTTGTAGAGGTCGTCCGCGCTCTTCGCGTTGGGGTCGACCTTGTTCGGGTCCTTCGCCGGATCCTTGGGATCCTTGGCGGCTTCTTTCTTCGCGTCGTCGGCCTTGCCCTTCTTCGCCTTGGCGATCACATCCGCCGCCTCGGGATGGTTCGGCATGACCTTCTGCGCGTCCTCGGCCTTGGCGATGGCGTCGGTCCACATCTTCTTCGCGAGCGACTGCTTCGCCTGGTCCATCAGCCCATTGGCGATGGCCGGGCCGACCGCGTTCTTCATCTCGGTCACGCGCGCCGCGTAGACACTGTCGGGCGGCATCGCCTGCAGCTTCTGCAGTGACACCCAGGCCGCCGGCAGGTCGTTCTTCGCCTGCGCCGCCTGCGCCTCGGCGAACGCGGTCTCGACCGCCTTCTCCGAACCGACCTTGGCCGCCAGCGCCTTTGCCGCGACGTTGGTCGGGTCGAGCGCGATGAGCTGCTCGAGGTGCTTGCCCGCCTCGTCCCACTTTTGCGCGCCGGCCGCGATGTTGGCCTTGTCGAGCAGGTCCTTGATGGTCGCCGAGTCGTCCGGCGGCTTCGCTGCGGCGGCCATATCGGCAACGGCGGCCTGCGCCGTGTCGGCGACCTGTGCGACGTCCGGCTGCGGCGGCACGGTCACCGTCACCGGCGGCGGCGTGGTGGCGACGACGACCGGCAGGTTCGCGCCCGGCACGTTCGACTTCTCGGTCGGCTTGGCGATCACCAGGAAGTACACCGCCGCGAGGGCACCGACGGCCAGCAGCAGCAACACGACCAGGAAGCCCTTGCCGCCCTTCTTCTTCTCTTCGACCTTGGCCGACTCGGCGTAGTCCTCGGGCCGGAAGATGAACTCTTCGCCCTTCTCGACGAAGCGGAACTGGACCTTGCCGAGCTCGATGATGTCGCCGCTCTTGAGCGACGACTCTTCCCAGAACTCGCCGTTGACCCGGATGCCGTTCTTCGACTGGAGATCGACCATCCGGACCTTGCCGTCTTTGACCACAATCTTGGCGTGGTTGCGGCTGATCGAGTGATGGTCGACCTTGATGTCGTTCTCGCCCGTGCGGCCGAGGATCATCGTCTCGCCGGTGATCGGGAAGTCGCTGCCCGCGAGGTGCGTCGTCACCGCCACGAGCGTCGGCACGCTGGCGCCGATGCGCTTCTTTCCAGCGCCGCGGCTCTTCCTGAGCTCGTCGCCGTTGACCTCGCCGGTCGCCTCACCCGGTGCGAGCGGGTCTTTCTTGCCGAGCGCCACCGGGCCTTCGCGCTTCTTGTCGGCCTTGGCCTCTGCCTTGGCGGCGGCGATCTGGTTCTTGGCCGCGGCTTCGACCTCGGCCTTCTTCTTCTCCTGCTCCTTCGTGAGCGGCTTGGCCGCCTCGGCCACCTGGGCCGCGGCACCGGCCGCCGCGAGCTTGGCGCCCGCGATGTCCTCGACCGCCTTCACGCCCTCCAGCGAGAGGAGGTAATCGCCGATCTGGATGGTGTCGCCGGCGCCGACGCGACGCGTCTCGGTGATGCGCTCACCATTGACGCGGGTGCCATAACGCGACACGTCCTCGACGTGGATCTCCTCGCCCTTCTTGAGGAAACGCGCGTGCGTGCGCGACACGTTGCGCTCGGTGAGGCGGATGGTGTTGCCCTCCTTGCGACCGATCGTAATCTCGTCGCGCGTGAGGGGGACGGTCGTCGTCTTGCCCGATTCGTCCTTGATCTGGAGCTTCACCAAGGGAGACCTCGCGTGTGTAGCCACCACTTCGGTAGAGCGCCAGCAGCAATCTAGCGGCCGTACTGAAGCGACAGGGAGTCCATAGGAAACGCGACCCCGCTGGTCTCAGGTCGATAGCAGAGTCCTTTGAAAGCCGCAACGGCTGGCCTGCTCGCCGACACGCTCGGCAACGCCGTTGAGACCGGCCTGCCATGCGGGCCTCAGCGAATCCTCGGGAAGGTCACCTGCGGACGCCATCGCGATCGTGTCCCATGGGACACGCTGCTTCGTGGCTGACACGACACAGCCCCGAGTCCGTCGGCCATCGCTCTCACGCACAGCGGCCTGGCAGGCCGACGCGAGCGTCGTCCGAAGGCTGGCACGGGTCTTGGAAAGCCCATCTGCAGGACGAGACCAGGGAGACTTCGATGCCCGCGACGACGACCCAGACGACGACCACGATGACCAAGCACAGCGCCTTCGCCGACCTCGCACTGCCGCACCTCGACGCCCTCTACGGAGGCGCGCTTCGCTTCACCAAGAGCCCGGCCGCCGCCGAGGACCTGGTGCAGGAGACGATGCTCCGCGCCTATTCGAACTGGCACCAGTTCGACCCGTCGACCAACTGCCGCGCGTGGCTCTTCCGCATCCTCTCGAACAGCTTCATCAACGGGTGGCGTCGCAAGACCAAAGAGCGGGAGGTGCTCGAGGGCGAGCACACCGGCACCCACGGCGACCGCTTCTACTGCCGCGACTCGGCCGGCTCGTGGGCCCACCCCGAGCACGCCTACTTCGACCGCAACCTGTCCTCGACCGTGGTCGACGCGCTCGCCTCGCTCAAGCCCGACTTCCGCACGGTCGTCGAGCTCTCCGACCTGCAGGGTCTGTCGTACCGCGAGATCGCCGACGCCCTCGAGATCCCCATCGGCACCGTGATGTCGCGCCTGTTCCGCGCCCGCCAGACCCTCAAGGCGAAGCTCGAGGACCACGCGCGCCAGTTCGGCCTCCTCCTCAACAACCGTTCGACCGAGCTGGCTTCGGCCGCCGCCTGAACCACCCCGAAACCACTGGAGACATCACATGGCTGGTCACGCTTTCATGCTCGTAGGCCTCGCGGCCCTCGGACACGCACTCGCCCTCGGGTTGACGATGGGCGTCTATCGCAACCTCAATGCGCGGGTGAAGAAGCACGAGACGCAGTGAGCCCCTGGCCGCGAGGCCAGCACGAGAATCGGAAAAGGCGGCCCCGAGAGGCCGCCTTCGAGTATCAGCGATTCAGAATCAGACCGCGCGACGACGCCGCGCGACCATGATGCCGATGCCGAGGAGGCTCAGGGCGCCGGCCTCGCCGCCAAAGCAACCATCGTCCTTCTTCGGCTTGTTGGTCTCGGCCTCGGCCTGGGTGGTGGCGTCGGGCTCGTTGTCGCCGGTGTCGACGACGATGGCGGTGTCGCCTTCGGTCTCGACCGCTTCGGGGCCGGGCTCGACCGCTTCGGGGCCGGGCTCGGCGACGTTGGACTCCCACGGTGCGAACGGGGTCGGGTCGTTTTCGTAGTTGCCGGTCTTCATCGGGTCGTGGCCAAAGCCGTTCCACTCGAAGATCGAGTGCACGCTGCCCTCGGTGCGCCACGCAAAGAGCCAGCCGTCGCGGGTCGAGATGGTGAGGTCGAACTTCCCATCGCCGTCGAAGTCGCCGATGCCCGCCGACGCGATGATCCAGCCGCCGGTCTGCTTCGGGAAGCCGGCCGGCTCGGCGCCGAGGTAGTTCCACGCGTGCACGAGGTAGCCGCCCGAGCCGATGACGACCTCGGGGTTCGCGTCGTTGTTCAGGTCGACGATGCTCGGCGTGTTGAAGAACTGCCAGTCGTCGATGACGCGCGGGAAGCCCTCGAGCATCTTGCCGGTGTCGGTGTCCCAGCCCGACATGTGGTGGTCGAACTGGGCGCGCAGACCGCCGCCCGCGAACGCGATGGCGAAGTCGAAGCCGGCGGTGCCCTTCACCATGTCGATGCCGCCCTCGCCGTCGATGTTGCCGAAGGCCCCGTTGTTCATGAGGATATAGGCGGGGCTATCGGTCGAGTTCGACTTCGGGCCGAACGTGTTGTTGTCCATCTGCTTATACAGCGTGCCGTCGTGCCGGAAGATGAACCCGGGCGTCGAGATGGTGTCGAAGCTGATCTCCAGCTTCCCATCGTAGTCGAGGTCCGCGAGCATCGGGTTCGCGACGACGCCACGACCGACGACCGGCAACACGTTCACGGTCAGGCCATACAGCGACTTGGGCCAGCCCTCTTTCACAGTGCCAGTCTCGGCCTCGAGCACGTAGGCGACCGCCTCGTTCTCGACGCCCGCGGCGCCGTAGACTTCCGAGCTACCCGTCGCGATCTCGGGCTTGCCGTCGCCATCGATGTCGCCGACCGCGGGGGTCGAGATGATGCGCGCCTTGCCCTCGACCGACTGCTGGTCGTCCGGGTTGTAGAGGCGCACCGGGTAAGGCGCCATCGGCGTTCCGTCGGCGTGCCAGACGTAGATGTACTGGTCCATACCCGCCGCGATCACTTCGAGGCCGGGCTTCTGGTCGAGGTCATAGAGGACGGGCGACGCGAAGAAGCCGCCGTCGACGACCATCGTCTCGCTCGTCTCTTTCACGTGCTCGAAGTCGAGGCTCTTCGGCCAACCGGCGCGCGGCTTGCCGTCGTTCTCGTAGACGAAGACCCAGCCGTCCCAGGTGGTCATGACGATCTCGAGCTTGCCGTCGCCGTCCAGGTCGCCGATCGACAACGGCATCATCGCGGTCTGGCCGGCGATGCCCGGATCGATCTTGCCATTCTGGCGCTTGCAGCCGGCTTTGTCGCTGCGGAACGCGCACGAGCCGCGCACGTTGCCGGGGACGCCTTCCTTCATCGGGCGGCGCAGGTCGACGCGCACCGGGAACCCGGCGAGCTCGCTGCCGTCTTGCTGGTAGACGTGGAGCTGACCATCGCTCGCGAACACGACGATCTCCTCGTCTTTGTCCTTGCCGTCGATGTCGGCGAAGATCGGCGAGCTCTCGAGCGAGGTGTCGAGGTTCTTCGGGAACGTCGCGTAGGCGGTCGGGTCCTTGTGGAGGAGGTAGCCCTTGCGATGCTCGCCCCGCACGATGGTGCCGCTGCCGGTCGTCGCGGTCGCGCGCAGGCGCAGCGTGACCGCGTTCTGGTGCGGGTCGGTGACCTTCTTGTCGAGGTCGAGGGCGACCTTGCTCACGTCCCAGGTCGCACACTTGCCGGCGATCCCGGCGGTCTTGCCCTCGTCGATCTTGATGAACTCGGCGTCCATCGGCGCGACGCCGGTCGCGTATTCGAGCACCCAGTCGAGCTCTTCGTAGCGGGCCGGCAGACCGTCTGCGCGCTTGTTCATGTGGCACATAACATCGACGTTGGGCGTGCGGCTCGGGTCGATGACGGTGAACCAGGTCGGGCTGTCGATGTAGACTTCGGGCGGGATGCGGCGCTCGACGATGGCGTCGACACTCTTGCGGGCGTTGTTGCGGCCGTAGCCGAAGTGCCAGTCCCAGCCGAGGCGCGACAGATACTTCTCGGGGTCATTGTCCAGGGGATTTATCGCGATGTCGTCCGACTCGATGGTCACGATCTGCTTGACCTCTTCGCCGGTGAGAGGCGGGGTAAGGCCCGTCTTCAAGGCCGCCGAATACATGAGGCCGACGTGGCCGGCGGTGATACCGACCGCCTCCGACGAGCAGCCCGTGCCCGGCGTGCTCAGCAAGAGCTGCATGCCGAAGTTCGTGCAATTGTTGAAGTTGAGGAAGGTCGTCGAGCGGTCGGTCGACGGCTCGTCGTACTGGATGGCGTGCACGTAGATGCTGTGCTCGCCCGAGCCGGGGTAGTTGTGGTGATAGCTCAGCTCGTCGGCCGCCGACGCGACGACGGCGACGTTGTTCGCGTAGGCGTAGTCGATCGCCTCGCGCGCGAAGTGGGTGTAGTTGACGGTGCCGAGCGCGCTTTGGATGACCGAGGCGCCGCTGTCGACCGACATCACGACGCCTTGCGCGAAGTCGTTCGAATCCGTCACGAACGCGTCGCCGACGCGCATCATAATGACAGTGCAGTTCGGGCACACGCCGATGTCGCCGCGGCCGTCGTTGCCTTCGGCCGCCGAGTCACGCGCCTCGCCATTGCCGTGGCCGAAGTTGGTGTCGTCCTTGGCGTCGTTGTCGTCCTGGAAGAAGTCCCAGCCCGAGATGTCATCGACGTAGCCGTTGTTGTCGTCGTCGACCCCGTCCGAGCACTTGATGATCAAGTCCTGCGGATCGATCATGCCGTTGTTGTTGGCGTCCCACTCGGCGAGCTTCGCCTCTTCGGTGGTGCCGGCGTAATAGTCGCGGATGTCGAACCAGCCGGAGCCGTCGACATCCATGTCCGCGGTCGCACCCGGCTTGCAGTTCTGCAGCTCGGCCGCGTTGAGGTACCACTTGTTGACCAGGTCGTGGCTGTCCCAATAGACGCCCGAGTCCTGCACCGCGATGATGACGCGGCGGTCGCCGGGGGTGACCTGCCAGGCGCGGTCGGCCGAGATGCCGGGGCCGATGAGCTTCTCCGAAGCATGCTCGATGTTGGGCAGCCACGCGTCCGGGAAGTACGTCCACAGGTTCCACTGACCACCGAAGCCGGGGTCATTGGGCGGGTCGAGGCGAGGGTCCTCATCGGGCCCGTTCGGCCACGCGAAGGCAGCGGGCGCCGCGAGGGGAACGAGGGCGAGGCCGAGAAGCGAGAGAGGGACGAGAAGCCGCATATTCGTTCCTGGAATCCATCCCCGCCGCGCTGTGATCGAGAGCCTTCGAGCGGACGGGCAAGAAGCGTCGCGTAGGAAACCGGAACGCGTCGCTCTTTGCAAGGAAGTTCAAGGCAGCCGGACATGCGAGGCCTATGCAATGAGGCGCGGCTCGGGCAATGTCCTGCCGTTCGAACCGAGGCCGCAGACACGAGCCGTTTCGCCTGAGGCTCCCGTGTCGAGGCTCGCACCCGAGAGTGGAAGGTTCCCATGGCCGATTACAGCCTCGAGCAGTTCCCCGCTGGATGGGACGAGGCCGCGCGATTCTATGACCAGCACGTCGCGTCGTTCACAGCGAAGTTCGCGCGCGACGCGATGGATCTCGTGGGTGTCGGGCCGGGCCTGCGCGTGATCGATGTGGCGGCCGGCTCGGGTGCCTTGGCGATGGCGGCGGCGCAGCGTGGCGCGGAGGTGTTGGCGACCGACTTCTCGCGCGGCATGGCGGACCTCCTGCGCGAGAAGGCGACGCAGCTCGGGCTCGCAAATCTCGCGGTCGAGATGATGGACGGCCAGGCGCTGACCGTGCCCGACGCGAGCTTCGACCGCGCGTTCTCGGTGCTCGGCCTGATGTTCTTTCCAGACCGCAAGAAGGGCTTCTCGGAGCTGGCGCGCGTGCTCGTCCCAGGCGGCAAGGCCGCCGTGGTCGCGTGGTCCAAGCCCGAGCGCATGCGGGTGCTGGGCGCCTTCCAGAACGCCTTGTGGAAGGCGTTGCCCGACCTCGCGTTGCCGCTGAGACCGCCGCCGTGGCTCGCGCTGACCGAGGTCGACGTGTTCAAGAAGGAGATGCTCGAAGGCGGCTTCGCGCACGTGCGCAGCCACACCGTGTCGCACGTGTTGGTCTTCGACGACCCGCGCACCGCGTTCGACTGGGTCGCCGGCGCGACACCGGCCCTCAACGTGATGATCAACAAGCTCGAGCCGGCCGACCTCGCTGGGCTACGTCAGGCCTTCGTTGAAGACGTCGAGGCGATCCAGGGAACGGGCCCTTATGGCTTCGAAGCCGAGGCGCACATCGCCATCGGCCAGCGCTGAACGGCCCTCAGCTCGCCGTCGTTCGGCCCGACAACCGCATGCGAGGCCGGTCTAGGGCGGGTCCTTACAGAATGTCTTTGTGTCGGGTGAAGGCCGCTGCTAGCAAGCCGCGGTGACCGCCCGACTGCCATTGTTTTTATCTATGTGCGCCCTCGCTGGGCTCGCTGCCTGCTCGGATGATGCCGCGCCTGCCACGCCCGACAGCGAGGTCGCGGACACCGTCCCCGATTCGAGCGAGCCCGCCGACACCACGGTGGACACGACGCCCGAGGTCGAGGTCATCGCGCCGAAGGGGCGCGTCGTCATCAATGAGATCGACTGCCGCTCCGACCCGAGCGAGTGGGTCGAGCTGATGAACATCGGCAACGCGCCGGTCGAGCTCGATGGCTATCGCATCACCGACCGACCGGGTGCTGGCGCGGGCGTCAACGTGCCGGCAGGCCAGCTCGGGCCGGGACAGATCCGCGTTGTGCGCGGTGACTTCGGGATCTCGTGCACCGACGATGGCGTCTACCTCTCGGTCGACGGACGTTCGGCGGACCAGGCGCCGCCGCGGCGAGGCGACGCGGAGATCTCGACCTGGGGGCGCGTGCCAGATGGGACTGGCGACTTCGCGCAGACTGCGCCGACCCCGCTGCACGAGAACATCTCGCTGAGCGACCTGCGCAGCACCTTGTTCGACGCGACCGGCGACGCGCTGCCGATCATCGATCTGTACGTGAGCGAGGAGGCCGAGGCGACTTTGCGCAGCGACCAGAAGATCTATGCGCCGGCGCTCTGGTCGTGGACCGATCCCGAGGGCACCTCGCCGCCGCAGCGCGTCGACATCCGCATCAAGGGCTCGATTACGCTCCGTCCGTGGGACCAGAAGCCGTCGCTCAAGATCCACTTCGCGCGCCACGCCGAACGTGGGCCACGATCGTTCCGTGGCGCCAAGAAGCTGACACTGCACAACCTTTCGTACGACCCGTCGGCTATCCGCGAGTGGCTCTCGTACGAGGTCATGCGCGAGGCCGGCCAGCCCGCGCCGCGGGTCGGCTGGGTAGTGGTGCGGGTCAACGGCGTCTCGAAGCACCTCTATACGTTGGTCGAGTCGTATGACGAGGTGTTCCTCGGCGACTGGTTCGACTCGACGACCGCGCTCTACGAGGCCGATGGCGATCTCGCGGGTGGGCTCAGTGGCATCACACTCGACGAAGGCGACACGATGGCACCGATCGAGGCGCTGGCGACGAAGGTCGTGCGCATCAGCGCAGGCCAGTCGGTGCCGACCGAGGTCATGCCGGAGATCGACTGGGTGCAGCTCGCGGGCCTCTTCGGATTGGAAGATCTGCTCCAGCACAGCGACGGCATGCGCGCCGGATGTCATAACTATTTCATGCACCTGGACGACAAGGGCAGCTGGTCGTTCCTGCCGTGGAGCGTCGACTTGACGCTTCTCTCGGGCTACGGCGAGCCAGGCCCGATTGGCTCGTGCAACGTGTTTGCACACCTCTGTGATCGCGACGACAAGTGCATGGCCTGGTTCGAGCGGGCGCGCGACGGGGCCGCCCAGATCGTCATGCGTGGTGACTTCCGCGCCCGCGCGCTGGCCAAGGCGGAGCGTGTGCAGTCGTTCGCTTACGCCGGCGACGAGCCCTGGGGCGCTGGCGACTTCTGGGGTGACAAGGACTTCGATCTGCCAATGCAGGCCGGCCTCGCGGTCGACCTGATGGAGCAGCGCGCGCGCGGCATCCGCTGCGCCACCGCCGCCCGTCGCACCGATCCCCCGACCCTTCCCGAGGCCAGCCCGACCTGTGGCGGCTTCCTTGGCGCCGGCTCCAAGCCAGGCCTCGGCCTCTAGTAATGTCGCGCTGGCTTCGCGGTCAGCGACAACGATTCAATTCGGGCCCTGCCCGTAGTCCTCCAGATTGGTTAGAACAGATTGGTTCGAGCCAGCTCTGCTTCGAACTCGAGAGCACATCCCATGCTGACCGTGTTTGCCACCCTCCCGCTCCTGTTCGTGTCCGCCCCAACCGAGTGGCAATGCTATCCCGACCTCTATGCGGATGGTCAGAGCTGCGACTGCGGCTGCGGTACCGTCGATCCCGACTGCGGCTACGAAGGGGGCGCTGCGCTCCAGGACTTCGCGGCCTGCAACAACAACTTCTGCCCGTTCGGGCAGGTCCCGCTGCAGGGTGCCCCCGGCGCGTGCGTCGCGAACAACTGCGGCGATGGCTTCGTCGCGAAAGGCGAGAGCTGCGACGACGGAGACGGGCCGGGCTGCGACGAGACCTGCACCATCATCGCCGACGGCTATCGCTGCAGTGGCCTCGGCGCCGGCTGCGGCGTGCCGCGCTGCGGTGACGGCGCGGTCGATGCAAATCTCGGCGAGCGCTGCGACGACGGCAACGAGGTCGACGGAGACGGCTGCAACATCGCTTGCCAGCCCGAGCCCGGTTATGTCTGCCGCATCTTCGGCGGCTGCTTCCCGACGCTCTGCGGCGATGGCGTCATCGACTTCGACTGGGAGACCCAGACCGGCGAGTCGTGTGAAGACGGCAACGTGTTGCCCGGCGACGGCTGCGACGCGTTGTGCAAGACCGAGCCCGGCTGGGCCTGCCGCTGGGATGGGTGCTCGCAAGTCGTTTGCGGCGACGGGGTCGTGGTGCGCGGCGACTTCGGCGACGGCGAGCAGTGTGACGATGGCGACACCGACAACGGCGACGGCTGCAACGAGCAGTGCCAGGTCGAGCTCGGCTGGTCGTGCGATGACTTCCTCGGCTGCACGCAGGTGATCTGCGGCGACCTGTTCATCTCGCCTGGCGAGATGTGTGACGATGGCAACGTCGATGGCGGCGACGGCTGCGACAGCAATTGCCAGAGCGAGCCCGGCTGGAGCTGCGGCTATGTGCCGGGCGAGTGCCAGCAGGTGACCTGCGGCGACAACATCGTGCAGAACGACGACGTCGGCTCGATTTACGAGCAGTGCGACGACGGCAATGTCGTCGCTGGCGACGGCTGCGATATGAGCTGCCAGATCGAAGGCGGCTATGCCTGCAACGAGCGTGGCGAGTGCCATCAGATCGTGTGCGGCGACGGGATCCTCGATGGCCAGGGCGGGTTCTTCCCGGGTGGCCCGGGCGGTGGCCCGAAGAAGCAGCCACAGCCGATTGACCCGATAGATCCTGGTGGCCCGGGCAAGCCCCCGGGCCCGGGTGGCGAGACCCACGACGAACAGTGCGACGATGGTAATATCGTTGCCGGCGATGGCTGCAACGATGTGTGCGCCCCCGAAGACGGCTGGATCTGCGACGTCGCCGGGCAGGCGTGCGTGAAGCCGGTGTGCAGCGACGGCAAGGTCGAGGGCAGCGAGAGCTGTGACGACGGCAACGACCTATCGGGCGACGGCTGCACGAGCGGATGCAAGCGCGAGGGCGGCTACGTGTGCCGCAATCCAGGCCAGCCGTGCGAGGCGATGCCGACCGCGTGGGTCTGCTCGCCGTTCGTCTACGGCACGGGCGATGGCTGCGACTGCGGCTGCGGCTACGTCGATCCCGACTGCGCGACGCCGGGCAACATAAACGACTGCGCGTTCAATCACTGCCTCGAAGAGGCCCCCTACCCGTCGAGCAGCGACCCGAGCCAGTGTGGCACCGAGCCGCCGCCGATCGAGGTCGGACCCGAGCCGGTCGAGGCGGTCGAGGTCATCGAGCTCGAGCCCGAGGTCGGCCCGGTCGAAGAGGTCGAGGTCGAGGTGAGCCCGGAGGTCGTCGAGAGCGAGCCCGCGCCGCCCAAGGCCGCGGACAATGGCTGTGGCGCGGGCGGTGCCGAGGTCGCTGGTCTGTGGGCACTGCTGGGTCTCGGCGCGCTGGCCGTTCGCCGTCGCCGCGCATGAAGCTCGCGGTCGGAGTGGTCGCGGTCGGGGTGCTCGGGTGCCTCGGCTGCGGCGTGGACGGCGGGTCCGACGAGGTGCGCGCGGACACGCAGGGCGGGCTCGACAGCGTCGGCGCGACTGATGGGGACGACAGCGAGGCGACCGTCGCGCCGACCTGCGAAGGCATCGGCTCGACGACGCTGCGGCTGACGCAAGACGGCATCGACCTCCGCGACGCGGACGGTCGCGCGGTGAAATTGCGCGGCGTCAATGCGGGCAGTCGCGCGAAATTCACGCCGTATGTGCCATTTGCCTATCGCGATATCGACGCCAATGCGCCGCTATTCGACGAGGCACTGGCCGCGTATTACGACCGCATCGTCGGCTGGGGCTTGAACGTCGTGCGCATGCCCTTCACCTGGGAGGCGATCGAGCCGGCACGCGGCACCTACGACGAGGCGTTCCTGACGCGTCTCGACGCGATGATCGCGGCGGCCAGTGAGCGACACATTCGGGTCGTGCTCGACTTCCATCAGGACGTCTTCGGGCATCGCTACTGCGGCGACGGATTTCCCGAATGGGCGCTCGGCGATCCCGCTGTCGCGCGACCGGCGGATTGCTCGACGTGGTTTCTGAACTACTTCCAGAACACCGACATGATGGCCGACTTCGATCGCTTCTGGGCCAACGACGACGGCCTGCGCGACGCGTTCGAGGCGCTCTGGACGATGCTCGCGGAGCGCTACGCGGACACCGACGCGGTCATCGGCTTCGAGGTCATGAACGAGCCGGGCTGGGGCACGCACGACCTCGCGGAGTTCTCGCGCGACGTGCTCACGCCGTTCTACACACGCATGGTCGAGGTGATTCGCGCGGTCGCGAAGGACACATTGATCTTCGTCGATCCGACCGGGCTCGACGGTGTCTCCGGTGATACGGCGTTGGAGCGCCCGGTCGGTGACGGCATCGTGTTCGCGCCGCACTACTACAATCCGCTCGCCATCTCCGGCACGGGTGTGCCCGAGGCGGCCATAGTCGACGAGGTGCTCGCCAAGTGGCAGGCGGTCGGGAGAGCCTGGAACGTGCCGGTGTTGATCGGCGAGTTCGGATTGCCCGCCGCAACTCCGGACGCGAACCAATTCCTGCGCGCCAATTGGGACGCATTCGATCGCCTCGGCTTGCACGGCACCCAATGGGAGTACTCGGTCACCGGCGACAAATGGAACGCCGAGTCGATGAGCCTCGTCGACAGCGACGGCAGCGAACGCGCAATCGCCCTCGAGCTCGTGCGCGCCTACCCGGTCGCTGTCTCTGGAGAGCTGGCGCGCTGGTCGTTCGAACGAACGACCAGCATCGCCGAGATCGCGTTCGTCGTCGCCAATCCCTCCGACAGTCCCGCGCGCCCGACGCTCGTCGCGGTGCCCGCCGCCCTCTACGGGTCGCGGGCGCCCCACGTCGAAGTCGACGGCGACGCCTGCACGCGCTGGGATGCCGAACGCCAGCTGCTGGTCATCGGCGGCAGCGGTGCCGTCCGCGTTCGCATCTCCCCCGAGCCTTAGTGGGAATGCATCAAGCGGGGTTGTCGAGTTCCTTCAACGCCGCGTCGGCAGCCGTCCGTAGCGGCTCCTGCGGGTGATTGCGGGCCCACGCGAGTAGATCCCGATGCTCGGCGCCGGCGAGCAACGCAGCGGTCGCCAACTCGCATCCGGACCGCGTGTCACCTCATTGAGCGCGTCCTCGAGCGAGGCCCCGCTCGCGACGAAGCTGAACGCGGCAGGCGCCCGCCGATCACCGCGCCGTGCCGCATCGAGCAACATCGCAAGCCCCTGGCGCCTGTCGTCTTCGCTCCATGCCAAGGTGTCGAGCGCGATGACCTCGTTCTCGCGCGGGGTGGAATCCAGCTCCTTGCGCAAGACCTCGAGCACGTCGTCCATCATGCCTCTTCAATAACTTCTGGTTGCTCTCGCCTCGCCACGGCTTCCTCCGCTCGGCGAACTCTCCAACTCCGCACTATTGTAGCCGCGGCGCACCAAAGCCACGCTCGCGGATCACGGCCTCGCCGGGCCCGAGCACATAGGCGACGAACGCACTGGCGAGCGCTGGGTCGCGGGTGGTCATGACGATGGCGATCGGATAGTCGGCCGCGACGTCGAGGTCGGCCGGGATGGCGACAGACGTGACGCCTTCAGTCCGCGCGTCGGTGCGGTAGGCGATGGCCGCGTCGACCTCGCCCTGGCGCACACGCATGACCACGTGTGCGGCGTCCAGCTCGAGCGTCTTGGTGCGCCCGTCTATGGCGGCCTGGTAGCCCGGCTGCTGCTTGTCGGCGTTCGCGACGAACGTGCGCGCGTAGCGGCCGACCGGCACCTCGGGCGCCGCCAGTGCGATGCGCGCGACCTTCGCGAGGTCACCCCAGGCCGTGACCTTGCCCGGGTTCGCGGTCGGCACGATCACGACCAGCGAGTTCGAGGCGAAGCGCTTGGGCTTGAGCACGTGGCCCGACTTCACGAGCGCGTTCATCGTGAACTCGTCCGCGGTCGCGAGCACGTCGCACGGGGCGCCGGCCTCGATCTGTGCCTTGAGCGTCTGGCTGCCCGCGGTGTTGAGATCGACCGTGATACCGCCATGCTCGCTGGCGAAGGTCTTGCCGATCGACTCGAAGGCGCCGCGCAGGGAAGCGGCCGCGCACACGTGCAGCGTCCCGGGTTTGGAGCCGCAGGCGGCAAGTCCCATCAAGAGGAAGGAGAGCGAGGCGAGCGCGGTCGTACGATTGCGTGCCATGCCCGAGGCATAGTCGAGCGAGGCTATACTTGTCGAGCGACCATGACAAGCACACATGTCATCGCGTCATGTCTCGATGACATCCTTAGCCATCGTCCACGAAGTACCAATGACAATTTTACATGTCATGCGGTAATCCCAGCGAGACATGAGCAACACCCTCGACCGCATTCGGCAGCTCCGTGAAGCGCAGTCCATCACCCAGGCCGACCTGGCGCTGCGCGCTGGGTTGAGCCGCCAGAGTCTCGGCGCGATCGAGGCGGGACGCGTCGACCCATCGCTCTCGGTGGTGATGGCGCTTGCGCGCGCACTGGGTACCAGTGTCGATGGGCTGCTCGACCCGACCAACGAAGACATCCTGCAAGCGAGCGCGCTGGGGGTCGCACGGGTCGGCGATCGCGTCGTGGTGGCGAAGGCGGGCGAGCACTGGGTGGCGCACGGGCTGTCCGAAGTGGATGCCGATCAGCCAGCCGATGGCACCGTGACGGCGGTGCGCGGCGCGGCGCTGGAGGTCGATCTCTGGGGGCAGCCGGACGCGACCCAGGTGGTCTTGCCAGGCTGCATGCCGATCCTCGCGGTCGCCGCCCAGCGCATGAACCTGCGGCGACCCGATGCGCGCTTCGCGGCGCGCTACAGTTGGGTGCACCGGACCAGCAAGCAGGCCCTGGCGGCGCTCGCCCGCGGCGAGGCGTTGATCGCGGGCGTGCATGGTGAGCGACCGCCGCGCGACCGCAATGCGCGGGTGGCGATGCTCGCGTGGCAGTCAGGCTTGATCGTGGCGCGCGGGAATCCGCGTCACCTGAAGTCGCTCGCCGACCTCGCCGACGTCAATGGTGCGGCGCGCCGCGCGCTGACGATCGCCGCGCGTGAGCCCGAGGCAGAGACGCGACGGCTGCTGGAACGCCTGCTGGTCGTGGCGGGCCTCGTGCCCGAGGTGGTGCTGACACGGGCGCGAGTGGCACCGACCCACGCCGACGTGGCGCGGGCGGTCGCGCTCGGGCTGGCGCATGTCGGCTTCGGGCCAAGGGCTGCGGCGCTCGCGGCGGGGCTCGACTTCGTGCCGCTAGCGGAGGAGCACTTCGATCTCGTCGTCGCGCCGGTGTCGCTCGATGACCCACGCGTCTCGAGCTTGCTGGATCTCGCGCGCAGCCGTGGCTTTCGACGCGAAGCCGCAGCGCTCGGCTACGAGACCCCAAGCGTGGCCGAGCGCTGACACTCCCATCCTCTGATCGTCCTCGTCCCGTGCGCCGCGACCGCGATGCGCAGCCAGATCTGCTGCCTTTTTGTTGGGACTCGGACGCGAAATGCGCCACAAACCGCGCCCCGCTCGGATAGCCGAGCGGGTCGGAGGATGTGTTGGCGGAGTCTGGGAGCTTTGTATCGGCGTCGAGTGACGCGCTCGCGCGCACTGGGACGTGGCTGCGTGGACTCTTGCCGCGGCAGTCGCCGATGCTCACGCACGAGCGCTTGCTCGCGTGTCTCGGCGCCCTGGTCGGCATCACGCTGACGGCGCTCATCACGCGTTGGTCCCTCGGTACGGGCTTCGCGATGCCGCTCCTGATTGCGCCGATCGGGGCGTCGGCGGTGCTGGTGTTCGCGGTGCCCGCGAGTCCGCTGGCGCAGCCGTGGTCAGTCGTCGCGGGCAATACGCTGTCGGCGCTCGCCGGTGTGACCTGTGCCCAGCTCATCGTGGACCCGACATTGGCCGCTGCGCGCCGTCGCGACCGCGATAGGCATCATGTCGCTCGCGCGCTGCGTGCATCCACCGGGCGGCGCCGTCGCTCTCACCGCGGTGCTCGGCGGGCCAGCGATAACCTATGCGGGTTTTGCGTTCGCGTTGGCGCCGGTGGCCTTCAATTCGCTCGTGTTGGTCGGCGTCGGGCTCGCGTTCAACAACTCTACGCGGCGGCAGTATCCGCGTCTGCCATCGCCGCCGAAGCCATCGCACCAGTGACTGCCGCCGCAGGAGCGCGCAGGCTTCAGCCTGGCTGACATCGACCATGCGCTGGAACGTTATGGCGAGACGCTCGACGTGAGCCGCGAGGACCTCGATGCCCTCTTTCGTGAGGTCGCGCTCGAAGCCCATCGACGTCGCCACGGGTATGTGACCTGCGCGATGATCATGGCGCGGGACGTGATCTCCGTCACCTCAGATGCCACCTCTGAGCGAGCGCGCACGCTGCTCGCCGAGCACGCGCTGCGCGTACTCCCGGTGGTCGTCGAGAGGGGCGTGTGGTCGGCGCTGTGAGCGCGGGCACGCTGGGTGGCGACCGACAGTTGGTAGGCACGCTGATGCAGACGATCCTCGCACGGGCTGCGCCTACGACCCCCATTGGTGGGCTCCTCGACGTGCTGTCACGCGGTGAGCACCACGAGGTTTGGGTGGTCGACGCGGACGATCTGCTGGTCGGTGTGGTCACCCAGACCGACCTCCTGGCGGCGCTCTATCGGGCACGCGTGGTCGACCCGAGCTGAGGTCAGGTAAGCCCGACGAGCTGCGTGCGATGTGCGCTGGCCTCTAGCTCGTCCTCATTGCCGACGGCCAGCTCGCTGGGTTCGCCAGCATCGGACTTCCAGCGTTCGAGCTCGAACGCCATCACTCGGAGATTGTCGGCATCGATCAGCTTGGTCGCGTGCGGCAAGAGGTCCTCCTCCTCCTCCTTCATGTGATGCTCGAGTTCCTCGGACAGCACCTTGAGCCACGCCTGCCACATCTCGTCCTGCGGCTTCGCCGACTCGAGCTCGTCCAGCGTTGACCTCGCCGCCTCGTGCTCGGCATACGCCTCGAGCATCTGGTCGCGCGTCTCTTTGTCCGCGTGTGAGCGCAAAGCCGGAAAGAGCACATCCTCCTCGAAGCGCATGTGCAGGCGCAGGCTGCTGTCGAGCCGCGCCAACAGGGCGATGCGGGTGGCGACGTCATCAGGCGTGGTCGCCTTGAGCTGCGCGAAGAGGTCGCGGTGCTGGTCGTGGTCGGCCTTTAACGAATTGACGATATCCTGCATGTCGCTCACTCCAGTCGGTTCGAGTTGTCCGGCTGAAACAGTGCGCGGGCCATGCCAAGTTCGACCGACCACTAGTGGAGCGGCTTTGGGGATAACCACCAAGGATGGACGAGGTCATTTGGTCCCACATCGCATCAGCGAGGTGGGCCTATCGGGAGCAATGCCCCACCGATGGAGTGAGCTATCCGTTCTCGCGATGCGACTCCATCACCACGGCGAGCAGCACACACAGGACCATGCGCGGGTCGTCGTCGCCGAACACGAGGCCGGCCTGGTCGACGTGGAACTCTTTGATGAAGAAGCGGAACTTCTGCTGCACCGAGGCGACGACGCGTCCGCCGATCTCGATCTCATGGCGGCTCGTCAGGATCGGGATTAAGCGGCGCAGCAGGCTGCGCCACGCTCGATGAGGTGGCCGATGACCTGCCCTTCGGCATCGATGATCTCGATGTAGTCGCGGATGAGTGACGAGTTCCTTGGTGCGCACTCGGGTTGCAACCATGCGGCGAGCGTGGCGGTCGCGAGCCGGTTCGTCAACCGGACCGGACCGGACCGCGACCTACGGCGTCTTGGGCGGCGCGTGGTAGGTGATGCGGTAGATGACGCCAGCGGAGTCGTCGCTCACGAGAAGCGAGCCGTCGGGCAGCTCGAGCACATCGACCGGGCGACCGGCTACACCCTCGGGTGTGAGCCAGCCTTCCGCGAACGGCTCATACGATATCGGTGCACCGCCCTCGAAGCGCACCATCATCACGCGGTAGCCGATGGGCTTGCTGCGGTTCCACGAGCCATGCTCGGCGATGAGCACGCGGCCGCGATACTCGGGCGGGAACATGTCGCCGCGGTAGAACTTCATGCCGAGCGCGGCGACATGAGGGCCGAGCACCTTGGCCGGTGGCACATAGCGATCGCTGGCGCAGCTCGCCTCGTCGCCGAGCTTGGCGTCGGCGTGCGGTCCATTGTGGCAATGCGGATAGCCGAAGTGGAGCCCAGCCTTGGGGGCGGTGTTCAGCTCGTCGCCGGGGAAGTCTTCGCCGAGCATGTCGCTGCCGTTCTCGGTAAACCACAGCGCCTTTGTTTCCGGGTGCCAGTCGAAGCCGACGGTGTTGCGGATACCGCGGGCGTAGACCTCACGCGTCTTGCCATCGAGCGTCATGCGGGTAATCGACGCGTAGTTCTGTTTGTCCTCGTTGAGGCACAGGTTGCATGGCGCGCCGACCGGCACATAGAGCCATCCATCGGGACCTATGGCGATGTACTTCCAGCCGTGCAGCTCGTCGTCGGGGAAGTCGTCGCGTACGACCACCGGAGCCGGCGGCTTGTCGAGGCGCGCCTCGATGTCGTCGAAGCGGATGATGCGCGAGACCTCGGCCACGTAGAGTGAGCCGTTGGCATAAGCGACGCCGTTGGGGTCGTTCAGGTCGGCCGCGATAACCTTGTACGGACCGGCGCTGACGTTGTCCGTGGCGGCCTTGGAGGCGTCGCGAATGGCGAATACCTTGCCCTCCTTGCGGCTCCCGACGAACAACGTGCCTGCCGGCGACAGCGCCATCTGACGCGCGTTAGGCACGCGCGCGAAGACGCTAATCGAGAAACCTGGTGGCACTTGGATAGCCGCCAACTCGCTGGTAGTCGGCGACGCTTCCGAACGGCAGCCGAGGGCCGCGACGAGCGCGACGAGAGAAACAGGGAGGAGGAGCCGGATCACTTTCATCCCAGGTCGCTGGGGCGCGTATGCGACGGTTCGGAGCGGGGTGGCTCGAGGCCGGTGAGCTCGGGAACACCGATACGATATTCGTACACCAAGCGTCCGCCGAGGTAGCCGCCGACGCTGACGAACACGAACCCGAGCGACGAGAAGATCCAGGCACCGTCCGACATCGTCGCGAAGGTCGGTCGCAGCAATACGCTGACGATCCAAAAGCCAAGGGCCGCGACGTTCACGCCGGCGTGGCCGAAGGCGACCGTACGCGCGCGCTCGGAGGCTTTGGGGATGACCGTCCCGAAGAGGTCGATAGCACCTGGGATCGCCGCGATGCCCGCGCCAATACACCCAGCGAGCGCGAGATAGGCGGCGAAGGCGTGGCTCGAGTCGGACAGCGACGCGATGATGTCGGCGATGAAGGCGCCGACCCAGAAGGCGATCGGGAAGTGCACAAGGATGGTGTGCAATGGGTGACGAGAGACGGTGGCGGTGCTCTGCACGGTCGACTCCTATTTGGGATCACGCGCACCCGGGCGATTGACGTCGAACCGGGTCGAGGCTCACGGACGGCGATTAGGCCGCGACGACTGAATCATCGGCTGGTCGGGATCGCCGCCGAGCTCGGTGTCGGTGTTGGCTTCGGGCGTCTCGTCGTCGTGCTGCAGGAACGGTGTATTGTCCGAAAGCTTCTTGGCGGGCTCGTCCGGATTGGCACCGGGAAACTCCATCGTGCCAGCCGGGTCGCGCTCGATGTCGCGCGGGTCGGGCACGTTGGTCTGCTCGCGCTGAGGGTCTTTCGGGCTCGGCTTGTTCGACGGATTGGGATGCTGCGTCATGGTGTCCTCCGGGTTCGATAGGCGCTCTCGAGGCTCGAGAGGCGCAAGCTGTGAGGGGCCGTGCATCCATCGTGCCTCTGAGGACGACCGCGTCGTTGGCGGTCTGGCCACAAGTCGGGCGATCACGCGCGGAGCAGCATGCCCCAGCTCAGGGCGCGCTTGGGGAGAAGTGCCCTGCTCGGGCACATCGATCGCGCCCGACTGGGTCGTCACCGCTTCGCACTGTTTGGCTCGACCGGCGATGTCCTGTTTGGCCGGGCCTACTTTATTGCCGACGACTTGGCCTGACTCAGACATGGCAGAGAGCTCCAAGACTGGTGGCGACGGAAGCTCGGCCTCGACTTCGACTGCCTCACCACGGCCGAAGCGTTACTTCGAACGCACCGCGGAGGCTGACACGATCCGAGATCGAATCACTGGTGAGCAACAAGCAGCAGGTCTCGGCCCGGGCGAAGGCGGAGTTGGAGACAGGTAGCTGAACTGTGGCAGCGCGTCAGCATTCGAGAGCCTCAGCCGCCTGTCGACCATGCGCTCTAAGAAGCGTGCGCGCCGTGCGCAAGCCCAAGAACTGGAGCCAAGAGCTGGGAGTTGGGAAGACGTTGACCGTTTGGCCGCCGGGTACGCGGTTCGCTGTACCTGGCGAGCAAGAGAAGCGTGTCGGTCGACCCCGGACAAGACCCAAGCCTGTCGAGGACGCAACTCCGCTCTCGGCCCAATCGCTCGGAGGCTTGCCCTCGACCAAGACGATTGGGCGTTGCCCATGTCTGAGTGAGCCTTCCGTCAACCACCGAGAGCACCGTTGCGCATCTGATCAGGTAGTCCCGGGGCCCCGCGCGCCCCGCGTCGCGAATTCGAGGGTCCGGCCGCTACGATGTTTTGTAGCGGCCGAGCCTGCACGAGCGAGCTTCGCAAGCACGAATTCCGAGCGAATTCAGGCCAGTTGCTGGAAGCCGGCGGGAACCTTTGCGCCGGTGATGTCGCAGTTCTGGAAGACCGCACCGGTCGTGCGTGCGCCGGTGAGGTCGGCGCCCGCGAGGTCGGCGTTGCGCACTTGCGCATTGCGCATGTAGGCGCCCTGGAGGTTGGCACCCTTCAGGTTGGCGCCGCCGAGGAACGCGTCGTTGAGGTTGGTGCCGGTGAGGTTCGCGCCCTCGAGGTTGGCGCCGCCGAGGTCGGCCGAGCTGAGGTTCAGGAAGGACAGGTCGAGGCCCGAGAGGTCGACGCCCGAGAGGCGAGGGCGGTGCTCCTCGTGCATGCCGATGAGGGCGACGATGATATCTTTGCGGGTGATCTCAGCCATGCGCGGGTCTCCGTCGTGAAGGACGCGGTATGCTCGGCCGCGGGCCGAGGGGTGTCAAGTCGCTGACGTCAGCCAACGCCATCGCCGAGCTTGCGAAGACGAGGCGAGAGCTCGGACACGGGACGGAACACGAGCTTCTTTCCGGACTCCGACTTGGTGAACGTCCCGCTCTCGACGAGCCCCAGCAGGTCAGTGCGGGCGGTCTGGTAGACGACGCCCTGGCGGGCCTGGTGCTCGGCGATGGTGTAGAGCTGCGCCGGGTGCCTCAGCGCGTGGCTCAGAAGCTCGCGCTGACGATGGTTGAAGCGGTCCGCGGACTCGCGCAGGACCGCGTCGAGCGATCGCACGTCGTCCGCCCTCTTGGCGACGAAGCGCTTTAGCGTAGCCAGCGATGGCGAAGTCACGCATGGCTCGGAAGCGACTCGGCAACGTCGCCGCAGCGGGTGGTTGGTGGAGCACCTTGTTGGCGTTGTCGAACACCGCGATGTCCTCGTCGGGACGCCTGAAGCGACCGGCGGCATCGGGTTTGTCCAAGGTGTCGGCGGTGACGAGGCGATGGAGCTCGAAGACCAGCTCCGGCTTGAGCGGGGCGGTCTTCAGCTCGCTGATGCGCTTCATCGTGAGATAGTTGTTGAGGATCATTCGCTCGTTTAGATCGCGCGGCTTGCGCTGCGAGAGCAGCATCCCCTGTGCGACCTCGCGGGTCGTCGATGCGCCCTCGAGCTGGCTCGAGCTGATCGCCTCGTTGATGAGCGACCTCATCAAGTACTGACCCTGGGTCTCGCGGTTCGCAATCACCGAAGCCGCCGGGCCACTGGCTCCGGTATCTGGCTCGGTCAATCCAATGAGCCCGCCTGCCCATAGGTCGATGAAGTGCACGTGCTCCATCACCTTGTCGGAGGCGGTCCAGCTGAAAGGTTCGCCGACGATGTCGACGAAGGACGGGATGGTCCGCTTCTTCACCAAGCGACCGAGCTTGAGCGCCGCCCACCATGCCTCAAGGGTCAACCCGCTCGGTGGATGACGTCGCCTCAAGTCGTCCCAGTGAAGGTAACGTTCGTCGGGAAGGCCAGGTTGGCAGGCTGGTGCTGAGACCCGGCAGGAGCTCGGCGACCCGCGTAGCACTCGGCGGTTGCTGGGGAACCTTCATCTGTTGCTACTAATGAACAACGGTTTTAGTTGTCCAATAGCAGGTTCTCAAAGGGGCGATCGAGTCACCGTTGCTACTAGATTGGAGTCGTTTTAGTGGTTTTTAGTAGCTGGCGCAGGACGCGAGTGAGGAGAGGCGGTCGCGGGTGGTGCGACCGCTCGCAGCGCTCCACGAGGCGCTGCTGCTTGGCCAATAGCGTCGTTCGGGTGCGCTCGAGCGCGAGCGGGTCATGGCCTTTGGGAACCGGTCCGCCGGACATGACGGCGCGAACCAGCGCGTCCTGCTCCAGCGCCAATGCGCGTCGCGCAGACAGCGACACCGAAGGGCAGCCGGCCGGTCGCGGGTGAGGCAGCGCGGGCGCGACTCCGGGCGCCGACGTATCGCCTTCGGCTGCCGATGCTGGCGCCGACGTATCGCCTTCGGCTGCCGATGCTGGCGCCGACGTATCGCCTTCGGCTGCCGATGCTGGCGCCGTTGCGAGGACGCGAGCGACCGCGTCCAGCTCGGCGACGAGCTCCGCGCGCGAGCCGAAGCCGTCGTCGCGCTCGAGCAAGACTGGGCGTGGACCGACATGTGCCAGCACCGTCGCGAGGGTCGCGAGCACCGCCGGACTGGCCGGGTGCGCGTGGGTGTCGTGATAGAAGCCGGCGCGTTCGATGCCACCCGCGACGTGCATATAAACGACGGCCGCCGACGGCAACGTGGTCAGGAAGCTCGGCAGATGGAGCCCGTGATTGACCACATTGGCATGCAGGTTCGCGACATCGAGCAGCAGCCCAACGCCCGTCCGGTGCACCAGCTCGGCGAGCAGCTCGGCATCTTGCATCGCGTCGTCGGGCCACGTGAAAAGCGCCGCGATGTTCTCGAGCACGAGCGGCACCGGCAGCGCGTCCTGGGCGCGCCGCACATTGTCGCTGAGGATCGCGAGCGCCGCGGGCTTGCGCGGAATCGGCAGCAGGTGTCCGGTCTCGCTGCCGGCAGCACGCACGAACGCGATGTGCTCACTCACGACGGGGGCCGCGAGCGCCTTGCAGACCCGTGCGAGCGCCGCGAGGCGCTTCTTCTCCGGGGGCATCGCCGACCCGAGCCCGAGGCTGACCCCGTGTGGCACGACCGGCACGCCGGCCCGCAGGAGGCGCGTGAGCGATGCGGGCAGCGTGGCCTCCAGCCGAAGGCCCGAAGGGCCGCGCATGGCCCCCATCAAGCTCTCGGCGATCACCTCGACGAACCCGAGCGGCAGTTGTCCTGAGCCGCGTGCCTCATGATCGACCGTCGACGTCTCGACCAGGCGCGCCGTCTCCGGTCGCCACCCGAGCCCGAGTGCGCGAGCGGCGAGCTTCAACTGCAGCCTCCGCAGCCACCGCCGCAGCCGCCACCGCCACCGCAAGAGGATCCGCAGGACGACGAGAGGGTGCTCACCTGGGCCGCCGTGAACTGGTCGGCGAACGTGAGCGCTTCGAGCCCGTTGCCGAAGATCGCGACCCCGAACACGCCGGCCGCGAGGCGCACGTCGGCGATACTGAGCTGTGAGATCGCGCGGTTGGCGGTCAGGCTGAGCGCATGGTGACGCTCCTTCGCGGCGTCGAGCAGCGCGCGTCCGAGTCGGGACACGGTCGGCAGCTTCACTACCAGCAAGACGGCCGTGATGACGATGACGACGAGGCTCAGCGCGAGGAACGTCACCGGCCTGTGGCGCTCGCTCCCGATCCCGATCTTGATGAGCCCGATGAGGAACAGCAGCACCATCGGCAAGAGCGACAGCAGCGCTGCGCGCAGCATCGTGTCGGGCCCGCGAACAAGCCCATAGCGCGTCGCGGTGGTCTTGACCGGCCTCAACTCCGGCTCGCTCGCCGCCGCAACCTCGGCGATCGTCATCGGCTCACCCCGCTTGTCGAGCAGCTCGAGCAGGTGCGCCTCGAGCCACACCGACTCGGCGTCGGCCTTGCGGTCGACTTCATCTGGAGGTGCGTGCTTGTTCCGACGCGTCTTGTCGGCCGGTGCGCGGGTCACCTTCTCCTTCGCGAACACGACCTCGCCGCGGCGATAGAGGCTGGTTAGCGCAGTCACCACGACAGCACGATTGCCAGCGCGTAAGTAAGCGAGAATGTAGGGATTCGTTGTCGTCGGTCGCTCGGCCTCGGGTGGCAATGGCTTGTCGAAATTGCGCCCGAGCACGAGCGCGAAGAGCAGCGCGCCGAGGTATAGACAGAAGTAAATGCCGAGGAAGTCAGGGCCAGGCAGGTTCAACGAGAACCCTCCGACGACCATCAGCACCGCGCTCCAAACGATTACCCAGATCCATTGCATCAGGTCGTGTTTCCGCGTGCGGGTTGCCAGCGATGTACAAAGTCCGCAGCGCGTTCGAGCACGCCAAGCAGCCGGTCGATCATGTCGATCGCGTCGGGCGCGGCATCGCGCGTCACGGCTTCACGCAGATCGGCGAGCCGCATAAGCAACGGCGCGTCCAGATCGAAGCGGCGCGCGGCGGCTTCAAATGTGGCTCGAAGCCCCGCTTCGTTCTCATCCGGCTGCACGGGCGGCCCGACGTCGTCAGGCCTTCGCTGACGCGTCAGCACGGGCAGCCCGCCTTCGTCAGGCCTTCGCTGACGCGTCAACGCGAGCGCGGCCTCGAGTTCGATCGCCAGCGGCGTCACGGCGGCTAGCACGATGCGTGCTGCCCCGAGCGCGTCGTGCCCGAGCTCGCTGATCTTCCTGCGCAGGCGCACGAGCTGGTTGCGCAGCTCCTGTTCGATGCGCACGCGCAGGTGCTCGGGATCGATGCGCAGGTCGGCGAACGGATCGGCTCCGATGATCACGACGTGATGCGCGCGGATGTGCGCGAGCTTCACGGCGAAGGCATCGGCCATGTCCGGCAGCTCGCCGCGCTCGAAGATGATCGGCGTCACGCGTGCTGCCTTGCGAGCACGCCCGAGGGCCGGCCCGAGCCGGCGCAGGGTCACGGCGTCCGCGCGCGAGAGCACCAGCGCCACGTTGATGTCGCTGGTCGCCGCGCGCCACGTCCCGAGCGCGAGGCTCCCGAAGACGACGACCGAATACGGTTCGAGCGCGAGCGCGGACAGGTCATCGCGCAACCCGCTGAGCGCCATTCGCGCAGGCTCGGGCCAGGTCACAGGCAGTGCGCCAACATCGGATTGCATGCCGCGACAGTGCCCGAGATGTGAACGTCCGCCAAGCCGACGATACGCATTGTGATCCCGGCGTCGCTTCTACGTGCTTCCGGGCGCGGCCCGGATAGGGCATGAAGTCGCATGCTCTGGCTTCGCATGTTGCTCATCGTCATCGGTCTGGGGTCGTCGCTGGCAAGTTCGGCGGCGCTTGCGCTCGAGTTCCAACCGCCTTTCGACGCGTCGATCCATGTGCGGGTGTGGCCGCCGGGGTTCGTGCCCGAGACGTTTGGCGAGGTCGGGATCTCGCGCCTCGAGACGGCGCTGCGCGGGCTGAAGTATCCGTTCTACGTGCTCTTGTCGGAGACGCTCCCCGGAAGTGGCGACGAGGATGCGCGGGCGCAGGAGCTGACCGATGGGCTTGCCGCGGCGTGGGCGCGGCAGGGCTACGACCCGGGTGTTGGCAGCGTCTTTGCGCTGACGTTCTCGCCGCGCAAGTTCTCGCTGCTGGTCGGGGCGCGCTGGAAGACCGAGCTGTGGCTGGCCGATGCGGCGCTCGACCCATGGCTCGAGTTGTTCCTTCGGCGCGTGCGTGGCACGCCGTCCGACCCGGTCGGCGGCATCATCGACATGGCCGCGAAACTCGACGCGCACATCTTCGACAGGATTGATCCGGAGCGGGTCGCCATACGCGCGAAGGAGCAGGCTGCGCGAGATGCGGAGGCGGCCGCGCTGGCCCAGAAGCGGGCCTTGATGGGCGCGGTGGAGCAGCTCTCGGGTCGCATCACCGAGGCGGACAGCATGCTCGTCAGGGACACGGACTATCTGCCGCCCGATGTCAGCGTCTACCGAGACCGCGTCGAGCGTGCGAAGGGCGCGTTGGGAGGCAGCGACGCGGCAACGATGCTGGCCGAAGCGTCGTCGCTCGAGAGCGACCTGGCGCCGTTCTATACGTACTTCGCGGACGCCAAGATGGCGGCCGAGCGACGCTCGATGTTGTACGGGCTCGCGACCATCATCGTGTTGCTGGTCCTCGTGTTCCTGGTGATCTTCTTCTTCGTGCGGCGCGCGCAGCTCGGCCGTCGCAGGCTCGCTTTCGGCGAGCTCGCGGACTCGTGGAACGCGAAGATCACCAACGCCGCCGGTCGCTACGTCGAGTTCTACGGCAAGCGTGACGGCATCCTCGGGCTGATCGAACTCGAAGGAAAGACCAAGGCGCTGCTCGACTCGGTGACCGCCGAGGTCGACGGGATCTACACCTCGGTGGCCGCCATGGACGCGCACATCAAAGAGGTCGGCGAGGCCGCGCGCACGGCGCATTGGTATCGCCTGAAGCCTATCGACGAAGCGCTCGTGGACCTCACGGGTCCGTTCCTGTTCGACACCGGCGTGCTCAACGAAGCGGACCTGTTCGGGCCGCAGACCAAGCACCTCGCGATCGACCCGGCCACGTTCGAATCCGAGCTGGAGGCGCGCTTCGCGTCGAGCCTGGTCGGCTGGAAGCGACTCGAGACGGCGGCCGACCTGCGCTTTCACGAGGCCGCGGCGCTGTTGCCGCAGACGCTCTTGGACGACGTGCTCGCGAAGGCCACGGCCGAGCGATTGCCGGCGCGCTGGTTTGCCGACCATCCGCTGTTCGGCGACACGGCCGCGGATCAGGCGGTGTGGGCGTCCGCCGATGCGTGGCGCTGGAAGGACGCGATCGCTTTCCTCGAAGCGATCGATTCGCTGCGCGCGCGCCACGACGCGGTGATGTCACGCCTAGATCGCCTGGTCGCGGTGCGATCCGCGGTAGCCGCGGCGCACCTCGATGAGGTCGCGCAGGTCGCCGCGCCGAGCGCGACGCTCTACGCGGCGCAAGACGATCCGGCCGACACGATCGAAGATGCGCGCAGCGCCGAGGCCGACCTCGAACAGCGGATCCTGACGGCGAGCGACCTCGAAGGGGTCGAAGACGCTGCGAAAAACACGGTCGCGCTCTACCGCAAGACAGCGGACCAGACGGCCTTCATCGCACGTGCGCTCGAGCGGGCCGAGCCGGAGATCCAGGCGGCCAAGCGCCTCCTCGCGCTGAGCCGCGAGCGCATCGCCGAGGCGCGGCGTCAGGCGGAGATGGCGGCGCGTGTGCACCTCGGCTCGCGTGCGCTTACCCAGGTCGGCGCCGTGCAGCGCCGGACCGATGTGGCGGAAATCGATGGTGCACTGGCCGAGGCGAAGCTCGCGTCGCGCCACCACGTCGATGCGCTGCGCGCTGCCGAGCGCGCCAAGGCGACCTTCGAGGACACGCGCGCCGAGGCCGAGCGCACCATCGCCTATGTCGACGCGCTCGAGGCGACCCGTGTCGCGTATGAGCAGCGCACAGCCGGGCTCGAGCAGGTGCACGCTGACAAGCTCGCGGAGCTGCGGCGCTATGCGAGCGCGGGCGCACTCGATCGCTGGCAGCCAGAGCCGGTCGTCATGCCGGCCGACTATGCGGCGCTGACGCAGGCGCTCGACCAGGTGGTCGAGGGTTGGAGCGCAACCGTGCGGCGTGCGCGCGCGGCCTGGGAGGAGGCCGAGCGTCGTCGTCGTGAAGCGGAGGAGGCAGAGCGGCGACGCGTCGCAGCGGTCGCAGCGGCGGCACGTTCGCGCTCGTCGTCGTGGTCGTCATCATCGTCGTCGTCGAGCTCGCGCAGCGCCTTCTCGTCTTCGTCGAGTTCGTCCTCGCGGAGCGGGTCGTGGAGCAGCGGCAGTCGCTCGAGCTCACGCAGCGGGAGTTGGTGAGTGGAGCCCGAGATGGTCGAGTTCCGGCGTGAGCAGCGCCGAGCCTTGTGGATGGGACGCTTATTTCTGCTGGCCAACCTCGGGTTCCTCGGCTGGGTCGCCTACGCAATCCTGCTCGATGATCGCCGCGATGCGTTCTACTCGTTGCCCTCGCTGCTCGGCTCCGTCAGCGGTCTCGGAGGCTATCTGACGTATCGTGTGCGCAGCCTGCCGCTGCCGCTGAAGAACCTGCGCAGCCTCGATGAGGCGACGCGCGAACGCGCATGGCAGGTCGTCAGCGCCCACCGCGACGAGCTCCTGGCGGTGACGATCCTGTCGGCGACGTTCCACGAGCCGCCGCTCCTCGAACTCGACCGCGAGGCCCTCACCGAGCGGGTGGCGCGCGCGGGCGATGTCAACTGGCGCAAGATCCTGAACGTGGCGTTCTGGCTGTGGTTGCCGATCGCCGTCGCGGTGTTCTTCGTGACGCTGTTCTACGCCTATGATCCGGTCACCGTGCGCTACTAGCTGGCGAGCCCGGGACGCGCAATTGAAGGCCAATGGTCATTCGCCGGCACCGGGCTTCAAGCCGAGGCCAGCCGCTCGCATGCTCCCGAGCACGCGATCACCCGATGAGGATGCCGCCCGCGTCGTTGAAGTGCACAGTGTCCAGCGGCGTACGACGACGTGCTTGCCGTGGTCCTCGGTGCTGTGAAGGCAACGCGCTTGCGACGGTAGCCCGATGCCTGTAGACGCGCAGACATGAGCTCGCGCTACGCTTCGCCCATCGATCTCACCCGCGAACCCTGGTGGCCACGAGCCAGAGGCGTGACCTTCTCGAGCATGCTCGACCTGGTCGGCGCCGTCGTGCCCAGCGCTGCAAATACGCTCGTCTCGGATCTGATCGAGCTCCATCGGAGCCATAAGGGACTGAGAAACAAGCCGTTTCGCGTCGACACCGTGGTCAATAAGCACACGCTCGGCAGCTGGGTCGATGGATGGCGGCCGATAGCCCAGGTCATCGGCGGTCAGCGCCTCGCGGAGCTGCGCAGAGCGCTCGATGTGTTGGGTGGGGAGCTCGACAAGGTGCTCGCGCCACCGCCCAAGATCGAAGGGCTCGGGCCGCTCGCCCAGATGAACGTCCGCGTCCTCGCGGAGCGGCGCCAGGACGCCAACGTCAGCATTCCAGGCACTGGCTCGCACCTGCTGGGGGCATGGGGCCCGCCGCAGTCGGTGGCGGACTTCCTCGAGACTCCGTGGGTGCGGAGCTCGACGCTGCCTGCGTTCCTGCAGCAGCTCGCTGGCGAGCTCGTGAAGACGCTCGAGCGGGAGGCGCCGGCGCGCAGCGAGCGCCTCGTCGCCTGGGAGCACGCACCGCAGCTACCTGCGGTCACGGGGCTTCTCGCCTTGCGCCAAGGGCTCGCAGCGACCGAGACGCCGGTCGACGAGGCGACCCGCACGGGCGCGACGGTCTCTTGGGACAAGCTGTCGGATGAGATCGTCGTGAAGGTCCCGGGGTTGCTGGCCTGCCTCACGGGCCCCTGCGAGCAGGTGACGCTGTCGTTCACTGGCGACGTGCCGGTCGCGGCCTGCAGGCGCGGTGAAGGACCCTGTCGCATGAAGCTCGCCGCGGTCGAGCGCATGCTCGACTTCATGACGGGTGTCGCGGCGGGTGTCGCACCGACTGAGTCGGGCATCGCACTGCGGGAGCACCTGGCGGTACCAACGTGGCAGCGTATGTTGCTGCGGCTGCGCGCGGCGGGCACCACCCAGCCGGTGGAGACGCGACGGCTCGGATGGGTCCTGAAGTCGCGTCAAGAGCTCGTGCTCTCGTGGATCACGCCGACGAAGAAGGGCAACGGTTGGAAGGCGGCCAACGTCAACCGCGGCGACATGGACATGCTGGCTCTCGATCGGCCCGCAGATTCGATGGCGATGTCGCTCACGCGGGGGCTATCGCCCTACGCAGGCGACGCACCCGGCTGCGTGGGCCAGGCGCTGGCGGCGCTGGCCGGATCGGACAATGTCTACATGCGTTTGGGTGGCGACCTCGTCGCCGTCGAGGTGCTGGTGTCCGAGCCACGCGTCGAGGTCGTGCAGGGCCCCGATGGCTCGCGCGTGGTCTTGCGCCTCGGCGACGCGGTGATCGATGACGCGTCTCATCCGCGGCCTGGCCACTGGACGACCGCTATCGACGAGGCGAGCGCCCGCGTACACGTCGGCTTCTGGTCGCGCAACGCGCACCGCGCATGGCTCGTCTTGGGCAATGCACAGGCCACAGCTCTGCCGACCGAGGCGGTCGAGATGCTGGCCGAGACGCTCATGGCAATCGCGCCCAATGTCGCCGTGAAGCAGGACGCGAGTTGGCTTGGCCAGGCCCACGCCCCGGCCGAGGACGTCGTGTTCCGACTCGGGCTCGAAGGCCCGCGCGGCAACAAGGTGCTGACGGTCGAAGGCTGTGTGCAGCCGGTGCCCGAGCTCGGGCCGCTGCCGCCCGGCGAGGGCCAGGAGGTGATAGCGCTGAGGCGGGACGGGCAGGTAGGGCATGTGCTGCGGGCATTCGAGCGCGAACGCGCGGCGGTGGCGCTGGTCGCGCGGCAGGTCGGGCTCGAGGCGCGTGACGACCAGAGTCCGTTCGTCTGGCACATCGAAGGGCTCGAGGCCGCGGTTGCGGTGTGGACCGCGTTGACCGACAGCGCGGCGGCGGAGGCGATGGGGCCCCTGCGCGTCGAGTGGAAGACCAAGAAGCCCCAGGTTCAGCGCAACCGCCGCATCGACAAGCTGCGCCTGAAGCTCGGCTTGAAGAAGGACTGGCTCGATGTGCGTGGCGGCTTCCAGTTGGACGGCGGCGAGCTGCCGCTGGCCGAGCTGCTGCAAGCGCTGCGCGACAAGAAGCGCTTCGTGCAGCTCGATGACGAGCGTGTGTTGGAGCTCGGCGAGGCGCTGAAGAAGGAGCTCGCGCCGCTTGAAGCGCTCATGCGCGCGGGCGAGGACAAGGACGGGGGCTTGCGCGCGAGCATGTTCGCGGCGCCGCTCATCGCGGAGCTCGAGACGCTCGGCGCGACCGTGCAGGGGCCACCTCAGTGGCTCACGGCGAGCAAACGCCTGGCCGAATCGGTGACCCTGAAGGTGGGGTTGCCGGCCGGGCTCGTGGCAGACCTGCGGCCCTATCAGCGGGAAGGCCTCGAGTGGGCGGCACGCCTCGCGCACTGGGCGCGCGGCGCGTGCCTGGCCGACGAGATGGGGCTCGGCAAGACGCTGCAGGCGCTGGCGTTGTTGTTGCGGCGGCGCGGCCTCGGGCGGGCGCTGGTGGTCGCGCCGACGTCGGTCGTACCGAACTGGCTGCGCGAGGCGGCGCGCTTTGCCCCGAGCCTGCGGGTCGCGGCGATCGCGCGCGGCACGGCGCTCGACGCGCTCGACGACGACGCGCAGGTGGTCGTGACGAGCTGGGATCTGCTCGTGCGCCACGAGGAGCGGTTCGGGGCGATCGAGTGGGGGACGGTCGTGCTCGACGAAGCGCACGCGATGAAGAACGCGAGCACGCGGCGGGCGCAGGTCGCGAAGGGCATGCGCAGTGAGTTCGTGTTGGCCCTGACCGGCACGCCCGTCGAGAACCGGCCGAGCGAGCTGTGGAGCTTGTTCCAGGCGGTCGCGCCGGGTCTGCTCGGGTCGGCCGAAGGCTTTCGCGAGACCTATGCGCGCGCCATCGAAGGTGGCGACGCGGACGCGGTGCGACGCCTCGCGCGCCTGGTGCGGCCGTTCATCTTGCGGCGCAAGAAGTCCGAGGTCGCGTCCGACCTGCCGGCGACCAGCGAGGTCCGGGTCGATGTCGTGCTGGGCGCCGAGGAGCGCGAGCGCTACGAGCGGGTGCGCAAGTCGGCGCTGGCCGAGCTCGCGAAGGAAGGGCTCGAAAACAACGCCAAGGGCGGGCAGCAGATCTTGCGGGTGCTGGTCGTGCTGACGCGGCTACGTCAGCTCGCCTGTCACCCGCGCCTGGTCGATCCCAAAGCGGGCCCGAACTCGGCCAAGCTCGAGCGGCTCCTCGAGCTGATGACCGAGCTGCGCGACGAAAGCCGCAAGGTGCTGATCTTCAGTCAGTTTACCGAGCTGCTGGCGCTGGTGCGGGTCGCGTTTGACACGGCCGGATTGACGTACGCCTACCTCGACGGCAGCACCCCAGCGGAGCGACGCATCGTCGAGGTCGACCGCTTCCAGGGCGGCACGGTCGACGCGTTCTTGTTGTCGTTGAAGGCGGGCGGTGTCGGCTTGAACCTCACCGCCGCGAGCGAGGTCATTCACCTCGACCCGTGGTGGAACCCCGCGGTCGAGGACCAGGCGACCGGACGCGCGCATCGCATCGGCCAGGACAAGCCGGTGACGGTCTATCGGTTGGTCGCGCAGGGCACCATCGAAGAGCAGATCCTCGGCCTACACGGCGACAAGCGCGCGATGGTCGCGAGCCTGCTCGAGGGCACTGGCTCGGCGAAGCCAGTGACGGTGGATGAGCTGCTGGCGCTGTTGTCGGAAGAAGGCCTCGAAGCGAGTGCGCCTGATCTTGCGGCTGACCTCGCGGCCGAGGTCGCGGCTGAGGTCGTGTCTGCGGAAGTGCCGCGCAAACTCGCCGAGCAGGCGAAGCCGTGGCGAGGCGAGAGCAATCAGAAGATATCGGTGCGTGGGCCTGAGCCCGCCGTGCCTGCGGCTGCGGCTGCTAGCAAGCCCGTAGCGAAGGTCGTAAGCGCAACTGCGACGGGCCCGCTCGAGCGGGTGCTGGCGACGCTGAAAGATGCGGCTGGAAGGACCCTGAAGAAGGGCGAGCTGCTCGCCGCGAGCAACGTGGCGGAGAACGAATGGCAGCTCGTGCGAGACGCGCTCGAGCGGGACACGCGCATCGAAGCGAGCGGTGTCACGCGCGGTCGCGGCTATCGTTGGATGGGCGCCGGCACGATGCCCTGACTTCGAGGGGCTGCCTCTTTGTTGGACCACGAGTCCTGTGCCGACCCAGGTCCCAGCGGGCCGGGTGGCACTGCGGTCAGCTCCAATTCGAGAGCGCGCCCGACCCGGGCGCACGCTCGCTTGCCAACTTGTGGCGTCAATCGCACACTGACGCAGGCGATCATCACGCAAATCCTGTTCGTGTTCGCTGCCTTCTCTGCCTGCGGCAAGCCCGCAGCGCCTCCATCTGACGTTGCCCGCAAGAAGACGCCACGCCCGCAGCCGAAGACGCGACGGCGGAGGCCGACGACCTCCTATGAGGGCGCCTTCGACCTCGTAAAGCGCACGCCCGTCCCAGTCCCTACCTCCGACTCGCGCGACGCCAAGCTCGCCGCGGCCCTGCTCGCCGACGCCAAGGCCAGAGACTGCCTCGATGCCGAAGAGACGATCGAGCCGACACCCCCCCCCCGGCGGGGTTCGCCTGTCTCTCGCTGAGAGCAAGGCGACCGCGGCGTGAAGCCGAGTGACGCGGCGAAGCGCGCGCTCGAGCGCGTTTCGAAGTAGTCCAAACCGCCTGCGCCCAGCTCACGTCTTGGCGATGCGCAGCTCGTCGACGAGGAACTGCCACGTCACAGCGATACGCGGCAGGTCGCGCGTGTCGCGGTGGGCTACGAGCCACAGGTCGTCGACCGGGAACTTCGCGGCAC